>JAABUK010000933.1_pt1 | contig 58559 bp, 85 predicted proteins | sample 5559141 | NCBI WGS metagenome assembly JAABUK01 (sample SAMN10711869, study PRJNA513367) | rock metagenome | isolation source: Antarctica rocks | place: Antarctica: Victoria Land, Pudding Butte nord | collected 2016-01-03
TGAAAGGACTAAAGCTTGGCTCTGCCGCGACTTGCAGCACAGGCAGGCAAACAAGAGACACAACACCTAACACAAGCAGAGCAGAGCAGCACCGACCGGCACAGCCGGCCGGTCGAAGCCGCTGCATGCTGAGAGAAAGTGTTTGTCACCCAGCAGGGCCTGATTGCGCAAAGACCAGGCTTCGAGGCACGAAAAAATAGGATGGCGCCCAATAGTGAAACCTCAATCGAAGCGAGATCAACAACTCTGCCCTGCGTAAAGGTGCGACTGGGCTTTTTGGTTCAGTCTAGCACAGCCCACAGGCTTATTTTGATGCTGATCGCGCGCACTGCTTGCAGGACTTGCCAACAAGGCCTGCTCGTTTACCGCTTTCTGCAGAGCCCTGCCCTGCCAGGGTAAACCTCCTATTGACAATGTACTGGGGCCTTTCCACATTTAAATTTCGAAGACAAAGGCATGCATTTGTTAATAAAAGTAACGAAACGAATTTCGATTAATTTCAACGCTTGCCACGCTCCGAAACCAAACTGTTGCAGTTTGGCTTTTGGGCTTTTTGTTGATCTTGAGACAACTGGTAGCTCTAGCCATGACAGATTTGCAATCGCTTATATCATCACCGGTCGGCTCTTGTGTTGGACGAGATCACCGGTTTCTGAGTGCCAACGCGTTGCATCTCAGCCAGGCCTGACGACTGCAACGCACTACCTCTTACAAGGTGCGACAGCAACGGGCTTGAACTAGTGGAATAAATTTTGCGTGTTTGAGAATCCACCAATCGCCAATTCCAGCAACCTTCGTCAACGATCACAGCGCGTGGGCCAGCAGTGAAGCAAGCCAGGTGCAAAGCAGCATGCATACATATGTCCACGGCAGCGCCCTGTGCAATCTCCTTGGTGGCTCACAACTCCAACAGAACCGCCAATTCACAGCTCGATTTCACAGATGCTCACAACAACCAGCTGGCAGTTCCAGCAGTGCAGCGGCAGCGACCACGCAGCTGAAAGATGTCCCTATAGTTATGCCAGAAGAGTACTGGCTACCTCCTGGAGAGTTGTCAACAATCAACCGAAACAGCCAAGTCCAGAATCAGGACATCTTCAGGTGCTTTGGGTGCACACGTTCTGAGTGTGAGGTAAGGGTCCGGGCATTCTGGACCGCTTGAGTTTGCAAGCTGGCAAGACCACTGCAAAACCACTGCAAAACCACGGCAAAACCAAGAGTGTCCTGCAGGGCACAGCTGGATGTCAAGAGACATCTTGGACTAGAGAGGCAGGAGGATACCTACGCCAAATCCTCAATGCCAGAGTGTATGACGTTGCCGTGAGTCTGTATTTGATGCCCAGTCTGCACCATGCATTTGAGCTGAGCGCATACCTTCTCTTAGAACAATAAAGTGTTTGAATGTAATGTCTTTGGACAGGACTTACAGGTTTGATCGAGTCTGGCTGTAAGCCTTCAGCTGTCAGTGCACCTTGACCAGCTACACAATCTTAATTGCTCAAGCCCCTCTGCTGTCATCACGGCTGATGGTGTGCATTGGTTTTCCTCAATTGGCTTTTGTGAAAGCTGAAAGTTTGTGCCCCATCTGCTTTGCTGTGTTGTGCCGCCGTACATGCTGTGTGCTCCTTGCCGCATGCATGAAGCAGCCATAGTTTCGATGTGCATGCTGAAGATACACCTGAACATGCACAGACATTCCCATCTCCTTATGAATTTGTGTGTCTGAGCAAAAAAAGGTGCAGAGAAAGCATATTGCTGCCATTCCAGCATCCATGCCGCACCAGCACAATCAACAGGACATGCGTCTGTCTGTGCTTCAGGAGGAGACCCCGTTAGAGGAGGCCAAGCGTCTCAGTGAAGAGCTAGGAAACACCATCTTGCTGAAACGAGAAGACCTGCAGCCTGTGCACTCCTTCAAGGTCAGAGGGGCCTTCAACAGGATGTCACAGATGACAGAAGAGCAGATGCAGAAGGGCGTCATCTGTGCATCTGCCGGCAACCATGCACAGGGCGTTGCCCTGGCGGCACTCAAACTGGTACCATTCTTGGGGTCCACACTCTCTGTGCTGCATCAAACTGACTGTACTTACTGAGCTGTGCTTGAGGGGGTGCTTGGTGTTTTTACAAATGGAGGCTATGTAATCATCACAGCAACGAAACCACTGCAGTGCCCCAGGCATTGCTGCGCTTGTTTTGATAAACTTGTTTTGATTATCAAAAGCGATGTCTGAATGGGACTCATATGCACTGACTATAGGCATATGTGTATCTTGAGACCGTGGCCTGTGTGGACTTCCTGTTAAATTCACCCCATGGCATTTGCCTGGCTGCTTCAGGGTAGCTCTCAGACTATCGTGCGCTTTCTCTCTAATTTCACGCAGCATGTGTGCACTTCAGACAGCAGCCTTGCTCCAGTGTAGCACTTGGGTCCTTTCCTCCTGCATATGCGGCGTCATACGCATGTTAGTGTCATGTAACACATTGCAATAGTCTGGTCTTCAGACATTTGCCAGTAACCCTGCAACCTGGATCCTTAGCACATCTGTACAACCTGCTTGGTTGGCTGAAGCTGCATCCTCCTCCTCTTCCTCATGAGGAGCCTTGATTCGGCCCAGCTGGATTGAGCCCAGTATGCCAAATTGCCCCAATGTAAATTATTGTTCTCTAAGAAGCAACTGTTGCAAACAAAAACAGTGAATGCGGATTTGCAGGGATGTCCAGCCAGGATGTGCACAACCAATGGTGTATATTGTTCTCTTCCTCAAGAGGAGCATTGGATCAGCCCAGTATGCCAGATTGTCCCAATGTGATTATTGCTCTCTGAGGAGCAAAAGGTGAAATAGTGGTTGTGGATTTGCAGGGATGTCCAGCCAGGATCTGCATGCCCATTACTGCTGCCCCAATCAAGGTGGAGTCTGTGAAGCGCTTGGGCGGCATCATTGAGCTGGTGGGGGAGACCTATGCAGAAGCCCAAACATATGCTCAGGTCTGTTTGTAGTGTACAGTCATATGTGCTGCGTACGTGCAGGATGTACAGCAAGCTATTGCTGTGAGCAAGGTGTTTCTCTTGCATGTACTCTGTGCACCTTTTGTTAACTTTGCAGTGTTCATGTGCTCCAAACGCTGCAGTCTGTATGCTGCTGTGGCTCTGATTGAGCCATGCTGCTCAAACAGGGGTAAGAGGTCTGTGTATTGCACATACCTGTTTACACAAGTGCATGATGGGACAGAATGCAGCTTAACAAAAGCAAGCCTTCAGGCAGACATCCAGTCCAACTCACCAGCAATTTTCAAGCTGATCTCAACACACTAGTTGCAGTGACTGTGCCATTGCTGCAACACAAATGCATGCATGAGACTCATCAAAAGCAATGCCAGGCAATCATGCTACCAGCCTGCACTTGGGCCTGCAGCAATCTTCTGTGATGCCCAGATCATTTCAATGAGCATGAGCATGTCATGCATTGAGTGCAATAGGCCCTAGTGCAGACCAAAGCGGAGATGGTTGCTGTTGTTGCAGCCTCTGATACATTGTGTTGCGTGCTCACACATGGTTTTCAGGCCATGAATGCAATTGGTCATGCTGCCGGCCAAAGTAACAACGCATGGTATCACTTTTGTTGCAGCCTTTGGTGCTAGGAGATTTGCTCGGTGCATAGCTCACAGTGTACTCAGTACGTGGCCCAATATGCAGGGGTTATGTGTAGCATTTGGTCATGCTGCAGCCCATGGCCTTACAGGATGGCGTCAATTTTCATTCCAGCTTTAATTGCTATGATTTTACTCAGTACATGACTCGCAATGAGCTCATTACAGGGGCCACAGTGCTAGCTCATGAATGCAACTGGTCACAGTCAGTGCAGGCCATTTGTGATGCTCTGAGCAAGTCTGTCTGGACAAAGCTGACTTGCATCAGGCGCTAATGCGCTTGTTGGCTAAGCTCATGTTGTCATTGTTGTTATCATCATCATCATTGTTTTTACTAGCGTAATAATCATTCCATCAGATGTCACAACAGCAGTAAGGAACAATGGCGGCGGGCACTGGAATCATTCCTGTTTTTGGAAGATTCTGACTCCTGAGTCCAAGGAAGCAGACTACCAGGTTGTTGCCTCAGACGAACTCAAGAAGGGCATAGAGAAAGTGTGGGGCTCCCTGAATGCCTTCCAGGCAAAGTTCATTGTCAATATCACTGCTATCATTTGTGATTATCATAATTAATATCATTATTATTGCGGTGCAGGCCAAAGCTACAGAGGATGGCTTGGTGTTCATCTCAGCCTTTGATGACCCCTGGATTGTGGCCGGCACTGGCACCATGGGTCTGGAGATCCTGCGCAACTGCACTGCCCAGCACCTGAAGCGCTTGCATGCCATCTTTGTGCCGGTGGGCGGCGGCGGCATGCTTGCTGGCATTGCATCATATGTCAAGGCAGTCAACCCTGGCATCAAGGTGTATGGTGTTGAGCCCACAGGTGAGATTGTTGGGTTTTTGGTCAGCATGTGTGAGTCAGCATGTGTGAGTCAGCATGTGTGAGTCAGTATGTGTGAGTCAGCATGTGTGAGTTAGCATGTGTGAGTCAGCATGTGTGAGCATTTCAGTCGGTGTATCTGAGTCAGCATGTTGGTCTCAGACCATGTCTTCCTCTGCTTGACCACGTCCCTTATTGATTGTGTCTGATAGCACAACATCTCTACTTCTGCATTTGGCTTGTTGCCCTCTAAAGCCGACAAGCACAAAAGTGCTGCAAAGTGATGAACGATCTGGAAACTCCAGAATATTTTTGTTGTTTACCTGCTCTCAACATTTGAACAGAGTCAGAGGCAGTCCGAATCACATTATCAAATGCTGCTTTCCAAACCAGAATTTATTACATGACGCTTGACCATGTATATGATCAGGTGACTATATCACATGCTGTCCAAAGCATGTGGTCTCCAACCCCTTTGCCATCTTTGCATGTGCTAGCCATGATCATAGCAAAACCAATGCTGTCAGCATTGTCTCTGTTTTTGCCGGTTGTCAAGAACAGCGCCACCAGCTTTTTGATAGCATGTCGGCCAAAGTCCCAGAATGTCCAACTGCATCATCCTTGCATACAAGCTAGCAGGACTGCAAGGCTTGCCTGAATACTTTATGTGTGGTTGCGTGTCTGCCAGCAGCTGCGTCTTTGGCTATTCAGTCTTGTTTCAAGCACCATACATACTAAAGGAAAATGGATGTACTAAACACAACGCAAAACAGTTCAGACAGGCTAAAGCATACGCACCAAATCGTGCACACTAAACCACACATGCTACATGTACATAGTATGTTTGTGCCATACAGGAGCAAACGGCATGGCCATCTCATTGAAGAAAGGTCACAGAGTGAAGCTTGAGCATGTTGATGTCTTTGCTGATGGTGTTGCAATCAAGCAGCCAGGTGCAGAATGCTTCAACTTGTGTCGGGAACTGTGTGATGGAATCCTGTTAGTCAACAATGCATCCACAAGCGCCGCAGTCAAGGATGTCTTCAACGAGACCAGGGCCATTCTGGAGCCTGCAGGGGCTGTTGCCCTGGCTGGGGCCAGGGACTACCTGCAGACAAGGCCTCACATCAAGGTCAGCAGACATTGCAGCTACCCTGGTGACAAAAACTTGTGTGGCCCGGGTTTGCACTGCCAGGGACAATATCAGCTTGTCTTGAATGAAACATGTACACTAACAGCTGCAGAAGCACATCAGTCTTGACTGTAGGATGACTTTGGATTGAAGCATAGTCTTTGCTCCTGTGTCTGGTCATGTCGTAGTGATCATGTGCAACCTGGTGCTGTAAATGCGGCACCAGTATCTGCTTGCATGATGAACTGCAAACCCTGTGTTGCCGCTGCACATCATTCCAGTTGGAAGTGCAGCCGAACTGTGCACTGACAGAGTTAGGGTGCAAAGCAAAGCACTTGCACTTCAACACTCAATGTCACTTCACTGCCACACCACACTGCACCACATGGGGCATGATGCATCAAGCATAGCCATTCTACATGTTCCAGGGTGAGTGTGTGGTTGCAATCACCAGTGGCAGCAACATCAACTTTGAGAGGTTACGCCTGGTGGCAGAACTGGCAGAGCTAGGGTCCAACGCTGAACACATGCTGGCTAGTACCATCAGTGGCGCCCCAGGCTCCCTGCAAGCCTTTGTGGAAACTGCCACCACCAACAAGGAAAATATTACTGAGCTGCGTCACAGGTGTGATACCAGACCTTAGACTGCATTTTACATTAATGTTTCTTGTTTGCGTCAGATTTGGCGAGGCCGTGCGTCAGCGTAGCGTATCAGGCATGTTGGACGGCCCTAGGCAAAGTGCTTCAGGAGCAAAAAGCCTTCCGAAAAGCGCAAAACTCTTCCAGCTGGGCTCGAACCAGCGACCTTGCGGTTAACAGCCGCACGCTCTAGCCAGCTGAGCTATGGAAGATGTTTCAATTGCCGATGATTTGGTTGTGCCAAAACCGATTTTCCTGCGTCTGTATCTTTTGCTGGACTCGAAGATCAGCCAGCATAAATGCCTTTCTTGATGTTCATTTGTGCTGCTTTAGAATGCCACTAGTGTTTAGCCTTCAGAACTTATCCACCCAGGTACTGAGCAACAGAACACTGAAGGACATACATTGTGGCTGTTCAGATCCTTGCCAGTGCCAATGCCTGAGCAACATGAGCAATGCACTATATCATTGCTCATCATGTATCTGTGTGTACCTCCACACAAGCTATCCTTGTGAAATACAAGTTAGCTGTGCCTTGCTGCCTGCTGCAAGCTTTGCATGACACGCAGACATTTGGAAGATCGCAACAACCATGTGCTCTGGAGTGTGGGTGTTGAGCGCACCTCAGAAATTGGAGACCTGCTTGACAGACTGCAAGCAGCAGATATTCCGACCAAGGACATTTCTGGCATTGAGGCTGTACAGGTACGCATGGCTGGTAGCCACTGAAACAAGATGCTGACTGGATGCATGAATATGCTTGTGGTTGAGTGGCGTAGTTATGGTTGTGATCAAACAGCTACGCAGATTGCAGAGTTCCTGCTGCATAAAAGCTTGACTGAAGCTAATATTCTTTTATGCTGGCATTCTGAGCAGGAGCCCATATGCAATGCGATGAGTGTACATGCATGAAAACGCCAACGCTGTTGAAAGGAAGCATGTGTGTTTGAGCCAGCTAGCTGTGGTGTTACATGTTTTGCAGACAGTATCAGTTACACTGTGCGTTTTGCTACAACAAGTGTTCAATACCCACACCCCAAAGGTGCTTCATGGAATCTCTGCATTCTGTCTGCAAATGCCAATTCTGCACTGGATCGTGTGGCAGGGCCAATGACAGACAGCAGCAGCACAGGGCTTTCTGTGCAGCAGTTGTTGTGTGTGCTGACAGGTGCATCTGCGGCATGTGGTTGGAGGAAGAGCAAGGGGTTCGCAGGAGATGCCAGATGAGAAGTTATATTCAGTGTCCATCCCTGAGAGGCGAGGGGCCATCAGGCAGCTGCTAAGGGCCCTCAGCCCTGTCTGGAACATCACCTTGCTACACTACAGAAAGACAGGCAAGCGTCTGTCATGTAGTAGAAAACCTCACCTCTGCTGGAGGCTGCAACCCACATCCTGTATCGCAAGCTTGTGCATCTTGGGTTGGACTCAGATTGCTGTGCAACTGCAACACTCATTTTCATTGCTCTTCACTGCAAGACTGTAAGACACATGCAGCTTTGACCATGCAGTCTTTCACTTTCCTGCTGTCTGGCACGTGCAGCTTTGACCATGCCAGCATTCACTTTCCTGATGTTGCTGCTTTTCGTAGATACACGCAGCTTTGACCATGCAGTCATTCACTCTCCTGATGTTGCTCATCTGTTACCGTGCTTCTATCCAATCAAATGCTCTAAGTGACATCAAATATCATGCTATGCGGTGTATGCAGGAGCAAGATCTTCCCCAGTCCTGCTGGGAGTCCAAGTGCCAGCTGGCAAACAGGATGAGTTCACTGCTGCCGTCGAGGAACTTACCAAAGTGGATGCCTACACCTTTGCTGCATTGAATGACGAGGCATGTAGTGCTTTCGAGATGTTTCTGCAGTGAAGCTCGTGGTGAAATTAGCAGTGATGATATGATGTAATGAGTGTTGAGGAGATCAGTCTAGCGTTTGATTGCATAGTCTTGTCCCGGGGTGTGAGACGCAATTTGCTTCTCAAGCCGTCGTACAACGCTGCAGAGTTTCGTTCAGCACATGCTTCCAGTCTGTTGCAAAACTTTCAGCAATTGATCAAGATAATGGACTGGCTGTATGGTTTGAGCAATCCAGAAACAAAGTATGACGCTATTTGTTGTACCTACAGAAAACAACACTGCTTCACTGATTTGAAAACTAACGCTTGAATGCGCCTCGCTCTGTGTCTTTATCATTGTAATACTTGCGGCGACCGATACGATCTTGCAGAGTGGCCCCTTCACCAGTGGCACCATAAACAGTCTTATGAGCCTGCTTTAAGAAAGCTGCAGCAGACCCACTACCCTGATTTGCTTGCTCTGACACTTCAGCTGCATCCTTGTGCTTCTCAGCAGACAAGCGGTGCCATCTCGCATCATCATGCACCTCTGCATTGCCCTGCATCTCGGCCAGCCGCCTCGCCTTCTCTTCTTCAGTCAGCCTGCCAGTCCTGCAGTACTTGACACAGATCAGCAGCAGAAACTGCACAACCAAGATTCAAGCCCAAAGAGGAACATTGAAAGACAAGGTTGTGTCAAGTGACATCCATTGTGCACTGCACTGCAATTGCAAGTGCAACTCACTTGCCTGTTGCCCTGTGCATGTGTGTATGCAGGCTTCTCGCACCACTATCTTGGTGCATATGCAGTGCCAAATTGCTGAGCCTCATGCTGCTCACAGTCAGGAAGACATGACAGCTGCCACATTGAGCATGCTGAATCTCATGATGCTCTTCATGCTACGTGGATTGCGCCAGTGTCATGCAAAGGGCGGCCAGACAACAGGGGTTGACTTACTTGTACTCCTGCCTCTGGTGTTTCTGGGCTGCCTTCTCTCGCTCTTCCTGTGCCTTCAGCTTTGCAGCATCATCCAGTCGCTTGCGGGTAGCCTCAGCAGCATCACGCCTGCAGGCAGCAAAGTTGCTGAGACCCATCGAGTTTGAAACTATGTCGATGTTATTGCCATCATTGATGGCCTCACAGTGATCATCCCCAATGTGGATGACAGGTGCTCCAAGACAGCAGGACAAACAAGGCCGGCTGCAGCGTGATGAAACCGCTGACATGCGCGAGGTCAGGAAAGCTTTGAACAACAAGCACCGCCTCAGATGCCTAGCATCCAGCATGGGCAGGATAACCTTGCAGCTGTCAGAATAACACATGGGCAGTTGTTGCGTAGGACCTGTACTCTCCTAGGACAGATTTATGTTTGAGCTGGGTGCTAGAGGTTACTGGATGACTACATAAGCAAGGAGGGAGCACCTGTCACGAGCTTGAAGCTCCTCTGGAGCAGTCTCTCCCCAGGACAATCCATACTGAGTGCCACCCTGCCTATTGCGCCCTTTGCCATTACTTGGCTGGTGACCGTTGGCCTCACCATCAATGTGATGGCGTGACGATTCCCTCGCTGACTCTGTCAATGTATCACCATGCTGCCGTCTGTCATGCTCACTGGAATGGTGCCTGTCGCTGTAGCTATCCCTATGCGCTCTTCCGTTACTTCTGTGCCTATCATGGTCAGGCTGTGACGGCCGCTCAGGTGAGTGCAGCCTCCTCTGCTTGTGTACATGTGAGCTGTCATGCATGTGCCCATTGTGAGTGCTGTCCCTGGCATGTCTGTCTGAGCCGTGTCCAACATCTCTGTCCCTTGTATGCCTGGGATCGGAGTCACGATACCCAGGGGCAGGGTGATGTCTGGCCGATGCAGCAATGGCAACACTATGAGGGCCAACACCTTTGGCTGCTAGTGCTGCCTCCATCTGGCTTGCTGCACGTTTCTTTTCCTTTTTGGCCTCCTTGCTGGCTTTCTTCTCAGCCTTTTTTGCAGCCTTTTCCTGAGCACTACTCTGCTTCAGCTTGGCGACCTGCAGCATGACAGAGTAGAGATGAGACTGCAAGCTGGAAGGTCATTGCTGAGTACACACATGCAAGCAGGTGCATTGGTGAGTTGCTGAAACCAGCATACAACAAAGCTTCAGAGTTGTGTGCAAGCGCAAGTAAATGTCACAAGACAATATACTAGTGGCAGACACAAGCAGGCTTCCCAAACCATTTGATATGTTGACAACTTCTGGAGTCAACAAGAGGTGATGTAGCTGCTTGCAAGTCTTACCTCAGCTTTGATGTGATCCATTTTCACAGGATTCGCTACAATGGCTTTGCGAGCTGTCTGCTCCTGCTGCCTGATCTGCAACAGCAGTGAAGGGGATGAACAAACCATCGGGGGCAGTGTCAAAAAGCATCAGCATCATCAGGGCTACATCTGCTTTGCAAGCATAGGATGTTGAGTTACGCTGCTGGGGTTTTGAAACACAAATGACTCACCGCAAACAAAGGATCACTATGTAGACGAGCCCAAGTCTCGTTTGCTGATGCTGGTGTGTCCTCTGAGTAGAATGTAGGAAGCAGCACTGCTTGCTGTGCCTATGACCACCACACAAGTGCAAGTCAATATATACAGGCAAATGGAGTATATTGTTTTGGACAACTGGGGGCTTCATGGTACAAATTTACAGGATAGGAACCTGAAGATGCAAATAGGGTATAGAATGTTCCCTCACCCTGTTCAACTCTGTGGTCTCTTCCAGCTGCACAGGCTTTCCAGACATCATGGCTTCCTCAGTGCGCTGATCTGCCTCTTGCTTGGCAAGCATGCCGCCTTGATACATCCAGTCCAGACGGTCTGACCGACTGCAAACACGTCAACATAGCTTGTGAACATAGCAATGCCTGCCGAGATGATCAGGAACGTGGGACACGACAGGACGAATATGCAAGCACAACTTACACTTTGTGTCCAGCTGCAGCTGCGATCATCTCAAGCTCCTCCTTCTGCCTCTCGTCAGCAATTTGTTTTCGGATGTCCTCGAGCTTGCTCTGCTCTTTAGCACGCTCCTCCTCTTTCTTCCACACTTTTTCCTGGTTGTCCATCCTTCCAGGGTGCCATGTCTTCTTGTTTAGAAATCCTAGACCTCCACCCATCTTGGCGTGCGATCTGCCAAATCTGTGACGGCCCTGGGTCAAACGATAACAACAACAACAACAACAACAACAACACGATGTCTCTGCACGTTCATATGCAGCAAGCCTGTTGCTGCTTTGTGACTAATAGGTCACGCCCATACTTCACCAAATAACCTAAGGTATGTAGGCTAGTTTCATTAGGCTGATTTTACTATGCCCATACAATGACATGTATATTTCCTTAGTGGTATGATATGTATATTGGGCTGATTGCCTATTGATTTCAGGTTCTTTTATGGGATTTGTCAGACTAAGTCATCAAGCATAGGGTATGTGTTAGTGTAATTGTCTTACATATTATATAACAGCCTCGGTGCTGGCGCTCCTGTTTGAAGATATCGATATCTTTTTGACATCAAAAAACAAACAAAATCTGTCTAGCTAATTTGGTCCTAAAGCGCCCTTCGTAACTAGCTTTTCAAGCCCAGTTGCCATTCCAGTACTTTGTGCGGTTTGGCATTCTGAGGCAACTTAGTGAACTCTATCAAAACCCATAAGTTCCAAGATCTGAAAGCTTCTTCTGCAGCTACTGAGCCAAAAACCTTTGCACGCAGACTTTTCTTCTGCTCGGAGATCCCAGATTGATCTGAGCTGCTGCACATTGCCACGCATTATTTTGGGCGTTCCTAGCTGAACCCCCATGCATGTGACTCTCCCTGTTCTTGGCCATTGCTCGTCTGTGACTTGTCAATTGACAGTAAGCAGAGGTTTGAGAGTGTGTCACAAGTCTGCCATGACACACCCCTTAGTGAAACAATGCTTGAAAGACATGAAATCATGATCAAAAGCTATATGTCTGCCAGCCTAGCAAGTTTGCGTCCATCCAACATCCTTGGTACTTAAGCCTAACACTTGTTATCAAACAACACACACAAGACCTCAAGGGTATTTTCGCTGTATGGCATCAATCTTGAGTGTCCATGCCTGCAATTTTAAGGCATCAAAGCAGCTTGAACTCTGTATACCTCAGTAGATGCTTGGAAAGACATGCGTTTGTCATGAGTCTTTCCAAGCATTTACTGAGATATACAAAGCCCAAGCCGCTTTGATGCCTTGCAGGCATGAATTACACAGTAAACTGATGCTGACCAAGGCATACAAGAACGGCCTGTCCGTCTGTACTTTATCGATGTGTTTGCTCTCTTCTACAAGCCCTTGCCTCCCAACTGACAAGACCAATGACATCCTAAACTTGGGCAGCAGGCAGTATCATCACAACGAACAGCAGCACACAAAGTTGTACAATGAACGGGACAACTGCAATATTCTACCATGCGTGCTTCTTGTACCAGCTTTCTCCACCTCAAAGGCTGCCACATCAATTCCCTATCGAACTGCCTTGCAAACAAGCCTGCCTGCATGGCAGCATGCGATGAGCACTTGAAGGCCACAGCTTGACGATAGCAAACCTTGTGAGGCTTTCTGCTCAAGTGTTGAGAATTATCTCGCATCCCAATATAATGATGGCCACCCCCACAAATGGGAGGAGCAGTAGTTGTTTTGCAACAACAGGCCCGTTGAGGACGGTGGAGCGCTGTGGCCTCTTGTTGACCGGGCTTCGCTGTGAGCAACCAACATCTTGTCAAACCAGAATAACTGCGACGTGCTAGCGATGCGACTCACTTGATTGCGGCCTTTTGCGAGGCATACGAGGCGTCCACTGTTAATCTGCCTGAAATACAGCACCTGTGATGAGTAGCCTCAACTTGACAGCGCATGTCCTCGCTCGCTAGACATTGCGGCGTGTGGAAAGGCGCAGACCGCTCAAACAGCGCTGAGCTACCAAGGTTGTGCTTGTTGATAGCAGCTTGGCCATTTTAAACGCTGACAGCCGCCAGTTTCCCGATATGACCTAGCCAAACATGGTTTTCCAAGAGGAAGACGCGTTGCATCGAATCTGCAGTTGCTGAACGGTGCTGAACGGTGCAGGGCCTAGTGATTGGAAAGGTACGAGCCACTACGCACAGCGACGTTATTGATACGCAGCGCGTGATTGGCACACAGCGTGCAACTGTCAGATCATGCCACCGCCTAGCTGACCGCCTAGTGTTCATTGTAGCGCAGAACGACACACACGTCGCACTTCGATTGAAGCTCCTTCGAGGTTTCAGGTCATAGACGTCCAGAAGCTGTATCAACAATAGCCTTGCACACAGACTAGAGTGGGGCACAAGAACCTTCCGGAGCAGCCTATTCTGTGCAAAAAGGGCAGCTTGGCCCTGCAGGGCAACATCACAGTCGGACCTTGCAAGTTCCCAACAAGTACCGACACATTGTGCCAGACATAGAAGCAAACACACATACCACACAAAGCGAAAACGTGTTACTTCTGCATTGCAGTCAATTTCCAAACCCTACTTGTTGGCTACACGCTTTAAGTTCATATAAGCTTGATCTGATTATAACAAAGTCATGTTCACGCAAGACTGTGAATACACATATGTGCTTGTCAAAGTGCGTATCCAAAAGTCTGATGACCAAAGAGAGGGCTGTAAGTTGTAGCTGTTACAGCTGCTTCTACAGCTTCAAGGCATCCCAAAAGCTCAGCATCACACCCGCTGGCAAGGTGTGCAGGTTTGCACCAGGTGAGCACAAAGCTCTCTTGCAAGATATTGCTCTGGGCAAGAAACGCTTTCGCCCAAGTCAAGATCGCGCCTCCCTGGCAAAAATGGCAGTATGTGCCCACTCAAACAAGCCAGCACCTGGTGCATTTAAAGCGCACTTGAGACGTCTTGCTTTGGGCAAGACAGTTCACAACAAGACAGGCAAATGTATCAAAAAACACATTGTCTTGGCCAAGGGCGAAAATGTGCTATCATGCAAGGAGTCACTCAATATGCTGGTGTTGTCAGTGAAATGAAGGCAATGACTTTGACATAGGTGAGCATAGCGTGCTCAAGAAGTAGACATGAAACAGATTCAAAATATACATTGCATGCAAGCTGCAGAGGCCCACATGCCATGAAACCAAAAGAAACTTTGCAAGAAACCTGGTGAAGCACAAGTGAAAGGATGCCAACAAACAACAGCATGTACATGGATGATGCGATGAAGGACAAATGCAATGTGTCATGAGCAACACGGGACCAAGCATATGGTATACTAGGAGATATGTATTGGACGGCAATGAGCTGGAGCACACAAGAATCAATTGTCATCAAGTCTAGTATCAGAATGACTGCACTGTTACTCGTTTGATTGTGATAGGCAACTCAGCTGGTGTGTATCTCACAAAGCATCGAGCAGGCTGCTGTAGCGGATGTGACATGCTGCATGCATTGGGACACTACTGCTTGTATTGTGTTTGATCAAGCAAACAGAGAGCAGTGATAATGTAAAGGACTTTGTTGATGAGCTTGTTTATAGGTCATGCCCAAGCAATGATTTCCAAATTTGAATGTCATTGTGCACTTCATCTGGCCCGCGCACACACACAGAGACACAGAGCTTTCCAACCTTGAAACACCTACGTAATGAACAGCGCTGCTAGCACTTTGTTGGCTACAAGGCATGATTGATATATGCATATTACGTCGCATGGGCTGCGATGTTGAATGTTGAACAGCTTTATTGGGTTTAGAGTCTCATGCGAAATGCGTTGACTGGACTTTGAGTGAGATGAATATATAGATTATATAATGTACTTGATCAGATTGATTCTAGAATGCTCGTGTAGATTCCTTAAGATCTAGAAAGTCCTCTTTCAAGCCTGTTGTAGAAGAATCCTGTGAGTCCCTATGAATAGTTTGGGATCTCAACAAGTCAGTCTAACATTCTCACTTTCTCAGACACGTAGCTATCTGCTGCTGTCACACCTTGTAACTACCTCCATTCCGACTTTACCTGTGTGCGCTCCCTGCATTGCATTGCATCCATACGCACTTGCACTGTGACGCCTGTGAGCGTCACAACCATTCTATTCTGTCAAAATGCGCAATCCTTGCATGCGCTTTTGTCACAGGAACCATTGTACCCTCCCATGCAGTGCTCTCACAGCATGTCACAGCCAGATACATGCATACACACCTGCATGACTGATGCGCAGCTGGTGCAAATGCTGAACTTTAATTTTTTGATCTTTTCTACATAGGGCCTACTGCAGATTGCTCTCATTGACGCTGGGGCTTGCCAAGTTGGGCATCAATACACAGCCTAATACGCCTGGAGTACAGAGATCATCATGAATGTTGTGCACAACATTGATGCATGCTTTGATCACGCAGCAAGCAAGTGTCTGCAGCAAAGAACTCAAAGCCTGCACCACTTCGTCAAATACCCTGAACTTGCCGGCACTTGGCAACAGACGGCTCGCTGTGCGTGGCATGAGATCAAGTGTCGCAAGGCACACAGTACAGACCGATGGTGCAGGAAGTCAGCATCTCTGGCGCTGCAACTGCGACCCGCTACTTCATATAAGCTTATGTTGCAGGCACCAGTCATGGCCACCTTTCCGGTTATTTCTGACAACTATCGTGAACTGCACACTGCAGTGCATGCTCATAGGTATGCGCGTGGACACTAGGCTGGATACGATTCGACATTTTACAGCCCTTGCCACTTTCATTGAACGTACGACGTCCTCTACCAATGGGCGACCGCGTTGCAAAATTTATCGCTGCAGGCCCTGCTGAGCAGTGGACATGCGTGCGTGCGTGCAGACAGCCCAAGAATTCAAAGCGTCGACCTTATCTAAAATTAGAACATTGCGTGCAGGAGTTTGCATGCAATGCCTGCAATTGCACAGCGTAATGAGACTAATCGGGGCGTGCTTTGCAGCGCACTGTTGCAGCATCTTGTTATTCAATTGCGAAATAGACTCGTGACCTGCTAACTGGCTCAAGTCACCTCCAAACCGACTGTTGACCGAGCGTCAAGTTGCCTGTCTCTCACCAAATCCTATCTGCGCATCAAGTGCCAACGAAATATTCCTGAAGCTGTGACAGAACATCTCGCCCGTTATCAGTAGAGAGTCCAGGCCGCAGGCCGCAATTGAGACGTGCATGCACCGTTAACAGTGGTCTAGCAAGGTACACCGACGACCTGAGCGTCACCTTCACAATAATGCAATGCAATATGTAGGGCACCCTTTACAAATCTGCCCTTGTATGCAGTTTGCAGGTTTTGGATCGTCTGCTCAAAACGTTGCATTCGGCAGCAGCCTATGAGATTGGTCACCAGCTGGGTCCAATCCAGCCAACTCTGTCCAAATCCTTTCAATTCGACATCCTCCGGCAGCAGACAGCGACAGTTCCCTACCCACTGTTGTCGGCACCTGCATTGCATCCACTCACAAGCCCTTGCCGTCCAGCCAAACAGGCGGCACAGCCCAAAACCACCATTGGCTAGCAGGCCTAGGCAGCACCTTGTGTGTGCTGCACATGCATCAGACAGCGCCCTTCACCACGCACATGACCATGCACCTGACACGACTCCCGCCAGACATCGTCTCAGTCCACTCATTCCAGTCTGGCAGAAGTCAAAGCATGACTCAGACATCATGCAGCTAGCAGTTCCTGCCCTCTTTTCCCTCCTCTTGGACCCAGTCATGTCTCTCATAGACTGCGCTATCATTGGCAGGCTGGGTGCAGACTCTCTGGCAGCCACAGGCGCCAGCATCAGCATTTTCAGCCTAGCTGGACTGCTAGTCAGCTTTCTGTCATATGTTACAGTCCCTGCAGTGGCAGAAGCTTCAGCTCAAGGAGATCAATCAGAGGTCAGTAAAGTGATCTCAACAGGAGTCTGGATTGCGGTCGTGGCAGGAGTCATGATAACAGGTTTCATCATTGCTGTTGGGCCGCTCATCCTGGGATCAATGAACCTAGAAGCAGCTGTGGTTGAGAAGGCTGGGGGGTATGTTTGGGCCAGAGCCTTGGGGTCCATCGGGTATCTGCTGGTGCTTGTGGGCTCTGGAAGCTTTCGAGGCATGCAGGTATGTAGTGCATGTTGATGCTGCAGTATATCACACAGCTCAAGCTATTCTTTTCTTAGTATGTGAGTCAGCATAGCATTGCTGATGTCCATATGCATTAGCTATCCTGTTGGTCACATCATGCACCCAGACCTCTGCATACTATGGACACTGCATGTTGCATTGTTGCAGATATGGCTTTGCCTGTCAAATCCTGTCATGTCAGCTTCTTGTGAGGTCAGCTTGGGTATTGAATGCTGTTGCGCACGCACTTCCCTTGCTGCTGCCTGATCAGAGGCAATGCGTGTGTGTGTCTGCAGTGTCAACCAAGTATGGCCATATAGAACATAGCATAGACATCTGCATCTGCATTTTATTGGCTTGTCAGAGGGTCTGTGAGGTTCCAAAGCTGATCGTCTCAGAGTGCTCGCTATAACTAGCCAGCAGCTGAAGGTGTTGATCATTTCCTGCAGGACACACTCACACCTGCCATCGCATCTCTGGCAGCAGTGGTTACCAATTTCTCACTGGATATCATCTTTGTATTTGGCATGGGCTGGGGCATTACAGGCGCAGGCGCAGCGACCTCCATTGGCATGTTTGTCAATGCAGCAGTGCTGTACTACAGAATCGTCCAGAAGAAGCTGTTGAAGCCATCTCACCTGCTGCACCCCCCCTCCTGGGAGAGGCTCAGACCCATGCTGCGCACAGGGGTGGCCCTCCAGATCAGGAACGGTTTCCTGTGGTTTGTGAGTTTTTTGGGGGCCAGAATGGCTGCAGAGATGGGCACAGTGACAATGGCAGCGCATGAGATCATTCGCCAGATGTGGGTTTTCTCACTGCAAGGCTTCGCAGCCATCAACGTGACGGCACAGTCGCTGCTTGCAACGCATCTTGGAAATGACGACCCCAACTCAGCACGGGAGGTGCTGCAGAGACTGATCCAGATCGCCTTGGTTGCTGGGACGATCATTGCGCTAGCATTAGCACTGCCCAGAGACAAGCCACCATTGCTTTTCAGCAGTGATCTCCAGGTCGTGGAGAAAGTGCGTCATGTCATGCCTTTGGTAGTTGTCATGCTGCCAATAGATGCTGTTGAGAGGACACTCGAAGGAGGGCTGTTGGGCTGTCAACAAACTGACTTCATAGCTAGGAACACCTTGGTGAGTGCAGCAGCTTGTTTGACCAGTCTGTTTGTTGTACACAAGCTCAAGCTAGGTTTCTCAGCTGTGTGGGTTGCTACCAAGGTCTTGATTGTTGTTCGGTTCCTTGGGGGCTTTCGCCGTTTTACAATTCCCTCTTCCCCCATTGGCGACTTGCGCAAATCTGAGCCCTGAGTTCATGAAGCGATGTTGAACCTACTTCTGATCAATAAATTTTGCGGCGAGATCTTTTACTTTCTTTGGTTATTTTATGCCTGTTTCCCAGCTTGTATCAACAGCTCTGACTGTCATCACACTGCTTGCACACATGATAATGTTGACACAATTTTGACATGCAGGGTTGTCTCCAAACCATGTTTTTCAGAGATTTGCGTAGTTTAAACTAGATTGAAGCCTTCAGCGCGTTGGACCATCGTCTTGATGGCTACTGGCTTAAACCCGCCTTGAACCTGTTCAGTTTCTGCAACTAATCTCGATTGCCCTGTTCAACCTGTTGAGATCCACCAGCAGCCCGGCTTTCGACTTCAGTGTCTGTGCATTGCTCACTTGACATCTCAATATATCACTTGATAAGTATGAATTGATGGGGTTGACATGCAACAGGCAAAAGCGCCACGATGCAGCAACCAGTGCTGAGCAACGTGATGATGATTGCAGCAGCTGCAATGCAGCTTGAAGGTGTGCAAGGCCTGCTGTGCATAAAGTGGTGCACTTTTCAACAGCTGCTGTGGCAGCATGTGCAAATGAGCATAGAAAGTTCACTCTGAGGTACTATGCATGCACCGTATGGTATATCCATGGCCCTATACCCAAAAGGGAAAGCATGTGCACATGCTGTGTCGTGCTGCAGACTGCTAGCAGACCTTGAGCTCTCCCAACTTATAAACAGGCAAATAGTAGGTAGAATCTTTCATACTATGCAACCACATGGTTGAAAAGAGTGCTGCAGCTGATTAGATAGTGTCGACTACAAACCTGCATTTGGAGGGCTTTGTCAGGATTTATGAGCATACTTGCAGAGTACGCAAATATGTGGCTCTACAATCCGAGCGTTATTCTCAGCAAGCGGCAGATCTTTAGCACTGCAACACAGTCATTGTACTATGCACTTCTGGCGTTCAGCTAGGATGGTAGCAGCAGGCACATTTCAGCGTCTCCAGTTCTGGTAAACAGTGTGTGTTATTGGGCAAAGAAGTCAGGGGCCAGCAGTGGCTGGACCAGCTCCTCTGCTCTTCTTCTCGCATCTCTGCGATGCTCTTCATTCATCCGTTGGACTCGCTCATCTAACTCCTGGAGCACCTGCACATTAATGAGTTGCCTTACGCTGCAGTGGCCAGCAAGTCTGTGACCATGACACTTACAAATGCAGACTAGTTGCAAAGCAAGCTTTTTGTAAGACTGCATAATTTGCCGGACTACAAGTCAGAAAAGACAAGAAATTACTACACACTACGGTGTCAGCATCAACAAGAAGCCAAGTTGTATAACACGCTGAACGAGTTCATCCTGATATCCATATTGCAAGTATAGGTCACCAGGCCATGGCATGGTAAATCTCTGTCAATGTTATACCCTCTTTAGATTCCAGGCAAGTGAAGTTGATACCCATCAATCTATCATAGACTGCCACAAGAGCGTTGGTAAGAAGAGTGACTAACCTCTCTGGCTACTCTGCGCACCCGGTTGACATTGTGAGGCAGGCCCACCAGCTGCATCTGGCGTGATGCAACAGTGCGCACCAGCTCCTGCCGCAACATCAGCCATGACTCTGCACAGCAACGACACTATGTCACACACAAATTAGCATGAACCTATCAGAGCAGCAGTAACACAGGATCAGATCAATCAGTATGAGTAAATACGTATATGGAGAACAGCAGTACAACAGCAACGACACAGTGTCACACATAGAGCAACATGTATGTTGATAACAGCAATACCCCAGTGATGACACAGTGTCACACATACAGTTATAGGAATCTTGATGACACCAGTGCCACAGCAGTCACATGCACATAAAATAGTATGAACCTGGAGAACAGCAGTACCACAGCACCGATACAACAATACACACCAGTTAGAGGGCAGAAAGACTACCTGACTGTGTATAAGCTGCTAGTGCTGCAACTGGAGCGTCCATTTGTGTCTCTGCCACAGTTCTCAGAGCAGTGGCTGGGGGCTGTTGGGGTGGAGCAGGGGCCTGGTTGGCCGCAGCAGCCCTCTGCCTAGCCCTGTAGTCCCTAGCCCACTCACCAGCCTCAGCTGTCAGACGCTGTAATCTCTGCACCAGGCAACATGCTTAGCACGAGTGCAGGTACAGACGAGCCATCATTCCATTGGCCATCTCACTACTCAAGCTGGGTTGAGCGCCTGAGTTCGAGCATGAGGCCATTGCAGCCGATGAGTGCTGTCCTGTTGACACTGCTGATGACATTTGCACCCACTCAGCACACTGCATGCAGTGCTGATACCGCCCTCTTGGGAAAGCGACAGCCTTTTTGGCGCAAATAGGTCAGTGCATTCAGTGTTAAGCGTCCAATATTGCATTTGTGCTGTTACTGCTGTGTCTGCATGTAATACTGAGGATAGGTGATAAGCTGTAGACAAGCGTGCAAACGTACAGCAGCATCAGTGCTTACCCCCAGGGTGAGGAGGGCTTCTGCATCAGGGCGAGGGGGGCGGGGTGCTCTGGCTACCACTGCCTCTTGCTCTTCCTCACTGTCATCTGATATCAGGTCTGGCATGTCCTCTTCAGGGCCCCACAGCTGATTTGAGCTCATGCCTACAACACAATTGCATCTGGCTCATGGACTTGTAGGAAACAGGAAAGAAAAGACTACACCTTTCGGCGTCAATTTAATGAGAAGCCAAGTGTTATACCGGGCTGCCCAGGTCATGGACTTGTGCGTTGCAGGTCTTGTGGAGATGAAACAGACTCCAACAGGGCTGTGTTACTGTCAACCTATGCCAAGGCTGCATGATTGCAAGGAAACATATGAATGTGACACAGCCGCTCCCTTGATGTTGAGAGTCTGTGGCCAAAGTGTGCTTGGTTTTGATTATTTATGACAGGAAGACAGGAGGCAGCTTGCATCTGTAGCTGGGAATGTGCAGCTGAAAGGATTTGCAGGGCATGCTGAGACAAGCGTCCCAAGTCTGTGTCAACTTGGTTATGCACTGGATGTCTGATCATGCAATGTGGGTCTCGCCACGCAGTCATAGTGTGCAACTGAAGGACTTTGGGAATATGCAGTACATTGAAAATATTACTGGCAATATACACTGCCAGAGTCTGTTGCATGCTGACAGGACAGTGCTAGCTGCTTGTTTATTGAGTAGCTGAAGCAAAGCTCACCCCTGATTGTCAAGGTGTCTCCTCTGTAAGATGTTCTAGTGACTTGTGCACGCCGTCTATCAGACGGTGATATGTTTGGTGGAACCCTGAAAGGGTTTCTTGCCAGATCCAGTCGCCTCCTGGAAGGCCTGTCATGCCGGCAGTAATCTCTACTGGACTGCTCATCCTGCTCTGACTCTGGCTCAAAGATAGGGTTCCCCATGATGACAACTGCTGGGAGACACTTTGGATCGACTGGCTATTTGCAAAGTTGGGCGCAGCAGCAAAAGGTCCTCAGCGACCACGCACAGTCAACCTGTGCAACACCCAGCACTGCTCAGTCCAACAAGCTAAACAGAAACCCCAGGTCACCATGGAACGTAGGTTACGACAGTTGACCTGCATTTATGTCAATATTCTTGTGCACGACAGATTTGTATGTTGCACGCCGACAGATCGAGCACGACGTGAATGCATCGTGTACCCTAACAAGTTCAGCGGGGTCCTTGCGCACCTTTACAAGGACTGGCCTTCAGCGCAGGCTGCCTCAACAATTTGTGAGCATAAACGCGAAACCCAGCAACACCTCACCGGCGGAACGCCGTGTTGTAACGCGTTCGTTCACTCAAACGCAAGCCAGTGAAATCAGTCAAGTGCAGCTGCTCAACTTTGGCATACACGCTGAAGGAATACACACCTTCTGAAATGACAATGAAACGGCGGGGCTGCAGCACGCTGTCTCGTCGCGCTGTTGATGCGCTAGCAGTGCTTCCGGGCTGTACTTTGACCAGATGGCTTCAGTGATGAGTCATATGCATAAACGTAACGGCTGTGCATCGATGATATCATCCCTGATTCAGGTGTAGCAACAGACCTGTGAAGATTTTATTGTGGAGAGAAGGGGCGGTGTTTGGACCTTGAGCTGGCTGACATCAGGTATCCATCAGGTATATCTGGTTGACGACCAAGCCAATGGCTTGATTTGTTGCTAAAAATCAACGCGTGGCAAGCGATAATGCAACCGGGACAGTTTATTCCAAATGAGCTGGCCTTGATTGTAACAGGAAAAAACGCTGTGCAGGGTCTCAAGATGCAGAAAGAAACCGCTTGGGCAACCCTGCCGGTGGAAGTCCTCAGGCGTGCCTTTGAACTTCAGTCAAACTGCTTGGCGCTTGGCGCTGCGGCTGCAACCTGCGCTGCATGGCACGAAGCCGCGAAAACCAGCTGTGTCAACTCACTTTACCTGCATGGGGACAGTGACGACCACGAAAGCAGTTGGGAGAGCCTGCTGGCAGCAAGGAGCTCCATAAGCACTCTCAAGCTGGTGCGAGTAGCCAAGTGGACCAAGTGTTTCGACCGTTTCACGCTCGAGCGATCTTCCGCTATTTCATATGCCACAATGGACAGCCTCCCAACAGCCTGTACAAGCTTGACCCTCAGCGAGTTCTGTGCTCACAGCCTCAGTCGGTATGTCGAAAAGGGCCCTGACCTGGAGAAACTATCATTCCAATGGAACAGCCTCCCTTATTTGCCAGGCCACCACAAATACCAGCCAGTACCAGATCTCACAGCGCTCCGACACCTGACAGACCTCACAGTGCAGATGCGCAATGACCTGCGCGGTGACATGTTTCCAGCCCTCGTCAAGGGTTGTCCTGATACACTACGGAGCATGACACTGCAAAGCTTTGGATCAGGCGTAGAGGATGGTCAGCCGCCCATTCACAGCGTGCAAAGTCTGCATCTGATCCAGAGTCACCTGACAGCGCTCACCCATCTGGCACTCACCGACTCTGTTGTTACCATTCCTGGTGATGACATCTCGTGCCTCAGCAAGCTCAAGAGCCTCAGCCTTCATGCCGCAGAGGTGTATGTTGATGGTCAGCTCGAGGTCACACGCCTCACTAACTTGACATGCCTGGATCTTAGTCAAGTTTGCTGCTTCTGGGTGGATGCATGGGTGGAGGCTTTAGACTCATTCACAAGCTGGCCTAGACTGGATGTGCTGAAGCTGCTCAATTGCAACCTGGTTGATCAGCAAACAGACTTGGACTGTTCTTCAGTCAAAGAGCTGCATCTAAACTATCCTAACAGGCCCCTCCCTTTTGTAGAGGGTCAAGCTGTGCATACCTATATGGGTGTGCATCAGGTACTTGAGAAATTTGCAGAGACTGAGAGGCATTCTCAGCGTGGCAATGCTATCATTGGTCTGCACATCACTTGTGTTTACTCTACAGACGTTGATACTGTCCTGCAGAAAGTGGCTCTTTTCTGCCCCAACTTGCAGTCCCTGCATGTCTCGACCTCCATTGCTGATGGCTATAGGTTTTCTGGAAATCCTGCTTCTCTGTCTTTGTTCAGTGAGGGAAGCGCAACACCTCTCAGATTGACTAGTCTTTCTCTTCATGCAACTTCATGCTCTCAACTTGATCTCCAGGCACTAACAGCTTTGACACATCTTGTTGTCAGGCAGGTGGACAGGGAAGCTCAACTGGCTTGTGTCATCCTGCCACCTGGTCTGGAGGTTTTTGCTTTCATAGGCAGCAGTTTGTTTCAAGTGGGCATTGAGCACAACCTCGAGTCACTCAAGCAGCTATCTACATTACAAGTTGGGCCCAAGCAGTATAACTACATTTCCAAGCCATGGGCGCCAGTTTTACCCAAGTTGCCCATAAGTTTGGCGCACCTTAGCTTTGAGGGTCAAGCATCTCAGGGCATTGTTGATTGGTCAGAGCTGTATGAATGCACTAGTCTTGAGCGTTTGACCTTAGGTGCAGGGCATTGCCCAGTAGGAGACTTGCAAGCTTGGATCAAGTCCGCCCAATATGTATGTGTTGTTGATCATGACTATAGTACCATCAATCCACACCAGCTTCAAGGTACTAGATTGCCAATTGTTGATGACCTTTTTGATGACCAATGATGAGGTTAAAAGGTATTGAATTGCTGACTGGACCAGGTGATGAAACAATTTGAAGAGGTTTACCCTGCCTTTTAGATGATGGCCCCCTCTGATGACTGTTCACGTAGCAAAATTGGTTTACTTACCAGTTTTTCTTGGGGAGCTTTTGAATGGAAGGTCCAATGGTAGAAATGTCCATACCATGTCGCCTTTCATGCCCACACCAATAGCAGATCGTTTATAAATTTTAAGTTAAAATAAACTCTGAAGCGCGATCGCGAGGGATCGTGTGTGAGAAGGAACTCGGGGACCACGCCTGAGTATGCAATGCATTGAGTATGCAATAGCAGATCGTTGCCTTGCCTCTTATGACATGCATTTCAGTCTTTTCGTGCTTTGCTTTGGAGTCTTTGGGGTTCGGAGTTTCTCGGGTGAGGGGCCAGTGGTAACTCATCAAACATGCGACGTAACATCATACCTAAGTTGACTGTGAAAATTCATGCATAAAGTGGAGCACACCAGGTGCGTCAGTGCGAAGGCTAGGTCAAATGTTTGTGCATTTCAAAACATGTCAGCCAACGCAAGGTGACGCAGAAATTTGCGTGAATTCCTTTCCGCGGCATAAGGCTGCTGCTGATACGTACTCTCAGCCGAGGATGCCGCAGGCATCGCACCCTCGAGAATGTCGCTAACGCCCTGACATGACGCGTGGCTGATCTTGACTTGACTCGACAAATGCGGCAAGAGGCCGGAGGGGTCACGCCCAAGGTGTTGCTCGACAGTGTGGCGTCGATGTTGGAGGCAAATGCTGCTGAACAAGCATTGGCTGATGTCCGGGAATACCTAGACCCCGTCCTGAAAGCAGCTCGACTGCAGCAGAGAAATCCCACCGCAGGCAGTCAGCGACTAGCAAAGTCTCACTCAACTTTTGTGGTGAATCTGCTGCGTGTATCCTTGGCAAAGATTACCAGCGAGCAGTCTCCAGCCTTGCAAACAGCTTATATAGAGCTTGCCTCTCTAGGTCTTGAAGGCCTGTCAGTGCTGCGCAGCTCCCTGAAAGGCAGACCCCACGAGGTCGAAGTGCACAGATACATGCTGATACGAAAGCTGGTGTCCCTTGCATGTCACCAGCAGGCACTGCAGCAGTCCTGCTTGCTCTACAATGCTCTGTGCTGCCAGTGTTGGCAGACAGAAGCTGCCATCCTCATGACGCACAGCATCACATATAGGACACAGCCCTTGCCAAGGCCAGATGAGAGCAACAGTGAGATATGCAATCTTGTTGTTGGAGGCGTGCTGAATATGCTCCTGAGCGTTGTTGAACAGAGTAGCATTCAGCGCAACCTGAGCAAGGTCATGATTGTTGTACATGACTACGAATGTATCACTGAATGGCTAAGGTAAGTACAATGCTTACACATCGTTTGCATGCTTGGGGAATGTTCACCTTGAAAGGTTGATAAAGGCAGACAGACCAAAACAATGTTCACATATGCAGCATCCTTCCAGAAGCTGACAAGGCTAAGCACTCTGACACCTTATTCCGCTATCTTTTTAAGGTATGTAGACATTCTAGCCAGAACCGTGCCAGTGATGTCATGTGCTTCAGCACCTACATGCAAGTGATCAATATCGTGTGCTTGGTAGCTCGCCGTTTCATCACCAAGTACATCAGCAGACCCATGCTGAAGTGTACCACCATGCTTTTGGGAACAGCTGCAAGGAATGCTGCCATCTGGCAATGCCTTACCTAGCAATTGAGCTTTGCAGTGCACAAGGTGCATTTTCTTTATCGTGTCATGCAGGCCGCAAACCAAGCCCTTTCCCTCAAGCAGCAAGCTTCTGTGGAAGATTGTATTGAGATCTGCAAGTGTGCAGTGCAAGCTTGTTTGCAGTCATCGTCTCACTCACGGCTGCCACAGGTGTGGCAAGAGACACTGTGAGCAGCCTTTGTCACTCCACCTGCAGCTGATATGTTGTCCCTCAAGCTGGTGTCTGTCTTTGTGCATTCCTGTCCATTACAAGCAATGTGCTGTATTGTCAGGTGGTAGAGAAGTATATACAGCAGCTGCCGTCATCAGACAAAGCAGAGCTACTGGCACATGCTCTTGAAGTGGCAAGCACATCAGGTATGCAATCTGTTCCTGTCACTGTTGAATACATGTATCATGATGAGAATGTTTGCTTTCTGAGATTGATGGCATGTGGCTTCTTTGCGCCAATGTGCTACTTATGACATGAGACCAGTGTCACGGCAACTGAGCAATATTAAGCAACAAGGCATGCAGCACAAAGCTCAAATAACTCAAAGCTTTGTTGGGCTGGGCTGTTCAGGCGCTGTGCAAGGTGCCACATTGGCAATCAACACTGTGCAGGCTTGCATGTCTGCTGTCAGCCACCACCCAGAAAGCTTGAAGACCTGCTTGGCTTTGCTGTCCAGTCACCAACAAAGGTAAAATCTTTGCTCATGGAGCCCAACTTCGCTCTGCAAGCTGACATGACTATAAAACCCGACCAGCCGGCAACCTTGATGCTCTCCTTTCACATTGCAGTCACAGGTGTACTGATGCCAGCTTTCCCTGTCTGGCTGCTGCAGGCATGATGAAAAGAGATGGCTGTCCATTCTCAGTGTCCCTGCCACAGTCCTTCTGCTGAAACAATCAGGTGGTGACGGCAGCAATGCACATGCCTGGGCAGAGAATCTGATGAAGGCAAATGCTACCATCAAGGAATTGTTGCAGCAACTCCAGTCCTGGCGCAGTGGGAAGAAGAAGCCTGCTAGGTCTGCCACATCAGCAAAAGGCAAAGCTGAGGCTGATAGCAATGAGATTGCCAATCTTTGCCAGCTTGCTCACGCTGTACTTTCAGCCATCTCCTCTCTGAGGAAGACCGTCCAAGGCAATGCCATGCAAGCCCCATACAGTGGATGCAAAGCTGGTAAGATTCACATTGACATGGACTCTGTGGGTTTTCACTTTGCTTGCCTCCTCTGATACTGTACAGGACATTAAGCAAAGTCTGCCATCAGCATCTGCATGTTCAATAGTGCTCTGGGGCGATTATGGCCACCGCTGAATGCCTCATAATCATCAGCAGCACAAACATACAGCCTTAGGCAATACATCTGGGCTGTGCTGCAAATATTCTGATCATTTCTCAGCTGACAGAAAACAGACAGACCACAGGGTCATAACCGCAGATAGCAAACCCTCACTGGCAATGAGCAGCCACATAGACATGTCTTCACTGACTTTGTCTTTTGTCCTGCCAGATGAGAAACCAGCAGCTGAAGAAGAGCCCAGGGATAGCCTGTGCTCATGCCTGATGCTAGCAGCACCCCTGGCCTCTGCTGTTGTCAGCCTGCAGTCCCAGCTGCTCCCAGCAGAGGACTCAGCCCAACGCAATGCCACTGACAGGCTGGCCTACCCAGCACTGTCTGCCCTGGTCACTGACTGCCAGATCAAGACTGCTGTGGCCATTCAGGGCTCTGCTCAGACAGATGAACTTTGCTCAGCAGATGCGTTTGAACCCTTCTGGAGTCCAGCTGCTGCCTGGTAGGTCTGATCATGTTTGAGCTGAGAGCCTCTAGCTGCACAGAAAGATGGATGCTTCGGTGACTGCTCTGCGACTTGTGTGTGCTGCAATGACATCATAATAGTCCTTTGGAGCAGATATTTTACATAGCACAACAGACCCACTTGCGTCAGATTGAGCATCTCATTTAGCTGCAACTCATCTATGCTTTCATGTTGGGGTATACACAGCCACATGACAAAGTTGAGCTTGTGTCATCTTGCAGGCGCAACCAAGCAGCTGTTTTGGTTGCAACCAGATGTCATCGAACAACTTCTGCTAGGGAGCGCCCAGCAACAGATCCCACTGCTGCCGCTGAAAGCTGTTTTGGTTGCGACTAGATGTCACTGAATACCTTTGGCTTATGCAGGGTCCAGCAACAGATCCCACTGCTGCCGCTGAAAGCTGCAGAGGAGCGCTGGGCGTCATCAGCCCTCTTCAGCTGTGCAGTGCAGCTGCACAATAACAATCTACCTCAATCAGCTGAGACTCTTTTTGCAGCAGCCTGTGATGCAGCAGCCTCCAGCTTGTGCAAGGTCGTGCATGACGGCAGCCAAGCAGCACAGGTGACAATGACAATGTTGCATGCACCTCAAGCTGCTACAGGGTGCTTCTCAAGCAATGCTTATGCCTGCTCCTTGCCTAAGCCATTGCATGTGGTAAACACTTCGCCGCGCCATTGCCTGTGTAGGAGATTTGCACTGCTTAGCTGGTCCCACTTGCATCTACTGGCATCAGCAGCATGCAAAACAGCTTGCAACAGGTCATCACCCAACTCAACAGATGTGACTTTCCTGCAGCCAGAGATGCAGGCACAAATGCAAAGCTTTGTCAGAAAGAACCAAGCCCTGGTCAATGCCCTGCACCAGCAGGGCCGCACACCAGCAGCCCTGAAAGCGCTGAGAAATGCCCTGACGTTACTGGCAAGCTTGGGAATGGCTTTCATCAGATGTGGGCAGCCTCTGGTGCTGGCATTGGTTACTCTCAGAGCAGGCTTGCAGAGTGGCCCTCTTCTCCAGGCAGCAAGCAAGCCAGGCAGCAGGTGAGATTGAGCTCGGCCTGTTTGATGCATTAGGCCATCATGCATGGTTCATCCGCACATTCTCATGGTGTGCACGATGTGATGCCTCAACCACAGAGATCGAAAGCTGCTGAGAGATATGACAGCCAGCATAGCGCAGCAGCGGCTAAGTCCTCATATTCACACAGATGTGAAGCAATGCAAGCTTGGTGAGGTTCAAGTCTGCTGCAGACACTCAATTCATCTTGGCTATTGTGCAATGCCCCATGCAGGGGCCACCGACAGCGCAAGATGATGCATAACATGCAAGCAGATGCAGCTGGTGCCTTGCCAGCTGACGCCCCTGTTGCTGCATATCTGGACCAGCTGCCACATCCAGTGTCTTCAGCTGTACTGGGAGAAGCGCTAGCAATGGAGGCCAAAGCTGTACATGAGGTTACACACCAACCTAACGTGCCCAACAACAACATCCGATATTGTGATAAAAATTATGCCCTGTTGTGTGGCGGCTTCAAGCAGTGTTTAGCATCACAGTGCTCCCTGCATCATTTTGTGCCTGACAGTTCCTTGTTATGCACAGCAGGCTTGCAGCATGTTGTGCAGAGATTCAACTTAAGTCTTCTGCATTATCCAAATTTGTCCTCAGCAGTCAGTCTGACCTGGTTGTTGCGTGAGTAGCAGGGTTGGGCAGCATTTGCTGCATGCTCAGTTGCAACAGTTGTGAGTCACACTTGTGCCATGAACAATATATAGGATATTTGCTGTATGCAGGTGATGCTTGAAGGACTGCTGCCCCACACGTCTGCCGTACAGCAAGGACAAAGCCTGTTCAAGCAGCTGGGCAAGGTCTGGTCAGCACAGGAACAGCCTGTTTTGCACGCCAGAGCCTTGCTGCTGCAAGCCCGCCTTTCCGGCTTGCTCGCTACACCTGAGACATCCCTAGACCTCACGCAGCAAGTCATACAGTTGTTGGCTGATCAGCAGGTGAGCTCAGCACTCCCAACTGAATGCCTTCTGCAGGTGCTGCTGTCACAGACTTGACAGGCTGCACAACCATCCCAAGATGGTCATCACATGGGCCTGTACCAATCACAACAGCCTAGCTTACCTTGCAGCTCAGAAACGGCCATGATCCTTGCAGGATGATGGCACATCAGATGTACTTGCCACTGCTCATGCCATGCGGGCTCTGCTGCATGCACAGCAGCTACGTCAGGCAGAGTCTGAGAGGGAAACCTCACAACCGTGTACTAGCTCAGGGCAGTGTGAGGGCTGGAGACAGTGTTTTGAGCATGTGCTGAAAGCACTGCAGACATGGCAGCAGGACTCACACAATGGTGACCGGGACCAAGGTGGCATGCATGCTGATGATGCTGGGACGTTCTGGGACGACTTCACAGCCCCTGAACTGATCTTGGAGCTGCTGTTCATATCTGGCCTGCATGGTAAGGTGGCTATACAGTCTTGCTTCTGCATTGCAGTCTAATACAAGTCTCCCTAAGCTTGATTCCCAAGTCAAATCCTGAGCATCTGTGACTGTGTGAGACACAAACTTGAGCATAGTGCATCTATGATTTTCAAGCACAAGCCGGCATCGAATGTTGACAGCCAGCAGGCAACAACCAGCCAACAGCTACCCCGCGCAACAACGCTGCTCATCTGCCTTGCTAGCGGTGTATAATGAAAGTACGACCACAAGCACTGCCTTTCATTGCAGCTTTTGACCTTATTGCAGTGATGATTTGTCACTCATAGAGCATGTTCTGACTGGCACTGACGCTGGCAGGGGAGGTGGACTTGCAGACCATGGCTTCTCAACTGTTAAAGCAGGAAGCCAAGGATCTACACTCTGATGCAGTCTTGCACAGCCTGCGCAACACGCCAAGCAGCCCGTTGCTTTCCTGGAGCCTCGTACCTCAAGCAGTTGCAGCAGTGCTGTCAGCTGACGCCTCCTGTCCTGAGTCTGAACATAGCCTGGCCAATGCCCACGAGAAATGTAGGCAAGTTGCTCACTGACGTGCCCTTTTAGGCAGCTGCTTTCTCCGTGCCCAGAAGTTGTTGACATGTGCTGTAGCAAAGAATGCCAGGCAACACAATCAAAGCTCTGTGCAAAACGTCAAAGATATCACAAGCTGTGCATGCCAGGCTGATCAGCATACAGATGGCTGTTTCACAGGCTTTGCAAAGACACAGCCACGTCTGGCTTGGCAATAGAGCACTTGAAGCTATTGCTCAATGCATGGTCTGCATTTCACCTTGTTCTTGCTGTACAGCTTGCAAGTCTTTTCTTCACCTGCAGCCAACATCACAAACCTTTTGCAACAACATGCTTGCTGCGAGTTCTGCCTTGTTCATACACAAATGCATTGTGATACTCCACCAGCACCTTCACAGTGCTGCATTTGCAGGTCAAACTCTGGCAGCTCAGCCGAAAATGATAAGTCATCAGCAGATGATCTGCAGCAGATGGCCCATGAGCTGGCGGCAAGCAAGCAAGGCAAAAGCGCTGCAGTGGTGTGGAACAGGGCTTTGGTGCATCAGCTGGCTGGGCATGCACACTATCAAGATGGTACGTCACAGCTGAACAATGCCAAACTATGACAACCCAATATGGCCTGACACAGGCAAATGCTGTACAGGCTGCTGACATCACTCTCCCAGCATGCTCTTCCTCCATGAAGCCCTATCAGTAAAGCCCACACGGCACTTTCTAACTGCTCTTGGCAACATTGAACATATCTAGTACCTGTGTCGTTTTGCCGTCATGAGTTTCCTCTCCCATGTCTGTTTCACCCTGTGTTGTTCACAGGCAGTTTGGCCTGTCACTTCGCAAAGACAATTTGGCCTGTCTGGCTGCAAAGACAATGGTTGCACCTACAGGTCAAACCATTTCAGCGCTGTACAATGCCTCAGAAGCGCTGCGCCTTGGCAGCACTCTCTTCTCTAGCTTGTCCCCAGACAGGGCTGCTGCAGTCACTGCCCTGGATCAGCCCTCAGCCCTGCCACCATCCTCTGCACATCAAACCAGCCCATCTGGACCCCCCTCACAGCCCAGTCACAAACCTCCCCCTCCAGCCCAGGATGCTGTCCAGGACTCTACGACAGACCCAAACACAGAACAGGCTGAAGATTCTACGCTTAATGTTGAGGCTGTTCCAACAGAAGCGGCAGTAGCACAGGGAGGTGTGAGGGGTGAGGTTGGGGTGGATGGGGTGGGGTACTGGCAGGTGACCTGGCTGTACCTGACCAGCCTGCTGAAGCTGGGGGAGGTGTATGAGGTGGCAGGCTCCCATGAAGATGCCCTTCATGCCTTCAGAGAAGGCCAGGAACTGGTAAGGACAAGTCAACTCTCACTCTGATCACTTCCTTGTCATGCGCGCTTGTGTGCAGACAGATGCCCAGCATAGTCAACGTGTTCATCCATACATTAAGCACATGCCTCCCCCTTTTAGCCAGCTACATGCATCCCTGAGTTGCCCCTGTGTGGGTTCCTTTCTAGCAGTCAGCAAATCAACAACAGCGTGTGCCAATGCGATCCTCATCAGACTGGACAGTCAGTCACATGTCCCACAGGCCCCAGCCAGCTGAGCCTTCTGAAGCTGAAATCAAATATGATGTTTGGCTGATCAGAACATCTCCTCTTAACACTTTTGCTGCGATTTTGATTGCTCAGTGTCTCGCCACAAACAAAAGACACGCACTTCATCTGGAAAACCTCTAGCAGCTTTGCATGTCCATTAGTCGTTGCGTGTGTATCAGTACTTGCATGTGTATCAGTATGGAAGTCAACATGTTTGACAGCACAGCATTGCACAGCTCTTGAAACCAGTCACTGCCAGACTGCACGTAATGGCTGAGCATCACCAAGGCTATGACATACAGAGTACACTGCCCACAGTCATGAGTGGCATCGCAGGCAAAGCGGTGTGGTGCAGAACGCCTCTCTGATGTGTTCTCAGTGCACATAGCAGAGGTGCTCCTCAAACGCCAGGCATGGCTGCCATACCAGCAGGAGCTGGACCAGCTCAGCAGACAAGTCACAACTGGTGAGATTTTCTGCACATGGACTGCAGCTGTTCCACACAACCTTGCTGCAAGCTCGATGCTGGGCTCTATGCTACAACTTGCCAGTGTTTTTGTGTGCAGCAAGCATTTCTGGGCATGGCATGCAAGGCAATTGTGATTGCCCACACACACACTCACTGATGACAGATACTTCCTCTTGCTTCTATGCTGCAGGCAAAGCTCACAGCAGTGACTCAATCAGAGGGTGGATGATAGCTTCTGTATCGCTACTTCAAGGCTTACAGGCTCAGCATGACCACTGCTATCAGGCTGCCTGTACCCATTTTGAGAGTGCTGTGACACAGCTGATCAGCAGCTTGGAGAGCATGCAAGATCCTGGGTTGCGCTGGCTCCTTCAGGGGTTGCTCTGCAAAGCTCGCCTAGCTCAGGCGGAGAGCTGTCTGTACATGGTGAGCAAAACAAGCTTGTCTCTGTGGCTTTAGGGTTGCTTTATGGTTGTTGCATCCAAGCCCGTGCTGCTCTTTGACATGCGTCCTGACATATGTGAGCACCTGCAGCACTGACAGCTGCACGGGGTGACAGAGCCTTCAGGCAATTTGTCGCATGCTCCCACATGCCATGCTGCAATGACTGGCACAGCTGTCAGAATTAGGCCTTGCAGTCAACATCGATCTGCCATGAATGGCATAGATACGCCATAAGAGTATTGCGAGCGCCTGCGCTGCCCTGCAGTAATGCCCACAGTGTCAGCAGATGCCGCTACGGGTTGACCAACTGTCAACCCGCTTTGCATGTCTTGCAGTCCATCCGCCTGTTGTCTGCTTCGCAACATGTTTACAAGCTGGTATGTGGTGTTGCAGGGGGACAACGCAGCTGCAGCAGTTCTCACTCAGGCAGCACTGTCAGCCGTCTCTTCACATTCATCCTGCCCCAAAACAAAGAAAGGCAGCAGGAGCTGCAGAGACAGCCGCCCAAGCTCTTCATCACCACCAGTCACCAGCCGCCACCACCCCTTTGAGTGCGCAAGGGCCCTTCACATGCAGGCCAAGCTCAGGGCCGCGTGCAGCAGCCCCATAGCATCAGACAGCATCACTCTGGCTGGCTGTGACGCATCATCCCTTGCTCAGCGACAGCACTCCAACGCTGAAGCCTCCACCAGCGCCCCTAAACAGCCCCAGGGGCCCGCAGGAAGAAGCAGCAGCAGGGTGGCTAAGTCAGGCAGGGGTGGGAGGGGCACTGTCACTGGCAGCAGCACCAGGGCCAAAGCTGCGACTGCCCATGTTAAGGACGAGTGTTGCCATGCCAAGCAGTGTGCAGAAGAGAATGGTGGTGAGGATTTGCTGCAACAGGCGCAGCTGTTGCTGCAGGCTTATCAGCTGTCACAAGGAGCACCTTTGCTTGCAAGGTATGCGTGTTATACTCTTGTGCAGTTGTTGTGCATGGTGAATGTCAAGCTTGTGTCTGTACTTGCTGCTGTACAAGGAGGTGGCAAGGCACTTGAGCAAATGCTGCAGCAAAGCTTGTTGTGTTGCATATATAGGGAGATGGCAAGGGACCTGAGCAAATGCTGCAGCAAAGCTTGTTGTGTTGCATATATAGGGAGGTGGCAAGGGACCTGAGCAAGTGCTGCAGCAAGGCTTGTTGTGTTGCGTATACAGAGAGGTGGCAAGGGATTTGAGCAAATGCTGCAGCAAAGCTTGTTGTGTTGCATATATAGGGAGGTGGCAAGGGATTTGAGCAAATGCTGCAGCAAAGCTTGTTGTGCTGCATATATAGGGAGGTGGCAAGGGACCTCAGCAAGTGCTGCAGCAAGCTAGGTCTGGTACATGCTGCTGTGCTGTTTGAGCACGCCACGCTGGGAGCCAGCGTGAGCCTCCAGTACAGAGGCATCTTGCATTCCAAGCTGCTGGCTCTTGAACGGCGTCACCTCTGTGGCTCTGCCACTCCTGAAGCTGAGCAGGCAAGTCATATAGTCTCTGTCTATTGCAGCTGCTTCATGCACAGGCTGCTTCATGCACAGGCTGCTCCATGCATACGCTGCTTCATGCACAGGCTACTTCATGCGCAGGCTGCTTCATGCTCACGCTGCTTCATGCTCACGCTGCTTCATGCACACGCTGCTTCATGCACACGCTGCTTCATGCACACGCTGCTTCATGCACACGCTGCTTCATGCACACGCTGCTTCATGCGCACGCTGCTTCATGCGCACGCTGCTTCATGCGCACGCTGCTTCATGCACACGCTGCTTCATGCACACGCTGCTCTAACAAGCACAGGCTTCACCTCCTATCACTTTCATGCCTATGCCTGCTGCTCCAAGCGCTGCTCAGAGTCTGCCCGATTTCAATCTAGCACTTGTGCATTGATGCTGTACATGTCAGAAGGCTCTCTGATATGCGGTCTGCATCCATCAGTGCAATGAAAACAGCTGTACAGATCATGTAATAGACAACTGTAGACACATGATCAGAACTGATTCACGGGCTGCAAAATTGCAGGCATCTGCTACCATCACTAGGGCTGTTGCTGCGCTGGAGGCAGGGCTATTCTGCAACACACCCAGCCAGTCTGATGCCAGTACGGCAGATGCAAAGGAGGCTTTGCAAGAGATTGAGGTAAAAATGCTGATGCTCCCTTTGCCGTGCAACACTCCTAGAACTGGATGTAGCATCTTTCCCTGGGCAGCATGTCTGTCAGTAAGCTAGGGACCATCTGGCAACCTGTATCTTGACAGCTTTTCACACTGCCTCCCTTTTGCGCACGTTTGCAAATGATTAACACATTGGGAGCAGTCGTGAGCTCGTATCCACAAAAGTTCTCCAAAGGTCTCCAAAGTATTGTTTGATTTGCAGAATCGAGCGTCGGCTGGTTTGAGCACTCTGGCCTCATATCTTCCTCCCAATGTCACCATCACTAGCCTCAGCATAGCTTGCACTACTTCCACCAACACTTCCCCTGCAAGTAATCAAGCCAGCAGGTGGCATCTCACCATCACCAGATACCAGGGTGCTGACCCTCCCATACTCATGACCATCCCTATTCCATCTCATAGCTTTCTCAACCCATCAGACAGAGGGGCTGAAGATGAGCCACCCATGGCGCTGAATCATCAGGTGACACTTGTACATTGCTTTGTGAACGGCACATATGTGGCAGGCTAATCTGAGTATGTGGCAATGTCATTTGACTGGCAGGGCTGCTTGTATGCTGAGGATGCTTGCTTAGCAGACTGCCATTGATGATTGAGCCAGCATATATATCTGATGTCAAATGAAACCAAAGTCATACCCAGCCACGTTGCTATACATTTTGGCACTCACATGCTGACTGCCAGCACTGTCCACATGTCACTGCCAAACCCATCACAGCACTGCCAGCACTGCTCTGTCCTTGCCAATCTTGCACACCTGCTGCAGGCAAGGGCATCTGCTTTGGAGGAGTTTGACAGCATCATGACTGACAGCGCCAGCAGCATGAAGGCAGATGCGCCGCTGGTGACATCAGCTGAGAAGACTGCTTGGTGGCGCAAGCGCCTGGAGCTAGATCAACGCATGGCCGCACTGCTGCAGCACCTAGATGAAGACTGGCTTGGGCCCTGGAAGTACGACGCATGCCTTTGACTTCATCATTGTGCCATGCTCTCATGTTGATGCTGCTTGTGCTGTCAGTCCTTGTACTATGTCTGCAGTGTTTCTGCTGTCCTGGGCTTCCTGTAGAGCGCGTTTCTTGGCTGATGTCTGCGGTCACTGCAGATTGAAAAAAGCTGTCATGCCTTGCTGCAGCCCTTACGTGATCACTACAGCAACCCTTGGAGTAAGCCCTTGTCTCATGACACTTTTGGCCTGTTGTCACAGGCTGTTACTCTACGGCATACCCTCGGACAGTACCCTTGCACTGACTCTGCAAGAAGCCGCTGATGAGATCATGTCTGAGCTGTTCAAGCAAAGCAATGGACAATCAACAGAGAGGTGCACAGAGCAAGCTCAGCCCAGCCTGAAGGCTTTGATGACAGCGCTCATGTGGGGTGCAGCCAGCCTCACTGCCAGACAGCTGCAGGTTGCTGCAAGAGAGCTGCTGCGCTTGATAGGCACCTCATCTGACGATGAAGCAGTTGACCAGCTTTCTCAGCAGATCAGGTGAGAACATCACACCGCTTTGCAGGTGCTGGCTTGCCTGTCTAAAGTAAACAGTTGTGGAGTCACAAACTAGAGGAGATGAACAGTTCATACATCATTGTTTTGGCTGCCAAAGACCCCCTCCATGGCAGCTGCTACCTTTGCGTTGCTACATCTACAATCTATGCAAGACACTCAGGAAACAATCAGCAGACTGGCCAGGCTCCCAAAGCTGGCACCTTATATTCCATCAGGAAAGTTGCAGAGGAGTAATTTACAAGATTCTGTGTTCAGCTCTCGTTGTATTGCACCGTCGTTCTTGGGCTTGATAGATGAGTGTTTAACTCCTTTGCAGGTCAAGATATGATGATGCTTGTGGGTCAAGCATGTCCCATGGCGGCAGCACAGCAGACACTAGCATGCAGGCTTCAACAGCCTTGAGGGAGACTACCAATGTGGCCCCTGTAGCCAAAAGAAGCGCCAGCAGAGTGACTGTCAAGGCCACAGCACCAGCCACTGATGTGGCCAAGCCAAAGGCACAAGGCAAGACTGTCAGTAGAGCTCTGCAGACCACCGGCAAGCAGGCCAGCCGTCCCTCCAGGTATGCTCTGTTTGCTGTTGGATTGGCTTTCACCAACGTTGTGCTCCACACTGGACTGGTCAGCAATCGAATCTGTACAGGTGTGCAGCAACCCTTATGCATGTCACCTTCACCCCACCCCTACAGCTAAGCATGACCAGAATGCTCAACACCTGCTCAATGTTGAGTACATGCAAGTCATCTCAAATATGATGTGAGGGTGACTTTGACCCATAGTGATTCAACCCTATGCAGCTGAGGCAGACGCCAGCTGCCTTTTAGCTGCCGGTTCTCATGAAAGTAAATGGGCCTAATATGCCGTTCTGATGGCCCAGTCTCTGGTGCATTTCTACGTGTGCTGCTTGATGTACAATGCTGGATGGGCTTTCAGGTTTGCCACCATGCAGTCAGCTGCCACAGCAGCTCCTGCCCATCGGCTGCCGCCTGTCACAGACCTAACCACCCCAACCCCAGCTGCACCCCCCGATCACCCACAGGACCCAGCTTTGGTCAGCCAACTGCAAGCCAGGTTTGATGCGCTAGCCCTAGAGGAAGAGCAGGGTCAAGAGAAGCCTGTGCAAAGCAGGCAGAACAGTGGGGATGAAGGGGGCTGGTTTGGGAGGGCACCAGACCACCAATCTAGCCTATTGGTGCTGGATGGGGAGCTCCAGACCATGCCTTGGGAAAGTTTGCCATCTTTCAAACATGTCAGGTGTATGATCAGGCTCATCACCACTGTAGCATGCCACTGTGACCTCCGTCTTGTCACCAGTTATATGTGTTGGAACAACTTGTCTGAGCTCTGTTTGCACTGGGCCCCTTCAACTGCGCCTGCTCATGTTAGTCACGCTGTCATGTACTTACGCTACTCATCCTGTCATGTGCTCATGCCACTCATCTTGTCATGTACTCACGCTACTCATCTTTCATGCACCTATTGACGTGCTTCATTGGTACCGCAGAAATGGATTACATAGCTGTCACACTGATTGATGGTGGTTGCAGGATATACAGAGCACCATCATTGACATGTGCGGCTGCTGTCGCTGCACGTCAGCCCGATGCTCCTGCAGAAACCTCAGCCGATGGACCCAGGGAGGCGACAGCAGTCAACATGGCAAATACGGTCTATATGGTGAACCCTGCAGGTGACCTGTCCACCACTCAGGCTACATTTGAGGAGACATTCAGGCAGCAACACACCTGGCAGGTATCACCTCTGGCCTGAGTACGATGGGGTTGCATCATGCTTATAATGCTTGGTTCCCATGCATTTTGGCCACATCTGTTGTCCTCAACTTACAATGCTGTGTTCAGCTCCCTTGTTCATCCACGTCGCCTGTATATGCTTGCTTTGCAGATGCTTCAGCAGCAAATGCCAGCTTGCTCGTCTGTCTTGCTTGCATGCTTGTCCTGTTCCTCTGGCAATCGCCTGTGCTGAGGCAAGTGAGCATGCATTTGGCATCTAGGCTCAGCTGCATCAATGTTGCTTTTGCTAGGGCACTGCTGGAGAGCCAATGGCCCCAGGGCCTCTAGCAGCAGCCCTGCAGGGCCATGACATGTTCCTGTACTTTGGTCATGGCAGCGGAGACCAATATCTTTCTGCAAGGTACAGGGCAGCAGACCGTGCAATCTATTATTACCAGTCGCACCCACTCCACTCATATTTGCTGTTCAGAGAGCAGTGCTATGCAAAAGGAGCAGCCCAGCTGCTGTGTGTTCTTCAGTGGAAGCTAGCAACACTTTTTGCTCTCGTATTGCTCATGATGAGCCCCAGGAGCTGGATTGCATGTCAAGCAAGGAATGTACATCTACAGTCGCATGTCTTTGGTGTCACTAGCATTGTTGCAACATGACAAAAAGCGGTAAATGTGTTTGGCAGGGCCCTGCGGCGGATGCCACGCTGTGCGTCAGCCCTGCTGATGGGCTGCTCTTCTGGCAGCCTTGCTAAAGCAGGGCAGTACGAGCCTTCTGGGCCTGTTCTGGCCTACCTCATGGCAGGTACTCATCTAGCAAGTCTATCATACAAGTCTGCATGTTTGGGAGGCTATCTGCTTTCTTGCTCACTCTGCAGTGAGATGTGCTATGGGCAGCCTAGGTGCTTGATGCGCACTGCAACCTGCTTTGTGTGTGGCATGCTGTTGCTTTGTGGCGGTTTTTGCATTGTAATTTTCCTTACAAGACAGCGCTTACAAGGCAATGTGAACCAACATGATCTTGCCCTGCAGGCTGTCCAGTGGCCATAGCCAATTTGTGGGATGTCACAGATCGTGATATAGATCGATTTAGCCAGGAAGTCTTGTCAAAATGGATAGAGTTGGTGCCCAAAGAGGGCTCCTCAAAACAACACAATGTGCAGCAGCCTGTGTGTGTCAGTGCCTCCGTTGCAATGAGCAGAAAGGCTTGCAGGCTAGCTGCTCTCATAGGCACAGCTCCTGTCTGCTATGGCATTCCTGTGGCTATTTCTGCGGCGCACTGCCATGGCAATCATCAATAGTGTTGTCAGGACACCAGCTTACTGAGCGATTCTGGTTGCTTTCCCACCCTCGTTTGCACTATTTGAATGCTGTGCGCAGGCTGTGTTTGTTCTTTGACCTTGCAGACATTGTGGGGCAAATTTGGTTCAGCCCTTGCATGTGATCAATCACCAACCCCAGGTGCACCCCAACTGACTAGAGTACAACTGACTAGAGTACACCGTAATTATGCCTGACGGCAGCAGCAAAAAGTCATGCATGGTCCGACTCCTCTGACCAGAGTCTCGACTACTGCTGCGCACTAATGGACAATCTGCCGCGGCCGGGACATGTGTCAAAAGATCGGCTTGTGTCAATCGGAGCAGCCAATGTCCGTGACCAGACCCCCGCTGTTGGCTCAGATCTAGCAGCACCGTCGCAAGCTGTGTTTACCTACGACGAACTACTTGACGCTCGGTAGGAGGCGTGTTGGGCATGAACTGCATCCTTTTCATTATGCTCAACCTTACCTCCTTTGTGCTTGTTGCGCAGACAAGTTGCGAGAGCTGTGCAGGCCAGTTGGAGTGATCACTCTAAAGTGTAGGTTGTAAGGTCGCTGCTGAGCTGCTTGATTCGACTCTCGATTGCACCGTAGTTTCAACAACTCGCTTTTCCGCTGATTCGCTGTTTCTGCTAGTTTGCTAGTGTTCTATACGGCTATACAGCTTGACCGGGCCTCGACTGCAGCTTTGGTGCTTGTCCTTTATAGCTAGCATTGCAATGCAGAGATGATGAGCTGGCAAGCTTGTGGCCACTTGTGCATCTGCCTCTGATTGATGAGCAGTCAGGCCATGCCACAACTAGCAGCAGAACGCCGCCTGCAGCTTTCAGCAAAGGCCTGCGACACCCCCACACCCGCCGTTCAGCAGGCGCCAATGTGCAGCAGGGACTTTTTGTACGGACCAGAAGCAAGGCCAGTCAGGCTCAGCACAGGTCAGCAGGCCCAAGGGGCAAACAAGTCAGACATAAGCAGAGCAGAAGCAACTCAGCAGCATCTGCATCAGATTCAGCATCGGGTGCATCATTGACAACCTCAAACGCCACTGCCTCAGACACAGAGTGGAACAGCAAAGACAATGAAAGCAGTGAAAGTAGTGCAGGCAGTGAAGACAGCATACACACAGCTCACTTCTCAGATGAAGGCGAATTGTCAGACATGGATGATGAGGTTGCCTCTGCTCAGGCAGCATCAGCAAAGAGGCAGAGACCCGGTGCAGGTGTCAAGGTTCTGTACCATGGACCCAGCACTGACCAGCTGGCAGCTGCTGCAGCAGCTGCCGTGGCACCTGCTGGACCAAGACCGCTGCTGGGGGATGTTTTGTCAGAGGTCATACATGTTCAGGATGTGAAACGGTCAGCACGCGCTACAGGCATGCCTGATGAGCCTTTGAAAGAGGAAGACTGGCGGTGCATCATGAGGCACACAAATGCTGCTGGGTGTGAGCTTGACTACAATTAAAGTTGTGCTTTACACTCGCCTGTGATTAGTTTCTACATGCCACAACGGGCATTTAGATGCAGCAGGCATTGCCTACAAGCGTTTTTCTTGGTATCATGTCCACACAGGCTGCAGAGCTTGTCTGGCTACTTGATGCTAATGCTCAGCATGCACTAGCTGCCATCACTGCACGCACGCTTTGTGTTGAATGGTGAGGAACACGAAGCTTAAACTGCAAATCTGTTTTGCCTACTTGACTGCTTGTTCACAAACAATTGCTGCTTTGGAGGCAGACTTTTTGTCAAAACAAAGCTTTACAAATTACATGATGTCGTTGTGACAATGATATGGCCATATGCAGGCAACTTGTGGAGTGCGGCCATCAGAACCATTGGTACGTCAGGCAATGTGTAGACTGTGATGCTGCCCGTTGGGACATAGAGCTCAGGGCGCATGTCAGTGCCATTCTTCAGGTTAGACTGACCTAGCAAGTTTTCAAACAATGCCAAATCTTGTACGGCATGCATGCTGTGTGCTTGCTGGGACTTGTCCGCAGCACTACTTTGGGCTTATGCACAGCTCATTATGCAGACTGTGCTCACACAGACTTTAGACATCTTTAGTCTTCTGCTGTGACATCTGGCTGTCTGAAGCTGCTCCAGCCAGACTTTGTCTGTCATTGGCCATACGTCTTAGCTGTAAATGTTTACAAAGTAAGATGTGCATGCAGACCTGTCAAATAGAGCAGACAAGCACACGTCAGGTCATCAACAGGCTGAAGGCTTTTTCCAGCGGCCCTCCCGGCCTCAGCCCTGCCTTCACAGTTGCCATGGTGCAGCAAGCCATTGATGAGTGCCTGGCGCTGCAAGGTAGCTGCTGCACAGGAATCAGCATATGCAGCGGCACTTGCATGTGTCTGAGGACATTTGCATGTGTGTGAGAACATTTGCATGTGTCTGAGAGCATGGGCATGTGTCTGAGGACATTTGCAAGTGTCTGAGAACATTTGCATGCTTCCCCTCACCTGCACATTGGGCACCATCACTTATAGGCAAATAGACTTGCTTGGCGCAAGATCGCCTTACAAGGCGTGTGCTGGAGGCATATTGGCATGACAAAACAGTAGCTGTTGCCCGTTGCCCACTGCAGCAATGCTGATAAACAGATATGCTTGTGACTCTTTTTGCTGAGCCATGCACAAAGTTTCCACCGTTTGTATCATGCACGCCCATTGTTTCTCAGATGCAAGCCTGCAATCAGGCAAAAACTCCTTGGAAGACAGCATCTGACAACCTGTGCTGTCTCATCTGTCAAGTCGTTTGATACAACAAACCCTCTTGTAGACGCATCCAATGACTCAAGCACAGTCTGCCACTTTATATCAAGGTGTATGCCGAACCAAGGTCACGAATTTCTGCCACGTTGTGTTGCAGCCCGTACTGCTGGACGGAAGAGGACACTGCATGCATCAAAATCAGTGGGAGCAGTCACAGGGGAGGCAGACCTGGACAGGCCCATCAGAGGGCTCGTTGAAGGGCAGAGCCAGTTGGCAGAGCAACTGGCAGCTGCTGCTGGCTTGCCCTCTGCTGCAGAAGAGATGGCTCATCCAGCAGGCTCTGGCCAGGGGGGACAGGATCAACCAGATGCATCAAAACCAATTGGTGTGTCCCTTGTGCTTGTGTTGTTAGAAGTCTCTATCTTGCTCTGTGTTCAACTTCCAAGTTGGCAGAATCAGCATAGCATGATGCACATGCACCTTGCTGGCTTAGCCTTATGCATGATTCAGATGCATCACTCAGATGGGAAAGGTTGGATGTCTGATGATGTGAGCTTTGTGGCTGTCATCAGCAAGAGGCTTTTGGCTTCTTGGCCGGCCTGTGGGGTATCTTTGCTGTCTGTACATGCAGCATTGCCTTGTCGGGAGAGCAGTGCCTTGCAAGTTCTGCAGGCTGTTTGTGCATGAGCACCATGAGCATCAGCACAAGTGGCACATCACAACTATAGCTTGACCTCAAGCTTGCCTGTAGGTTAACAACGAAATTCAAGCATTCTTCCTTTTTGCTTTTCTGAAACCTCATCCAAGCAGTGGTCTTGTTTTGCAGAGCAAGAGTGGGGCAGCACTGCGCTTGCGCTTCATGAGGCCCTTTCTGTCTTAGCCCCAGCACAAGCTCTCCCTGGGACCCAAAGGCCAACTCCCCACCTGACTCATGCACCCCAAGCACCTGCTATAGCTAGCCCCTCTGAGCCACGCCAAGCTCAAGGCGCATCCCACCAGCTCAACACCTCTGATTTATCACACTCACAGCAAACAGGCATCGATGAGACTGGTGCTGCTGTCAGCGCAGAACTTCAAGGTGCAAGGCATAGGGGTGCAGATGTGCAGGGCTCCCAAGCAGCTGTGGCACAGGGCTACCACTTTGCTACAGATCTGTTAGGTGCTGTCCCCACTCCCATGAATATGTGTGCGTGCTCTGCTTTCATAAGTGCATCCTAGACTTGGCTATGATGTCAATAGGTCTGCATGCATGCATGCATGCATGATCGTCAGCTGCACATGCAATGTTGTGCATGTCAGTATTGTGCAGAGCAGTGAATCATTGCGGCAGCAATCTGCTCATGCTCATGGTGTGCATGCTCTGAAATACATGCCTGCATTCTGCGCATTGTACGTGGGTTGTTGTTTCCTCTGCGTTTTGTCAGGCGTCATACAGGAGTGTGTTGTACTGTGAGATCGCTTTGATGTATGCAGATGCGGTGCTGAGGCAGCAAGGCAGAAAGGTGCATGCTGGGTATACAGATGATCTGCCTGCCGTGTGGGTTAGACCAAGAAAGCCATCGCAACTGGCAGTCACAGCATCACAGCAGCACAGGTGCCGTGAATTGCAACTTCAAAAAGCGCATGTTTTTGCAGATATTGCTCACCAGCCCTCTGCATATTTGAACGCGCTGTTGGGAGTATCAAGCACATTCCAATGGCCCTCTACAGGTTTCAAAAGACTGCAGTTTTCAACATGCTGCCGGGTGTATTTGCATTATACTGGTTGTCAGAAATTTGCGCACCAAAAGCTCAGGCTTCCTGCATTAGGCTTTGACCAGAGCACTCTGGCAGCTCATGCTTTGAAGTTGATCTCATTATTGCGTTTAAATCAAAACAATACATCTCTTGATTTTCATCCCAAGGATGGGACTTGCGCTGCTGATGAGCAGGGCAAACAGTACAGCTCAGCATTGGGTGCCTTCTCCTGTGCAGGAAGCTGTTTCAGATGCCAGCATTGCCCAAGCACCAGCCCCAGCAGACCACCTGGAAGACTTCCACAACACCTGCCATCTCCGTCCACTATCCCATACCCTCTTCACGCGTGGCAGCTGACGCTACCAAACCCTCTGCACAGCCAGAGCCCTCAGGGGGAAACAACAAGAAGAGGCGCAGGAGGGTTGCAAGGACCAGCAGCCTGCATCAGTCATCTGTGGGTCTCCAGGAAGCTGATGTGGAAGCCAGACAAGAAGCTGAGGCTGAGGCTCAGGCCCTGCGGCAGCATGCAGGAGGTGGATTGGGGTCAAGCGCAGGACCGCACAGAGCACAAGGAACCCACTATAACCCCCACGGACTCAAGCCCACCCCAGTAGCTAGGGCACTCGCTGGGCCAACAGTACATATTTTGGTGGAAGGCTATGTAAGCTCATGCACAGATGCTTGTTAGCACCAGCCTATGTCACAAACTAGGCTCTGGGCACAGAACGCTGCAGGTCTTTTGTCTCCCTCTTTGCCATGATGCTCTGGTTGTGCAAGACTGAGCCTGGTGTCATCGTCTTGCCACATGTGATATGCTTGATGTGGAAGGTGCACTTCACACCATCATGCCAAACCTTTTGTCTGCAATGCAGGACGTGTATACTGACTCGGGCCTTGGTCTGACCAGAGGAAATGCCTTTCCCGCCAGTGAGGTGACAAAGGTCAGCCAGGATTCCCGCCACCTCTGGCTTCAGCAACGCCCCTTCAGGCTCAAAAGGAGTAAGTCTACATTGCTTGTACTTGTGGGATGATTTTGTCTCATCGTGGACGTAGCACTCATGAGTGGCTTGACATGTTGCTCCTGCTACCCTCAAAACACACGCCGCTGTTTTGCTTAGTTGCTGCTTGGCCAACTTATGAGAGCTCTGGCGGCTCAGTAAGTGAACACCATATTGTCCAAGCAGCCAGCACTGGCATTACTGTCTGACAGTGGCTTGACATAGTTTCTGCTGTGTCTATGCGATTATGCAGCAAGTGTATCTGCACTCCCAGTCAAAACCAGATTGTACTTGCAGCAGCTGGCGCATAACTTGTCGGAACTTGTTGCCAACTACTGGCACTTCAATCGTGCGTAAAGGCAACGTTAACCTCTCTGTTGCAAAATTGACATTACTGTATCAGGCACAGTATGATGATGTTGCAGATCAGATCTGTTGCTTGCTCTCTAGCCATGCAAACGGAATATGTCATGTGAGCTATCACTACTGGTTTCCTTAAGAGCAAGTTCCTTAAAGGCATGGGCAAGAACACATGTCCAATGACTGAATGAGTGAATGTGTCATCTGCAGGCACTGCTGAGGAGCTTGCCATTGGGGCTTACAGGAAAGGCTCTGGTACCCTGAATGATAAGCCCAACAAAGTTGACACCATGAAAATTGCCATGGACAGACAAGTACTGGCTGGACTGCCGTGCAGCATTGGGAATGCACAGCATAAGTCTGCCTTCCACACCTTTGCTGGTCCATCCACACCTTCCATGCCACCCAATGATCCATCTTCGGCAGGTGCAACTGTATCCGGCAGGCCTGGTTCTGTTCCATGTGCAGAGACAGACGACAACATGCCCCATCTAGATGGCAGATCTAGTCAGATATCCAATGCAATTGACGTGCCAGAGCCAGGTAGCAATGGTCAAGGCCAGCAGCATCAGCAGCAACAGGATCAGCTGCAGCAGCGTCAGACAAGATCACAGATGCGCAGCGGTGCTCAAGCTTTGGATCAGCTGGATCAGTCTGCACCAGGTGACAGGAAGCAACGAGCTGCCCATCAAGAAGGGCAAGCACATGCTGCAAGTGCCAGCACAGCAGATGTAGATGCCACTGGTGCAATGTCTGCCAGCGCGCCTCATTTGCAGCCGCTAGGAGATGTTGCCATGCTTGACAAGTATAGATCCATGGAAGGAGAAGCCTGGAAGGTGTTTTATATGGCCAGCAAGATGGGTGTACGGCCTGATGTCATTGAAAAGGCTGCTGAACGGTTTAAGACGCTCCGCCAGACTTAGCATGGAGTAGGCTGCATGACGGGTCTTCAATTTGGAAATCACAGTCTGTGTAAATCAGTCTCTGTTTTATGTGACATAATAATGTCTCTGTAAAATGCAAATGTAACATCGTGACGTTGAGTGAGTTGCTGCTATCTCCTTTGCAGCAAGCTAGTACCAGATGACAAAGCCCATGGCTTCATGTCAGGAGCGCTGCAGACGTATGACAGGCTTGTAGCCATACAACAGGCCAAACACATCATGACAAGAGTTGTAAAGTGCACATGAAATGCAGTCTTGCTGTGAGGGGACGCACATCACTTGGCAATTTTCCAAATGAGGTTGCATCTCAATGCCTGCTGAAGACAATCTGGTCCATGTATTGCTGTTACAAACCTGCGTTGCTGTCTTGACTATAAGCTGATCATACACAGACGATCATGATATCATCACTTGCACCAGCCGCAGATCAGCAATAGTGCAAGCTACATCTGGCTCTTGGGATGTGCTGCTGCACTCCCTATTTCTTCTTTGCAGGACCTCTGCACCCCTTCAGGTGCTTCACAAGTGACTCAGGCTTGAAAGTGCGTCCGCAGAACTCACAAGCATCCAGAGACAGCTTGCTGAAGAAGCTGGACATCTGGCTGTTGTATGCCTCCATGCCGTCAGCATCAGTGGGCAGAGGCTCACTGGCTGCTGCAGGAGCAGGAGGCATCTGCCTGCCCTCACCTGCATGCCCATAGGACTGATCAAAACCTGACATTGACTAGCAAAGCATGATGGCGCTTTCATGCATGTAGCGCTATCACTTTTCCCAGCAGTTAGAAAGATGGTTAAGGCAGAATCTGACAAGAAGCGCTTGTTGGAGGGTGCTGTTTTGGTGTTGTCACCCCTGCCAGGTGAGACTGCAACCTGATCCAAGCTTGTGAGGCAGCAAACAGAATACCACCAAGACGGGTGATCAATTGCATCCTGCTGGTGACTGATCGTGCCACGCACAAAGTGCCTCATGCACTTTTCTGGCCCTGCTGCCTGGTGGCATCGGTGCCTGTCATTCTTTTCCTATCAATGTCCTCTCATGATCAACTAGTGACAGACTATAGCAGACGAAAGGAGAGCAAGTCAGAGCGTGGCAACACCTGCAGGCTTGGCTGCTTGCTCAGCAAGCCACTTCTGCTGACACTTGGGCTGATGAATGCCCAGACTGCTGCCACTGAACCCCTGACCACACATGTAGCAGGTGTATATCTTAGGACCCCCAGCCCCCTTGGGCCCACCCCCCAGGGCAGGCTTGGGCTTGGGGGCGGCTGCCATGGGACTGTCTGCATCCCCAGAGTCTGCTGCTGGTGCTGCAAGCTTTTTCTTAGCTGCAGGGCTGTCAGTCTTCTTCATGTTGCTGGACAAATCACCTGCTGTAGTGCCTTTCCCTTGTGTCACCTGCACTCCGTTCTGGAGTTTTGAGCAATGACGTCATAGGCTTGTGTATCCAATAACACAAACATTGTGACATCATCTGCTTGCGCGTTTATGCGCTGCAAACGGTCAATGCACATGGCTGCAATCTACAGCAGACCAAGACCTGCTCATGAGATTGCTGATGCTGATGAGAGAAGTGCTTGGTGATGGGAAGCCGTGATGGGCTTACTGCAGTGAACCCAACACCAAAAGCCAGTTTAAACATAAAAAGGATGATCTGTATTTAGTCAGCAACTACTTAACACTAATGCACAGGTGAGTTGCACAGGTCAAGCATCAGACAGGTGCATACGTTACACATTCAGACAGCATTGGTGAACATGATTAGCCAAGTGTCGCTTTGGGATCAACAGTGAGCAGGAAATTGATACTTGGCTTTGTTGCTAGGCAGGCCACCTGATGGTAGTAGGCAGCCATGCTGTCATTGAAGGCAGATATGGCTTGAGGGTCAGTGGGCAGAGCCTGCCGCATCTCTGGAGGAGGGCGGGGCAAGGGTCTTTGCTCTCCCTGGGGCCGCCCTTCCTCACCCTTCAAATAGTCCTCCTGCCAAGCAAGCTCAAACATGAAACAGGTTGCCATGTGTTACATCTTACAGCACCTTCAGACACTACCAAAGAACACATGCCGCAACAGACAGAGTTATCATTGCATACAAGCACAGCATCATGTAGAGGATGCAGCATAGTGACATGAAATCTGGCTTTCAAAGTTGTGATGTGGCGTCAGAATGTTGTACAATGGAAGCCTGAAGGCAAGACTGACCTGGCACTGGAAGATGTGCACAGGAAGGGCTGCACCGTCCTGCCCTTGCCCACACCTGCAACCCATACCATCACCTTTGTTTTGCAGCATGCACTATCTATCACATTCTTAGGGCTAGCGTGTGCTCGTGGCATCAGCTACCATAGTGATCTTAGCAAGCACAATAAGCAGCATATCACTGATAACAAGCATAATCAGCAGCACATCAATGATGACAAGCATCATCAGCAGCATATCAATGCTAACAAGCATCATCAGCAGCATATCAGGAAGAGCAAACATCATAAGCATAGGGGTCTTGATAAGCACAAGCCCAGCCACAGAACTTCAGCAGCGCCAAGAATGACCAGGAAGGCTTTTGCCAGGTCATGTGTACAGTCAAGGTTAGGTCATGCGTACAGCCAAGGATGAGCAGGAGGGCGGCTTACAGGTAGCACACCAGCATGGCAGAGCCGCCTGCAGCTGCTGCTTTGTCCCCTGTCATCTTCTTCCTAGTTGTGGCAGGGGACTGCAAGCAGAAGCATGCATCAGTTTTGCATGGGCAGAGGAAAACAACAGATTTTGTCATGATATGGATGTGAGGCAACAGCTGTCTGCTGCCATTACAGTTTCTGCATTTGATGTCCAAGTAGCTGTGGCCATGTCAAGAGTGCTGCTTATACATGGGCCATTGCCCAAGTTTGCACAACTTATCTTGATGACCAGGCAGGCAGTGATAAAAAGTAGCTTCAAAGACGGCACACTGCAAAATGCACCAGCGTGCATGCCAGATCAAGTGAAGGTCAAACATACTGGGCAGCCCGTTATAATACTTGGCTTCTCATCAAATTGACGCCGAAAGGCGCAGTCTTTTTCTTTTCTTTTCTGAGGGTCACACATACAGCCAGAACGACCTGCTTGTTGATGTCCAAGGAGGACACAGAAGGCATCTCCTGAGCCTGAGAGGAGGCAGTGATTGCAACCTCCCTGGCAGCCAGGTTGCTGTGCATGCTGCCAGCAATCTTGCCAGGAACCAGTTTGGTGGACAGGCTCTCTTTGCCCAGGTCGGTGCCAGCAGCCCTGAAGGGCTTCTCTGCTGTGCACAGCTTCTGATGCTTTGGCCAGGCCACATCACTGCACTTGTACACAGCCCATCTCAGACCAGATCCAAGCGTCCCATGTATGTGATGGGTTGGGAGGTGAAATGGCAGATACCATGCTACAAAGTAGTTCAGCATGTTAGCTGCAGACACGAATCTTAAGCAGTCATGCTGGTCTATTCTGCACCCATATATGCAGGAAGGCCTGGAAATGGTGCAATCAACATATTGATCTGGGGCTAATGCGGAGATTGCAAGTTGCCAGTGTCAATTTTGAAGCAACTCAGGCATACATATCGGATTGCCTGTTCCATGTTCAACAACAAACAATGCATGTTCAATGCAATCAGGTTAGTCTCAGTGCAGCATGTTGGTCACTGCTGCTTGCATGTGTGAGGCTTACTTGAATGTGCGGCTGCAGTTGGGACATGTCATCAGAGTTTTCTCATTGTACTCCTTGTAAGCCTTCTTGTTGAACTCCTCAATATCAGCAGCACTCTTTGGCAGGGCCATGTCGGTGACCTCTGAAGGTGGTGGAGGCATCTTGCGACGCTCACTTCTGGGCTTCATATCTTCCTGCTCCTGCCATTTCTTCTGGCACTGAGGGATGTGGATTGGCAAGCTGCGAGACACGGACCTCATCAACTGCTGCATTTGCCTTCAGGGCTGGTTGCCATTGTGCATGTGCACGACACTTGTAGCATGTGCAAGCAATATGTATACGTCATAGATACAGTTTCATGCTATAGGCAGCAGCAAGTATGGCAGCCTGCAAAGGGGACAGAGGAAGGTGTGTTGCAAGTCACCTTTTGCTGCCGTATTCCCGCCCACATAAATAACTGCATGGCACAGAAAGATGGTTTTTCCCATCGGCTGAAGACTGGCTGATGGCTCACCACTAGGGTACGACATATGCACACACCCATAAGATTGAACAAGCGGTCGAGGGCTTTTGCAAGTGCGACGACAAGGCGACGATCGTGCTTCACAGGCGTTGAAGCAGATGCTGGCAGGGAGTTAACGTACCAGCATAGCATTCGAGGTCTTGAACCACCCCATGCTGCCATCTTGCTCCTGTTTCACTAAGAGGTGACACTGTCAGAGCAATTTGCTTACACGAATTCACACCGCAGCAGCAGAGCACTGGAAATACAAAATGGTTGCCACTGTTAAACAGGTCTAATGCTGATGAAATAGCTCAACGCAGAGCTATGTTGGCGTTATGTTTGCTCTCTTTTGTTGGCGTTTGTCTTCCGTTTAAACGGGGCACCACAGCGTAGCACGGTATGGCACAAGAGCCCGACACACGGGATGACTCGGGGTAACATATCTGGACCTGGTGTACTGTAAGCCTTACCTGATGTGGCTGCACGATTAAGCGCTTGCTGTGCTGGCCTGTGACTCTAGCGACGTGCTTGTGACAATTGGTTATAACTAATCAGTCAAGCTCGCAGAGTAATTGCCCACCAACCCCCAGCACTCGAACAGCAAGAGCAACATGAGACGAAGTTTGGCGCCATCCGTCGTGGCGAAAGACACGGACGACGGCGTGACTCCAGGGCAGGCCAACCCTTTGAAGGCTGATCAGACTAACTTGCTGCCAGTGCGTACGAAACGGAAGTTTGCATGCCCTGCTTCAATCGCACCTGGACGAACAGCAGCTATGAACGGCGTGTCCAAGGCAAAAGTCTGCCACACTTTGCCCGTCGCCGACCCCAAGGGTGCAGCGCAAACAGTATCAGCAGCACAGTATTACACTGTGCTGTACACCAAACGTGCAGCCAACAAGGTACTCAAACACTGTTCATGACGCATCTTGATGGTCTGGTTGCTCATCCCAACCAGCATTGCTGGGCCTCTGCAGAAACGGAAGAACAAGTCCTATATAGATGGCACGCTTGAAGTCAAAGAGGGCAACACCTGCACCTTGTTCAATGAGGTCATTCCCTCTCCTTCTCTTTCTCTTCCTGCAATTTGCTGTGCTGCATCCCTTCCATGGGCTGCACTCAAAGCACGTATTTGGTGCCACAGGAAGGCAAGATTGTGTCCAAAAGCAAAGTGAAGGACGCCTGGGGCATGCCTGAGGGCGCCGAGCTTGAGATGGGCAACTGGGAGCTCCAGGTTGATGCCAAAATGGATGAGCAACACTTCAGGTTGGTACTCAGCTGATATGAACTGTATCTGAACGCGCGATACCTGACTCTCAGCTGTACACTGCATCATATAGCTACTAGAAGCCTCCTGCTTCTCAGATGTTGTAAAGCTTTCTAGTGCAGCATGCTGCTGTGTCTTGGACCACAGGTACACAAAGTTCATGAATGCACAATCTTTCTGCACATCCTGTGTCCCCAGTACCCACCGGTGTTCACTTGTTCACAAGCATCAAGACTCATGCACAACTGATGTGCAGGCTTGGTCAGTGTTTCATGAAGCCTGCCCAGAGCCTGAGCACATCCTCATCGTCCACGCCCCTCCTCAAAGGCCACACATCCACCTTCAAACAGCCTCTCAACAACAGGTCAGCCATTGCCAACACTGCACCAGGCGCAACAGCAGCTGCCAGGCAGCCAGCCAAGCCCTCCTGGCAGCACAACCCTGACGCTGAGGGCGCTGTCATACTAAGCAAGACACAATGGGACCAAGCTAAAGGGAGCGGCGGGGTGACCCCTGTGGTGGTGGACCCCCATATAGGCCGCAAGCTGAGGCCACATCAGCAGCAAGGGGTGCAGTTTCTGTATGAGTGTGTGATGGGTCTGAGGGAAGCAAACAGGCAAGCCCTTTGATTGGCAATGGCACTTTCTGTCTGCATAAGAATAAAGTGCAGAGGCCAAAGGTCCAGTGCATATAGTCTTATGGCTGTGCATACAGCCTTTCCATTGTGTCAAAGCTGCACAACAATGGTGCCGTGGTGCTGACCAAAGCTGGCAGCTCTGTGATATGGCTTGTAGCCCGTCAGTAAATGCATGAGCAGGTTTGATGAGTGAGCACATTATGTATGCACAATTGTGAGTATTGTGCACAATATTCACAATTGTGCATACATTGGGTGTATACGTGCTTGATGGGCAGGTTTGATGAGCAGTTTTGATGAGCATGCATTGTGGGTGTGCAGTTATGGGGCAGTGCTGGCAGATGAGATGGGCCTGGGCAAGACTCTGCAAGTCATTGCCCTCTTGTGGACCTTGCTCAAGCAAGGACCCCAGGTCTGACCTATGCCCTTTCAAAACGCCATATCGTGAGGGTTTGATAATAACCAAATATGTTGCTTGAGACAAGTCATCAGTGATCACTCCAAGATCATTTTGCATGCCAACAATCTGAAGATTGCTGCCTCGGCGTGATGTTTGCACCACACTATTTGGCAGGCTCGTCATGATGGACTGACTGCTCATCAGCATCTAAACAAGTCTATGTGATATGCAAGCGCTTCATGAACAGAGCTACTGAATGTGTCAGATGTGTGACACAGTGCAGGTCTTGTGAGCCTGCACAGACATGGCTGCACATAGAATGGAAGTAGAGTACATGCATGCAGAACGTCTTCAAACTTAGCACTAAGAGTACCTGACGATGATTGCATATTTTTGCATGCATGTGGCTGTAGCTGAGGTTCCTGTCCTCTGCAGGGCAAGCCTGTGGCCAAGAGAGTGATTGTGGTGACGCCCTCCTCGCTGACTCAGAACTGGGCTGCTGAGGTACAGAAGTGGCTGGGCAGTGAGAGGTGTAAGGCCCTGGTCATGCAACCTGGTCCCGGTGCTGAATCTCAGGTCAACATCTACATGACTTGCAGGCCTCCTTGTGGCAATGACAGGACAGTTGACAGCTCAGTCATGTGTGCATAATACTACTCATATGGTTGCTGGGCTGCACAGCATGCTGGCTAGTTTTGGTACCTCCATGAACCTTCAGTGGCATACTCAGGTCTGACTCGTGCAGCCCGGTGTACTACTTGGCTTCTCTTTAACTTGATGCTACTGGGTGTAGTCTGTTCTACTCAGGTCTGACTCAGGTCTGACTGACTGTCCCGTGTGAGGGAGTCAGCTGAGGCTTGCTGATGAGACCCATGCTTCTCCTGAGCAGTCACCGTTGCAGGCCGTCTGTGCCTGTGTTCAGGTTACAGACTTCAAGCATGGCAAGCAGTGGCCGATCATGATCGTGTCTTACGAGACGCTGCGCAAGTTTGCAGACGGCCTGGCTGGCTTCTGTGATGTGCTCATCTGTGATGAAGGCCACCGGTGCGTACAAGGCCTGACTTGACCTAGAGTGCTGTTATTGTGCAGTCAATGTAATGGATGGTTGCGTCCTACATCGTCGTGACTGCTCTATTCGTAAGATGTGCTGCTTGATTGGCCATTCCATCTGTGTTCTTGTCCAAAGCTTTGAAATATCAACTGAAACACTGCATTGCCAGCATGCAAGGCCTGCGTGCTGAGCAGCATACCCTTCCTCTGTCTGATGAAAACAGAAGTGGTGCCCAAATGTGCAAGCTGACACATCTGGTCTCTATTGTGTTTGGGAGCCAAAGCCTTGGCAGGAAGGTTCTTGCCTGTCTATGGCGGGGTAATACAGTCAAGATCAGAGGTCCACAAGTTCAATTCACGCTGTCTGTCCAGGATACAGACCGCTCACTCCATTCGGGCTCGCTCAATTGGGGGTGGAAAACCATGTAGTTGTGAAGGTCATAGGGTATGTGTGTTACGGGTCATGGGTGTGGTTGGGTCATGGGTATGTGTGTAATGTGTGTTGTACTATATCACACCTTCTGTGTTTTGCTGGCAGGCTGAAGGCTGCTCAAGGGAGCAAGACCATCACATCTCTGCTTGCCCTCAACTGCCAGCGCCGCATCCTGCTGACCGGCACCCCAGTCCAGAACAACCTGGATGAATTCTTTGGTGAGCTCGGTGTCATCAAAACATACAAACTCACTGCTTCACTGCTTCTGGCGTGTGTGCATGCAAGGTTGTGGGCTGATGGTCAGATTTGGGCATGCCTAGACATGTTGCTTCAGAGGTTGGCATGTCTGCCTGCAAGTTATGTAGTCTGACCATCAAATTGTGTATCTTGAGGGCCAGGAATCATCAATATTGATTGATTCATCGATGAGTTGTCTGATTGGTTGTCTGGTTGATTGACTGATGTACAATGATTGGTTGATTAAATTGATTCATTGTCTGATTGTGTTATTGGTGTGTGTTCAGCTGTGCCAGCTAGAACAACTTACAAACATGCCATCTTCATAAGCTGGGTAATAACAGTACGCTACTCTGATTAATCACTCCTAACTGTGGCAGTCACCTGTTCCAGCTGCTATGGAGCCGAGTCCCACTGACTACCAGCAGCATCTGCTTGCTCACCTGTGAAATTGCTCCAACACTGACTTGTGACCGCAACACAACATGCTTCAAAGTGAAGCAATGCAGATGATGCTTTATCATGCTACCGTGGTCTAGGCCCAAGCAAGTCTAGGCCCCAGCAATTCTAGGTCCAAGCAAGTCTAGGCCCAAGCAAGCCTATGCCCAAGCATCAGCAGTGCAGGCCGCCATCTGTAGTGACAGTGCTGTTGTTGCACGCAGCCATGATCTCCTTTGTGGTTCCAGACCTGCTGGGCAGCTTGCCCACCTTCAAGCGCGTCTTTGCCGAGCCCATCAGCAAGTCCAGGGACCGCAGTGCAACACCAGAAGAGCAGCAGCTGGGCCAGGAGCGCTCCAAGTACGCAACTCTGATTTGAGTGGTCTGTTTTGTGTCAAGGGGGAAGCTCCTCACATGGGCCCAAGACAGAAACTCAACAGGAGTGATCATTGATAGACAAATTTGATATGCAGATGTGCTTCAGCATGAGCTACAAGTGCTGTGCTACAGAACATAGTCTGGTCACTCTGTGAGCTCTGCAAGCGCTACAAATGCTGTGCTACAAAACATAGCCTGACCGCTCTGTGAGCTCTTGAACTGCCAGTTCCACCACTGCTGTTGCTACCAGTGCTGCTGCAGATGCTACTGCTTTTGCCAAGATATGAATCAGCATATTGCTGCTGCTGTAGCTGTTCCTGCTGCAGCTGCTGCTGCTATTAACATCAGATTCAAATCAGCATTGTTTACCAGCAACCCGTGCGCATGGCAGACTACTGCAAAAGGTTTTGCACCTGCTCAGGGAGCTCTCACGGCGAGTGGACAGCTTTGTGCTGCGGCGTACCAATGAGATCAATGCACGCTACCTGCCGCCACTCACCAACTATGTAGTCTTCTGCCGGCCTTCACACCTTCAGGTGACCTCTTCAAGTAGCATATTCTCCTCACACTGCTGCAAGGCAAAACCACCCAAACCACCGAGTCAACATCAGCTGTCCTGTCTTCCCCCCCAGTGAAAGCATGTGTTGCTGCTGATGCAGTGGGTATGTCAAGCTTGGAGAGCTGTTACTGAAACCATGCCTAATTTGGCTGGTCCAGAGGCTTCCTGAGTCTGTCCAGCCACATGAGAGCAGCTACAATGACTCTGGTTGCATGCAGGTGGAGGCATACAAGCACGTGCTGAGATCCAAGTCAGTGGCTGCGCTCATGTCAGGCAGAGCTTCTGAGCCCTCAGATGGTGTGCTGAGCATCATCACGTCTCTCAGGAAGCTGTGCAACCACCCTGACCTGCTGCACTGCTCCTCAGGCACTGCTCTACCTCCCCATGCATCTTTGCTCCATTGCTTCTTGTATGCCCTCAGTTTGTAACCACAGCTGCAGTATATCAACCAATGCGTTCATGAGAAGTGACTCAATTTGAGCAGCTACGACAAACATGGCTCAGGTTTGGCTGTTGATCACTGCTCAAATGTTTGATTCTGTGTTTGATTGGCGGCAGACTCGCATCTTGTGGTGCTCGCTCACACTATACAGCCTTCCTGTGAAGTGGTTTGCAGTCTCTTTGGTGTTACCTTGCACATGTCGCACGTGTTTTGTGTCAATGATATTGTTGATGGGTGCAGATGCTGCTGAGGCAGGCAGCCTGGAGAGCGTGTTTCCCACTGACTATGCAAGATCCTCAGCCCAACATTCAGGCAAGATGAGATGCCTAGAGGTCCTGTTGAGCAACATCTTGAGTCAGGAGGACCCAGATAAGGTTGTGATTGTGTCAAACAGCACAGCTGCTTTGGACATCATTCAGACTGTGTGTGACCAGCAGCGCTACACTGCTGTCAGGATTGACGGCGCCACAGACGTGAACAAGCGGCAGGACATTGTCAACAGCTTCAACTTGTATGGGTCAGCACAGGTAATGGTGTGCCAGCACATACCTCAACATATGTCATATTCACATTGCATGCCTGCTTCAACCCTTCTCATGACAGCTACTCACACGTGTGTCTGAGACACTCAGCAAATGAGTGTGTCTTAACGCTGTGTTGTCCCTGCACTTGCATGGACGCCTGACAAATAGGCTGTTGGCTGACAGTACAAGGTTGCAAGCTTTGCAAAGACCACCACAAGCACCAAATGTTGCACATGTCTTTGATACAACACTCCCCACTCAAAGAACAGTGCAGCTTTGTGCGTGAGGTATGCTGGATTGGTCTGACGGTCACACAAGCAGGAAATTTGGGTCTCACATGGCAGGCAGGATGCTGATTTTCTGCTTCGTGACAACAGCCTCCTGATATTACATTCTGCTTGCTTGCGAAGGCCCTTTGCTGGTGTGCAGATCTGCTTGCTGTCCACCCGGGCTGGAGGGGCAGGGCTGAACCTGGTAGGGGCCAATCGCCTGGTCCTGTTTGACAGTGACTGGAACCCAGCAGTGGACCTACAGGCCATGGCTCGGGTGTGGAGGGATGGCCAACGCAAGCCCTGCCTTGTCTACCGCCTCCTCACCACAGGTCTGTCTGCATCTGCTGCCTAAGCTACTGTGTAGTAAGTGATGGGCAACGCAAGCCCTGCCTTGTCTATCGCCTCCTCACCACAGGTCTGCGTCTGCTGCCTATCTGTTGTGCAGTAAGTGCTGGACAAACCTGAGCTCGGAAACGACATGCCAGCAATTGTGAGGGGCTTCACACTTCAGTGGAGTAGTCAAAACCGTGATTACCGGAGGCAACACAGCTACTGTGTACCCTGCTCTTTATGCATTGAAATGACAAGTCTTGGCAGAGTAACGACT
>JAABUK010000935.1_pt1 | contig 58500 bp, 51 predicted proteins | sample 5559141 | NCBI WGS metagenome assembly JAABUK01 (sample SAMN10711869, study PRJNA513367) | rock metagenome | isolation source: Antarctica rocks | place: Antarctica: Victoria Land, Pudding Butte nord | collected 2016-01-03
AGTACAGCACCCCTAGCGCCCCCACCATGACGGCGGTGGACAGCGTGAGCCAGAACGGCCCGAGCATGGACCCGCGATAGCGCAGCCGTATGTCGAACCAGCCCAGCGTGAACGCCAGCCGCCACAGCCCCAGCCCGGCCCGCAGGTCCCCCAGCGCCAGCCGCTGCCGCGCGGCGTGCGACGGGTCGGATTGCAGGACCAGGTCGGCCGGGGCGGCGGGCGCCGGATAGGGCAGGGATGCGCTCATTCTGCGCGGCCCGTTACCGGATCGCCCGGCCCGCCGCAACCGATGCGTGCGGAAACCGAGGGCGGGCGGGCAGGGGTGGACGGGTATGCCGTGCCCCGCCCCGCCCCGGCTTCCGGGACGGCAGCACCGGGCGGGACGCATGGTTGGGCCTCTGGTTGGCCTGTGCGGCACGGATGCAACGGTGCCGGGCCGACTGCGGCAGGGCCGCTCACGAACTATTGCCATCACTTCCCTGCTGGGTTAACGCGGTTAGCGCGGGATTTCGATCACGCCCGCTTGAGCGACGGCCTGGCGCCGTCGTGCCCTCCGGCCGCCTAGCGGCTGCGCCACGACGGAGACCGTTGATGCGTCCCACCAAGCACACCATACGGGTAGTCGGCAGCTTGACGGCCGTGGCCCTGCTTTCCGCCTGTGCGGCCAGGACGCAGATCAGCGCGCAGCAGGAATCTTCGAGCTATCTCAGCCGCGCCGGGCGCAGCTACACGCCGCCGGGGACTGCGGGCGATCCCTGGGGTCCCTACGTCAGCGAGGCCGCCGCCAAGTTCGACGTGCCGCAGCGCTGGATACGCGAGGTAATGCGCCAGGAGTCCGGCGGCCGGATGTATAGCCGCAGCGGCGCCCCGATCACCTCCGGCGCCGGCGCGATGGGCCTGATGCAGGTCATGCCCGGCACCTACGACGAGTTGCGCGTCCGCTACCCCGAGCTGGGCGACGACCCGTTCGACCCGCACAACAACATCATGGCCGGCACCGCCTACATCCGCGAAATGTATGACATCTACGGGTCGCCCGGCTTCCTGGCCGCCTACAACGCCGGTCCGGGCCGCCTGGACGACTACCTGACCCGCAGCCGCACCCTGCCGGAAGAAACGCGGCGCTACGTCGCCAGCATCGGGCCGAAGCTGGGCGGCGACTCGCCCAACCGCCCGTCGCCGGGCGCGCAGTATGCGGCGAACGCGGTGCCGCTCGCGATCCCGGACGGCCCGCGCTACGCCAGCGCGGCGCCGGTCCGGTCGTTCGCGCCCGCCTATTCCGCCTCCACCTACTCGACTGCGGTTGCCAGTGCGCTCAACTCGGCACCGCCGGGTGCGCTGCCGTCCGAGTCGGTGCAGGTGGCCAGCAGCGGCTACGTGCCGGGGCAGCCGATCCGCCTCAGCCCGCAGCCGTATGCCGCGCCCGATGCCGTGTTCGCGGCAGCCGATCCGATCCGCATGCGTCCGCAGCCGGATGCTGCGCCGGACTATGCCGCGCCCGCCTATGCGGCAGCCGAGCCGATTCGCCTTCGCCCGCAGCCGGCCGAGCCGGTGCAGGTGGCCGCGTTGGAAGAAGCGCCGCTGCCGCAGCCCCCGGCGCTGGCCGCCGTGCCCTACACGCCGCCCGCATCGCCGTCCCGCCGGGCCGTCCGGGCCGCGCGCCAGCCGGAGCCGCCGGCCGCAATGCGCCGCCCGGTCCAGGTGGCCCAGGTCACGCAGACGGCCCGCCTGGCGATGGTCCTGCCGCCGGAGCCGCCGCGCCAGTTCGCCGCCGCGCAGATGCCGTTCTCGCCCGCGCCGCGCCCGCTGGGCTTCAGCCTGTTCTCGCGCGCCAATGCGGAGCCGATCAGCCGCCACCCTGGACCGGCCACTGGCGGCGGCAACTGGGCCGTCCAGGTCGGCGCCTTCGCCAACGAGTCCCTGGCCTCCGCCGCCACCGCCTCCGCCCGCGGCCAGGCGCGCGAGGTGCTGGCCTATGCCCGCACTGTCGTCGCCGGGGTGCGCCAGCCCGGCGGCGTGCTGTATCGCGCCCGCCTGACCGGCCTGTCCCGCGACGCCGCCGCCCATGCCTGCGAGCGCCTGCAACGCAGCCGCAGAAGCTGCATGGTCGTGTCGCCCGACGCGCAGTCCTGACAAGCCGGACCGTCTCGAACAGGGGGCGGGCAGCGATGCCCGCCCCCTTCGCTTGCCGGTCGCCCAGCAGGGGGCCATGATCCCCGCAGCCGCCGGGAGAACAAAGCATTGCCGAACAACAACGGCCATCTTCCCCCTCCTCCTCCGGGAGAGGGCCGGGGTGAGGGAGAGCCGCAAGGACCGCCGTTGGTCCTGATGCACCGGGGCAGTCCCGCAACGTCCGGCTTGGGCGCTTGCCGCTTCCCTCACCCCAACCCTCTCCCGGAGGGAGAGGGGGCAGCGGCGGCATGAGTCGCTTCTCCAGCCTGGACAGCCTGCTCCGCCCGGCAAGCGTCGCCGTGCTCGGCGCCAGCAACGACCCTACCCGCATCGGCGGACGCCCCATCGCCTACATGCTGGCCCAGAACTACGCCGGCGCCATCCTCCCAGTGAACCCCAACCGCACGGAAGTGCAGGGCCTGCCCGCCTACGCCAGCGTCGCAGACCTGCCGATGGTGCCCGACACCGCCATCGTCGCCGTCCCCGCGGACCTGGCGGTTCAGGCGGTGGACGACCTGGGTGCCCGCGGCGTTCGCAGCGCCATCGTATTCACCGCCGGTTTCGCGGAGATGAACGAGGCCGGCGCCGTCCAGCAGGCCCGCATGATGGACGCCGCCCGGCGCCACGGGATGCGCCTGGTCGGCCCGAACTGCCTCGGCCTGTTCAACGCCCGCATCGGCTTCTACCCGATCTTCTCCAGCTCGTTCGAGAACGGTTGGCCGCAGCCCGGACGCATCGGCATCGCCAGCCAGAGCGGCGCCTACGGCACCCACGTCTTCGCCACCGCCCGCAACCGCGGCATCGGCACCCCCATCTGCGTCACGACCGGCAACGAGGGCGACGTCACCATAGGCGACGTGATCGGCTGGCTGGCGGAGGACCCCGGCACCGATGTCATAGCCGCCTACGCCGAGGGCATCCGCGAATCCGGCAGCTTCCTCGCTGCCCTCGCCGCCGCCCGTGCCGCCCGCAAGCCGGTCGTGATGATGAAGGTCGGCACCTCGACGGTCGGCGCCCATGCCGCGCAGAGCCACACCGCCTCCATCGCCGGGGACGACGCGGTGACGAACGCCGTGCTGGCCGAGTTCGGCGTCGTCCGCGCCCGCACGACGGAGGAGATGCTCGATATCGCCACCACCGCCACCCGCCGCATCTACCCCGTCCGCAACACCCTGGGCGTCATCACCATCAGCGGCGGCGCCGGCGTGCTGATCTCGGACGCAGCCGAGGCCCTGGGCCTGCCGCTGCCCGAGATGCCCGCCGACGCCCAGGCCCGGCTGAAGGCGCTGCTGCCCTTCGCCGCCCCGCGCAACCCGGTGGACTGCACGGCGCAGGCGTTCAACGACATGGCGCTGATCGGCACCTTCGCCGACAGCATGATCGAGGACGGCGGCTACAGCTCCATCCTCGGCTTCTTCACCCAGGTCGGCGGCGCCGACAGCATGGCCCCGCGGCTGCGGGCGCAGTTGTCCGCCAGCATGGCCCGGCACCCCGACCGGCTGTGGGTGCTGTCCGTCGTCGCCCCGCCGTCGCGCGTCGCGGAATACGAGTCCGACGGCTTCGTGGTGTTCGAGGACCCGACCCGCGCCACCGTCGCCATACACGCCATGGGCCGCTTCGGCGACGCCTTCGCCACCCCGCCGGGGCAGCCGCCGCCCGTGGTGCCGCAGGTGGACCTGCCGCTGACCTCCCCCAACGAGGCCGGGGCGAAGCGCCTGCTGGCCCGGGCCGGCATCCCCGCCGCACCGGAGGCCGCCTGCGCCACCGCGGACGATGCCGCCGCTGCCGCGGACGGCTTCGGCTACCCGGTGGTGCTGAAGGTCCTGTCCCCCGACATCGTCCACAAGTCGGACATCGGCGGCGTCATCGTCGGCGTGCGCGACGCCGCCGCGGTCCGCGAGGGCTTCGCCGCCGTCCTGGACCGCGCCCGCATGGCGCTGCCCGAGGCGCGCATCGAGGGCGTCCTGGTCGCCAAGCAGCTCCGCGGCGGCACCGAGTGCATCATGGGCGTGGCGCAGGACCCGGTGTTCGGCCCCGTGGCGATGTTCGGCCTGGGCGGCATCTTCGTCGAGGTGCTGCGGGACGTGGCCCTGCACCGCTGCCCATTCGGCGCGGACGTGGCGGAACGGATGATCCGCTCCATACGCGCCGCGCCCATCCTGCTCGGCGCGCGGGGCCGCCCGCCGGCCGACATCGCGGCGCTGGCGGCCATGCTGGCGCGGCTGTCGGTGTTCGCGGTGCAGGCGGGTCCGCGGCTGCGGGCGGTGGACCTGAACCCGGTGTTCGCCATGCCCGAGGGCCAGGGCGCCTACGCCGCCGACGCCGTGATCGAGCTGGGGGACGCGCCGTGCTGAGGGAGGACCGCGACGGCCTGACGGCGGTGCTGACGTTGGACTACCCGGAGCGCCGCAACGCCCTGGCAATCCCGATGCGCCGTGCCCTGGTGGAGGCGATGGAGCGCATCGAGGCCGACCCCGCGCTCCGCGCCGTCGTCATCACCGGCGCCGGCGGCACCTTCTGCGCCGGGGGCGACATCAGCGGCATGGATGCGGCGGACCTGGCCGCCGGCCGCGAGCGGTTCCGCCTGACGCACCGCCTGGTGCGTGCGCTGGTGAAGTCGGCCAAGCCGGTGATCGCGGCGGTCGAGGGCTGGTGCGTCGGCGCCGGGCTGTCGCTGGCGATGTGCTGCGACACCGTGGTTGCGGCGCATGATGCGCGCTTCGCCGCCGGGTTCGGCAGGATCGGGCTGATCGCCGACCTCGGCCTGCTGCACACCCTGCCGGCGCGGATCGGGCAGGGACGGGCGCGGCAGGTGTTCCTGTACGGCGACCCGCTGGATGCGGCCCATGCTGGGGGCATCGGCATGGTAGATGATTTGGTCTCACCCGGCACCGCGTTGGAAGCGGCACTGGCCCGTGCCCGGCGCTTTGCGGACGCGGCACCGCTGCCGGTGGCGCTGACGAAGCAATGGCTGGCCGCCGGACTGGATGCCGCGCTGGATTGGGAGCGCGAGGCGCAGTCCGCCTTGTTCCTGACCGCCGACCATGCCGAGGGGAAGGCGGCGTTCCTGGAAAAGCGTGCGCCGCTGTTCCGGGGCGGCTAGCGTTATTTGGACAGGTTGGGCGTTATTTGGACAGGTTGGGCGTTACTTGGACAGGTTGGGCGTTACTTGGACAGGTTGGGCGTCTTGGCGTCCGGGGCGGGCGTGGTGCCGACCGTGGCCGGGCTGGTGCGCCCGCCGTCGCTGATGGAGCCGCTCGGCAAGGCGCTGAACGGTGAGGAACCGTCCGAACTCGATGGGTTGCCGGCGCGGTCCGCCGGAGCGCCCTGGCTGCGCGTGTTGCCCGGCACCGGGGCAGCGATCCAAACTTTGCCGCCCTGGGCCAGGGCGGGAGTGGCAAGCAAGGTAGCGGCGATGATGGCAGCGCGCATGGTGGTGCTATCCCGTTTTAACGGCAACGCGACGCCCCAGCCGCAAGTTGCGCGTCCTCCACCCCCTCTCCCTCCGGGAGAGGGTCGGGGTGAGGGGGTCTTGCGGCGCGGTCCTTGCCTGGGAAGGGCAGCTTGCTTCCGGCACTGTCCGCTCCCCGCTCCGCAACCAAGACCCCCTCACCCCGGCCCTCTCCCGGAGGGAGAGGGAGCAGCGGTGCGGCACCGATAATGCCGCTCTGGCTGCCCATTACCCTGGCCGCGGCCCTGTTCCAAACCTGGCGCACCGCCCTGCAGCAACGCCTGCGCGGCCGGTTCTCGGTCGGGACCGCCGGGTTCGTCCGCTACGTCTATGCCATCCCGGTCGGCATGGCCCTGCTCGCCGCATACTGGACCGCGACCCGCGGCGTGCTGCCGCCGCCAACCGCCGGGTTCCTGCTGGGCTGCGCGCTGGGCGGGCTGGCGCAGGTGCTGGGCACGTCGCTGCTCATCATGGCGTTCGGCCATCGCGGCTTCGCGGTCGGCACCGCCTACTCCAAGACCGACGCGGTGCAGGCGGCGCTGGTGTCCTGGATCGTGCTGGGCGAGACCCTGCCTCCCCTGGCCCTGGCCGGAATCGGCGTCGGCGTGGCCGGGGTGCTGCTGCTGTCGCTCGCTGGACGCGGCCTGAACCCACGGGAACTGCTGCGCGCCACCGCGCAGCCGGCCGCGCTGTGCGGCCTGGGCGCCGGGGCAGGCTTCGCGCTGGCCGGCGTCGGCATCAAGGCGGCGACTCTCTCCCTGGCCGCGCCCGACCCGGTGCTGGCGGCGCTGCTGGCCCTGGTCGTCACCAACACCCTGCAGACCGCGATGCAGGGCGCCTGGATGGCGGTGCGTGAGCCTGCCGGCCTGCGCGCCGCCTTCACGGGCTGGCGCAGCGGCGCCCGGGTCGGGGCGCTGTCGGCCTGCGGCTCCGCCTGCTGGTTCGCCGGCTTCGCGCTGGCGCCGGTGGCGCTGATCCGCACGGTGGGGCAGATAGAAGTGGTGTTCACGCTGCTGTTCAGCCGGTTCTATCTGCGGGAAACCCTGCGGCGCACGGACGCAGCCGGGCTGGCGCTGATCGTCGGCGGGGTCATCCTGGTGCTGGCGGGGCACTGACCCGATACAGGACGAACGGCTGCAAGGGATGGCCGGGCGGCTCGGCCGGATGCTCGAAGTCCCCGGCGAGGTCGCGCACCATGCCGGCCCGCTCCATGACCCGGCGCGACGGCAGGTTGGCAGCCGAGGTGAAGGCAACGACCTCGCGCAAGCCGACCCGGCCGAGCCCGTCTGTCAGCGCCGCCCGTGCCGCCTCGGTCGCATAGCCCTGCCTCCAATGCGCCCGCGCCAGCCGCCATCCGATCTCGACGCAAGGCGTGAAGTGCGCGGCGAAGCGCGGCACCATCAGCCCGCAAAAACCGATGAAGCCGGTGCCGGGCAGATCCAGCGCCCATCCGCCGAAGCCGCGGGCGTCGAAGTCCGCCTCGATGCGCTCCATCGAGGCCAGGCTCTCCGCCCGGTCGCGCAACGCGGGGAAGTAGCGCATCACCTCGGGGTCGGCGTTCAGTGCCGCGAACGGCTCCAGGTCCGCGGGCAGCCACCGGCGCAGCCGCAGCCGAGCCGTTCGCAGCATCAAGCGAACAGGGCGGCTATATCGCCCTGGTTCACAGCTTCTAAGGTGGCCGGCGACCAGCGTGGCGCACGGTCCTTGTCCACCACCATCGCGCGGACGCCCTCCAGAAAGTCCGGCTGCCGGGTGGCGTGGCGCGTCAGCGCAAGCTCGGCCTGCAGGCACTCTTCCAAGCTGCGCCCGGCGCCGCGCCGGATGCCCTCGAACGACCACATGACCGAACTGGGTGACGCTGCCCGCAGCGCCTGCAAAGCCTCCTCCGCCCAGTCCGACCCGTCATCGGCCAGCCCCGCCACGACCGCCTCCACGCTATCCCCCTCAAAGGCCCGCAAGTGCGCCGTGGCATAGGGCAGCACGGCGTCGAAGGTTTGCACCGTCTCGCTGCCAAGGACCGCGATCCCGTCCTCCGCCATCTCGTCCGCAAGCCCGGCCAGCGTCTCGCGGGAGGTATAGTGCGTCGCCACCCCCGCCCAGAGCGCGTCGGCGCCGCCCAGCCGCGCCCCGGTCAGCCCCATGTACATGCCGCAGCCCGGACGCAGGCGCGGCAGGGCATAGGTTGCGCCAACGTCGGGGAACAGCCCGATCCCGGTCTCCGGCATGGCGAACAGCGCCGCCTCAGTCGCCACGCGGGCCGTGCCGTGCATGGACAAGCCCATGCCGCCGCCCATGCAAACGCCGTCAATCAGCGACACGTACGGCTTGGGATAGCGCGCGACGGCCAGCACCATCGCATACTCGGCAGCAAAGAACGCCTCGACCCCCGCATGGTCGCCGTCCCGCACCATGTCGCGTATCAGGCGTATGTCCCCCCCGGCGCAAAAGGCCCGCCCGCCTGCGCCCTCCCCGCCTGCGCCCTCAATGACGACCGCGTGGACCGCCGGGTCGCCGCGCCAGCCGTTCAGGGCCTGGTGGACCGCCTGGATCATGCCGGGGTCGAGCGCGTTGAGCGCCCTGGGCCGGTTAAGGGTGATGCGCCCGATGCGCCCCTGGCGGCGGGTGATGACGGTGGGATCGCCTGAAACGAGCAAGGGCCGGGTGTCCTTCGAAGGTCACCCGGCCCTGTAGCCGCACTCCGGTGGTGCGAACAGCGCCACCGGCCCTACCGTCTCAGCGGCGCATCAGCCGCGACGCCAACTCCCCCGCAAGGCGGACGGTGCCGCGCGGACGCACCACCGTGACTGTCCGGCTGCGCCGGAACGCCATCCCCATGGCCTCTCCGGCCAGCGACGTAGCCGTGACCGACCCACGCATGTCGAGCAACGCCTGTTTGCGTATCGCAAGCGCCTCCTGCTCGACAGCGCCCGGCACGCTCTTCAACGCCTTTAGGCCGCACACCCCGGCGACCACCAAGTCGAACGCCAGCAGGATCAGGCTGGCGACCAGCGGCGACACGCTCGGCACCAAAAGGTAGTAGGCGGCGACGTGCAATAGCACGAGCACGCCGATCCCGAACACTGCCGCAACGCCGCCATAGGCCGCCCGCATGGACTGCCGGCTCGCCAATTGGCGCAGGCGCAGGGCCTCCGCGTTCGCGGCGACCTTGGCAAGCTCGACCGCGCGCACCGGGCTAGCGCGCGATGCGGCCGAGCAGGTAGCCCACGCCGGCGGCGATCATGATCGCCGCGAGCGGGGACTCCCGCACCTGATCCGACAGCATCTCGGCCTGATCGGAGGCCATGTCCTTGGCCTGCCGGGCATAGTCCTCGGCCTGGCCGGCCGCATTGGTTAGGGCAGGGGTGACGCGCTCGGACATGAGCGACTGCACCTGGTCGCGAAGCTGGGTGATCTGCGCCTTGGCATCCTGGGCGGTGTAATCAGACATCGTTGGCCTCCGTTGATGATGGCCCCCCAACGCAGCCCATCCCGGCTGGTTGCCCCACAGCCGCATTTCCTACTCCCTCTCCCTCCGGGAGAGGGCCGGGGTGAGGGAAGCGGCCAGCACGGACACTTACCGCGCAAGCACCCTGAACCGTGCCATCAAGGACGGCGCCGCGCTTGCTGCCTCCCTCACCCCGACCCTCTCCCGGAGGGAGAGGGAGGAGATCAGTGCACGGTTTCCGGCACGCGCCGCACGGGCACGGGCGCAGCCTTGGGCTGCCCGCCATGCCCATCGTCCCCGCCCTTGCCGCCGAACCGGGCCTCCACCCGCTCCCGCATCGTCTGGAACACCACATACAGCATCGGTATCAAGAAGATGCCCAACGTGCTCGCCCCGATCATCCCGGCGAACACCGGCGTTCCCACCGCCCGTCGGCTGACCTGCGCCGCGCCGTTGGCCGTCACCAGCGGCAGCAGCCCCAGGATGAACGCGATGCTCGTCATCATCACCGCCCGGAACCGGGTCTTGGCCCCCAGCCGCGCCGCCTCCTTGATGCTCTTGCCAGCCTCTCGCTGCTCCTTGGCGAACTCCACGATCAGGATGCCGTTCTTGGCCGCCAGCGCGATCAGCACCACCAGGCCGATCTGGGCATACAGGTCCAGCGAAAGCTGCGTTATCTGCAACCCCACGAACGCTGCCAGGATGCCGACGCTGACCGACAGCAGCACCGGCACCGGAATCACCCAGCTTTCGTACAGCGCCACCAGGAACAGGTAGGCGAACAGGATCGCCAGCCCGAGTATCTTGCCGGTCTGCCCGGCGGCCGTCTTCTCCTGGTAGGCCGTCCCCGTCCACTCGTAGCCATAGCCCGCCGGCAAGGTCCGGTCGCTCACCCCCTCCATAGCAGCCAGCGCCTCGCCGGACGACACGCCGGGCTTAGGCGTGCCCTGCACGGTGATCGAGCGGTAGTTGTTGTAGCGGCTGATGGTCTGCGGCCCCAGCACGATGCGCGCGTCGGCGATGGAGCGCAGCGGCACCATCGTTCCCGACTTGTTGCGGACGTGGATGCGCCAGATCGCCGGTATGTCCGTCCGGTCCGCCGCCTCGCCCTGGATGTTTACCTGCCAGGTCCGCCCGAACAGGTTGAAGTCGTTGACGTAGATGCCGCCCAAGGTCGCTTGCAGCGCCGTGAACACGTCGCTGACCGAAAGCCCAAGCGCCTGCGCCTTCTCGCGGTCTATGTCGAGGTAGATGGACGGCGTGGTCGGACTGAACGTGCTGAACGCCCGCGCGATCTTCGGGTCGGCGTTGGCGCTGGCCACCAGGCCGTTCAGCACGCTGCCCATCTCGGCGGGTTCGCGCCCTTCCAGGTTCTGCAACTGGTATTCAAAACCGCCGCCGGTGCTGAGGCCGATGATCGGCGGCAGGTTGAACGGGAAGGCGATGGCCGAGCGTATGCCGCCCAGCCCCCCTGCCATGCGCCCGATCAGCGCCTGCACCTTGTCCGCGGCGGCCGTGCGGTCGGCGAACGGCTTGAGCCGCAGCACCATGAACGCCGCGTTGGACTGGTTGCCGCTGTCCAGCAGCGAGAAGCCGACGATGGCCAATACGTTCTGTATCTTCGGTATGCCCTTGGCGATCCCCTCGATGCGCGTCACCACCTCCCGCGTCCGGGTCACGCTGGCGCCGTCCGGCAACTGGACCGCGACGAAGAACGCGCCCTGGTCCTCGTCCGGCAGGAAGCCGGTGGGCGTCCGCAGGGTCAGGCCGTAGATGCCGCCGAAGCACACCAGCACCAGCAGCACCGCCAGCACGCCCACCCGCAGCAGCCGCGCGACGACGTTGGCATAGCCGTCCCGCACGTTGTCGATGCGCCGGCCGATCCACCCCATGATGCCGCGCCGCGGCCCGCCGTGCCGCAAGAACACGCCGCACAGCGCCGGGGACAGCGTGAGCGCGTTGATGGCGGAGATCAGCATGGCGACGCTGATCGTGACGGCGAACTGCCGGAACAGCGTGCCGGAGATGCCGGGGATGAACCCGATGGGCACGAACACCGACAGTAGCACCAGCGTGATGGCGATGATCGGCGCGGTGATCTGCTGCATCGCCTTCTTCGTCGCCTCCTTGGGCGACAGGTCCGGCTCCTCCTCCAGCACGCGCTCCACGTTCTCGACCACCACGATGGCGTCGTCCACGACGATGCCGATGGCCAGCACCAGCGCCAGCAGGGACACCGTGTTGGCCGAGTATCCCAGCAGCAGCAGCACCGCGAAGGTGCCGATTAGGCTGACCGGCACGGCGATGATCGGGATCAGCGTCGCGCGCAGGTTGCCCAGGAACAGGAACACCACGACCGCGACCAGCACGAAGGCTTCCAGCAGGGTCTTCTGCACCTCCCAGATCGTGTCGGAGACGAAGGTGCTGCTGTCGTAGAAAACTTGGCTCTTCAGCCCCTCCGGGAACCGCTTGCCCAGGTCGTCCAGCGCCTCGCGGACACGCGCCGCGGTCTGCACGGCGTTGGCGCCGGGAGCGAGATAGACGCCCAGCGTCACCGCCGGGTTGCCGTTGAGGCGGCTCTCGCTGTCCTGCGTCGCCGACCCCAGCTCGACCCGCGCCACGTCGCGCACCCGCAGCAGCGACCCGTCCGGGTTGGCGCGCACGATGATGGCGCCGAACTCCTCCGGCTGGGTTAGGCGGCCCTTGGTTTGCAGGTTGATCTGGAACTGCGTGTCGTCGCTGGTGGGCCGCGCGCCCACCCGGCCCACCGGGGCCTGCACGTTCTGCTGCTGGATCGCCTGGATGATGTCGCTCGGCGCCAGGTTCAGCTCGATCAGCCGGTTGGTGTCGAACCAGATGCGCATGGAGTAGTCGAGCGCCCCGAACAAGGTCGCCGACCCCACGCCCTGCACCCGCGCCAGCCGGTCCAGCACGTTGATCGTCACATAGTTGGAGATGAACAGCGGGGTCTGCTTCGCCCCCTCGCTGCTGAACGACAGGAACTCCAGGATAGCCGACGACCGCTTCTGCACCGTGACGCCGTTGCGCTGCACCTCCTGCGGCAGGCGGCTCAGCGCGGCCTGCACCCGGTTGTTCACGTTGACGGTGTTGATGTCCGGGTTGGTGCCCAGCGCGAACGAGACGGTCAGGCCATAGCTGCCGTCGTTGGCCGAGTTGGACTTCATGTAGATCATGTTGTCGGCGCCGTTGACCTGCGCCTCCAGCGGCTGGGCGACGGTCGCCTCCACCACGGCAGCCGACGCGCCGGGGTAACGGGTCGTGACCTGCACCTGCGGCGGCACGATGTCGGGGAACTGGCTAACCGGGATCACCCGCAGCGCCAGGGCGCCGGCGATGACGGTGAGGATGGCTATGACGACCGCCAGGCGCGGCCGGTCAACGAAGACGCCGGAGATCATGCGGTTAGGTCCTTGGTCCCTGGGGCGGCATGGTTGGGCCGGTGCCGGCCGGGGCGGGGTTCACGACGACGCCAGGCCGCACGCGCTGCACGCCGTCCACCACGACCGTCTCCCCTTCCTTAAGCCCGGCGGAGATCACCGCCTGGTCCGGCGTGCTCTGCCCCAACTGGATGCGCCGCTGCTCCGCCTTGTTGCCTTCGCCGACCACCCAGACATAGTTGCCCTGCTGGTCCGACAGCACGCCGGCGCGCGGGATCGCCAACTGCACGACCGGCTGCACGCCTTGCAGGATGACGGTCACGAATTCCCCGTCCGACAGCTCCCGGTCGCCGGGCTGCCCGGCCTGCGAGCCTTGGCGCACCGGGTTCGGGATGTGCCCGCGGAAGACCAGGGTGTCGGTGTTGGGGGCAACGGTGGGGTCCACGTAGTCCAGCGTGCCCGGCAGCGCATACTCCTTGCCGTTCGGCATCCGCAGCCGGATCTTCACGGCGCTGAACCCGCCCTTGTCAGCATAGCGGTCCCGCAGGTCGTCCGCAGCGCGGACGGACACGGGGAACAGCACGTACATCGGGTCCTGGCTGACGATGCTGGCCAGCGTGCCGGTGCTGGGGCTGACGACGTTGCCCTCCGTCACCAGGGTGCGGCTGATCTTGCCGTCTATCGGCGCCTTGATCTCGGTGTAGTCCAGGTTGGTCTGCGCCAGGCGGAGCTGCGCCTGCGCCGCGGCCAGCAACGCGGCCTGGCTGCGCTGGGCGCTGAGCGCGTCATCCACCCGGCTCTGCTGCCCGGCGGGGCCGCTCAGCAGCGACTGGGCGCGGTTCAGGTTCAGGCTGTTGTTCTGCAGCACGGCGTTGGCCTGCGCGACCTGCGCAGCCTGCGCCGCCACCTGCGCCTCGAACGGCGCGCGCTCCAACCGGTACAGCAGGTCCCCGGCGCGCACCTCGCCGCCCTCCTGGAAGCGGCGTTCCTGCAAGAAGGCCGTCACGCGCGCCACCAGGTCCACCCGGTTGACGGCCTGGACGCGGCCGACGAACTCGCTGGTCTCCACCACCGGGCGCCGCTGCGCCTGCACGACGCCGACGGCCGGCGGCCCTTGCGGACCGGGCTGCGCCAGGGCTGGAGCGATGAGGGCTGGGGCGACCAGGGCTGGGGCGACCAGGGCGGGCACGGCCAGGGTGGCGAAGGCAAGTACCAGCGCTGGCAGGCGGGAGTGCGGCATGGTTGTCACATTCGTGGTTCTATCCGGCGGTCATACGCCAGATAGGCTGGATGCAGTGCAGCACAACCGCGCGAGGGTTGCACGCCTTCTCGTCCCGCCGCACCCCGGCTCGAACGGAGGGCGTGCGGTGGCGGAATGGGTGACGGTGTGCGAGGTCGGGCCGCGCGACGGCTTGCAGGTGTCGCGGTCGCGCATGGCGACGGCGGCCGAGGTGCGCCGGATCGTGGCCTGGTCCCGGTGACGCTGACGGACGGCTAGGTGCTGCCCCTGCCGGCGCTGCCGCTGGACGGGAAGCGCCCGCCGCTGCGCCGCGACCTGCCGGCCGCCGGCCAGCACGACCGCAAGATTATGGGCGAGATCATGGCGGAACTGGGGTGGGGTGGCGGCAGGGGTTCAGATTAACGTCAGGTGAACCATATCCCGCTGCATTGAGAGACGTGGGTGGCTTGATGGCGAGGGATGACATGCTGGCGCCGATCCGGGAGCGCGCCTACCAGCTATGGGAACAGGCGGGACGGCCGGACGGCGGCGACGTGGAGTTCTGGGAGCGTGCGCGGGCGCAGATCGAGCGGGAGCAGGCCGAGCAGATCCAGGTCGCAGCGGACCAGGCTTCCTAGTCCGGCCCGGCCCGGTGTCAATGCAGCTTGATGCCAGGCTCCGGGCTTTGCGACGAATAGCGCGCCACCAGCCGCCACAGCACTGCCGTGCCGCCGTGCAGCGCCGTCTGGTGCATCTTATAGAGCGAACGATACACCATCCGGGCGAAATAGCCCTCGATGAACAGGCTACGCCCGGCAAGGAAGCCCATCAGGCTGCCCACCGTGCTGTAGCGTCCCAGCGACACCAGCGACCCGAAATCGCGATACACGAACGGCTGCGCCGGCAGCCCCTTCAAGCGCCGCCGCAGGGTGGCGATCATGTGCGACGCCTGCTGGTGTGCCGCCTGGGCGCGCGGCGGGATCGTGCCGCCGGTGCTGCCGAGCGGGCAGGCCGCGCAGTCGCCGATGGCGAACACGTCGGGGTCGGACGTCTGCAGGTCCGGCGTCACGACGAGCTGGTTGATCCGGTTGGTCTCCAGCACGCCGATGCCGCGCAGCACTTCCGGCGCCTTTACCCCTGCCGACCACACGACCAGCTCCGCCGGGATCACCTCCCCATCGGCCAGCAACACGCCGTCCGCCCGCACCTCCGCCACGCGGGCGCCGCTGCGGACGACGACGCCGATCTTCGCCAGCAATCCCTCCGTAGCGGCACTGATGCGCTCGGGCAGGGCAGGGAGGATGCGCGGCGCGGCCTCGATCAGCACGATCCGCACGTCGCGCGCCGGGTCGATGCGGTCCATCCCATACGCGACGACGGCGCGCACGGTGCGGTGCAGCTCCGCCGCAAGCTCGGTGCCCGTCGCCCCGGCGCCGATGATCGCGACGTGCAACTGCCCCGGCCGCACCGGCCCGTCCTGCGTGTTGGCGCGCAGGCAGGCGTTGACCAGTCGCCGGTTGAAGCGGCTGGCCTGGTCCGGCGTCTCCAGCGGCACTGCGAACTCAGCCGCGCCGGGCGTGCCGAAGTCGTTGGTGACGCTGCCGATGGCGATGACCAGCGTGTCGTAGCCGAGCGTGGTGGCCGGGGTGATCTCCCGCCCCTCGTCATCGCAGGTGGCGGCCAGGCTGATGCGCTTGGCCGCGCGGTCCAGCCCGGCCAGCTCGCCATAGCGGTAGGTGAAGTGGTGCCAGTGCGCCTGCGCCAGGAAATTCAGCTCGTGCTGCGAACGGTCTATGCTGCCGGCCGCAACCGAGTGCAGCAGCGGCTTCCACAAATGCGTGCGCGCCCGCTCGACCAAGGTGATCCGCGCCTGCCCGCGCTTGCCGAGCGTGTTGCCCAGCTTGGTGACCAGCTGCAACCCGGCAGCCCCGCCGCCAACGACAACGATATGATGCATGAGAAAATCCTGCTTCTGCTTCTGCTCCCTCTCCCTCCGGGAGAGGGCCGGGGTGAGGGGGTCTTGCTTGCGGAGCGGGGCACCGCCGGCTTCGGCGGCACACGGTCCTGCGTCGGTGGGGGTAGCGCCCGAAGACCCCCTCACCCCAACCCTCTCCCGGAGGGAGAGGGAGCAGAATCAGGCATCCCGGCCAGCGTGCGCCAGTCAGCCTCGGTCATCGTCGCCACGCCAAGCTCCACCGCCTTCTTCGCTTTCGACCCGGCATCGGCGCCCAGCACCAGCAGGTCCGTCCGCTTCGACACGCTGTCCGTCACCCGCGCGCCCAGCGCCTCCGCCCGCGCCTTGGCCTCGGTCCGGCTCATGGTTTCCAGCGTCCCGGTGAACACCAGGTTCTTGCCGGCCAGCGCGCCGTCAGCCGTCGCGGGCCGAATTGCATCCTCAACGGTCAGCTCCGCCGCAAGTTCGTCCAGCGCGGCGACGTTGCGCGGCTCGGTGAAGAAACCGGCCAGTTCCTCCGCCAAGGCCGGCCCGACGCCGATGATGCTGCCCAGCGCCTGCCGCTCCTCGCTGCCCGCCACGGTCGCCTCCAGCATACGCGAACGCCACTCCCGGAACCCCGTGTAGTGCCGCGCCAGCAGCCGGGCGTTGGTCTCCCCGACCCGGCGTATCCCCAGGCTGTAGATCAGCCGGTCCAGCCCGATGGTCCGCCGCGCCTCGATGGAGCGCATCAGGTTCTCGACCGACTTCGCCTTCCACCCCTCCCGCAACAGCAGCTCGTCCCGGTGATCCCTTAGGTGGAAGATGCTGGCCGGACCCGTCAGCCAGCCAAGCTCGAAGAACTCCTGGATCGTCTTCTCGCCCAGCCCCTCGATGTCGAAGGCCAGGCGGCTGACAAAGTGTATCAGCCGCTCGACCGCCTGCGCCGGGCAGGCCAGCCCGCCGGTGCAGCGGCGCACGACCTCCCCGGCGGCACGCGCCGCCAGGCTGCCGCAGGCCGGGCACGTCTCCGGCGGCGCCCAGGGCAGCGCGTCCGCCGGCCGGCGGTCCAGCACCACTTCCACGATCTGCGGTATGACGTCCCCGGCGCGTTGCAGCACCACGGTGTCGCCCACCCGCACGTACTTGCGCGCGATCTCGTCCTCGTTGTGCAGCGTGGCGCGCGTGACCAGCACCCCACCGACGTTCACAGCCGCGAGCCAGGCCACCGGCGTCAGCGCCCCGGTGCGGCCGACCTGGATGCCGATGTTCTCCAAGGTCGTCACCGCCCGCTCCGCCGGGAACTTCCATGCGATGGCCCAGCGCGGGGCGCGTCCGACGAACCCCAGGCGCCGCTGCCAGCCCAGGTCGTCAATCTTGTAAACCACGCCGTCAATGTCATAGCCCAGCCCAGCGCGGTCCATTGCCGTCTTCGCCTGGAACGCCTCCGCCGCCGCGTCGTCCGCCACTGGGCGGGATAGCGGGTTGACCTCGAAGCCCCAGCCACGCAGCCGGTCCAGGTAACCGCCATGGGTGTCCGCCACCGTCTCGCTCGCATCGCCCTGGGCATAGGCAAGCAAGGACAGCGGACGCCTCTTGGTGATGGCCGGATCAAGCTGCCGCAGCGACCCGGCGGCGGCGTTGCGCGGGTTTGCGAACACCTTGGCCCCCGCCGCCGCCTGCGCCGCGTTCAGCGCCAGGAAGTCCGCCTTGGACATGAACACCTCGCCGCGCACCTCGATCAGCGCGGGCGCCGGGCCACGCAGTACCTGCGGTACCGACGCGATAGTGCATAGGTTGGCCGTCACGTCCTCCCCCTCCGCGCCGTCGCCGCGCGTCGCGCCGCAGACCAGGCGGCCGTGCTCGTACAACAGGCTGATGGACAGCCCATCTATCTTGGGTTCGGCGATGAAGCCGAGCGGGGCGTCCGCGGCCAGGTTCAGGAACCGGCGTGCGCGGGCGCAGAACTCGGTGAAGTCCTCTGGGCCGAAGGCGTTGTCCAGCGACAGCATCGGCACGCGATGCCGCACCTTGGCGAACCCCGCAGCCGGCGCCGCGCCGACCCGCCGGCTGGGGCTGTCCGGCCGCACCAGGTCCGGGAACCTCGCTTCCAGCGCGGCATTGCGGGCGCGCAGAGCGTCGTAGTCAGCATCGGCCGCGGCGGGATCGTCCAGCTCATGGTAGGCCAGGTCGAGCCGGGCAATCTCCCCGGCCAGCCGCGCCAGCTCCGCCGCGGCCTCGTCGGCGGTCAAGCCAGGCGGGGTCACGCCGCGCCCAGCAGGCTGTCGGCAGCGGCGCGGGCGGCCTCCGTCACGGTCTCGCCCGCCAGCATCCGCGCGATCTCCTCCCGCCGGGCCGGCAGGTCGAGCGGCAACACCATCGTCTCGGCGCGTCCGCTGCGGGCCTGCTTGGCCACGCGCATGTGTGCGCCGCCGCGGGCCGCCACCTGCGGGCTGTGCGTCACCACCAGCACCTGCACCCGGTCCGCCACGCGCGCCAGCCGGTCGCCCACGGCTGCGGCCGTAGCGCCGCCGACGCCGCTATCCACCTCGTCGAACACCAGCGTCGGCACCGACCCCCCGCTGACCAGCACCACCTTCAACGCCAGCATCAGCCTCGACAGCTCCCCGCCCGAGGCGATCTTGTCCAGCGCGCCCGGCTCCTGCCCGGGGTTGGTGGCGATCAGGAAGCGCACGCTGTCCGCCCCGGTGGCGTTCCACCGCGCCTCGTCCAGCGCCCGCACCTCTACGACGAAGCGCGCCTTGTCCAGCCGCAGCGGCGGCAGCTCGGATGTGACGGCCTCCTGCAAGCGGCCCGCGGTGGCGTGCCGGGCGGTGCTGAGCGCCGCGGCGGCCTCGGCGAACAGCCGCCGCGCGGCCTCGGCCGCAGCTTCCAGGCTGGCGATCTCCGCCGTCCCAGTGTCCAGCGCCGCCAGCCGGCCACGCAGCCGCGCCAGGAACGCCGGCAGTTCCGACACCGCCGTCTGATGCTTGCGGGCCGCGGCGCGCAGGCTGAACAGCCGCTCCTCCGCCGCTTCCAGCAAGCGCGGATCGGTGTCCGCCTCGTTGGCCAGGCGGCTTAGCAGCGTCTCGGCCTCCGCCAACGCCTCCTCTGCCCGTTCCAATGCCGCCATCGCAGGCTGCGCCGGGTTCTCGGCGTCGGGCTGCTGCGGGCTGACCAGCTTCTGCAGCGCACGGGATGCGCCGCGCAGGCTGCTGGCCGGACCGGAGTTGCGCCGGTCCCGCGGCGCGATCTCGGCCAGCGCCGCGGCGATAGCCTCTGCCCGCCGCTCGCCGCCCTGCAGGCGCTGGCGTTCCGCCGCAAGCTCGTTCTCCTCGCCCTCCATCGGAGCCAGCGTGGTCAGTTCGTCCACGGCATGCCGCAGCCAGTCCTCCTCCCGCTGCGCCTCCGCAATGGCGGTGCGTGCGGCCTCCAGGGCGGCGGCGGCGTCGCGCCAGGCCCGCCAGGTCGTGCCCACCGCGGCGCGAACCCGCGGCGGCACGCCATAGGCGTCCAGCAGCCGCGCATGGACCGCCGGGTCCGCCAGGCCCATCTGGTCGCCCTGGCCCTGCACCTCCACCAGCAGCGCCCCGGCCCGGCGCAGCAGCGCCACGCCCACCGGCTGGTCGTTGATGGTGGCGCGCGACCGGCCATCCCGCGACACAACGCGGCGGACCACCAATTCGTCCTCCATGACGACGCCCTGCTCCGCCAGCAGGTCCAGCGCGGGATGCCCCGGCGGCGGCAGGAAGCAGGCGGTGACGCTCGCCTGCTCGGCGCCCGCGCGCACCAGGCCGCTATCCGCCCGCGCGCCCAGCGCCAGGCCCAAGCTGTCCAGCAGGATGCTCTTGCCGGCCCCGGTCTCGCCCGTCAGCACGGTCAGCCCGGCGTCGAAGTGCAGATCCAGCCGCTCGATCAGGACGACATCGCGGATCGAGAGCGCGGTCAGCACGGTGGAACGGCCAGCACGGGAGGCTAGAACAGGCTGCCGAACGTCCGCGACAGGAAACCAGGGCTGCCGGCCGCCGCCGTGCCGGTCGCAGCCTGCGGCGCGATGCCGTTATCCGCCAGGGTCGAGTAGCTGTCCTGGTACCACGGGCTGCCGGGGTAGTTGTGTCCCAGCACGGCCGCGGTCTGCTTCGCCTGATCGGTCAGGCCGAGCACCAGGTAGATCTCCGTCAGGCGGTGCAGCGCCTCCGGCGTATGGTTCGTGGTCTGGTAGTCGTCCACCACGCGCTGGAACCGGCCGATGGCAGCGGTGTAGAGCCGCTGCCCCTGGTAGAACCGCCCGACCTCCATCTCCTTGCCGGCCAGGTGGTCCCGGCACAAGTCAATTTTCAACCGGCTGTCGCGCGCATAGGCGCTTTCGGGAAAGCGGTTGACCACCTCCTGCAACGCGGTCATCGCCTGCTGCGTGCCGCGCTGGTCGCGCTGTATGTCTGCGATCTGCTCGTAGAAGCACAGGGCACGCAGGTAGTAGGCATAGGACACGTTGGCGTTGGTCGGGTGCAACTGGATGTAGCGATCCAGGGCGCCGGTCGCCTCGGTGTAGTGGTTCTGCAAATACTCGGCATAGCCGTGCATCAACTGCGCGTTCACCACCCAGGACGAGTAGGGGTAGTTCTGCTCGACCGCGTCGAACTGCGTGACGGCGGTGGCGTAGCGCTTCTGGTTCAGCGCGTCCACGCCGTTGTTGTAGAGTTCCTCGACCGTCTTGGCCGTAGGATCGGCCTTGACCCGCAGATCCTCGGACTTGCCGGTCCAGGGGACGAGGGAGTTGAGCGTCTCGCACCCCGGCAGGGCCGCGATGGCCAGGAGGCCGGGCACAAGGCGGAGGGCGGCGCGTCGGGTGCGGGGTGGCGTCATGATGCCGCGCTTATAGCACGCCGCACGGGCAAGCGAAGTGCCGCGTGCATGAGGACGGCCTATGCTGCCGCACGGCTCCAGGGCGCCACGCCTGCCGCCGGGGCTTCCCGCCAGTTGGCTTCGTCGGCGAACAGGGCGCGCAGCACCTGGTTGTTCAGCGCGTGGCCCGAGCGGTGGCCAGTGAAGCGGCCCTGCAGCCTCGCCCCGGCCAGGGCAAGGTCGCCTACGGCGTCGAGCATCTTGTGGCGAACGAACTCGTCCGGGCAGCGCAGGCCCGCAGGGTTGAGGACCCGGGCGCCGTCCACCACGACGGCGTTGTCCAGGCTGCCGCCCCGGGCCAGCCCGGCCGCGCGCAGCCCGGCGACCTCATGCGCCTGCACGAACGTGCGGGCATCGGCCAGGCTGGTGCGGAACCTGTATTCGTCCAGCGAAAGCGACAGGGCCTGCCGCCCGATGGCCGGGGCGTCGAAATCTATGGACAGCGCCAGGTCCAGGCCGGGACCCGCGCCGGGACGCAGCTCGGCGAAGGACTCGCCATCCCCCACGCGGACCGTCCGCAGCACCTGCACCACGAGGGCCGGCACGCCTAGCGGCGCCACCCCAGCGCAATCCAGCAGGAACAGCCACGACGCGGCGGAGCCATCCAGCACCGGCACCTCCGGCCCGTCCAGCTCGACCACCAGGTTGTCCACGCCGCAAGCCGCAAGCGCCGCCATCAGGTGTTCGACCGTGCCGACGCGCGCCTCCGGCTGCTCCGGGCAGGCCAGCATGGTGCAGAGCCGGGTGTCGGCCACCCGGTCGAACCGCGCGGGGATGGTGACGCCGAGGTCGGTGCGGCGGAATGCGATGCCGGCGCCCGCCGGTGCCGGGCGCAGCGTCACCTGCACGCGCCGCCCGCTGTGCAGGCCGACGCCTGTGCAGCAGATCGCCGAGCGCAGCGTCCGCTGGACCGGCGCGTCCAGCATGGACTGGAACAGCGAACCCGTGGGCGCCGGAATGTCGTGCAGTCCGTCCATGGTGACGCTCCTTGGTCCGCACGGCCCGGAAATCACGGGCAGCCGCTTGCGAACCCAACTAGCGCAGGGAACACGGGCAGGGCCAAGTCAATCAATGTTTCACGGTGTTGCGACGCAACCAATTGTTTTAACGCACATTTACGGGCAAGCCCTGCAACGCAACAGGGCGCCCCGTGCTGTAACGCAGGGGGCGCCCCGCCGACTCCATCCGATGTTCGGGCCGCTGTTCAGGACTGCTGGCGGCGCAGGAAGGCCGGAATGTCCAACGCCTCGTCCGCCTGGTCGGGGCGCGGAACGGCGGGCGGCGTGGCCTGCTGGCCGGGGAAGGAGGGGTCCGCCCGCTGCGGCTCGGTCGGCTCCGGGGCGGCCGGGCGCGTCTTGCGCATGGCGCCGGTCATGATGCCGAACAAGCTGCGCCCGGTGAGCGCGGCCGGGGCCGGAGCGGCCGGGGCCGGTGCGGGCGCAGTCTCCGCCGGACGCACCTCGGTGAACACCGAGCTGTGGCGAACGCCCGACGCGGCGCGCTGCGCCGCAGGCGGCGTCGCGTAGGTCTTGGGCAGGCCCTGCGGCGCGGGCTGGGCCGGCTCTGCCGCCGCGTACTCCGGCGGAACGGGCCGCGGCGTCAGCAGCGAAGCCGACACGGCAGGCGCGGGCGGGTTGGTCGGGCCGGTCTGGGCCGGGCCGCCGGACGGTCCCGTGCTGATCTCCTGCGTCATGCCGGCGCCGCCCACCGCGACCAGGCGCGGCTTCTGCGCCTCGGACAGCCCCATGTCTATGCCGGTCGCCACCACCGACACCCGGATGCGCCCGTTCATGTTGTCGTCAATCGCCGAGCCGAAGATGATGTTGGCGTCCTCCGCCACCTCTTCGCGGATGCGGTTCGCGGCCTGGTCCACCTCGAACAATGTCATGTCGTCGCCGCCGGTGATGTTGATCAGCAGCCCGCGCGCCCCAGACATGCTGGTGTCCTCCAGCAGCGGGTTGTTGATTGCCGCCTCCGCGGCCCGCACCGCGCGGTTCTCGCCGTCGGCCTCGCCGGTGCCCATCATGGCCTTGCCCATCTCCGCCATCACCGTGCGTATGTCGGCAAAGTCTAGGTTGATAAGGCCCGGCGCCACCATCAGGTCCGTCACCCCGCGCACGCCCATGTAGAGCACGTTGTCCGCCATCTTGAAGGCGTTCTTCCAGCTCGTGTTCTCATTTGCCAAGCGGAACAGGTTCTGGTTCGGGATCACGATGAGGGTGTCCACGTACTGTTGCAGCTCGGCGATTCCCGCGTCGGCCGCCTTGGTGCGGCGCTGACCCTCGAAGGTGAACGGCTTGGTCACGACGCCAACCGTCAGCACGCCGCGCTCCCGCGCCATGCGCGCGATGACCGGCGCCGCGCCGGTCCCGGTGCCGCCGCCCATCCCCGCCGTTATGAACACCATATGGGTGCCGTCCAGGTGGCGCATCAGCTCGTCCGCGGCCTCCTCCGCGGCGGCGCGGCCGATTTCGGGCTTGGCCCCGGCGCCCAGGCCCTGCGTCAGGTGCGGGCCAAGCTGCACCCGCCGCTCCGCCCGGCTGTGCTGCAACTGCTGCGCGTCCGTGTTGGCGACGACGAACTCCACGCCTTGCAGGTCGAGTGCGATCATGTTGTCCACGGCGTTGGTGCCGCCCCCGCCGACGCCGATCACCGTGATGCGCGGCGTGAAATCGGTGTGGTTCTGCACGGGAACAGTCAGGTTCAGGGTCATTTGCGGGCCTCCATATGTTCTAATACGTACATTGTTGGGTAGACGATACGGCTGTCAGAGATCGGTCCGGGTTAGACTCGATCTCGCAGGAAGTTCACGAAACGGCGCAGCCTGCCGGCGGGCCGGTCATCGGTCAGGTCCATGTCGGCCAGGCGGCGACCGGCGCCGGTGGCCCAGGTCAGCAGCCCGGCGGCGGTGGCGAACGCCGGGCCGCTGGCGCGGTCGGGCAGGCCGCGCAGGCCGCTCGGCCGGCCCAGCCGCACCTGGCGGTCCAGGATGCGGCCGGCCATCTCCCGCGCCCCGGCGAGCTGGCTGGCCCCGCCGGTCAGCACGACGCGGGTGCCTGCCTTCAGCACCAGCCCGGCGCTGTCCAGGCGGTCCCGTACCAGCTCGAACGTTTCCTCCAGCCGGGGCTTGATGATGCTGACCAGGCGGCTGCGCGGCAGGCGCTGCAAGTCATGGTCCTCCTCGCCGACCATGGACGCCGACAGGATTTCCCGCTCGTCGTCCGGGCTGCCCTCGGCGTTGCCATAGACGGTCTTCAGCCGCTCGGCCTCGGCGACCGGGGTGGACAGCAGGCGGGCCACGTCGTTGGTGACGTGGCTGCCGCCCACCGGGAGCTGCGCGGTGTGCAGCAACTGCCCCTCGCTGAACACCGCGATGTCCGTCGCGCCGCCGCCCATGTCTATGCAGGTCGCCCCGAGGTGCCGCTCGTCCTCGACCAGGGTGGACAGGCCGGACGCCAAGGGCGCGCTGACCAGCTCGGCCAGGTCCAGCTCGCAGCGCTCCAGCGTCAGTTGCAGGTTGCGGAGCGCCGTGGTGCCGGCGTCCACCACATGCAGCCGGGCTTGGAGTATCTCGCAATGCAGCCCGCGCGGGTCGGCGACCCCCGGGGTGTCGTCCACCGCGAACGACAGCGGCAGCGCGTGTATGGTGTCCCGCCCGTCGCACAGCGCGCGACCGCGGCCCTCCTGCACGACGCGGCGCACGTCCGCCTCGGTCACGGCGCGGTTGCCAATGGGCCATTGCAGGTTGAACAGCCGGCTTTCCGGATGGCCGCAGGTCAGGTTGACGATGACGGCGCGCAGGCGATGGTCGGCCATCTTCTCCGCGTCGCCCACCGCCGCGCGTATGCACGCCTCCGCCGCTTCGAGGTCGGTGACGCTCCCGGCGCGCACGCCGCGGGACTGCGTGTGCCCCACCCCCAGCACCCGGAGCTGCCCGTCGCCGTCCACCCGGCCAATCAGGCACACGACCTTGCTGCTGCCGATGTCCAGCACGCCGAACGGGCCGGTCCGCAACGGGCGCGTGCGGGCCGGCGGGTCGGGCGGCATCGCCGGCGGCAGCTTGGGCGCCAGCGCCGGGCGGCGCGTCATGTCGTTCATGCCAGCCCTCCCGCGTTCATGGCCCGTCTGTTCATCGCCGATCTGTTCATGGACCGTCCGTTCATGGCCGGTCTCACGTCGGCCGCCGCGGGCCGGACGGGACGGGTCCGTGCGGCTCCGGCAGCGGACGCACCACCAGCCGGTCCGGCAGCCGCAGGTCCAGCACCTGCAACGGCCGGTCCAGCAGCGACTGCGCCGCGTGCAGCTCCATTAGCTTGGCCATTGCGACGGCCTCCTGGCCCTCGGGCAGCAACACGTCGGCGCCGTTGTTCAGCCGCAGGTTCCAGCGCCGCTCGCCCACCCGGACGGCGGCCACCACGCGGGACCGCAGGCCCGGCTGCGCCGCCAGCATGTCCAGCAGCGCCGCCGCGTTCTCCGGCGCCCCGGCGCCGACGACCAACGGCAGCACGGTGAACGCCGCGGCGTCCTTGATCGGGTCCTGGTCGGAGACGACCTGGCCCGCGCGGTCAATCAGCACGAACCTGCCGGCGTTCTGCCACACGGCGAACGGCCGGCGCTCCGTCAGTTGCACGACGACCGTGCCGGGCAGGCGGCGCTCGACGGTGGCGTGCTGCACCCAGGTCAGCGCCTCAATCCGGGCGCGGGCGGCGTCCAGCGAGAAGCCCAGCAGCTTGTCGCCGGGCGACACGCCGAGGGCCGCGCGCAACTGCGCCTCGGGCGTGCTGGTGCGGCCCTCGATCACCACGCGGCCCACCCGCAGGCTGGTGGCGGCGGCGATGCGCTCCCGCAGGCCCGCGACCGCCGGGCCAGGCTGGGCGCCGCGCGCCATGACCGCGACGGCGCCTATGGCCAGCAGAATGGTCAGCACCGTGGCAGCGGGGCGCAGCAGGCGGCGCTTGCGGCGGAGCAGCAACTGCCACCGGGTCGGGCGGTCGCTGCGCGGGCGCTCCGGACGGGCGCGGGCGCGCTCGTCCAGCGGGCGCGGCGGCTTGGCCGGGGTGCGCCCCGCAGGTGCGGCGCTGAGCGGCGGGCGGCCACTGAGCCGGCCCGGGCTGGCAGGGTCTATGCGCGGCATGCGTCCTCCACCATCCAGGCGCACAGGTCCGGGAAGCCGATGCCGACATAGGCCGCCTGTTCCGGCAGCAGGCTGGTGGGGGTCAGGCCGGGCTGGGTGTTGACCTCCAGCAGCACCAGCCGGCCCGGCTCGCCCGCGGTGTCGTCATACCGCAGGTCGGCCCGCGTCGCGCCGCGGCAGCCCAGGGCGCGATGCGCGTCCAGCGCCACCCGCATTGCCATCTCATACGCTTCGGGATGAACGGCGGCCGGTATCTGGTGGCGGGACGCGCCGGCAGCATACTTGCTCTCGTAATCATAGAAGCCGGCGCTGGCATGGATTTCCGTGACCGCCAGCGCCTGGTCGCCCAGGATGCCGACCGTCAGCTCGCGCCCCGGCACGAACTCCTCCACCATCGCGCTGCGGCCGAACCGCCAGGCGCGTGCGACGGCGGCCCGGCGGTTATCGCCCTCGCGCAGGATTTCCACCCCAACCGACGATCCCTCGTTCACCGGCTTCACGACGTAGGGCAGCGGGATCGGGTCCGCCGCCTCCAGCTCCGCCACGTCCACCATCCGCCCGCGCGCCACCGGCAGCCCGGCGGCGGCGAACACCGCCTTGGCCGCCTCCTTGTCCATCGCCACCGCCGACGCCCGCACGCCGGAGTGGGTGTAGGGAATGCGAAGCCAGTCCAGCACGCCCTGTATGGCCCCGTCCTCGCCGAACCGCCCGTGCAGCGCGTTGAACACCACGTCCGGCGGCGGCGTCAGCGCGGCGATGACGGCGCCCAGGTCCCGCCCGACCAGGATCGGCACCACCTCGAAGCCGGCGTCCTGCAAGGCGGCGATCACCTGCTGCCCGCTCGACAGGCTGACCTCCCGTTCCGCCGAGATGCCGCCATACAGGACCGCGACGCGCTTCATGCTTGCCCCCACTCTATGCCAGGCCGGTCTATGCCAGGCTGGGGAATGCCAAGCTGGGCGATGCCAGGCCGCACCGCGCCGGGCCGGGCCGGAATGCCGATTCGCTTGATCTCCCATTCGAGCATGACGCCGGACATGGCGTGAACCCTGCGGCGCAATTCTTCGCCCAAGCCCTCCAGGTCCGCAGCCGTCGCGTCCCCGGTGTTGAGCAGGAAGTTGCAGTGCTTCTCGCTGCACTGCGCGCCGCCGCGCGCCAGGCCGCGGCCCCCGGCAGCCTGGATCAGCTCCCAAGCCTTTATGCCGCCCATGGACGCATCCGGGTTGCGGAAGGTGGAGCCGCCGGTGCGTGCGCGCATCGGCTGCGTCGCCTCCCGGCTGGCGCGTATGCGGGCCATCTCGGCGGCGATGGAGGCGGCGTCGCCGGGCCGGGCGCGGAAGCGGGCGCGTATCACGACCGCGCCGGGCGGCAGCCTGGCATGGCGGTAGGCGAACGCCAGGGCGGCGGCCGGCAGCCGGACCTGCCCGCCGGACCGCGTGACGAACTCCGCCCAATCCAGGCACGAGGCCACATCCCCGCCATAGGCGCCGGCATTCATGGCGACGGCGCCGCCGATGCTGCCGGGGATGCCCGACAGGAACTCCAGGCCCCGCAGCCCGGCCTGCGCCGCGTGCTCGGCCACCGTGGCGTCCAGCGCCGCCGCGCCGACGACGACGCCATCGGCCTCGACTTTGATCTCGTTAAAGCCGCGGGCCAGGCGCAGCACCACGCCGGGGATGCCGCCGTCGCGTACGATGACGTTGCTCGCCGCGCCCAGCACCTGCACCGGCACGTCCAGCGGCAAGGCTGCCAGGAACCCGGCCAGGTCAGCCGGACCGGCCGGCCGCACCAGCGCCTCCGCCGCGCCGCCGACGCGGAACCAGGTTGCCGGCGCCAGCGGCGCGTCGGCTTGCACCCGGCCCTGCAACGTCGGCAGGCTGTCCACCAGGTGCGGCACGGCCAGGACCGCGCTCATCCCGCGCGCCTGGTGCTGCCGGCTTGCAGCGCAGCCAGCTCGCCGGGCAGCGCGCCGGCCCAGGCGGTGATGGTGCCGGCGCCGAGGCAGATCACGAAGTCCCCCGGCCGGGCGATGGCATGGACCATCTCGCCCAGGTGCTCCGGGCCGGGCAGCGGCACCACGCTGCGATGGCCGCGGGCGCGCAGCCCGTCCACCAGGGCGTCTTGCGACACGCCGGGGATCGGCGCTTCGCCTGCGGCATAAACGTCCGCGACGATGACGGTCCCGGCGTCGTTCATGCAGGCGCAGAACTCGGGGAACAGGCTCTCCAGCCGCGAGTACCGGTGCGGCTGCACGACGGCGATCACGTCCCGCGCGCCCGCCTGCCGCGCCGCCTTCAGCACGGCGGCGATCTCGACGGGATGGTGGCCGTAGTCGTCGATGACGGTGATGCCGCCGCTCTCCCCGGTCTTGGTGAACCGCCGCTTCACCCCGCGGAACCCGGCGAAGGCGCTGCGTATCGTCGCGTCGTCCACGTCCATCTCGACCGCGATGGCGATGGCGGCCAAGGCGTTCTGCACGTTGTGCGCCCCCAGCATCGGCAGCCGGAACGGCCCCATCTTGCGCGTGCGGTTGCGGAAGCGGTCGGTCAGCAGCACCTCGAACGTCGCGCCCAGCTTGTCCATCACCATCCGCTCCGCCCGCACGTCCGCCTGCGGGCTGAACCCATAGGTGATGACCCGGCGGTCGCTGAGCCGCGGTATCATCTGCTGCACGCCGGGATGGTCTATGCACAGCACCGCGAACCCGTAGAACGGCACGTTGCTGACGAACTGGTCATAGCCCGCGACCATCGCCTCGGCGCTGCCCCAGTGGTCCAGGTGCTCCGGGTCCATGTTGGTCACGACCGCGATGCAGGCCGGCAGCCGCAGGAAGCTGCCGTCGCTCTCATCGGCCTCGACCACCATCCACTCGCCCTCGCCGAGCCGGGTGTTGCTGCCATAGGCGTTGATGATGCCGCCGTTGATGACCGTGGGGTCCAGCCCCGCCGCCTCCAGCACGCAGGCGACCAGGCTGGTCGTGGTGGTCTTGCCATGGGTGCCGCCGACGGCCACGGCCCAGCGCAGCCGCATCAGTTCGGCCAGCATCTCCGCCCGGCGCACCACCGGCACCAGCTTGGCGCGCGCCGCCATCACCTCGGGGTTGTCGCGCTTCACCGCCGTGCTGACGACGACGACCTGGGCGTTGGCGACGTTCTTGGCGTCGTGGCCGATGGCGATGGGGATGCCGGCGTCCTTCAGGCGGCGCACGTTGGCGCCGTCGCTGATGTCGCTGCCCTGCACGGCATAGCCCAGGGTGTGCAGGACCTCGGCGATGCCGGACATGCCGATGCCGCCGATGCCGGTGAAGTGGATCGTGCCGATCCCGAGCGGAAGCGCCCTCATGCCCTGGCTCCTTGTGCGTGTGTCTGCACCGCCTGCTCGACCAGGTCGGCCAGGCGGGCGGCGGCGTCGGGGATGGCGCGGGCGGCGACGCGCGCGGCGGCGGCGGCCAGGTGGCCGGGGTCCAGCAGCGCACGCGCCAGCGCGCCGGCCAGCGCCGCGGGGTCGGCGGCAACGGCCTGGTCCAGCACGTCGGCGCCGGACGCGGCGGCGTTGAACGCCTGGTGGTCGTCTATGGCGCCGGGCAGCGGGACCAGCAGGGCCGGGCGTCCGATGGCGCACAGCTCGGCCACCGTGCCGGCGCCGGCACGGGCCACGACGAAGTGCGCGGCGGCCAGCCGTGCCGGCAGGTCGGGGAAGAACGCCGCCAACTCGGCCGGAACGCCCGCGGCACCATAGGCGGCGCGCACCCGCTCCAAGTCTTCCGCCCGGCACTGCTGCGTGATCCGCAGGCGCCCGCGCAGCGCCGGGGGCAGCAGCGCGATGGCGGCCGGAACGGCGTCGCTGAACACCCGTGCGCCCAGGCTGCCGCCCGTCACCAGGAGGCGCAGCGGCGCGTCCGGCGCCGGTGCCGCATAGCCCTGTCCGGCCAGGGCCAGCACGGCGGGGCGGACGGGATTGCCGGTGTGCATCGTAGGAACGCCGTGGGGAACGCCGCGGGGCAGGCGCCGCGTGCCAGCCACCCCGAGCGCCAGCCGGTCGGCGAACCGCGCAAGCTGCCGGTTGGCCCGGCCCAGCACCGCATTCTGCTCATGCAGCACCACCGCCGGCCGGCGCCGCAGCGAGCGTGCGGCCAGCACGGGCGCCACGCTTGGATAGCCGCCGAACCCGACGACCGCCGCCGCGTCCAGCCGCCCCAGGATGCCGCGCGCCTGCACCGTCCCCGCCGCCAGCGCCAGCGCCGCCTGCCCGGCGCGCAGCACCCCGCGCCCGGCGATCCCCGCGCCGCGCAGCACGAAGGCGTCACCCGCCGCGAACCCGTGCAGCCCGCCGCTGCGCCCGTCGGTCATCAGCACCACGCGATGTCCCCGCGCCACCAGCTCGGCCGCCAGCGCCTCCGCCGGGAACAGGTGCCCGCCGGTGCCGCCGGCGGCGACGACGATGGGCCGCACGGCCGGGCCTCTCATCGCGCGCCCTCCCAGACCGGCTCGGCCCGCGTCCGCCGCCGGGTCAGCGCGAGCAGCATCCCGATGCCCAGCGCCACCGCCAGCACGGACGACCCGCCATATGACACGAACGGCAGCGTCATTCCCTTGGTCGGGATCAGGTGCAACGAGGATGCCATGTTCACAAAGGCTTGCAGCCCGAAGCTCGTCACCAGCCCGGCGGACGCCAGCACGATGAACAGGTCCGCCTCCGCCAGCAGCCGCAGCAGCCCGCGCAGCACGATGAAGGCGAACAGCGCCAGCATGATGACGCACATCACCATGCCGAACTCCTCCCCCACCACGGCGAACACGAAGTCCGCATGGGCGTCCGGCAGCACGTCCTTCACCCGGCCCTCGCCGGGTCCGCGCCCCAGCAACCCGCCATTTCCAAAAGCTTCCAGCGCGGTGTTCACCTGGTAGCTGTCGCCGGACGAAGGATCGAGGAACCGCGTCACCCGGCTCCGCACATGCGGGAAGAATGCATAGGCCCCCGCCGCCATCGCCCCCAGCCCGCCGACGCCCACGCCCACCAGCACCAGGTTCAGCCCGCCGACGAACAACTGCGCGAAGAACACCGCCGTCACCACCGCCAGCATCCCCATGTCCGGCTGCGACTTCAGCAGCAGCGCGATCAGCCCGAACACCCCGCCCGCCAGGATCATCCCGGGAAAGCGGCGGACCCGCTGCCCCTCGCTGAGCAGCCAGGCCGCGGTGACGGCGAAGCAGGGCTTCAGGAACTCGCTGGGCTGCACCGTCATGCCGGGCACGCTGATCCAGCGCCGCGCACCCTTGATCTCGACGCCCATCACGAGGGTCGCCATCGTCAGCACCAGCGCCGCAACGCAGCCCAGGATCGCCAGCCGCCGCACCCCGCGCGGCGACAGCAGCGACACCGTCACCACCACCAGCCCGGCCAGTGCCAGGAACACCACCTGCTTGAGGATGAAAACATCGCGCGACTGGTGTATGCGCTCGGCCACCGCAGGCGATGCCGCCAGCATCATCACGTAGCCAAAGCCGATCAGCGTCGCAACGGCCAGCAGCGTCCAGCGGTCCACCGTCCACCACCAGCGGCCCAGCACCGAGGTGTCGCTGCGGGACAGCGCCGGCATCAGGCGGCTCCCCGCATCCGCTGCGCCAGCGCCAGGTCGCGGAAGCGGTCGCCGCGGGCCTCGAAGCCGGAGAACTGGTCGAAGCTGGCGCAGGCCGGGGACAGCAGCACGACCGGCGCGTCCAGGCGCCGGGCCGCGGCGGCGGCCAGCGGCACGGCGGCATCCAGCGTGCCGGCCCGATGGTGCGGCACCCCGGCGGCGGCCAGCGTCGCGGCCAGCATCGGCGCGTCCTGCCCGATCAGCTCGGCATGGGCCACGCGCGCCAGCAGCGGGCGCAGCGCCTCGATCCCGCCGGCCTTGGCCTGGCCCCCCGCGATCCAGACCAGCCGGTCGTAGCAGCCGAGCGCGCGGGAGGCAGCGTCGGCATTGGTGGCCTTGCTGTCGTTGACCCAGGCCACGCCGTCCACCACGGCCACGCGCTGCTGCCGGTGCGGCAGGCCGCCGAACGACGCGATGCCCCTGGCAACGGCGTCGCGCCCAACCCCGAGCGCCAGCGCCAGCGCCGCCGCCGCCGCCGCATTCTGGGCGTTGTGCGCGCCTGGCAGGGCAGGGGCCTCCGCCATCGCCAGGATCGGCCCGGCACCATCGCGCAGCACGGCCCCGTCGCACCACACATCCGCCGGCCGCTGCCCCGACACCGTGACCCGTCCGCCTGCCAACGCGGCGCTGTCCGGGTCGTCAATGCCCACCGCTGCCGCGTCGCCTGGGCCTTGCCGGTCGAAGATGCGCGCCTTCGCAGCGATGTAGCCCGCCATGTCGCCATGCCGGTCTAGGTGATCCGGGCTGAGGTTCAGCAACGCGGCGGCGTCGAAGCGCAGGGTCTCCAGCCGCTCCAGCATGTACGACGACATCTCAAGCACATAAACGCCGTCATGGCCCAGCAGCGGTAGCGCCAGCGAAGCCGTGCCCAGGTTGCCCCCCGCGGCGTTCGGCACGCCCGCGACGGTCAGGACATGCGCCAGCAGCGCCGTCGTCGTGCTCTTGCCGTTGGTGCCGGTGACGCCCGCGAACCGTGCGCGGGAGCCTACCGCGCGCACGGCCTGGAACAGCAATTCGGCGTCGGACAGCACGGGGATGCCGGCCTCGGCAGCCGCCAGCGCCGCCGGGTGCGGGGCGGGCAGCCGGTGCGGGATGCCGGGGCTGAGCACCAGCGCATCGAAACCTTGCAGCCCCGATGCCGGATCGTGCAGCGGCAGGCCCGACGCGGCACGGGCATCCGCCCGGTCGTCCCACGCGCCGACCACGGCACCCATCGCCAGCAGCGTGCGCGCCACCGGCAGCCCGTTGCGCCCCAGCCCCACGACGCCATAGCGCCGTCCCGCAAAGAGGCCCGCCGGCCAGGGCATGATGCTGCCCGCGCTCATCGCATCTTCCCCGCGCTCATCGCATCTTCCCCGCGCTCATCGCATCTTCCCCGCGCTCATCGTATCTTCAACGTCGCCAGCCCCACCAGGGCCAGGATCATGGACACGATCCAGAACCGGATCACGATGGTCGGCTCGGACCAGCCCTTCTTCTCGTAGTGGTGGTGCAGCGGCGCCATCAGGAACACCCGCCGTCCCGTGCGCTTGAACCAGAACACCTGCACGATGACGCTGACCGTCTCCACCACGAACAGCCCGCCGACGATGCCCAGCACCAGCTCGTGCTTGGTCGCCACCGCCACCGCCCCCAGCGCCCCGCCCAGCGCCAGGCTGCCGGTGTCGCCCATGAACACCGCAGCGGGCGGCGCGTTGAACCACAGGAAGCCCAGCCCCGCGCCCACCAGCGCCGACAGGAACACGCCCAGCTCGCCCACCCCCGGCACCGGATGCAGTTGCAGGTAGTCCGCGAACACCTTGTTGCCGACGAGGTAGGAGATCAGCGCGAACACCGCCGCTGCGATGATCGTCGGCACGATGGCCAGCCCGTCCAGCCCGTCCGTCAGGTTCACGGCGTTGCTGGACCCGATCATCACGACCATGCCGATCAGCGGGAACAGGAACCCCAGCGGGATCAGCACATCCTTGAACACCGGCACCGTCAGCGACGACCCCAGCGGCTCCCGCGTCAGCAGCCAGATCCACACCGCGCAGCCCAGGCCCAGCACAAGCTGCGCCACCAGCTTGCCGCGGGCGGACACGCCCTTGGTGTTGCGCCGCGACAGCTTCAGGAAGTCGTCGAGGAAGCCGACGCCGCCATAGCCCAAGGTCAGCAGCAGCACCGCCCAGACGTAGCCGTTGCGTAGGTCGGCCCACAGCAAGGTGGACGCCGTGAGCGACACCAGGATCAGCACGCCGCCCATGGTGGGCGTGCCCTTCTTCTCGACCAGGTGCCGGGCCGGGCCGTCCGCCCGGATCGGCTGGCCGCCGTTCTGCACGGACTTCAGCCAGCGTATCACCGCGGGTCCGAGCACCAGGCTGAGGCACAGCGCCGTCAGGCACGCGGCGCCCGAGCGGAACGTGATGTAGCGGAACAGGTTGGCCAGGATGAACTGGTCCGTCGAAAGGCGCGTCAGATAGACCAGCATCAGACCCGTTCCCCAGGTGGCAAGCCCTGCGGCAGGCCCTCAAGACATTGCACGACCAGCCGCATCCGGCTGCCCAGGCTCCCCTTGACCAGCACGGCGTCGCCGGGCCGGACGGCGCCGGCGACCAGCGCCGCCAGCGTCCCGCTGTCGGCGGCATGGGCGCCGCGCTTTGCGTCCGGCATTGCGTCGAACAGGTGCCGCATCAAGGGGCCGCACGCATACAGCACGTCCGCATCCGCGGCCACCGCGTCCGCCAGCCCTTCATGCTCGGCCGGGCCGAACGCGCCCAGCTCCAGCATGTCGCCCAGCACCGCCACCCGCCGCCCCGGCATCCCGCGCAGCACCCCCAGCGCGGCCCGCACGGAGGCAGACGAGGCGTTGTAGCTTTCGTCCAGCAGCACGATGCCGCCGACCCGGCGCTGCTGCCCGCGGCCCGCCATCGAGGACCAGCCTTGCAGCGCCGCGGCGGCGCGGACGGGATCGAGGCCGAGCGCGTCGCACACCGCCAGCGCCGCAACGGCGTTGGCTGCCATGTGCTCGCCGGGCGCATCCAGGCGGAACGCGACCTCCTGCCCGCCGACCCTGGCGCGCACCTCGCCGTCCCAGGAAAGCAGCCGCGCTTCGCCAGTCCGGCCAAAGCCGCTCCGGCCAAAGCTGCGGACGGTGGCGCTGCCGCCGTCCCGGGCCATGCGCGCGAAGAACGGGCTATCCGCCGGCAGCACCAGGATGCCCGGCGGCACCAGCCCCTCGCGTATGGAAGCCTTCTCGTCCGCGATGGCCTCCAGGCTGCCGAGGTGGCCGATATGGCTGGCGGCGATGGCCGTGACGGCGGCGACGTGCGGGGCGGCCAGCCGGGCCAGCGGCGCGATCTCGCCCGGGTGGTTCATGCCGATCTCGACCACGCAGAACGCGGCGTCCCGCGGCAGCCGCGCCAGGGTCAGCGGCACGCCCCAATGGTTGTTATATGACGCCTGCGCCGCATGGGCCGGCCCGAAGGCGGACAGGACGGTTCGCAGCATCTCCTTCGTGGTGGTCTTGCCAACGCTGCCGGTGACGGCGACCATCCGGCTCCCGAAGCGCGCCCGCCCCGCCCCGCCCAGCGCCGTCAGGCCCGCCAGGGTGTCGCCCACCACCAGCAACGGGGCGCCCGCCGGCAGCCCGTCCGTCCGATGCACCATCGCCCCGGCGGCGCCGCGCGCCAGGGCATCGGCCACATGGGCATGTCCGTCCCGGTCCCCGACCAGGGCCACGAACAGGTCGCCGGGCCGCAATGTCCGGCTGTCAATGGACACGCCCGCCGCGTCGAACGGCACCGGCATGGCGCCCCCCGTGGCGTTCCGCAACGCGGCAGCGGTCCACAGCGGCGTCATGCGGCGCCCACCAGGCGGCGCACGACGGATGCGTCATCAAAAGGCAGGGTCTCGGTCCCGACTGCCTGGCCCTGCTCGTGCCCCTTGCCGGCGACGGCCAGCACGTCGCCAGGGCGCAGCGCATCCAGGGCGGCAGCGATGGCGGCAGCACGGTCGCCGATCTCCAATGCGCCGGGGCAGGCGGCCAGGACGGCGGCGCGTATGCTGGCCGGGTCCTCGGTGCGCGGGTTGTCGTCGGTGACGATGGCGCGGTCCGCCAGCGCGGCGGCAACGGCGCCCATCAGGGGGCGCTTGCCGCGGTCCCGGTCGCCGCCAGCGCCGAACACGACATGCAGCCGGCCCTGGGCATGCGGCCGGAGGGCGCGCAGCAGGCGGTCCAGCGCGTCCGGCGTATGGGCGTAGTCCACATAGACGGCAGCGCCGCCCGGCAGCGTCGCCGCAAGCTCCATCCGCCCGCGCACGCCCTGCAAGCCCGGCAGCAGGTCCAGCGCCGCACCCAGGCCCGTCACCATCGCCAGCCCCGCCGCCAGCAGCGCGTTGTCGGCCTGGAAGCGGCCAGGCAGCGGCAGCGCAACCGTCCGCCGGACGCCCCCGTAAGCCAATTCCAGCACCTGGCCATGCGGCTGCGGGGTGGCGCGCAGCAGGCGGATCAGGCCGCCGCCCTCCCCGGTGGTGTGCAGCGCCGGACCCGCAACGGCGCGCAGCGCATCCATTGCCGCCGGCTCAAGCTCCGCGCAGGCCACGGCCGGGGCGCCCGGCGGCAGCACCGCCGAGAACAGCCGCAGCTTGGCCGCGCGATAGGCGTCCAGCGTGCCGTGATAATCCAGGTGGTCCCGCGTCAAGTTGGTGAAACCGGCCGCAGCCAGCCGCACGCCGTCCAGCCGGCACTGGTCCAGCCCGTGCGAGGACGCCTCCATCGCCACAGCCTCCACCCCATCCCGCGCCAGGCCGGCCAGCGTCTCCGCCAGCGCCACCGGGTCCGGGGTCGTCAAGCCGGGGCCGCCCGTCCTGCCCGGCCCGATCAACCCAAGCGTCCCCAGGTTGGCCGCGGGCGTGCCGGCCAGCGCCAGCAACTGCCGCAGGAACTCCGCCGTGCTGGTCTTGCCGTTGGTCCCGGTGATGGCGACCAGGGTGCGCGGCTGCGGCCCGGCGTGCAGCGCCGCCAGCCGGGCCAGGGCGCGGCGCGGCTGCGGGTCGGCGATCAGAGGACGCACCGGCACGCCGTCCGGCCAGGCCGTCCCCGGAGGCGCCAGCACCGCGGCGGCGCCGCGCGCCACGGCGTCCCCGATGTAGTCCCGCCCATCCGCCCGCGTGCCGGGCAACGCGGCATAAATCATGCCGGGCCGCACCTGCCGGCTGTCGGCGGTGATGCCAGTCATCCCATCCGGCAGCCCCGGCGGCACGGCTATGCCCAACCCGGCCAACACGCTACCGAGCCGCAACGGAGGTCGCCGGCCCGGCCTCGCGCCGCGGCAGCACAGGCTCGTGCGCCTGCGCATGCGGAGCCACCGGGCCAGGCGCCGGATGCGGCGCAGGCGCATGGGCAACGGGCGCGCTGGCCGGCACGCTGGCTGGCGCGTTGGCTGGGCGCCCCGGCTGCATCGAGATGGCCAGCGTCGCCTGCGTCGCCGCCGCCGTCACCGTCTCCGGCATCAGCCCCAGCATCGGCCCGATCCGCGCGATGACGCGCCCGGCCCCCGGCGCGCTGACGGCGCCAGCCGTCGAGTAGCCCCCGGTGCTGGCGTTGCCCTTAGGCTCGTCCAGCATGAAATAGACCGCATACTTCGGCGCGTTCATCGGGAACACCGACATGAAGGCGCTGATGTTGGCGTGCTTCTTGTAGCCGTGCCGCGTCGTCTTCTCCGCCGTGCCGGTCTTGCCGCCCACGAAGTAGCCCGGCACGTCCGCAGGCTTGCCGTAGCCGTCCGTCACCACCAGGCGCATCAGCTTGCGTATGGTGTCCGACGTGGACGGCTGCATGACCCGCGTGCCGGCCTCCCGAGCCGCGGCGGGGTCCACGGCCAGGATCGTCGGCTTCAGCACGAAGCCGCCATTGGCCAGCGCCGCCGTGCCGCGCACGACATGCAGCGGCGACACCGCGATCCCGTGGCCGAAGCCCACGGTCATCGTCGCGATCTCCTTCCAGTTGGCGAAGGGCTGCACGATGGGCTGCCCCTGCTCCGGCAGCTCGATGCCGACGCGAGTGAACATGCCCATCGCGCGCAGCCAGGACTGCTGCCGCTCCGCCCCCACGGCCTGCGCCATGTGCGCCGCGCCCAGGTTGCTGCTGTAGGCGATCACCTCCGGGAAGCTCAGCGCCCGGTGCTTGCCCTGGAAGTCCTGGATGGTGAAGCGGCCGATCTTGATGTCGTGCGCCGCGTCGTAGCTGTTCCACAGGTGCCCGGCGCCGCTGTCCAGCGACATCGCCGCAGTCTGCAGCTTGAAGGTGCTGCCCGGCTCGTACATGCCGGTCACGGCGCGGTTGAACCGCTCCTCCGGCTTGGCCTCGCCGGCCTTGTTGGCGTCGAAGTCCGGCAGGCTGACCATGGCGATGACCTCGCCGGTCCGCACGTCCATGACGATGCCGCATGCGCCGATGGCATGGAACTCGGTCATGGACTTCAGCAGCTCGTCGCGCACCGCAGCCTGCACCCGCACGTCCAGCGACAGCCGCAGCGGCGCCGGGTCGTCCCGCAGCCGGTCGTCGAACGCGCGCTCCACCCCCGCAACGCCGTGTGCGTCCACGTCCACGCCGCCGACGACATGCGCGCCGACCCGGCCCTGCGGATAGCGCCGCCGCTCGGTCGGCTGGAAATAGACCCCGGGGATGCCGAGGTTATTGACCTCCAACTGCTCCCGCGGCGAGATGTTGCGGGCGAGATAGACGAACTGCTTTCCGCTCGCCAGCCGGGCGCGCACGACCTCCAGGTCCAGGCGCGGGATCACCGACTTCAGCCGCGCCGCCGCCTCGGCCGTGTCCATCATCTCGCGCGGGTTGGCATACAGCCCGGCGGTCGGCAGCGAGATCGCCAGTATCTCCCCGTTGCGGTCGGTGACCTGCGCGCGGGTCCGCGGCCCTGCGTCCGCTGCGGGGACAGGCGCCGCCGGCACGGCGCCGGGAGCGGCGACCGGGGTCGGGTCGGGCAGCCGGGCCATGTGCTCAAGCCGCTTGGACGCCATCGGGAACAGCACGGTGGCGCCGGCCAGCTTGACCACGACCGCCGAGAACAGCAGCACGAAGCCGCCGGCCGCGATCACCAGCCGCCCGCGCGTCCGCTCCAGCGCGGCGCGGCGGGCCAGGTCCGGCGCCGTGACATAGACCGTCTCGGTGCTTGCAGGTGCGCCCAGCCGGAGCGCGCCGCCGGGGGGGGGCGCGTCCGGACGCGGTGCGGAGGGGGATGCCAGCATGGCGTCGCGTCAGCGCGGCTGCGCGCCATAGGGCACTGGCGGCGGCAGCGACGGCCGCGCCCCTCCCAATGCCGACTGGCCCAGCGCCGATTGCGCTGGCGAATACCGGGACGGCGCATACTGAACCGCCGCATAGCCTTGGGAGGCATGGGTGGACGCCAGCCCTGGCGCCCAGGCCGGCTGCGCCAACGGCGTCCGTGCAGCGGCTGCGGCATGGGCCGCGACCGCCTCGCCGATGCCCGGCACCGACGCGCGGGGCGCCAGGATGGGCGCCGCGGCAACGCTGACCACCGGTGCCAGCACGCGGGCCGGCGATGCCGGGTTGTGCGGCGGCGCAGCCTGCGAGGGCTTCGGCGTGGCGGACGCTTCGTCCCGAGCTTCGGTCCGCGGCAGCCGCGGCGCTGCCGGCGGGCGGGCGGGGGCGGACGATGCGGCCTGGACCGGCTGGACCGGGGCGGACGCCTGGACCGGGCTGGGCCGCGCGGCGGCACGCGGGGCAGGGGCGGCGGCAGAGGCTGCCGCGATGGGCGCGACGGCAGGCGGCGGGCCGGCGGGCTGCTGCGGCTCCTCCCCGGGCAGAGGCGGCGTGCCAGGCGCCACCGGCGGCGGCAGCCGGCTGCCAAGGTCGGCGACGGAGGCGAACTGCGTCGGCGCCAGGGTACGCAGGCCCAGGTGCTTGCCGGACAGTTCGGCCAGGCGCTCCGGCTCGTTCAGCAGCGCCCATTCCGCCCGCATCATGCCGATGCGCTCGCGGGTGGCCTCGGTCTGCTTCAGGACCGACATGATCTGCCGGTCCAGCATCACCGCGCGGTGCTTGGTCTGATACAGGAACAGCCCGGAGGCGCCGGCGGCCAACATGCAGATGGCGGTGACGGGTCGTATCATGCCGAAGCCTCTCGGTGGCTGGTATCGCGGGGGCTGGTGTCGCGGGGGCTGGTGTCGTGGTGGCGGGCCAGCGCCCGCAGGCGTGCGCTGCGCGCGCGCGGGTTGGCGTGCGTCTCGGCCGGGGAGGGCCGCTGCGCCTTGGGCGTGAGCAGGTGGAAGTCCGGCGCGGCGCGGGCCGCCAGGCCGCGCGGGTCGTGCCGGGACGGCGCCGGGGTGCGCCCGGCGGCCTCCTGCATGAACCGCTTCACCAGCCGGTCCTCCAGCGAGTGGAACGACACCACCACCAAGCGCCCGCCCGGCGCCAGCAGCCGGGCCGCCTGGCTCAGCGCCCGCTCGATCTCGCCCAATTCGTCGTTCACCCGGATGCGGAGCGCCTGGAAGCTGCGCGTCGCCGGGTCAATGCCGGAGCGGTCCGGCGGCACGACGCCGCGTATGACCCCGGCCAGTTGCAGCGTCGTGGTGATCGGCTCCACCGCCCGCGCCGCGACGATGGCCTTGGCGATGCGCCGGGACAGCCGTTCCTCGCCGAATTGATACAGCGTGTCCGCCAGCTCCGCCTCCGGCAGGCCGTTCACCAGGTCGGCGGCGGTCGCCCCGCGGTCGTCCGGCCCGGCGGCCATGCGCATGTCGAGCGGCCCGTCGCTGCGGAACGAGAAGCCGCGTGCGGGATCGTCGATCTGGAACGACGACACACCGAGGTCGAGCACCACCCCGTCCAGCGCCGACACCCCGCGCGCGGACAGCAGCGCCATCATGTCGCCGAACCGCCCCTGAACCAGGTGCAGCCGGCCCTGGCACCGGGCGGCCAGCACCGCGCCGCGGGCGATGGCAGCGGGGTCGCGGTCCATGGCCCAAACGGTGCAGGGCGCCGCGTCCAGGATGGCCGCGGTGTATCCGCCGCCGCCGAACGTGGCGTCCAGCACGGCTTCCCCGGCGGCGGGCGCCAGGTGGCGCAGCACCTCGGGCAGCATGACGGGGATGTGCCGCATCATGCGTTCCCCGCCGGCCGGGCGGATGCGGACGCGCCAGAAGATGCGCCAGAAGACGTGCCAGGAAGGGTGAAGCCGCGGCTGCGCTCCCGCGCCTCCAAGCGCCGCCGCTCCGCCGCCGCCGGCTCCCAGATCGTGAAGATGCGCCCCATGCCCATGAACACCACGGCATCCTGCAGCCCGGCATGGGCCTTGAGGCCATCGGGCACCACGATGCGGCCCTCCTTGTCGGCCTCCACCGGGCAGGCGTCGGCATACAGGCTGGTGACGAAGTCCTCCTGCTCGTCGCTGAAGGTGTCCAGGCGCTCCACCGGCGCCGCCAGCGCCTGGAACGCGCTGGCCGGCCACGCCTCGATGCAGGGGTGCTTGTGCGACGGGCGCAGCACCAGGGCCGCGGTCGCGTCGGTGCCGCGCAGCGCGGTGCGGAACGCGGCGGGCACCGAAACGCGGCCCTTCGCATCCAGCCGGTTTTGGTGCGTGCCGAGGAACTGGGTCATCTGGCCGGCCCCCTGCAAACACCCCGCCCGTCGCGCTGCGGGCCGCGTCCCACATGCACAATCAGGTGTACCGATGGGGTAGCATGGGCTATCATGGGCAATCATGGGCGTCAAAGGGATTAGATCGGTTGGGATGTGCAACCGTTTCCGAAATCTGTATAGAATCAGACAGCTAGCAGCAAAGCTGTGGCGGCGGTACAGCATTCTTGCAGAAACGACACAGTATTCTGCATTAGTTCCTGTGGGTAAACCCGTGGATAACTCCGGGACAAAATGGGATAAGTGCCAGACGGCCTGTAAGCCGGGTTCTGTCCGCCCCCGTTCATCTTCATGAATAGGAGCGGGACGGCCATTCCTCTGGGACACGCATCGCTGCGCGCCTCACGCGACCAACCCGGGCAGCAGGGCGAGACCGCCCCTGCATCACGAAACGGGCTTCCCCGATTCGCTGCCGGCTGCCCCTATTCGGTCTTGCTCCCGGTGGGGTTTGCCTTGCCGCCCCCGTTGCCGGGGGCGCGGTGCGCTCTTGCCGCACCGTTTCACCCTTGCCCGCGTCCCCCGGGCCATCACCGATGGCCCACGGCGCAGCGGGCGGTTTGTTTTCTGTGGCACTTTCCCTGGGGTCGCCCCCGCCGGCCGTTAGCCGGCACCGTGTTCCCGTGGAGCCCGGACTTTCCTCCACCCCGGCCGGAGCGCTCTCGCGCCGCGGCCGGGACAGCGGCCGTCCAGCCGTCTGGCCCGGCGGGATGTGCGCGTGCCGGCCCGCCCCGTCAAGTTGTCCTCGTCAGGCCGCCGCGGCGGCCAGCACGGCGCCCAGCCGCATGAGCGTCGCCGGCCCGGCCTCCGCCGTCACCTGGTCCGGCAGCCAGTGCCGCTGGAACGCCCGCAGCGTCGTGGCCAGGTCCGGGACCGGGTAGCCGATGGCCTCCAGCGCCGCCCGCGCGTCCGGCACCGGCACCCCGTCCGGACCCGGCCACAGGCCAACCCCGTTCCGCGCCAAGCCCTCCCAGTCGAACAGCTCGCCAGGGTCCTGCTTGCGGTCCGGCGCCACGTCGCTGTGGCCGACCACGTTGCGGGCGGGGATGGGATGCCGGGCCAGTATGCCCAGGCACAGGTCGCACAGCGCCGCCATCTGCAACGCGGGGAAGGCGCGGTAGCCCCACTCATGGCCGGGGTTCACCACCTCGATCCCGATGGACCGGCCGTTCAGGGCGGCATGGCCCCGCCAGCAGGACACCCCGGCATGGAAGGCCCGCCGCCCCTCCGGCACCAGGCGCCAGACCGCGCCGTCCTCCTCCACGACATAATGGGACGACACCGCGGCGGCAGGGTCGCGCAGGCGGTCCAGCGCGGCCTGCGCCGTCTGCATCCCGGTGTAGTGCAGGACAAGGATGTCCACCGGCACCCCGGCGGGCCGGTCGTCCTGGTTGGGGCTGGGCAGGTCCCGGATCGCCGGGCCGGGCATCAGAGCCGCCTGTCCCGCTTGATGCGGTCCCAGGCCGCATTGATGCGCGCGACCTTGCCGCCGGCCAGCGCCACCTGGTCAGCCGTGGCGCCGCGGGCCGCCAGGCTGTCCGGGTGGTTGTCCCGCATCAGGCGCAGCCAGCCGCGCCGCAGCTCGTCGTCGCCGGCGGACCGCGCCATCCCAAGGATCGCATAGGGGTCGTCCTCTCCAGCCGCCGCCCGCGCCGTCGCGCCGCGGGCCTGGTCCCAGGCCAGGTTGTCCAGCCCCAGCGCCGCATGGACCTCGCGCAGCATGTCATGCTCCGCCACCGTCAGCGGCTTGTCGGCGCGGGCAATGGCGAACAGCGCCGCCATCAGCCCTTCGAGCCGCGGGCGGTCATCAGCGAAGCGCTCGCCCAGGGTCTTGGCATAGGGCTTCCAGGCTTCCGTGCTGTCCCGCGCCTGGTCGAACAGCCGCCCGACCTCCCGCACCTGCTCCGGCGGTATGCGGAACTGCCGCTTGAAGGCGTCTATCTCCGACCGCACCACGGATCCGTCGCACTTGGCCAGCTTGGCCGACAGCACCACGGCGCCCATCGCGAACAGGTGCTCCCGCCCGCCGACCGCCGCCGCCAGCCGCGCCTGCAGCCCGGCGCCATCGCCCAGGCTGAGCCGCGGCACCCCCTCGTCGGCGGCGCGGCCCAGGGTCGCGCCCAGCACGGCGCCGAACGGCCCGCCGACCGCGAACCCGGCGATGCCGCCCAGCACCCGTCCCCAATAGCTCATGGCAGCAAGGTAACACGCCGGGAACGAAAGGCCAGGCGGCCCTTGCGCCGAACCGGCAGGGCCGCGCTACTTGCGCCTGTGAACTCGTCCGTAAACCGAACTCCTCCATGAACGCCCCCATGAACGCCCTGGTGAGAGCCAGGAACGCGCCGCTGCCCGCTGTCCCATCGCCTGCTGTCCCGTCGCCCGCCGCCTCATCCTCCGCTGGACAAAGCTGAGGATGCGGGCCGGACGTGCCGCCGCCATCGGCGCCGCCGTGCTGGCGGCGCTGCTGGCCGGGGTGTGGGTCGTGCCGGGCCTGCTGGACTGGGGGCGCTACCGCGACGGCATCGCCGGCCTGGCCGCCGCAGGGATCGGCCGCTCGGTGCGGATCACCGGCGCCGTCACCCTGAACCTGCTGCCCGAGCCGGTGCTGACCGCCGCAGGCATCGCCATGGACGACGACGGCGACGGCGTGGTGCTGACCGCCCGGGAGCTGCGGCTGCGCGTGGCGCTCGGTCCGCTGCTGGCGGGTCAGGTGGACGCGCGGGACCTGGTGCTGCGCGGGGCGGACCTGCGGCTGCCCTGGCCGCCCGCGCCGGGCGCCCTGGCGCAGCGCCCGCCCACCTGGCTGTCCGGATTGCAGGCGCGGGTGGAGGACAGCCGCATCCAGGTCGGCGCCGTCGCGTTCACCGGCATCAACGCCGGGCTGGCGACCGACCCGGACACCGGCACCCTGTCCTTCTCTGGCGTCGGCACGCTCGGTGCGCGGGCCTGGCGCTTCACGGCGCGGCTGGCGCGGCCGGGGCGGGACGGGTCCGCCGGGCTGGATGCCAGCCTGGACGGGCAAGGCAAGCTGCAGGACACCGGCGGCACCTTCTCCGGCGTCCTCGACGGCGACGGGTCGCTGTCCGGGCGCGTGGCCGGGCGCGGCCCGGACCTATCCGGGCTGATGCCGGCCCCCCCGGTGCCGTGGCGGGCGGAGGGCCGGCTGAACGCGGCCGGCGGCCTGGCCGTGGCGGACGAGCTGGCGCTGTCCATCGGCGGCTCCCCGGCCCGCGGCGCCGTCGCCCTGCGCGTGCTGCCCGATGCGCGGCTGGACCTGGCGCTGGCGACCGGGCGGCTGGACCTGGATGCCTGGCTGCCCGTGCTGGCCCGCGGCGCGGCGCCCGCGATGCCCACCGGCCTGGACCTGTCGGCCGAGGCCGCGACCCTGGCCGGCGGCACCCTGCGCCGGATGCGCGGCGGCTTCGACCTGGACGCCGGCGGCTTCACCCTGCGCGACGGCCAGGCCCTGCTGCCCGGCGACGCCGCCCTGACCCTGTCCGGCCGCCTGCCGCGCACTGAGCGCCCGGTGTTCGAGGGCTTGGCAAGGCTGGTGGCGCCGGACCTGCGTGCGACGCTGGACTGGCTGGCGCCGCTGATGCCACCCGCGCTGGCGCCGGGCGGGCTGGCGCCGGGTGCGCTGCGTACGGCGGACCTGTCCGCCAAGGTCTCGGCCGGCCCCGGGCAGGCGTCCGTGTCCGAGCTGTCCGGCCTGCTGGACGGCAACGCCGTGACGGGCGGCATGAGCGTGAAGCTGGGTCCGCGGCTGGGACTGGCCGCCGGTCTGTCCTTCGACCGGCTGATGCTGGACCCCTGGCTGCCCGACCCGGCGCTCCTGGCGACGCCGGCCGGCATGGCCGGCGCCCTGGCGCGCGCCGCATCCGTTGATGCGGAGCTGCACCTGCAGGCGCGGCAGGCGACGCTGCGCGGCGTGCCGCTGGGTCCGGTCGCGCTGGACCTGCAAACCGAGGCCGCCCGGCTGACCCTCCGCCGGCTGGAGGCCGCGCCGATGGGAGGGCACCTGGCAGCGTCCGGCACGGTCGGGGAGGGCGGGCGCGTATCCGACGGGGAGCTGGACTTCAGCACGCCGGACCTGGCGCCGTTGCGGCCGTTCCTGCCGGCGGGCTTCGCGCTGGCGCCGCTGCTGCGCGGCCCGGGAACGCTGGCGTTCACGCTGTCCGGCCCGCCGGACGCCCTCGCGGCGCGGCTGGTGGCGGAGGGCGGCGGGGTGCGTCTGGAGGCGCAGCCGACCGTCGCCCTCGCGGCCCGCCGCTGGTCCGGGCCGGTCATGCTGCACCACCCCGGCGCACCGCGCCTGCTAGAGACCCTCGGCGTGCCCGGCACCGCCGCCTGGCTCGGCGACGGTTCCTTCTCGTTGCGGGCGCAGGTGGCGGCAGCGCCGGGGCAGGTCGCGCTGAACCGGTTCGACCTGGTTGCCGGCACGCTGCGGGCATCGGGGCAACTGACCTTCGAGGGCCGCGGCGTCGCCGGGCAGGTCGCGGCGGAGACGCTGCCGCTGCCGCTGCCCTACCCCGGCGGGCGCGACCCGCTGCCGCTATGGGCGCTGCGGGGCTGGGAGGCGGGGCTGCGGCTGGACGCGGAGCAGGTGCTGCTGGGAGGCACGCCGGCCGTGCAGGCGCTGTCGGCCGACCTGCTGCTGCGGGACGGCACGCTGCGGGTGCCGCGGGCGAGCGCCGGTCTGCTGGGCGGCACGCTGACCGGCACCGCCCTGCTGGACGCCGGCGCCGACCCGCCGCGCCTGGCGCTGACCGCCGGGCTGCAAGGCGCGACCCTGCCGGGACCGGCGCTGGAAACTCCGGTGGACCTGACCGGCGGCACCGTCGAGGGCCGCCTCGACCTGCAAGCGAGCGGATACAGTCCGGCGGCCCTGCTGGCGACCGCCGCCGGTGCGGCGTCGGCCCATGCGGAGGACGGCACCCTGACCGGGCTGGACCTGGCCGCGGCGTCCAAGGCGCTCAACGGGACCGATCCCGCCGGCATCGCCGCGGGCGTCCGCGCCGCGCTGCTGGGCGGCGCCACGCCGTTCACGCGGCTGGACCTGGGCATGGACCTGCAGCGCGGCATCGCAGCCCTGACCGGCTTGGTCACGACGGAGGCAGGCGAAGTCGGCGTGTCCGGCAGCCTGGACCTGCTGGGCGCCAGCGACGTGCGGCTGCTGGTCCGCCCATCGGTTGCGGGGCCGCAGCCAGGCCCGGAACTGGGCCTGCTGCTGACGGGCCGGGGCGGGGTTCAGCGCACCCCGGAACTGGCCGGGCTGTCCCGCTGGCTCGCCGCGCGTCCCTGAGATCAAGCGCACTTCGCCCTGGCGGTGTCGCATCCGCTTTATACCAATGGGGTCCGGTAGCAGCGGAACCAAAAGTGCATTTCAGCCCATGGCATCACAGAAACCCAGGTTGACCGGGCGATACAGGTCATAGATTGATGCACGAGCTGCTGTGTTCGGGTGCAGTCCAACGACCGCGCTCGGGGCCAGGAGCAGCCCTTTGCATCAAGCGAGGGTTTGACGTGTAACTGCGTCCGCTTCGGATGCCTTGAACCGGTCACTGTTTCTCGCGCACCTCGTAATGAATTGCGCGCTCGTCGAAGCGTACAAGCACGCGCCGCGCGCTGGCCGGCACATAGGCTGCCCCGTGATCCTCGCCGACAAACGCCGTGACCGCGTTTCGGGAGGCGAACCACATCACGGTCATGAACTCGACTTCTTGATCGAGATCGCGGCGGAACAGCTCGATGCGCAAGAAGCCCGGCACCTGCTTGGCAAATATCCCTGGGAAGATTCTCTCCCTCAACAGCGCCTCGTAAATGTCGGCCTGCGCTCGCGTCGTCCAGCCGTGCCACACGCGTGCGATCATCGGTTGTCCTCCTTGGTGATTGGAAAGGATCGCACGGATGGCCAGAGCATGTCCTTGCGTTCCGTGCCTCATTTCAAACCGGAATGGGCACAGTGTTGCTGGAGTCGAGGCTCTTCTGACGTAATGTGCTTTATGGACCTGGACAGCACCGACCGCCGCATCCTCGCTGCCCTGCAAGGGGACGGTCGCCTGACCAACAGGGATCTCGCGCAACGCGTCGCGCTCTCGCCATCGCCTTGCCTGCGCCGAGTGAAAAGGCTGGAGGCGGCAGGTGTCGTGCAGGGGTATCGGGCTGTCTTGGACCGCGTGGCCGTTGGGCTTGGCCTCACCGTGTTCGTTGAAATCAAGGTTGAGCGGCACTCGCGCGAGAGCGCTCAAACCCTTCAAGACGCGCTCGCGGCGATGCCGGAGGTCGTGTCCTGCCACATGGTTTCCGGCACGGCCGACTTCTTGGTCGAGATCGTGGTGGCGGACCTGCGCGCCTATGAGGCGCTGCTTACCAATCATCTGCTTACGTTGCCCATGGTGGCCGACATCCGGTCAAACGTGTCGCTCCGCCAAATCAAATCGGACGTACCACTGCCGCTGCCAGGGAAATGACAGGGCGGTGCGCCGTCTGATCGCTCTGCGAAGTGCAGTTTCGGTTCCGCTGCTACCGGGACCCCTACCAACCGCCCCGCGCCCTGACCTTTCTGCAAGCGCACCGTCATCGCGAGCCGCCCTTGCGGCGTGGCGATCCAGAAACTGCCAGCACCGTTCTCGCCGCCACTGGATTGCCACGCCGCACGGGCAGCTCGCAATAACGTAATACCAACGGCCCTCTGCTCTGACCTTCACCTTGGCGCACCGTCGTTGCGAGTTGCCCTTGCGGCGCGGCAAGCCAGGGCCGACAGGGCCGTGCTTGCCGCCCCTGGATTGCCGCGTCGCTGCGCTCCTCGCAATGACGGAAGCGGTCGGAGCAAATGGCGGTTGGTATAGGGGTCAGGGCGGGCAGGCGTTGCTCACCGGGCAGTCAAGCCCGCCCTGACAAGTGCGGCAACGCGCAGGGCTGACGCCAGGGGCCGTCCCGGCGCGCGGCCAGCGTCCACCGCTGCCACGAGGGCGGACAGCGCCATGCCACGGTCCGCTGCCAGCCCTTCCAGGGCCGCCCAGAACTCCTGCTCCAACGCAACGCTGGTGCGGTGGCCGGACAGGCTGAAGCTGCGCTTCCGCAGGGCGGGCCACCCGTCCTGCCCCGGCGCGACGACAGGCTGGTGGCGTCCGGCCTCGTCCCCTTCGAGTGCGTCCTCCAAGGCGTCACTCCCCGAGCGTGGCCCCGGGCCGAACCATGTCCGCCGGCACCACCCAGCGGTCGAAGTCCTCCGGCGTGACGAAGCCAAGCTGCTGCGCGGCGTCCCGCAGCGTCATGTTCTCCGCCATCGCCAGCTTGCCGATCCGCACGGCCTTGTCGTAGCCGATGCGCGGGTTCAGCGCCGTCACAAGCATCAGCGACTTCGCCAGGTTCTCGGCGATCCGCTCCCGCGCCGGCTCCAGCTTGTCCATCATGTTTTGCGCGAAGCTCTCTGCGGCGTCCGCCAGCAGCGCCGCGGATTGCAGCGTGTTGTGGATGATGAGCGGCTTGAACACGTTCAGCTCCAGGAAGCTCTGTGCCGCCCCGAAGGTGACGGCGACGTGGTTGCCCATCACCTGCGCGCAAACCATCGTCAGCGCCTCGCTCTGCGTCGGGTTGGTCTTGCCCGGCATGATCGAGGACGACAGGCCATCGGCGGGGATCGTCAGCTCCGACAACCCGGACCGCGGGCCGGAGCCGAGCAGGCGCACGTCATTGCCCAGCTTGTTCAGAGACACCGCCAGCACGTTCAGCACGCCCGACAGCTCGACGAAGGCGTCATGCGCCCCCATGCCCTCGAACTTGTTCGGGTTGGGCGTGAAGGCCAGTCCAGTCAGCGCCGCCATCCGCTCGCAGAACACCCGGTCGAAGCCCCGGTGCCGGTTCAGCCCGGTGCCGACCGCCGTACCACCCTGCGGCAGGCTCAGCAGCCGGGGCATGGCATCCCCCAGGCGGGCCAGCCCCAGCTCGACCTGACGCGCCCACGCCGCCGCCTCCTGGCCGAGCGTCACCGGCACGGCGTCCATCATGTGGGTGCGTCCGACCTTGACGATCCCGTCCCACTCTGCCGCGCGCCGAGCCAGGCTGGCATGGAGGGCCTGCAGCGCCGGGATTAGGCGGTGCTGCACGGCCTCGGCCGCGGCGACGTGCATGACGGTCGGAAAGCTGTCGTTGCTGCTCTGGCCGCGGTTCACGTGGTCGTTCGGATGCACCGGGCTGCGGCTGCCGCGCGGCTGGCCCAAAATCTCGTTGGCGCGGTTGGCGATGACCTCGTTGGCGTTCATGTTGGTCTGGGTGCCGCTGCCGGTCTGCCACACCGGCAAGGGGAACTCGGCATCCATGCGCCCGGCGGCGATCTCCGCGGCGGCAGCGGCGATGGGACCGGCCAGATCCGGCGGCAACTCGCCCAGCGCGGCGTTCGCCTCGGCGCTGGCCTGCTTCTGCAGGCCCACCGCGCGTATCAGCACCGGGGGAAACCGCTCGACGCCGATCTTGAACAGCAGCCGTGCCCGCTCGGTCTGCGGCCCCCAGTAGCGGTCGGCATCTATGTCTATGGTGCCTAGGCTATCCGTCTCGGTTCTGGTGGTCTCGGTGCGTGTCATGCGGTTCCTCCGCCGGGCAAACGCGCGGCGGCCCAACTGGCTGCCTCCGCCACCACCGGATTCGGGTCGGCCAGCAGCGCGCGTGCCGAAGCCAGCAGGGCCGGGTCGCCGGAGTTGCCGATGGCGGTCAGCACGTTCCGCACGAAGCGGTCCCGCCCGATGCGCTTCACCGGCCCGCCGGCGAAGCGGGCGCGGAACCCGGCATCGTCCAGCGCCGCCAACTCCGCCAGCGCCGGGGCGCGCAGGTCCTCCCGGCCTTGCAGCTTGGGATGCGCCGCGTGCGCGAAGCGGTTCCACGGACAGGCCGCCAGGCAGTCGTCGCAGCCATAGATGCGGTTGCCCATCAGCGGACGCAACGCGTGCGGGATCGGCCCCTGGTGCTCGATGGTGAGGTATGAGATGCAGCGGGTGGCATCCAGGCGGTAGGGCGCGGGAAAGGCGCTCGTCGGGCAGGCCGCGACGCAGCGGGCGCAGGTGCCGCAGCGGTCCTCGTGCGGCGGGTCCGGCGGCAGCTCCAGCGTCGTCATCACCTCCCCCAGGAACAGCCAGGAGCCATGGTCGCGCGACACCAGGTTGGTGTGCTTGCCCTGCCAGCCCAGCCCAGCCTGCTGCGCCAGCGGCTTCTCCATCACCGGCGCCGTGTCCACGAACACCTTTACCTGCGGCCCGAAGCGGCTGACGATGAAGGCGCCGAGATGCTTAAGCATCCCTTTCACGACCTCATGATAATCGCGGTTGCGGGCGTAAACAGAAATGTTGCCGCGGTCCGGCCGGTCCAGGGTCGCCAGCGCGTCCCCGTCCGGGGCATAGGACAGGCCGAGCGCGACGACGCTGCGCGCCTCCGGCCACAGCGCCTGCGGATGCGCGCGCTGCTCCGCATGGTCCGCGAGCCAGCCCATGTCCCCATGCTGCCCGGCGGCCAGGAAATCAGCCAGGCGCGCGCGCGCCTCCACCCCCAGGGAAGCCGGGGCGAAGCCGACGGCATGGAAGCCAAGGTCGAGCGCCTTCGCACGGATCAGCGCTTTGGCGCCGGATGGGTGCCGGCCGGGCTTCCCATCGGGCGGGCCAGCAATCATCCTGCCCCCATGAAGGTTCTATCCCTGCTGCTGATCCTGCTGCTGTCCGCCTGCGCCATAGGCGCGGAGCAGTGCGCGCTCGAACCGGCCGGGGTGCTGCCGGTGCGCCTGATCGGCAACGTCCCCGTGACGGTGGTGGGCATCAACGGGCGCCCCTCCGCCCTGATCCTCGACATCGGGTCCGACATCACCCTGCTCGGCCGCGCCGCGGCCCGGCGGCTCGGCGTGCGCTTCGACGAACGGGAAGGCGTCCAGTTGAGCGGCGCCGGCGGACGCGCCCGCGCCAGCCCGGCGGTGCTGGCATCGGTGCAGTTCGGCGACGCCGTGGTATCGAACGTGAGCGCCGTAGTCGGCCGCGGCCTGCGCCCGCCGTTCGACGGCGTGCTGGGCATTGACGTGCTCACCGCCTTCGACCTGGACCTGGACGCGCCGAACGGCAAGGTGACGCTGTATCGCGCCCGCCCGCCCGCCTGCGCCGGGGCGCCGCCGCCCTGGACCGAGCCGCAAGTCCGGCTGAGGACCGAGCAGGAGGGCGCCGGATACCTGTTCGTCCCCGCCGTCCTGAACGGGCAGCCGCTGCGCGCCCTGCTCGACACCGGCGCCAGCAACACCACCGTCGGGCTGCCCGCCGCCGCCGCCGCGGGGATCACACCCGCCGAGTTGCTGCGCGGCCCGGCCAGCGTCACCCAGAGCCTGGACTCCGCCGGCATCGTCGTGCGCCCGCGCCGCTTCCGCGAGCTGCGCGTGGGCGAGGACGTGATCCTTGACCCGGTGCTGAACGTCGCGGACCTGCCGCCGCTGGCCGGGGACATGATCATCGGCGGCGACTACCTCGCGGCCCGGCGGGTCTGGATCGCCATCACCAGCGGGACCGTGTTCGTGACCAAGCCCGGTCAGCCGCGCCCGCGATAGGGCGCAACGCCCTGGTCGGGTATCCAAACCCCCGCGGGCGGCGCCCCGGTCTGCCAGAACACGTCTATCGGAATGCCGCCGCGAGGATACCAATAGGCCCCCAGCCGCAGCCAACGCGGCGTCAGCAGGTCCACCAGCCGCTGCGCCACCTGCATGGAGCAGGCTTCGTGGAACGCGCCGTGGTTGCGGAAGCTGGCAAGGAACAGCTTGAGCGACTTGCTCTCGACGATCCACTCGTCGGGCACGTAGTCCAGGACGAGGTGCGCGAAGTCCGGCTGGCCCGTCAACGGGCAGAGCGAGGTGAACTCCGGGCAGGTGAAGCGCACGAGGTAGTCCATGCCGGTCTGCGGGTTGGCGACGCGCTCCAGCACCGCCTCGTCCGGATCGGACGGCGCCTCGGTGGCGGAGCCAAGCTGGGTCAGGACGCTGTAGTCGGTCATGTCATGTCTCCCGTGTCACATTCCCCGTTCCCGGTCGCCCGTGTCATATAGCCCGTGTCACGCCGCCCGTGTCATGCCGCCAGGCGGGTCCCCGGCGGCCCAGGCGGCGCGAACGGCGGCAGCGTGGGAGGCAAGGTGGCCCGCCAGGATCGCCCCGCGCAAGCCGCGCATCAGGTTCTGGTAATAGGTGACGTTGTGCTGGGTCAGCAGCATCGGGCCAAGCATCTCCTTGGCGCGGAACAGATGGTGCAGGTAGGCGCGGCTGTGCCGGGTGCAAGCGGCGCAGGCGCAAGCCGGGTCCACCGGCCCGGCGTCATCGGCGTGCCGCGCGTTCCGCATGTTCAGCACGCCGCCGCTGGTGAAGGCGCGTGCGGTGCGCCCGGCGCGCGTCGGCATCACGCAGTCGAACATATCCACCCCGCGCAGCACCGACGCCACCAGGTCGTCCGGCGTGCCGACCCCCATCAGGTAGCGCGGCCGGTCCGCCGGCAGCAGCGGCAAGGTCGCCTCCAGCACGCCGAGCATCATGGCCTGGCCCTCGCCGACCGCCAGCCCGCCGACCGCGTAGCCCTCGAAGCCAATGGCCTGCAACGCCTCGGCCGACCGCGCCCGCAGGTCCGGATAGGTGCCGCCCTGCACGATGCCGAACTGGGCGTAGCCCGGCCGCGGCACGAAGGCGGCGCGGGACCGTGCGGCCCAGCGCATGGACTGCTCCATGCTGCTGCGCGCCTGGTCATGGGTGGCGGGGAAGGGGGTGCATTCGTCCAGCGCCATCGTCATCGTCGCGTCCAACTGGTGCTGGATCGCCGTGGCGCTTTCCGGCGTCAGGCGGTGCCGGGCGCCGTCCAGGTGGCTGCGGAAGGTGACGCCGCCCTCGTCCATCTTCCGCAGCCCCGAGAGCGACATGACCTGAAAGCCGCCGCTGTCAGTCAGGATCGGGCCGGGCCAGTCCATGAAGCGGTGCAGGCCCCCCAGCCGCTCCACCAGGTCGGCGCCCGGCCGCAGCATCAGGTGATAGGTGTTGCCCAGCACGATGCCGGCGCCGGTGGCGCGCACTTGGTCCGCCGTCATCGCCTTCACGGTGCCGGCGGTGCCCACCGGCATGAACACCGGCGTCTCCACCGCGCCGTGCGCGGTGTGCAGCACCCCGGCGCGGGCCGGGCCATCGGTGGCGACGGTGGTGTGGCCGAAGATCATGCCCGTTCCAGCAGGCAAGCGTCGCCATAGGAGTAGAAGCGGTAGCCCGCCCGGATGGCATGGGCATAGGCTGCCTGCATCCGAGCCTGCCCGGCGAAGGCGCACACCAGCATGAACAAGGTGCTGCGCGGCAGGTGGAAGTTGGTCAGCAGCGCGTCCACCACCCCGAAGCGGAAGCCCGGCGTGATGAACAGGCTGGTGTCGCCCCGGAACGCCCGCACCCGCCCGTCCGGGCCGGCGGCGGACTCCAGCAGCCGCAGCGTCGTCGTCCCGACCGCGACCACGCGCCGGGCGGCGTTGATGCGGTCGGCGGCGTCCTGCGTCACCTCTCCCCGCTCCGGGTGCATCCGGTGCTCCGACACGTCATCGGTGCGGACCGGCAGGAAGGTGCCGGCGCCGACGTGCAGCGTCACCAGCAAGCGGGGGATGCCGGCCGCCCCCAGTGCGGCCAGCAGCTCCGGGGTGAAGTGCAGCCCGGCCGTGGGCGCGGCGACGGCGCCGGGCTGATCGGCGAATACGGTCTGGTAGTCGTCCGCGTCCCGCTCGGTCGGCCCATGCGGGCGGTATATGTAGGGCGGCAGCGCCAGCGCCCCGGCCCGGCGCAGCGCGTCGGCAAAGGCGTCATCAGCCCGGTTGAAGCGTAGCGTCACGCCGCCGTCGGGATCGCGCTGGACGACTTCGGCCCGCAAGTCCTCGGCGGCGTCGAACGTCAGGCTGTCCCCGGGCCGCAGCCGCCGGGCGTTGCGTGCCAGGGCGTGCCAGGTGCCATCCGCGCCGGGCTGGTCGAGCGTCAGCCCGATGCGGGCGTCGCCGCGCCGGGCGGTAAGCTGGGCCGGGATGACACGGGTGCTGTTGGCCACCAGCACGTCGCCGGGGCGCAGGAGGGTAGGGAGGTCGCGCACGATGCGGTCCTGCAGGGGATCGCTGGCGACGAGCAGGCGCGCAGCGTCGCGCGGGCGGACCGGGGCATGGGCTATGCTGCCCGGCGGCAGGTCGAAGTCGAAGCTGGACAGGCGCATCTCAAGGGGCGTCTGAAAAATCCACGTCTGCGTACAACTCGGCAACCGGCAGCTCGACGCCGATCTCAGGCAAACGCAGGGTGTCGCCGGATAGCAGCGACGTGGCGATCCAGTCGCCGGTGCCATCGCCGCGCGACAGGACCGTAAGGCCGATGATCGCATGTTCCAGTATGATGTAGCGCCGGATCGTCTCGACAGCGCGGTATTCGCGCAGCTTCACCATACGGTCCATGCGGCCCGAGGACGGGCTGACGACCTCGAACACGACGACGACGCTGGGAACAAGACGTGCCGCGCCGGCGACCATGGCGCAAGCCACCAGCGCATCGGGATAGCGGACAGTGTCGCCAATAGTGGCCATGCCGGCATTCGGGCCTCGAACCCGGCACGGGCTGCCGCTGAGTCGGTCACGGATGGCGTGGATCAGGTTTTGCCTGATGATGCAGTGGTTGATGGGGCTGGACGGCATGAGGACCGGCGTGGTGCCGTCGAACTCGTATCCAGGGTCCTGCGCCTCGGCCCAGTCAAAGAACTGCTTGCGTGTCAGGATGGGAAGCGTGGCGTTCATGCCGCATACCCTACCACACCGTGACGCCCGCAATCACGCCGGCGTCGGCGCCACCCGGCGCAGCAGCCGGATCAGCGGGATGCTCAGCAGCACAGCCCAAGCCTTGCCGACGACCTGGCCCGGCAGGAACTGCAAGCTGCCGAACGCCAGCAGCAGGAACACCAGGCTGTCCACCACCAGCCCCGCCACGGAGCTGGCCACCACCGCCCGCACCAGCCCGCGCCGCTGCAAGGGCGTGTAGATGGCGAAGTCCGCCAGCTCGCTCAGCAGGAACGCGGCACCCGAAGCCAGCACCAGCGAAGGCGGCGCGACGGCGACGGACAACACCGCACCCACGACGATGGCACCCACGCCCCAAACTGTGCCCAGGCACCGCTGCACCACGTCCCGCAGCACCAGCGCCGCCCCCACGACCAGCACGCCGGACGGCGCCAGCAGCCCCGGCGCCACCGGCACCAGGCATGGTCCGTCCGACACGCAGACGGTGCCGAAGTGCTGCACCATCCAGTTGGCCAGCGGCACCGACACCAGGAACAGCCCCAGCGCCGCCCAGCCGACGACCCGGCCGTTCATCGCCAGTCGCTCATAGCCAGTCGCTCATCGGTCAAGATACGAAGAAATCTCGATCAGGTTGCCGTCGGGGTCCCGGCAATAGACCGACTGCAGGGTGCCCAGCGCGCCCTCCTTGGCGACCGGCCCGGCCTCGATTGCGATGCCGCAGTCGTGCAGGTGCTCCACCACGTCCTCCGGCCCGACTGCGGTGACGAAGCACAGATCGGCCGCGCCCGGCGCATGGTTGACCCCGGTGAACCAGGACCGCGTGTCGGCGTCATGCGGGCGCAGGTTGATCTTCTGGCCGCCGAACTTCAGCGCCGTGCGGTTGTCCGGCCCGAACTCCTCCCGCTCCATCCCCAGCACGCGCTGATACCAGGACGCCGCCAACTCCACGTCGGACGTGTTGATGACCAGGTGGTCCAGCCGGTCCACGGTGAATCGCATCACTCCATCCCGTCGTAGAAATCATGGCCCTTGTCGTCCATCACGATGAAGGCCGGGAAGTCCTCCACCTCGATCCGCCAGACCGCCTCCATGCCCAGCTCCTCGTATTCCAGCACCTCGACCTTGCGTATGCAGTCCTGCGCCAGCCGCGCCGCCGCCCCGCCGACGCTGCCGAGGTAGAAGCCGCCATACGCCTTGCACGCGTCGCGCACCGCGCGGGAGCGGTTGCCCTTGGCCAGCATGATGAAGCTGCCGCCCGCGCGCTGGAACTCCGCGACGTAGCTGTCCATCCGCCCCGCCGTGGTCGGCCCGAAGCTGCCGGTCGCATAGCCCGCCGGCGTCTTCGCCGGCCCGGCATAATAGACGGGATGGTCCTTCATGTACTGCGGCAGCCCCTCGCCGCGGTCCAGCCGCTCCTTCAGCTTGGCGTGCGCGATGTCGCGCGCGACCACGACGGTGCCGGTCAGCGAAAGCCGGGTCTTGACGGGATGGGCCGACAACTGCCGCCGTATGGCGTCCATCGGCTGGTTCAGGTCCACGCGCACGACCTCGTCGCCCAGCTTGTCCTCCGTCGCCTCCGGCAGGAAGCGGGCGGGATCGGTCTCCAACTGCTCCAGGAACACCCCCTCCGGCGTGATATTGGCGAGTATCTGCCGGTCCGCGCTGCAGGACACGCCGATGCCGATGGGCAGGCTGGCGCCGTGCCGCGGTAGGCGTATCACCCGCACGTCATGGCAGAAGTACTTGCCGCCGAACTGCGCGCCGATCCCCAGCGTGCGCGTCATCTCCAGCACCTTCCCCTCAAGCTCCAGGTCCCGGAAGGCGTGCGCGGCCCTGCTGCCGCTGGTCGGCAGCGCGTCCAGGTATCGCGTCGAGGCCAGCTTCACCGTCTTCAGGCACAGCTCCGCCGAGGTGCCGCCGATCACGATGGCCAGGTGATACGGCGGGCAGGCCGCGGTGCCGAGCGTCTTGATGCGCGTCGCCAGGTAGGCCAGCAGCTTGTCCGGGTTCAGGACCGCCCGCGTCTCCTGGAACAGGAAGCTCTTGTTGGCCGACCCCCCGCCCTTGGCGACGAACTGCAAGGTCATCTCGTCCGCATGGTGCTCGCCGCTGGCCGCCATGATGTCGAACTGCACCGGCAGGTTGTTGCCGGTGTTCACCTCGTCGTACATCGAGAGCGGCGCCATCTGCGAGTAGCGCAGGTTGGTTTCGGTGTAGGTGCGGGCGATGCCCCACGACAGCGCCTCCTCCTCGTCGCCCTCCACCCAGACGCGCTGGCCCTTCTTGCCGAACACCAGCGCCGTGCCGGTGTCCTGGCACATCGGCAGCACGCCCCCCGCCGAGATGCTGGCGTTCTTCAGCAGGTCCAGCGCCACGAAGCGGTCGTTGGCCGACGCCTCGGGGTCGTCCAGGATGCGCCGCAACTGCTGCAGGTGGCCCGGCCGCAGCAGGTGCGACACGTCCTTGTAAGCCTGGAATGCCAGCTCGCTCAGCGCGTCCGGCTTGATCCGCAGCACGGTCTGCCCGTCGCACGTCGAGGTGCTGACGCCCGCGATGTCCAGCTTGCGCCAGGGCGTCGCGTTGGGGCCGAGCGGGAACATCGGAGAATACTGGAAGCTGGCCGGCCGTGCCTGGCTCGGCGCGAAGGGTGCGTTCATTGGGTTGGTCCTTGGGGAGTCGGTCCCTGGGGAAGGCAGTCCTTGAACAAGGCGGTCCTTGGAGGAGGTCAGTCCTTGGTGGGCGGGCGCCTGCGGAAGGCATCCAGGCTCACGACCTGCGGCTTCTCGTCCGGGGCGTCGGCGGCCGGCTCGGGCGGCGGGACAGGGGCCGGGTCGCTCTCGTCGTTCGCGGCCTCGTCGCCGGGCGGGCGGAAGCGCAGGCCGAACTGCACGTGCGGGTCGGCGAACGCCGTCACCGCGTCGAACGGCACGATCAGCACCGTCGGTATGTTGCCGAACGACAGCCCGACGCTGAACCAGCCCTCGCCCTCGTCCACCTGCAAGTCCCAGAACTGGTGCTGCAATACGATGGTCATCTCGTGCGGATACTGCGCCAGCAACCGGGCGGGTATGGTGACGCCGGGGCGGTTGGTGCGGAAGCTGACATAGAAATGATGCTCGCCCGGCATCCCCTGCGCGCCGACATGGGCCAGCGCGCGCACGACGACATGGCGCAGCGCCTCCTCGGTCCAGGCGTCGTAGGGCAGCAAGCTGTCGGGCCGGCCGGCGGGGCCGTCGTCGTTGTCTTCCATCCCCGGTGCTTTAGACCGTACAGGGCGGGATTGGAACGGGGTGCCGCATGATCCCGCTTGTGGCAGGCTCGGCCCGGGCATGAAGCCGGGGCATGGAGCCACGGCATATGAAGGGGAACGCGGGATGCAGCGGCGCACGGCAATTGCAGGCGGGATGGCGGCACTGGCAGCGCCGCGGATCGGGCTTGGGGCAGAGGCGAAGCCGCTGCGCTTCATCCCGCAGGCGGACGTGGCGGTTCTGGACCCCGTATGGACCACCAGCTACCAGACGCGCGACCACGCCTTCCTGGTGTTCGACACCCTGTTCGGCCAGGACGCCGCCTACGCCGCGCAACTTCAGATGCTGGAAGCCGCCGCCCCGTCAACGGACGGCCTGCGCTGGCAGCAGTTCTAAGTCGGCTACGGACGGTGAGATCATCACCTGGCGACCTGGGCTTCGATGTCGGGTGGGGGTTTCGAGTCGATCAGGGTTTGCATGAGGGTGGCCCAGTCTGGGAAGACCAGGT
>JAABUK010000936.1_pt1 | contig 58488 bp, 50 predicted proteins | sample 5559141 | NCBI WGS metagenome assembly JAABUK01 (sample SAMN10711869, study PRJNA513367) | rock metagenome | isolation source: Antarctica rocks | place: Antarctica: Victoria Land, Pudding Butte nord | collected 2016-01-03
TGGTCGGTCAAATGCAGCGTTCTCTGATACCTCGCGCCGGGCTCGTATTTGGCTTGACTTGTTATCATGCAAGAACATACGCGTGGAGAGTGGATGTACATGCTCCTTTCGTCGATTGCTTACCCCTGAGTACTAGTCAATGGAATGTTGTTGTTGACATTCTGCACATGACTGCGCCTCCTCGAGCTTTGAGATGAGCTCGGGTTGATCAATGAAATCCTGCTTTCTACCTCGGTCTTCGTAGCTGGGGTTGCCATGCGGGAATGTAAAAGTACACGTGGCTCGTGGAAGTACATTTTCCCTTCGTCGATTGCTTACCCCTGACCAGCATACTAGGAGCATGTTCTGTATGATACATTCAGCGCACTCTGCCTCCTCACGAAAGACATGCAGAGGTGATCAATTTGAAGAGCTGAAGAGCTTACCTTGCGTATCAAGGTTTCTGGCTCGGTGCTCTGCTTCAATCGAGTCCATCCTTTTTTCGAGCAGGTCGATTACACCTGACCAATTGAAGGACCACCCCTCACTACTACTTATCCTCAATTCGAGACGTTGAGGTTTGATACGAAAGCTCAAAGCTCCCCAACCGGTCTAGGCGTTTCGTTTTGTTGCGGTGCTTCGCCATCACGCTTCGACGTGTTCCAGAGTGCCGGTAGCGAATGTCAAGCAGAGTAGCATGCGTGCCGCTAAATCCTTCATCGTTTCGCGCACGGGCGCATCATGGCTTATCGTCGACAGATCCACCGTCAGCAGCGACGAGAAACTGACAACCAAACACCAGCCTCTCAAGGACGCCAACGGTATCATCAGGGTCTCTCTCTATTCCATTGCATCTTCCAACGCTGCAAACATATTCTCATCACCCACCCCTTGCGTGTTCGTACTTCTCTTCTTCACGGTCTTGCCATCCTTCTCCCACTTGCTCTCACTGCTCGTCTTCCGTCTCTTGACGCGTTTCCACGACCTCTCCGATGACTCATCCTTCGCACTTGCCAAAAAGTGGTCCTTTTTCCCTTTAGCATTGACCTGATGCTCAGCGTCAGGATCCAAGTCTCCATCTCTGCTTCTACTCGCATTCCCATCCTTAGTTCTACTCAGACCGCCCCCGATCTCCCCGTCCCTCTTGCTCGGCTTCCCTATCCCCACCTCCACTTCCGCATTCTGAGCTGCTACCATAAGCTCAGCGATCGGAGGCAAATGCCCCAGAGCGTCCACCAGTGCTCTCACCCTTTTCTCCTCCCCCTCCTCTTCCTCCTCCTCTCCCTTTTCTTCCTGCGAAGAAAACCCAGCTCCAACCCCCAGATACAAACAAAAACCCGCAATCTGCTTCAGTATCCTGAGCGAATAGAGTACGGCCTCGACGCTCGCTTGGTTGTGCACATCGTCCCATGACGCGGGCGTATAGACAACTCCTTTTGGGTGGAGATAGCGATTCACCCACGTGTTTGGGGGTGCGGGCTTGTTGTTGAGGATTCGCTGGGAGGAGAGGAGAGAGACAGCGAAGCATCTCCAGATGTTCGAAGATGATGCGGGTGAGCTGGGGGTAGTGGTAGCGGTCTTGGTCTTGGCGTTGTGTGTCAGTAAGTGCTCCTTGAACGACTGCAGCAGCTCTTCGATCTCATTGTCTAATCGATGGGACGGGATATCAGGATCGATATCGATATCTAAACCCGCGATCCTGGCACCGCGCCGTTGATACTCCTTTATCCTCGGTCGGCGCCGGAGCTTCCCAGTAGTAGTAGGCGTAGAAGGGAAAGGAAACATGTAATGCTGAAGCAGGGCATATGCCAAATGCCGGATCGAACGGCCATGGCTCCACGCAGAGTCTCGGGATGGGTCTTCAACGAGAAATGGGAGGTACATGTGCAGAACCCTGTGTTCGTCTTCGACTTCGTCCTCCACTTCGGCTTCGGACTCCCTGATTTTTCTCCCTGGATGGGCAGGATGGGTACTCGGACCTTGAAATTGGGTGACCAGCTCGGCGATCCTGGGATCAAGACCCTGGAAGTGTAGTTGCGGTATGTTGCCACCGCGCCTTGCTTTCTCTGACTGTGCCTCCCTGTCTCCCTCTCCACCATCGTCGTCCAAGTGAGTAAGGCCATCCGTACAATATCGCTGCATAAACCTCCTCCATTCCTCCTCCGTACTCGATCCCAGCTCCGCATCCAAAGGCCCATGGCAACGCAGTTTAAGTTCAGATATACCGATCGCCGGATCCAGAGACCGATGGAAGCACAACCGCTGTAGACTACAGGATAAAGCCAGCTTTGATGTAATCGACAGAGCGTGATATCGCGTACCGCACAGCATCTGCTTACCCATGCCTTCTTCTCGATCCTCTGCTTCTGATGAAAGCGCGGAGAGTTCCAACGAGTTGAGGAGGATCACTGAGCCTTGACTACCGAGATCGTAGGCTAAGAGGTCGGAATCAGAGGTTAGGATTGCTGCGCCGGTCCTCTTGGCATGCGCGGCGCAGTAGGTGTCTGCTTCGCCGGGTACGATTTGAATGAGTGCTGAATGCCGCTGTGGCGCTTGCTTGCTTGATGGTGTGGTTGATGTGGGCCCCGACCTCGATGTTGGTATCGAAGTTACGGGGTCAAGTTGAGACCGGAGATATTCGATTGCAGAAGCAACCATGAACGGCGGTGCTGGTGTGAACTTGAAAGTTGGTGGTAGAGGTGCTGGAAGTTGGAAAAGAGCTTTCGCGTTGATGTGCTGCGTAAACCCAGCCCCGTGCCCATCCACGTTATTGGTAGAGGAGGAGAACGAGCGGGCAAGAAGCGCACCATCGTAAGCGTTCCGTTCATTACAGCTTCCGTTAGTAGAGTTAGAATGGAGTTGTCGAAACTCCACCAGCTTTCTTCTGCTGTCTTCCAATCGAGCCAATCTGACATCCCGTTTGGAGGCTGGGAGGGCGCCATCAAAGTAGATTTTCTGGACCTCGACGCCATGATGAGATTGGAGGTGGTTCACGAAGGCTAGGACTGCTTGATTTATCTCAGTGTAGATGGGCTGGGATTGAAGAGGGTGATTGGATGATAGGTGCGACTGTCCGTGGGGACTTGATGAATTACGATGGTGTGATTTCGTGACTTTGAGGGAAAGGAGACGGTGATAAGTGTGATATATCAGAGATGGGCCGTCTATCAACACAGACGTAACTCGAGCAAGCGGAGGGGAGCTGTTGTTGTTGCCGCGCGCGGATGAATCTTTCTCGCAGAAGATAGCTCTTTCGGCGAAGGGTTGGAGGCTTTGAATCAGTTTGGGGATGCCCATTGAAGATTTCTGATTCCCAAGGAGAGGGACGAGTTGAAGGGCAGCTCTTCTCCTGTAGGGAGGTGAAAAAACAAAGCTAAATCAAGATTCGGGAAAGATGCAGCAAAGGGGTTTTCGCACATAATACACAGTCTCCATCACTCTTAGCTAGAGATTTGAAGGTGGAAAAGAGCAATCTTTAGCTTTCCTTATCTTTTCTTTGGTAAGACTAAGTAGAGACCAAGATTGATCGCTCACAGCACTCTTTCTGGGACTGGGAGTAGGGGGTGAGAAGTCTGGAGAAGAAACCTCAATATGTCACACAACAGGAAGACGAAATCTGCTGGAGAAAGGTGGCTATCAATTTGGATTTTAGTTACCCCAGTGTTGCACATTGTTCAGAAATTTGATCACTCGAGAAAGCGCAATCAGCCATGTGCGGCATTTTAGTCCCCTGGTATTTCAGCCGGAAAGGATACATGCGATTGGATTTCCAGAGTGTCCGACTGATGAGAAACACTATTGGTGGTAGCAGCCTCATGTTCACGAAAGATAGAATTTCAAGATTTGAGGAAGACAGATCGCTGCTCTCTGGAGTCTAACATATTTCGCATTTGTATCGTGTCGGTCCAACCGAAGCATAATCCCATTCCCATGGAAGCTCAGTCTCATACAGCCGAGCTCATACGCCAGTGAAGTAATCCCCACCGTGGTACCAGCATAGGCTGCCTCAATTCCTCAATGCCCTCAGCCGATCGTCCAGACCTTCTTCGAGAGCTACCTGTTCTTTCTGCTTTCCTTCCTTGTTACTAAGCTCTTCGTTCGGTACTTGGCCCTGCTCCAAACCTTGACTTAATTCTACACCAGCTTCATCCGCAACACGGCCCATCAGAGCATCAACCTCGCTGTGCCCTTCAACACCGACCTGCTGGCTCTCGACACCACCCGCAACACCCTCGTAGTAGCCACCTACTACATCCAAGTCCTCAAATTGTGACTCAAATTTCTCCATAACAGCACCGATCTTCTCCAGATCCATGCTCTTCAGCGCAACATCCATCCCTTTGACCGTCTGCGCCATTGACTGTGTGACTGTTCGCATAGTAATGGCTGTCTGGACGCGCGCTGCAACGGCATCGATACGTGCGGCAAGGGTGAGAAGGTCAACCCTTTGTTTCGAATTGCGGATGGAAGATGTGGCGTAGAGGCGGGCGATCTGCGGTTGAGGAGGTGTTTGGGTAAGCGCTTTCTTAAGTTTGGCTTGCTCGGCTCGAGCGTCTCTGTCGGCTTTTGCAGCTTGTCGGTTGAGTTGCTTCGATGTGAACTGTCATACGAGGGAGTACTTGTCAGCACACCTGGAGGACCGCAGCGACTTCAAGCAGAGGAGGATAGTGCGTCTCGTTTCAATGCTGATGACACTTGGGAACCGTCACATGGTCTTCTTACCTTGAGATTGAAGAGAGCCTTGTCGAGGCCCGACATATTGTCTGATTAGCACCCAGGAGTGCAAAGGTTTGCCCAGACCGGGGGCCGGTAAGCTATTAGGAACGGGAATGGCGAGCAATGACAGTGCAGTCGTAGCTGATAGGAACGGGAATGGCGAGCAATGACAGTGCAGTCGTAGCTGATAGGTCCGAGTTCAATGATAACAGTATGCAGTAATTGCAAGCCTCCCGGGGAGAATCATTTGATGTGGTGACTTGGACTACCAGTACTGCCTGGGTTGAAGCAAGCAGCACGATGACGGAGCCTGGCAAGCGTTCATATGCCACAGCGGGTGCTCCCGGCGCATCTCCTCCTCCCTCCTCTCACGAAGCTCCATTTCAGCTCTCCACTGCAGTTTCTGCCTCACAACACGTGTAATACCTCGGAGCCTTACATTCGTCATGCTGACAGACAGGCTATCTTTAAGGAACTCGAATTGGTCAATAGACTCACGATGTCGGCCGCGGTGGATCTCTCCTCGCTGACCCATGCTTCCGCCATCTTGGACAATCCCACCTGTTGCACCCCCCCATATGTCACGTCAAGTGCGGAGCAGACTCTTTCTGCTCAAGTGGGTAACGCCGACGTAAATACCAATATGCTGGCCGCATTCGGTAGATTCCTGCTGTTCCTCCTGAGCATCATACCGGGGATTTTGGTCTGGCTCATCACGTTTACGACCATAACACTTCCGACATGGCTATTCACACTGTTTTCTACCAGTCTGACATTCACCATGAACGCCACCACACTGTACGTGTATTCGAGAGATCAGATATCGAGCACATGCTAACGTTACTCGCAAGTCTTCTAATCGTCCTGGCAATTGCCTCGACTGTCAGCTGGGTTGTACGCTATCGGTTCCTGAATATGTACGCCCGGCTTCCACCCGAGCCACAAAGGAAGGAGCCTCAGATCGATCTATTTTCAGATACGCAGGAAGGAGACTCGAAGCCGGGTTTGGCAAATTATCTAGATGAATTTTTGGAGGCTATAAAAGTCTTTGGATATCTGGAACGCCCGGTCTTCCATGAGCTTACTCGGACGATGCAGACGAGAAAGTTGATTGCAGGAGAAACTTTGCTGCTGGAAGAAGAGAAGGGATTCTGTCTAGTCGTCGATGGTCTGGTGCAGATATTCGTGAGGTCCCTTCAGGAGAAGCACCGAAGCAATCATGAAGAGCCCACTGGAGGCTTGTTCGGTGATGAGGAGGATCAACACCTCCAAGGCAACCTACGTTACCAGCTCTTAACCGAAGTCAAGAATGGTGCATCCATGTCCTCCCTGTTCTCGATTCTTTCTTTGTTCACAGAAGATGTCAAACTTCGGGCCGAGGACGGCAATTCTAGCGCGTCAAGCTTTGGTCAGACCCAACATACTCCAGACTCGACCATTATGAGTCCCGTGGAATTCCCATCAAGCCCGAGAAAAGAATGGGACGCAGAAGGACGACCTCTGACCAGAGGAAATGGCACCAAAGAGCAGCTTCCTAATGTACCTCCTCTGACACTTGAGCCAGTGACGCCGACCTCAGAGCAGAATGCTCATCAACCAAAAAGGCCATGCGGACGTGGGAGACGTACGAAGACCAAATCAGCGCATCCAGATATTGTAGCAAGAGCTATGGTTGACACCACCATTGCTATCATTCCGGCAAGCGCATTTCGGCGACTTACTCGGACATATCCAAGGGCGACAGCACATATCGTCCAAGTCATTCTAACACGATTACAACGGGTAACACTGTCTACTGCGCACCAGTATCTTGGTCTGACGACAGAGGTTTTGCAACTCGAGCAGTTGATGAACAGGTATACCAGCTTTGATTTGCCCAATCATCTTCGAGGTGATCCTCTGGATCGCCTGAAGGACAAATTTAAGAAAGAGAGGGATCGCATTGGTCATGAAGAGGGCACCAAAGGGATTGCTCTGCACAACCCGGTCAGCAACAGAAGGCGGTCGTCTACCACTATGAGAAAGGAAGCCGTTTTGGCTTCCAAATTAGCGGCAGCGAGGTCTGGCTCTCTATCTCTGCCGTCTCCCAACCATCAGGTAGAGGGTGAAAGGTATGTCAGCCCCGGAGACCTGATCTCGAATATGCAGATTTCGAGACGAGGGCATCGCTCTGATCAAACCCATTCTTACAACAGGCCGCAAGGCCCATCCATGAGCCCTTTGTCGCCACTTGGCAGTCCAAGCGTGGAAGGAGAGCAACCGCTCTTTCGCCCTGGTCCTCAGAACGGTCTTCTCCATCGCCAGCATTCAGTGGATGAAGACGGCATTTTCAGAGAATCTGTGCTTGATTGCATGATCAAATCACTAGGCTTGACAATGAATGCGAAAGATGCTTTTCGCAAGGGCAACAGATCAGTAGAGCAGTCACCACGGCTAGTGTCTTACGATGCGAGACGACAGACAGCAGTCTTCAACAATGCGTTCGGTTTCATGGATCCTTACGAAGCCTCTGCAGATGGTGACTCAGAGTCAGCAATATCCACATCAGCTGGCAGTCTGGCAGGTTCGACGCACGGTCGAAACCTTATTGATGAATTAATCGATGATGTGGAGATTGTGTTCTTTCCTCAAGGATCGGTGCTTGTGGAGCAGGGTGAACGTAATCCTGGTGTTTATTATGTCATTGATGGCTTCCTTGATGTGAGCATACCGATAGAGGAAAAAGAAGACAGATCGAAATATGATAGATCGACATTGATCAACGCCAAAGGTCGGAATCATATCTCAGAAGAATTGTTTCCTCCACTTCGCAGGACGACGACAAACTCGTCACGTAACTCCTCTAGGCCAGGCAAATCAAAAGAACGGCGAAAGCACCAGGGCCGAAGATCCCTCTTTCTGATCAAGCCAGGTGGAATAGCTGGTTACATCGGTACAATCTCCTCATACAGATCTTTTACTGATGTCACAGCGAAGACAGATGTGTATGTGGGTTTCCTGCCAAGGGCGTCTCTGGAGAGGTTCACCGACAAATACCCAGTGGTGCTGTTGACAATGGCAAAAAGGCTAACCAGCCTCTTGCCTCGCTTGATACTTCATATAGACTTCGCGCTGGAATGGGTGCAAGTCAATGCAGGCCAAGTAATTCACCACCAAGGAGACGACAGCGACGCTATTTACATCGTTCTCAATGGCCGACTGCGCTCCGTGCTTGAAAAAGAGGATGGTAGTATGACCGTGGTCGGGGAATTTGGACAAGGAGAAAGCATCGGAGAGCTTGAGGTTATGACAGAGTCTACCAGACCAGCTACTCTCCATGCCATACGCGATACTGAGCTTGCAAAATTGCCCCGTTCGCTCTTCAATAGCCTTGCACAAGAACACCCTGGCATTACGATTCAGATCACGAAGCTTATTGCGCAGCGAATGCGAGCACTGATCGACGATCCGCTCCGCGAGACAGGTTCCCAGAAGGCTAGTGTTACCCTTTCCAACAATGTCAACTCCTCGCTGAACCTGCGAACTGTGGCTATTCTTCCAGTGACAGCTGGAGTTCCAGTAGTAGAGTTCGGCCATCGTCTTCTCGCCGCTCTCACACAAATTGGCATTGGCAACGGAGTTACTTCGCTCAATCAAGCAGCCATCTTGAATGTCCTTGGAAGGCATGCATTCAGCAGAATGGGGAAGTTAAAGCTCTCACAATACCTTGCAGACCTGGAAGAAAAGTTCGGCATGGTATTGTATATCGCGGACACGAGCGTTAATGCCCCATGGACACAGACTTGTATCTCACAAGCTGACTGTATTCTCCTCGTTGGACTCGCCGAAGGCTCTCCCAGTGTTGGCGAATATGAAAGATTCTTGCTTGGCATGAAGACCACAGCAAGGAAAGAACTTGTCCTGTTGCATGCTGAACGATATTCTCCTCCCGGTAGAACTCGAAAATGGCTCAAGAACAGAGTGTGGATTAACGGAGGCCATCATCACATACAGATGGCATTCCGAACAACTCCGGAAGCCACACCTCATGCGCAGACCCGGCGTTTTGGATCGGCGATCAAGCAGAGAGTACAAGTCATCCAAGCAGAGATCCAGAAATACACGTCTCGTCGTGTCCGACAAACCCCTTCGTACTCTGCTGAAACTCCTTACAAGGGTGATTTCTATCGCCTGGCACGACGACTGTGTGGAAAATCTGTGGGCCTTGTCCTTGGTGGAGGCGGCGCCCGGGGCATTTCTCAAGTTGGGATCATTCGCGCACTTGAAGAAGCTGGCGTACCTATTGACATTGTCGGTGGAACCTCCATCGGCGCATTCATTGGTGCCCTCTATGCTCGGGATGCCGATGTCGTTCCAATGTACGGCCGAGCAAAGAAATTTGCAGGCCGAATGGGAAGCATGTGGCGCTTTGCGCTGGACCTCACATATCCTTCTGCTTCTTACACCACTGGTCATGAGTTCAACCGCGGCATATTCAAGACTTTTGGTGATTCTCAAATCGAAGACTTCTGGTTGGAGTTTTATTGCAACACTACGAATATCAGCAAATCAAGGTCCGAGATTCATACATCAGGTTATGTTTGGCGCTACGTTCGTGCAAGTATGTCTCTCGCAGGCTTGATTCCACCTCTATGCGACGAGGGTAACATGCTCCTGGATGGCGGGTATGTCGATAATCTGACAGTTGCCCACATGAAGTCTCTCGGGGCAGATGTTGTCTTTGCAATTGATGTTGGCAGCATTGATGATAATACGCCACAGCAATTCGGCGACTCCCTTTCCGGCTTCTGGGCTCTGTTGAATCGCTGGAATCCATTCTCCTCATACCCAAACCCGCCCACCCTCTCAGAGATCCAGGCTAGGTTAGCTTATGTGAGCAGCCATGATGCACTTGAGAGGGCGAAGACGACGCCAGGCTGTTTGTACATGAGGCCTCCGATCGATGCATACGGGACTTTGGATTTCGCAAAATTCGATGAGATCTATGAGCTGGGTCATGCCTATGGCAAGGAGTTTTTGGCTAGGGTCAGGGAGAAAGGTGATCTGAAAGGTGTTGTCGGGCATTGGGATGAGTCAGAGGAGGAGAAGGGATTGAGAAGGACGATGGCGCCGCGAAGAGCAAGCATTTGAAGCGTTGTTCGGAGGCGTCCTTGTATAGTCAAGCTTCCTACTGACCCCTGGGTCATCTTTTCCGGTTTCGATCTAACAGTGTACCCCATAAAACCAAAGCAAGAAACTCCTGTCGAACGCTTCGGTAAATCTGATATCCTTGCACCTATGACGAGAACCACTTCCAACCATTGGCTTGAACGCCCTTGTGCAACAACAACCTTGGTCTGGATTCTTGCCACGATTGGTGTCAAGAAACCCCAAAACAATGTTTACGATTCAACTTTCCGTGTGCGAGTAGGGACAACCATTAGGTAGACATCAATGGTGATCGGCCTCCTCCAACGTCCTCTGGGCGGGTCGCCTTTTCGTACCACCACGTGCCATACATTGATAAGACTGCTCTGGATCGGAGTCTTATTTTGAGAATGAAGTAAACTTGATTGCTCTTACGTGACAGGTTTTGTTCAATCTCTCGCGTTTCCATCTTTTTTGTGTGTGGTGCTCACCGCACAATCCCATTTGTGAACCAGACCTATCCTAAATAATATTGACCTGGCCCAGTGAACAAAATTTAATGGTCTGTCAATGACCAGAATCGAGTGCCGTCGACGACACGACCTATAGCTCTCGGTGTCAAGCTCTACCTGGCTTCCATCCTGTCGAAGCACGGAAAGAGACCACTGAACCATGGCAACAAAAACCATCTACTGCGGCCGCTTCATCTCCGCCCCTCATCCCGGTCCAAATTCCGCCCTAGAAATCAAGAAAGGGGCCGTTCTCGTCTCTTATCCTCCACCTTCCGTGTCTCTGTCTCACCAGCCTCAACACCTAGAGGAATTATCGGGCTCTGATTCTCAATCTCGCGAGGCTGCTACCGCTCCTACTACTACCGCTCGCGGCTCAGAGAGTGACAAGGTTGGATCTGAAAGCCGAGCTCTAGGTGCCCTAGGGGATGAAAGAGGGAAAGTGTCATGTGGCGCCATTATCAAGAGAGTCGACTGGACGGTCTCGTCGCCAGAGGAGGCGAGGGAGAGGTTTGGGGTTGGAGTGGAGGAGGCGGAGGTGGTTAATTGTGGGAGACAGGGGTTCTTTTTTCCGGGGTTTGTTGGTGAGTCAGTTTGCCTCTTTGAGTTTGTTTCTCTTTGTTGTCGTATGAATCTTGGATGGTGGGTGGTTGGAGGATTCAGTAGGGATACTTGAGTGCTACTTTACTGGTGCTGAGGCTGGTGAGGCGCACTGCTGTGGGCTTCAGGTGGAGCAGGGGAGCTGGATTAGGCACTCGTAGGGGCGGAGAGTGATCTAATGAGCTGGACCACGCTTATGCGAGGACGACGAAATGGATGAGAAGGTGGAAGGGGAGTGTGACTTCTGTGGTGGGAGGTTTCAACCCCAAGGGCAGCACACCTGGGCTTTTCAGGAGTCTCTGTGACAGTTCTGTTTTTCCCCTTCAATCCAGCATACCCTTATGTACTGAACCTTGTCATTGGACAAAAAGCCGACGCCAGGAGCTCTCGCTACCGCTTCTCTCACGATATGCTGTATGCACAATTCCCAGTCTAACCCACAACCAGACACCCACATCCACGCCTCCCAATACCCCAACGCCGGCATCTTCGGCCAATCCACCCTCCTCGACTGGCTCGAAACCTACACCTTCCCCCTCGAATCCTCCTTCGGCAACCCAAACTCCCCCGTGACCACGGACCCTACCCGCTCCTCCTCCACCGCGCCCCTTGACCCCCTTACCCGCGCCAGACACATATACCGCCGCGTCATAGCCCGGACCCTCTCCTCCGGCACCACAACCGCAGCCTACTACGCCACGATCCACGTCGAAGCCACAAACGCGCTAGCGGATCTGGCCTTCCAGCTCGGCCAACGCGCAATGATAGGTCGGGTGTGTATGGACGAGGCACAGACCTGTCCCGACTACTACCGCGACGAGAGCACCGAGGTCAGTATCGCAAACTCGCTGGCTTGCATCAAGCATTGCAGAACTCTGGATCCTAGCGGAGAGAGGATAAACCCCATCCTGACGCCGCGGTTCGCGATCAGCTGTCAGGCCTCGACGCTGGCTGCGTTGGGGAAGTTGTCGAAGGACGAAGACTTGATGATCCAGACGCATATCTCTGAGAATGCGAGCGAGATTGAGTTGACGAGAGACATGTTCCCGGATTCGGAGTCGTACGCCGCGGTGTATGATAAGGCGGGTCTGTTGACGCCGAAGACGATCCTGGCTCATGCGGTGCATTTGAGTGAGGGGGAGAGGGCGCTGATTAAGGAGCGGAATGCTAAGGTTTCGCACTGTCCGGCGAGTAATTCGGCGCTCGGGTCGGGATATTGTGCCGTGAGGACGCTACTGGATGAGGGAATTGAGGTCGGGCTAGGGACGGATGTCAGTGGGGGTTTCTCTCTCAGTGTGCTGGAGGCGGTGAGGCAGGCGTACTTGGTTTCGAGGACGGTGGCGTATCATCAGGGTGGGGATGATAGGTTTAATGTTGGGGTGGCGGAGGGGTTGCATCTGGCGACGGTGGGGGGTGCGAAGGTGGTGGGGATGGGAGGGAGGATGGGGGGGTTTGAGGAGGGCATGCTTTGGGATGTGCAGGAGATTGAGCTGGAAGAGATTGATGGTGATGGGAGGGCGGGCGCTGGTGCTGGTGCTGTTGATGTTTTTGGTTGGGAGACTTGGGAAGAGAGGGTTGCCAAGTGGGTTTGGAACGGCGATGATAGGAATGTGAAAAGGGTGTGGGTTGGTGGGAAGCTTGTGCATGAAAGGATCTGAGCACGTTGCACTTAGGCAACGAACTTCCAGACGGGGATAGACCACGTTCGAGTTTGAGGTTTCATCGAGAAGATAACAACTTTGCACAGATGAGCTTGGGATATTTGCCCGCGAGGAGGAGACTTAAAACCATGAACGTGGTAGCACCCCCCCCCCTTTCCCCCCCCAACACGGTATATCTGAGCAGCACTCGCCGCCTTCATGCCCAACACACGAAGATGGACGTCCTCGCAACCACCACCTTCCTGAACCGCAATGGAGCTCTCCTCATATCCTTGTCCAGCACTCGAAGCTCAGCGGCTAGATCTCCACCAGTTAGTGTAAAGGCGCATCAATAGTCAAATAACGTCAGTCAGCCCCCGGGGTACCGCTGGCTCCATCCGCATCCATTGCCGACCACATACCGAAATAGGCAATAATCTTGCAGACTCGAATGTAATACTATGGGTTCATCATCAGTGCCAAGATATGATGTCATTGCGACGGGGGCTTTTCGTCGATAATTTGATCGAATATGAGCATTCAGCAGGCCTGGCATCTATGTAGCAACTCGCTCGTTGTAATCTCAAATGATCTTTAGTATCCCGTTCTAAATCCCGGAGAGACCTGTTTACCCCTAAAGGCAAGGCGTGAGATATTACGGGACGCATTGTAAATATACTACTTTAGCTCATATTTTTCTCTAACTGCTCTGGTCCCGTAGCGCAATGGTTAGAGCGTGGTACTAATAGATAACATCAATCTTTGGAATGCCAAGGTTGTGAGTTCGATCCTCACCGGGACCATATCGTCTATCTTTTTGATTTTTTTGGTTGGGGCAACAATATCTTGGCCGCATTTTGATGTTCTTCCGCTCGGCTGAGTTTGGACGCTGGGTGGAGAGATCCGGATGACGAAGGCTGCGGGTTCAGCAACAAAGGACGAAACAGGACGACGTAGGGTATTCAAAGCCATTGGTTTGCGCTCAAACACCATTCAGCTCTGATATTTCTTTTCGGGTTTCGAGCCAACAGATTCCTACAGAAAGTAAGGTTTTACTTCTGCTGAAAAGAGCGGTAGAGGCTCTGCATTGAGGCACTCCATTGCAAATATATCCAAACCCATCACGCAGCTTACTTGCAACCCGGAACAAAAGGCCAGCGACACGAAAAACGGCGCTACAGATCTCAGACTTGCGGCAAGAATGTAGTTAGTCAGCCTAGGCGAAGCACCACCTTGTTGTGGCCTATCACTGCCTTTTGATAGACCTATGGAGAAGTCACTGAACCTCACATCGTGTCAATCACTACATTGTCATCGTACTAGTTAGTACGCCGCCATGATGTTATTTCCGTTGTCTCATATACAGCTAGCTAGCTTGAGCAATGTTTGGAATTTCTTCCGATACGTTTTGCAGATATCTTGGTCAATTCAGTTGTGCCCAATGTTTACCTTGTGTCAATCCCTGCAATGCCCTTGTGCGTCTGCGCGAACGCGTGTGGGTTTTCTATCCTTTCGATATTGGTTTCTGTTGCTAGTTGATGTTGAACAGCGTTTCAGTAGTAGGCAATGGAGCCATTCAGCATTTACTCGTGGAAGTGCAGAAGCATTGATGGCAATAAGCGATCGTAATAGTTAGTATAAACAACTTGCTGCTGTTGCTGTTATTGTTGTTATTGTTGTTATTGTTGTTGTTGTTGTTGTTGTTGTTGTTGTTGTTGTTGTCGAGGAGGCTGATGTCTATCAAAGCTGTCCTTTGGTAACGTGGTTCAGCTTCACTTCTATTCTCCCTTCCTATTCTGCCTTTTGCGTTCTACCGTAAGGGTTTTCCATCTTGCTGATGTTGACTATCAAGCTATTGTGATTGACACTGGGGACGGTATCGTCTTGAGGAATGAAAGGTGCAGGTCGACACATTTCTGTGGAACAAGACTTTTACTGTTCGCAACATACTTACCTGTTTTTCGATGCCATCTGGAGTCGTTGTCGTTGGGAGCAGGCTGTCCACAGCGTTTGCACTTCTCTTTCATCATTGCAGGCTTTGACGAACCCCGCATAATGGCTTGATCGGTTTTGTGAGGAGTCGTATCTGGTAGTTGGTTAGTCTGACCGTGACTGTGGATATGCTTTCTCATAGGGAAATGATCTTCGTCATATATTTTCTACGCAATCTCAGTCAAAGGTTATAGATTAAGAACAGATGTGTATTTTCGGGGAGTCGACTCCTTATCAGAATGATCCGTATCAACTTCTGTCTGCAAAGTTTGAGCCAAAGACTGTAGATCCAAAGACTGTAGATCCAAAGACTGTAGATCCAAAGACTGTAGATCGAGAACAGATTCGTGGTCTTTAGAAGTCGATTCTTTGGGAGTCGATTCTTCATCATCTTCTGTGTGCAAAGTTTCAGCCACAGAGTGTAGAGCGGACACAGATGTATATCCTGCGGGAATCGAATCTTTAGCATCTTCTATGTGCAAAATTTCAGGCAAAGATTGTGATCAAAAACCGTCGTGTATCCTTTGCGAGTGAACTCTTTGTCGAGCTGTTTTACTAACCTCTCTGACATTTCGATTCGCTGATGCGACCTAAAAAGTTCCTTTCTGAATCTTGCTAAGGTGATTTTGTCCCCATCTTTGATGATCAAAGCGTGGTGCATGAAGTGCTCACTTACAAATTTCTCACAGTGATCTATTTGATTCAGCCATATCTGCAAAGGGGCCTCATTTTCAGATATGTGCAGTTTCACGCAAGCCTCTTTATTGGTTTTGACAGTCTCATCATCCCAATACTCGCGAAAAGCGTATCTTTGTCGATATGCGCCAATTCAACAATTATGCGCTGCATGCTGGATGGCTTTTTCACGCCTAGGAGCCGCAGTACGCAACCGTGCATTATTGTTCTGACGTACTGCTTCGGCAACAGACTCGCTACTCTTGAACGTATCGGCCGGATCTGATTGCCAAAAATTGCACGACCAAGACAGGAAAGAGGGATCTTATTCACTTTCGTGAAGTACTCTTCCCTCGAGCCTTTCGGTTGCTTGATAACTCGCAAGCTTTGCAGATGGGCGGACCTGAAACGAGTGCCCCGGCGGGTAACTCAGTTCTCTCGAAAAGGCCATCGAGCATAATCTCGTCCTACAAGCCACAATGAGAAGTTCAGAGTGGCGTCAAAAGGAACGGCAGATTGCTCAGAAGCGTGCGAATTCATAAAATAAGACGATAGGTGATCTGTGTAGGCCCTGATTCGTTTTAGAATGCCGTGTTCAGCATTCAGGTCGAATGAAATCGACGAGCGTAAGTTACTGATGATCTTAAGATGTCGAGGTTGCTGTAGAGGCTTGTGATATTCTGATCTGGCGCGTATGCCCATTACAGCGAGTAGAGGCAGTGGTAATTGCTTAAGAAGATTGCAAGACAAGTTATTGTGAAGGTGGCGTTGCGGTTTAGTGTAATTTGAGGCTGGACAAGAACTGGTCTTTTTGGTGTGGAAAAGCTCGTTCAGCCCTGCCATGCCATCATACCCAAAAATGAATTGATCATTCAAGTCCTTCTCAGCATGTGCCTGAAAGTCTTGTTTTCCTTGTCCCTGATTAGTGTGTGGCGAAGAGGGATTTTCGTGAGTTTCTTCTCTTGACTGACAATGCATTATGAATCCTAGCTCGCAGTCTTCTGATCCGGATCGTGCAGTCAATCGACGCATAGGCTGATGGCACTCTCTAACTCTCTTTTCGTAGAATCCTTCTGGCAGTAAAGAAACTTGAGATTTAAGCATCGGAGAGTCATGAATCAGCACAGGCCTTGTCAAGGATTCTGTAAGTTTTGGAAGTCTTTACAACTTAATTTTTTTGGCTGCCGCCTAGGCAAATCGTCGCGCACTCGCTTCTCCAGAGACATCTGAATAATTTGACCCGTCACCTGGGCTATCGAGGCACGCTACCTCGCTTGACCTTTTTCGAGTGCGTGGACTTTGGAAGAGGTCTGCACAGACGAGGTAGACTCAACGGATTTTTCTGGCCTAAGTCGAGCGCGGGTATTGATCCTCGCTGTACAATGTTTGAAGAGAGTCTGGTAGCAGTAATCGGCAGTGAAGTGGTCGTGTTGAGTGGGAGGAATGGTGTTGGCTGAAACCTGACATCCGACATGTCTAGTCAAGGATACCCGGTACGTAGTGTCAGGTGGCCTAAATTGTTACAGGCTAAATAGTATCCTGTGATCTTCCGCGATAAACCTAAGTGGTGAGAATCTTCCGTGAGAGTCTCTTGAAGGGGTTTGCAGACAGGGATATACTCGTATGTCCGAACAATCTACTCGACAGCGCGACGCATATTAATGCAGAGGCGGGATGACTTTGGCCTTCGCACAAAATGTTGACTGAATGATGTACTTGGTACTTGAGCAAGGATCCGTTGTTCAAGGTACTGAGGCTCTGGCCTTACGTAGTGGAGGGTCTCGGCTATCACAGCTTCAACCAATGAAAATGTCGTCAGAGTTTGCCCGGGAAAGGTGAATGGCATTGATTGTGGCAGCTTCATGTACGTCAGGCACTCAAAGCCAGCCTGGAAGCGCGTAATGTTCTGATATTAAATAAGCCACGCATACGCCTCGCATTGCATGGACTGCCAGTCTCTTTGCCTGAACAGTGAAAGGGAAATGACCTGGCGACGTGGTCATAGTGACATGGACATCTGTCTGTGAAGCAAGCAAGCATCCAACCTATTTAGGATATGGCTGTTTGGTGTTAGACCCAATCTTTTTTATGCCTATGCCGCCTAGTAAGTCATCAAGGATGACTCATCCCTTTTCTCAAGCTTATATTTCTGCTTTTAAGTTGTTTGTTTCTGCTCTTGGTGCGTGACAAGAGATATCTTGTTGAAGACATCCAGAGCAGATATATCTCACATACCAGGATTGCTAGTGAAAGTTATCCTGCGAAGTATCCGCCACGACCCATCCGCCGAAGAAGAATGGGCGGTCTTGCTTTCGCCGACGAGCGGCCACCGCTCCACACCCCTCGCATGCCGCCTGAGGTATACACTGACACCCGGGATGATCTTCTCGGAACCCTGCGCAAATTCTATGCCCAAGCCACATGCCCAATCGAAGGCCCAGGCAAGACCGACCATGGAGACATTGACATCCTGGTTGCTGAGCCTCTTAATGATTTTGACTCCGATCAAATTGCCGCAGCGATCGGAGCCGTGAAGCACAAGAAGACAGGAGGCAGCCAGACAACTCACTTTGCCGTCCCATGGCCAACGCTGCCGCATCCTTTCAGTGTGGGCTCCATAGCAAATGACACCTCAGCGGTGGCCTCATGGGAACATGACCAGACGTACATTCAGCTCGACCTCCACATCTGCACCTCTGCATCCTTCACCTGGGAAGTCTTCCACCAAACGCACGGCGACTTCTGGAACATCATCGGCTCAACCATCCGACGACTTGGCCTAACCCCAAGCAATTCCGGCTTCTATGTCCGCATCGAGGAGATAGAAGCACGGAACAAGAATGCCGCGAGGATCTTGCTCACAACCTCACCGAGCGAAACGCTCACATTTCTTGGCCTGGACGAAACAAGGTATTGGCAGAAGTTCGAGACGGTGGATGAGCTTTTCGCTTATGCGGCGACGTGTCGGTTCTTTGATCCCAGGAAGTACGATCCTGCGAGGACGAAGGGGGATCTGAAGGCGAATGACCGGGCGAGGGCGAAGAAGAGAGCTGTCTTTAGGAAGTGGGTTGAGGAGTATTTGCCTGCTCAATTTGATGACGCCCCAGCGGACGCTGCTGCTGTGACGATGTCCAAGGAAGAAGTAGTTGAGGAGGCGAAGAGGTGGTTTGGTGTGACCAAGAAGTTTGAGGAGAGACGGATCGAAGGTCTGAAAGGGTTAAAGAGAGAGAAGATGTGGACGCAGGTAAGGAAAGAGTTGGGTATTGAAGGAGAGCGTGTGGGTGCTGTCATGCGAGGAGTGAAGCGAGAGGTCATTGGTGAGGAAAACCAGCTGGAAGAGGAGATGACGACTTTGCAGCGAGCTTATGCGGAGGACAACTGTGAGATGGTGCTGCAATGGGTGAGGGAAAACTGGAAAGAGATTGAGGAATGGCAGCGTGCTTATGAGAAAGACAAGAGCACAAAGAACCTGTTAGATAAATTGGGGAGATTGAGAGCGCAAGGCAAAGCTGACAATAACACCAGGCTCGGGAAAGCTAAAGAGGAGCTGACAGAAGCCGAAGACCATCGAGAAACAGGTCAAGTGGTGAACGAGTCATCATATACAATAGAGCTCTAGCTTCCAAGATTATGGGGGTATCATCCGCGCGGCTTTTTCCATGATGTGCAACAACCATTGAAGTACACAGCGACCGGAGCACATGTGAAGCACAATCAAGGCGCAACCTGCTCATGCAGCGGGTCATCTTCCTCCTCCATACCTACATCCACACCGTCTGCTTCTTGAGCATAACCTTCCTGGCCTACTTCGCCTTCGGTAATCAGAGCGATTTCGCCTCCGAACGCTTTGATCTTTGCCTGTGTCATTTCGTACACATACTGTCCGAGATGCTCAACACTGTCCATCTCAACGCCCTCCGCCTCGTCATCGAGTAGCCTTTCTGTTGGAAACATCTCTCCAGTGGTAAGAATCAGCTTCTGTGGCCTACATTCGAGGATTTGCATTGCCGGCTTCATCTCAAAGCATGATTCGAAGAGATCTCGTCTGCCAAGGATATAGAGACCAAGTCGAGCTCGCGAGAGTGCTACCGTGAGACGACGGACATCACGAAGGTATCCAACGGATTTAGTTCGCGTCAACGAGAGGATGATGTACTCATTTTGCTCGCCTTGATACTTATCCACGGTAGTCACCACTCTTGGCATGCCGAATAACTTGTTACCTTTGCACCTGTGCTCCAGTACATCCCTGATCAGGGCTCGCTGGCCGGCGTAGGTTGCAAGAATCGAGATATTCCGTGCAGGGTAGCCAAGCAGACGCATGTATTGATATAACGCGGTAGCGTATTCGGCTTCCCCTACATTCTGGAGGAAATGTGGTGAGGGTTCTCGCTCGCCCTGACCTTGATAATCCGGTACGTCGATGAACTGGTAGTCGTATCGGAAACCAGCGTTGGCTTGTGAGAATTCTGGGAGCTTGTCTAGATGAGGAAGATTCGTAAGAGATGGGTAGCGCCATTGGAAAAGCTCAGCAATCGAAGGCCGACATCGTCCTTGTTGGTCCAGAGTGATAGTGGGAACGCCTAACCGAACCAGTCGAAGGAAAAGGGACTGCTCAAAATTTGCATATTGTCTAAACGCTAGATTCTGAATGATTGGGGAGTTCTGCAGGTGATCGCCGACCAGAACAATCCGCTTCAGAGGCAGTTCGCCAGTCTGGGGATTGGCGTTCTGCATGGCGCAAGGCACGAAAGACTCAATTTCGGTGATCTGTGCCGCTTCTTCCATAACCAAGGTATCATAATGGAAACCAAGGCTGGCAATCTCGGATCGTCTAATGGCTGCATGCGTGGACGTCATAGCAATGATGCGGGCCTCTTTAACAAGCAGATAATTCGCTTTGTCCCTAGATTGACGGAGGATTTCGAATGGTCGAATCGATTCAAGCTCCGCGAAAATTCGGGAAATGTGGTGTTCGCAGCCTGCTGCAGTGGCAATGAGGTCTTCAAGCGGGTTGTCCGCGGAGAAGAGTGGCTGGTTTGGAGCGTTGGAGAAATAAGCATGGAAGGGAAAGCTCTCAACGATGGACTCAGAAGTCGCGTTAGGCGAATGAGCATCATTCCAAAAACGGGACCAGGCAGGCTGGATGAACACCTTGCTGAAATAATCAGCAGTCTCACATGAGTTACCGTGTGCTCCTTGGACGTTGACTGATGCTGCTAATCGATCGACTTCTGCCAAGAAGCCCGACCTGTTGTCCAAAAAGGATTCCACACGGCCATGCTTACTGTAAGAGGCCTCCGCATCAAGCTCCTCCTCGCCATGACCAAGCCGAAGAAGGTGACGGCTGTCGATATCAAGTGCAATGATTTTTTTAAAAAGCTGATTGAGAGCCTGATTGCTGTGTGCGACAAGCAGAATTCTCTCATTAGTGAAGTTGTGATAGAGCAAATTTATGATTTGAGTCGCTACATCAGTTTTGCCTGTTCCTGGAGGGCCAACGACGATACTCAGACCAGACTGCGTGCCGGATGTAATTGCTTGGACCTGCGCTGGGGTGAAACGAATCACGTTCAACCTGGGAGTATCCATTGGATATGGTCCGGTGTTCAGAGGAGTGTATGAAGAGACTTTGATTGGCGCTACGGTGGAATCCTCCGATTCCATCTGCTCTCGTCGACGCTTTTTCGGGTTCAGTGCCTGTTTCTCAGTGGTTTCATCGAATAGTTGAAGCACGTAGGGTGGCGGAGAATTGGAGCCAAGCTCTGGTGCTGGCTGCAACGTCCCGTTCGGGAAGCTTTCCTCCAGATGTTGCCAATCTAGAAAAGTGTCTCGATAGTCCAGTGACTGTATTTTGTTCGGCAAATGACTGTAATTTGACGATTGTGGGTCTCCGTATCCCAGGAAGGAATCTCGAAACCACCTTGGCAGGTGCGTATTGGCAGCGGCCAACGATTGTATAGTGTCTAATGTGGGCTTGAAATTGTTCTCTCGTCTATTTCGTCGTGCAAGAACGTTCAGAGAAGCATGGACATCTGGTTTGCCTTTGGTGACTCGATCGAGATCTGCTTTGTATCTTCCATTATCGAGATTGATTAGGAGACGTCTTTGAGCAGATCGAGCAACAAAACCATTCGTTTGTGGCATTGACGCGTCTCTCATGGACCGGCCATTGCCATCAAGCACCTGAACAATCTCCGATGCCCGCACATGCTTAATTTCCCAGTCCTGATCTGGGCGCAAGGTTGTGTGCCCGCTCATGGACAGGCTTGAGCGATCGTCCACTTCCACAGATAACAAAAAGACCACGTCATTCGGCCGGAGACTGTCCCATTCAGCCCGCATATTATCATTCAGTCTGGTGAGGTCGAGTATAATCTCCGCACGAACGAATGCCGGCTTAGTTGAGCCAACCTGAGGTTGTGCAACTTCGATGATTGCAGGTTTCGGAATAGGCACCGCCATTTTGGAGAATCCATCATATCGAACGGAGCTTCGGTCTGTACCAGGCCGCGGTCTCATCCTTCTCACAGCGCTCTCGATGTCTTTTCTGATTTCAAAAAAGGCCTCGGAGCGGTACAGGAGAAATGAACGCCAGAGAAAGTCGCCAAGATTGAGATATTGCAGATTGAATTTGGGGATTGGCAATGGCTGTGAACCGTCGTATGTCTCTGTCCGGAGAAGAGAAGGATCGTAAAGATCCTTTTCCGTAGGCAATGCTGAGAAATGCGATACAATGCTTTGAAAACCGAGGGGGCGTTCAAAGGCAGCAAGCAACGTCTCAAGATACAAGGGCCGACCAGACGGGACATTTGCCTGCTTTGGATATTGTGTACGCACATATAGGCGCAAGCACAGCCGCTCCAGCTCCTCCTCCGATAATCCAGAAAGATGTGACTCGAGTTCAGATCTCTGTGCAATGGATGCATAATTGGACAAAGCAAGAACTTTGAGTTTCCCATCAAAATGTTTCATGGCCACGTTCTGCAGGTCGGACAACGCCTTGCAATGAGACTCGTAACTGGCCTTGGACTGGAATGATTGGTCGCCTTTTTCATCAATGGCAAACTCAACGAAGTGCAGAAGAAGGATGGACTGGTCCCTAATCAGCGAGTTCCGCTCGTCTTCAAACATTCGTGACAGCCTGAGAATGGGCAGTAGATTTAGGTCCTTGATGAGTGTATTTGTGTATCGTCGTGTTGGTAATTGACTGAGAAGGTCCACGAGAAATTCAAGGAACCACTCGCAGTACGATGTGTTGCCAGCGACAGCGCCTGTCTCATTCATCCGACGAAAGAAGTCTAGTAAAAGTGTGTACAGCCATGAGCGGTTAAAGCGTAATCTGGACTTCGAGGCATCATCCGCTGCTTCGTACCGCTTTTGAGCAGCACGCCATGCTTTCCTGGCGACAATGCTTTGGCCAAGAACCTTATCTCGAACAGTTTGGGAATGGAGATTGTGCCAAATGGAAATTGAGACTAGCGGTGCACATTCTTTACGGAGTAAAGGTTTCTCTAATGACTGGAAGGCAGCAACGACGAAGGATAGGAGCGACAGCTTTGCGTAAGGTTGGAGAGTATTATCCAGGTTGAGAGAGAGGACACGGTGGAACAAGGTCGAGAACTGTTCCGGGCGATCCAGGAAGACATCTTGAATATTTCATTAGCAACGAAACCTCCTGAACGTGCGTAGACATACCCCATGAGGGAACATGTGCTCGTTGCTTGACACCTACAAAAGTGGCAATGAGGATAACAAGATGGTTCGGGGCATCGTCAATGTAGGCTGGCCAGAGGTACCTTTGCCATCATTAGCCACACGTCTGCTCGAAGGACGTTGCTTATTGCCCTACCGTTCCAATATCTGAAGACTTTCGAGAAAGGCCAGCGACCGCCAACTGAACGCTTCGGCCGCCAGAGGATCCCAAATTCTGCTCTTTAGTATTTCCGCTTTCGCATGGAGGGTGTTAGATTCACTCAACCATAGCTCTTTCGCCAGCTGCTCCCATCTCTCATTCGTCGATGCGGCAGCCATGTTAGAAGTTGAAGTGTCCGGCGCAGGCGCCATCGCTGGGCGCAATTGTAGGCCCATCAGTCCCAATCGCCCCAGATTGCTCCGCAGAGCAACACGTCCATGCCAAGACTTGACAGCTCCGAAAAGTTTCCAATTTAATCGCGCGGCGCGCCTAAACTTACGATCGAGCCGCGCTGTGTCCCCCAATGCTTGTGGCACTCCGCAGATGATCCTTTAAAGACTGTTATGTGCCCAGCAGGTCTGCATCATATGGACCGTGTCACATATTTCATCCTGCTCGCAATCATTATGTGTCGTCGCGACGCAGTCACCCACTAAGAACGTCTCGGCGATCTTCGCTGTTCAATGAATTGATCAGGAACCACAGACATCATGTCTGACACCGAGGAATTGGACTCAGTCCAAGCCTATCGAGATCTGATATATCGCCATCTTACGAGAACAAACGATGTAAAGCCAGATGATGGGATCGAACCGCCGCTCGCCGAAGCCGATTGCGCCGAACTGGTCACCGAGGTGGAAGTGAAGGCTGCGGAGAAGTCTACAGAACAAAACAAGAAGGCCCATTATGCCCGGATCGAGACTGTCTTCCGAGAGAAGTTCTACTCACTGTTAGCAACCGAGTTAATCGACAAGCCCTCTTTCACCAAAATATGGAACCTGCTGGATGTCGTTGCCATTCTCTCGGATCATGAGCTTTGCGAGCCTGGCCTTATATTCTGGTTGGTCGAAGAGTTGCTGGATAGCCAGACCATCGAAGGATGCCGAAGAGTTTTTGACTATCTGGAGTCACGGAGGGAACGGATTACTGCAGTAAGTGGACTCAGGATGCTACGCAGCCACAGCTAATCAACCCAGAAACATTTTCTCCAGAAGCACCTCATTATCCTGAGATCTTGCAATGAGCTTCTTCGTCGGCTATCGAGGGCGGAGGACACGGTATTTTGTGGTCGAGTCTTCATCTTCCTGTTTCAGAGCTTCCCACTGGGCGACAAGAGCTCTGTCAATCTGCGAGGAGAATTCCACGTAGAGAATGTTACGGTATACGATAAAGACAACCAGAAATCTGCCGATGCTATCAAGCCCATGGACTTAAATGTTGCACCGAATGGAATTGGCTCCGAAGCAGATACCCCAGCTGCGGCATCAGCTTTGAAGGAAGAAACGCCTGGTGCTGGCAGGGAACTCAGCAGGTCCACAAAGGACGATGCGCCACCGGATCTCGACTCTCTCTATCCTATGTTTTGGGCCATGCAAGCTAATTTCTCCTATCCGCCTCGACTGTTTCAGGCGGAGAATCTAAAATCCTTCGAAGAAAGTCTTACTGCCACCTTAGAATGTTTCCAGAAGGTCCACAGCAATATCTCCGCTTCCACCAATCGTTTGGATGAAAGCAAACGGAGTACGAAGCGGAAGCGATCAACATACGGTAGTGAATTGTCCAACAGTGTCAATACAAAGTATTTGACGAACAGGGACCTGTTCGACCTTGAGGTCCATGACATAGCTTTTCGGCGGCATATCCTCGTGCAAGCTCTCATTATTTTGGATTTCTTGCTTTCCTTGACGCCCACAGCAAGGCTGAAATTGTCTGACTCGATAAACAAAGCTGTGCTTTATTCATTTACCTTGTCGGACGAGGACGCTGCATGGGCTCTTAGTACCAAAGCCTCCATCGCAAGCTATTTACAGCAAGGGAATGGCAATGAAGGCAAATTCTATTACCGAATGGTTGACACAGTACTCAGTCGAGATAAGAATTGGGTCCGGTGGAAAGCCGATTCCTGTCCCAGCATTGACCGTCCCCCGATCCGAGTTGAAGAGTATCTCGAAGCGCAGCGAACGTTGAAAAAGCTGTGCACGAAACACCCTCTTCCTCCACCTCCAGGCGCTGCAGAGCTCGACTTTCTGTCCAAAAACACGTCTCTAGACAGTCTCAAGGACCAGGTCAAGCTCTCAATCCCAAGTCCAGAGGCGTTCTACAAGAGCATCAAGAACGACGAACTTGATGCTGAGATGGGTACTGATGAGGAAGTCAAGGCTGCAATGGATGCCAAGGAAAGCAAGCTCTGGAGAGCGCTTCGTGCATCTAAAAGCAAATTCACCCTTTGCGAGCGCATCGATAATGGCAAGAATCTTGAGGCTTTGCTTCAAGAAAATGTCTCCCCGGCTACTGTCACCGAAAGTGCGGAAGCAATAGAGGAGACTGAATGAAATCTTGAACAAAGCTAAACATGATTACCAGAAATGGTAGAAGCCCCCAAGACCAGAAGGCTAGGATGTTACTCCTCCACTAGTTGGCATACAGAGTATCATCGCGGTGCAAAACATACTGCTGTATGCTGCGTTGAAGTCAAGGAGTGCCACCAGCTGACTGCGGCCTGCGGACCGTGAGCACCGCTCACAAAATGAACGAGATACAGCGTCGGCTGGGCCGCCGGATTCAGAACGGCTGCTACCTTTCACTTCTCACGTCGCCGATCATGGCTGATTTCGCGAGCTGCTCGGTTGACTGTTGGGAGCAGGCAAACCATCAGCCGCCAGTCTACTAATGCGCCGAACGTATCCCCAGAGACAGAAGGATGCTGTGGCCAGATGAAGATGTGGACCGCAGACTGCTGTCCGATATCGCAGCAATTCGAGCAATCTTAGCGATAGTCTGGGCACCAAAGTAGAGGAGAATCAAGGCAGCATCTCGTACGTCCGGCGCACTAACTCAGCCATTCCAACGTACTCCGCACATTCTCAGATATGCCTCAAATCGACAAGACTGCGCCTCTCCACCTATGGTCTGCACACTCCGGTGCAAGAGCTCGCACTGGGCGTGACGTTCGACCACTTAGTTGCAGGTCCGAAGCATGGACTTCCACTTGCCAGATCGGGATCGCCCTGAACTCGAGGGCTGTGACTTGCAGTGAGGTCGTCCCCCCTCTACCATTGATGCTCAGTAGATAAGACATAGCCGGCGTTATCTAAAACAATTCTTTCTCAAACGAGAACCTCCAGCTCTTCCCAGGCTGCGAACCACGTCTCCTTGGCCCAACTAAGTTCCTTTCTGCTCTATCTCCTTTCCTGCTCGTACCGGTCTCGAATCTCGGTGCTTAGATCGAGTGTGTGCAGGTCCACCTGTTGGCCGTGATCCATGCCCAATGCCTGAAGCATAGAGGCAGGACAAGTGAGCGAGCGCACATTGAAGTGTTAACAGGCAATGAAAAGCAGAACGAACGAAGGATGCTATTCGTCTACCTCATCATCCTCAGCTTCTTCGGCTGCAGGATCCGGATCTTCTGGTACCTGCCCGTTTGCGGTCGAGTTCACCTCCCCATCGGCATCCGCTTTGTCACCTTTCTCGCCAGCTCCATTCACACCATCAGCATTGGACCCCACATCGACATCTACATGCACCAACCTCTGCTCAACATTCTCCGTCCCCATCCTCGAACTCTCCTCCAACTGTAGATATTCCTCCCAGCCAGGGAACAACTCCTCATCCCCCTCCACTCCCTCCCCTGTGGAAGGCGGCTGCCCAATCAACCTCTCAATCTTCCCCTTGCCATGCTTCTCCAACCCCTCTTTCCAGCGCTTCACCAACCCCGCCGCCCGACTCGGCCTATACGTCTGCGAAAATAGCACCGCCTCCGCTACCCTCCCTGTCTTCACCAGCAGCTCAATACAGGCATCGACATCTCCGCATGCCCACAACGCCGAGAAAGCGACGTTATTCGCACCCGCCTCATCAGCTTGTGCTGCCAGCTTCTTGAGCGCATCTTTGTTGCCTGTACTTGAATGGAGGAGGAGTAAAGAGCCGAGATCTTTGGCGTGGGTGAAGCATTCCTCTGCTAATCGGATGTCCCATGCTGTAAGGGCGGCATCACCAACGGTTTTCCATCGATGCTCTACGTCTGCTTCGCGCGCGATGTCCAGCGCAATTGGGAGGTTGCCTAGGCTTAGGGCAAGCTCGAAGCGGTGTTCAGGATCTGTGGCGACTTCTAAGGCGAGTTCTTTGTAGCCTTGTCCTTCGAGAAAACGTGCGATTTTGTTGAGTTGGTCGGGAGGGATGTCCGGTAGAAGGGATTGTGCAGAGTCCAAGTCGCCGCGCAGCACGAGGGTTTGATACTCGACGACTGTAAGTGAAAGGGAGTGGGAGGTAACGTTGACGTCTTTGTCTGCGAGATACAGCCGTCCATCTCGCGGTATGTACCCTAGTAGATACATGCCTTGGTCGAAGTGCGCGATCGTGTAGGTCTGGTCACCAACCAGATAGTTGAGTCGGTTAGTGGAGTTGGTATACACGAAGCAATCGCCAACCCATTCTCCTGTTCGGACAGATTCTTGAATATCTGTTACGATCTCGAAGGCGGCTTCTACACCATCTTCATCAGCGAGCCCTGCGTTGAAGCCTTCGAGGTAGGATTCGCGGCTATAGCGGAGGATGTAGGTGCTATCGGCGCAGGCGAGGGCAACAAGTTCGCCTGATTCGGACCAATACACCTACAAACTTGTTAGATTTTCTCCAGCTCAGTCTGGTGCAAAATGTACATACCTCTCTCGGATCCACCTCTATCCTCCGAACGAGATTGCCTGTCTCCCAATCAAACATACCAATTCCACCTTGGCCCTTTACACCAAGGAGAACGCCACCGCTCAGTCCTTCTGCCTGAAAGCCAACGTCGACATCTCCTGACTTTTCCTTGAAGTTTCTGAATACCTTAATGCTCATAGCTGATTCACGAATCGCATAGTCGTTGCTGTTGTCCTTGGCTCCCCATGCAAAGTCAAGCGCAGATCCAAAGGCTTTGTTCCTCCACGCCAAAGCAGTGTAGATGATATATTCGCCGTCCCCACATACCGAGACAAACCGGCCATTGGGAGAATGCTCCAGGGTCTGCGGGTAAATCTCACATGAACCCAGCTCTTTGGTCGGTAGCGATAGAGGAGCACCGTCGTTGAGACCCATCTCGCCGCCTTTAATAACAGTTGTGACGACCTCATTGTGTCTTGCCCAAACCAGTTTTCCAGAGCCATCCATTGAGACTGCTGGTTCCTCCCGACCCATCTTTACCACAACAGCGCCATCATCAAAGCCCATAGCAATGCCTTGTTTGCCTCGCTGATAGCTTACACACCACGCCCTTTCCAAGCCGTAGCTTAGCGACTGCTCCAGTCGATATGTGTTGGCGTGCCATATCTTGATTGTCCCGTCTTCAGATCCAGAGATGATTATAGGTAGTTCGGGGTGGTAACAGGCAAACGACACGTTGCTGGTGTGACCCTCCAGCGTAGCAATCAATGCTTTCGTCGTGTAGTCCCATATCTTAACGGTCTTATCGTCTGAGGTTGTGAGCAAGTATGGCTTATCCGATTGCGGATAGTAGTCAACGTGATTGACACCCTTCGACTCATGTGCTTCCAGCGTAAAATTTGGATGATTCGAGCCCAGATTCCAGATCTTTACTGTGCGGTCTAGACATGCTGAAGCAAAGGTGTTTGTGTCTTTCGGATTGATGGCAAGGCCCATCACATAATGGCTATGACCTTCAAACACCTGCACGCATTTCCATGCTTTGTCCCAGTCCCATAGCTTTATGGTCATATCATCTGAGGCCGTGAGAACAAATGGCTGTGAGGGATGGACGACAATGCTTCGAATGTAGTCTGGATGCGCTTCGAAGGAGGTGATCTTCTCGGAGGTGTTGTAGTTGTAGACTCGCAACTGAAAGTCATCAGAGCCACATACGATCCAATTCTTACGAGCGACGAAACGGCCAGCGCGGACCGGGACATCTGTGAGCTCGAAGGTTTTGACAATGGCCTTGAAAGGTCAGTGTTGGGCTTGAGCTTCGCAGAATCACACTTACCTGTGTGTCGTATGACCAGATGTAGACATGACCGGAGTATAACGTAGTAAGAATCCATGGCTCAGTGGGGTGAAAGTCGATGCTCTTTACTCGCTCCGAGCGAGCAAACAGCTGTCTTTTCACATCAAGCCGCATGCTTGTAGATCTCCTCTTGGCTGTACAAGCCAAGATTAGATTGGAGCTTTAAGAGTCAGGAAAAGGGAATATTAGGGCCATTAGGTTCATGTTATGAGTTGATGCATCTAGCATTCAAGTTGCCAGATATTGCGCTAGCAACCCTGGTTAAGTGCCACGACAATTTTGGAGCTTTCAGCCCTAACTACTGTATCACAGCCGTTTTCCCTTCGAACTCTTTTAAACCGCACCCAAATTGCTACTTTCCTTCCCAGGATTTCGAAGTGTCGCTGCGAGACCCAGCAAAGATCATGCATGCGCATAGTGCTCTACATACGGTGAGCTGGCCCAAATTGCCCTGCCCTCATATATGAGGAACAAACTTCACAGCTTCGGAGAATCTGCCGATTTACAAAAGAGTCTCTCGACTTCCATATGTATGATAGTGGCGATTTTTGGTGGCTCACTACTGATGACGGCCGGCAACATGTGTATCCCTCAGTCGTGAAAACAGCCGAACTATTCGCTGCACTACACCCTCCTAAGGAGAGCGGCGAGTCCAAACCTCGTTACACACTCCTTCAGCAGCCATTGTCACGATTGTGAAGATCACATCTGGAGTCTTAATTGATGCTGCATGCGGTGAACAAGCATGCAGTTGATCGTCGTGAATTGATTACAGCAAACTATATTGTCATCGCACTTCTCTGTCATTTTCATTTCTGCTATAAGCTGGTGGTGGTGGTGGAGACGGTGAAGCGAAGAAATGTCTGGCTACAGCCGCTCCGCCGTCTGCCATTAAAACCTGTAATAACACTATCGGATCGAAAGGTGGAGGCACATCATTCGCTTCCTCTACCACTGCTCTTCTTGCCCTCCTTGGCTCCTCTGTTGGCGCCCTCCATCTCCTTCCGTCCCAAACACTATCTTACGTAATTTGGGTGGAATCTACTCCGATCCAATCTCTCTCGCGCTGCAAAGTCATATTATATCTCTCCTCTCGCGACCGTGACCGTGGATATGCGCATATGCAGATAATAAAGAAGATCGCACGCAACGCAGCGAGGCTAAGGAGGGCGGCAGCGATAGGAATGGCGATCGAGGTTAATGAGGTGAAAGAGTTGGGTGAAGACGTCGCAAAGGCGTATGAGCCAGCCGAGGAGGGTGCAGCCGCGGGCGGCATGGCTAATGAAGGTGCAGGCTTTTCTGCAGTTCTCTTTTGAAGGACTAACCCTGTCAAGGTATCTTGAAGTAGGAAAGAGACGGCGACAGTGAAGCAATTGAAAGACTGTAAACGAGTGTGATTTCAGATACTGCTCGAAGGATGGGAAGTGGCAAGCAGCAACACAACAGCATAACGGCATCATCAGGATATTGGCACCATCATCGCCCAACTTGAAAAGTACTTACCATAACCAAAACCACATCTGAGCCACCTGACAGTCGCTCCATCCTGACAGTGTCTTCTGCTTTGCCCTAAGACAGGGGCCACGAAGTCGGTCAAACTGCTTTCAAACATCCTTGTGATCATCTGCTCTTAGACCCGGCATTCTTTACATGACTTCCACATCCAAATTGAGGAGCCGTCGTCAGCACGTCCCTGCGCCGGCAAGCGGTGCAAGGAAAACGTGGCACAGGGAAATCAGCACCTAGCTTTCGAGTCATATCTTGCATCCCACACCACGTCGCGTTCTAATTCTACAAGGCGGATCTATTACATGGTCATTGTTCTGTCTTTCATGAAAGTCTTCTAGATCCAACCTCTCTTACTGGGTAGACTTACATCGTCGAAAAGGCTGGCTTTCTGTGACTGTACCGAGATTCGCCCCAAAGTGGGCCAAGTTTTCTTACACCGCCAAAGTTCGCCATGACCTAGGATCGCCGTTGGTCTTCCGGTCCGTGGTAGAGGCTGAGCGGAAGATCGACGCAACGGGCTTCCGCGCGAAGCAACATGAAGGACATATCACTACTGGTAGCTTGGACCTTATTCTGCCCGATACCAGCGTCGGCGCAGCTCAGTCCGACTATTCCGGACAAGGTATAGGTGCTACTGCTTCGAGCGCCTTCATCGCTCAGAGCTCTTTTCGATCTCGTGCGAGACTTCTCAAGGCTGGAAAATATGCACGCCAAAGCATGTCTCGTCTACCAGTAGCCAAGTTTGACATCGACTCAATCTGTGTTTCGGAGCAAGATGGCAGCTAATTATTTTCGGAGTGGAACACACTGTTCTCGGACGAATACTCTGCACATTCCTGCGTGCAAGAACCTGCAGGAGGATGTTGCTACATCCTTGTCCTCGAACCCAGGCGATGTCATTATCATTGCGCTGACTATCCGTTAATGTACTGTCACTGCAGTAAAAAGCATGCGACCAATTCTTTCTTGATGTCAGGATGATCCCACGTCGTGTGAGCACCACCATTCGTGTTTCGCTTACTTGAAATTGTAGGCTGATGAATAGCAATGCCGATCCAGCATTCTTAAGCAGACCCAGCCTCTACCTTAGTGATACACCAACCAAGTCTCCATCTCAGAGCGAAGGCTCACAGAGCGACGAAAACGACGATGAGCTGGAGAGTTCTAAGTAAGCTCTTGCTCGGCTGCAAGTTGATGCCATGCCAGCCTTCGCTTTAGCTGTTCGGCGTGAGCATACTTAGGCTGCAACTACCCCGGAGTTAAGATGTGAGGTCGATCCAAAGTCCCCTCCATGGCTCCTCTCATGTTCTGTTCATTGTCAGGTTTAATGATGGCGCTTGTTGGCTCTTCAAGGTACCTTCTACAGGTCACCCAGACGATGTAATACGGGTGCTAAAGAAGGAAAAAACCATTCCGTTGCCGAAGGTCTACTGCTTCAGCGCTTCGTTGGACAATGAGCTTGGTTGTCCTTTCATTTTGATGGAGTTCATTGAGGGCAAAACTATATCTGATGTCTGGTTCAACAAAAGCATCCCCGAAGATATACTGGACCAACAGCAAATTAAATATCTGCAAGATATCGCGACGGCCATGCTGCAGCTCAACAAGTTTGAATTTGACCACAGGGGCTCCGTCAACTTTGAGGAGGCCGGCCTACCAAGCAAAGTGATTGGTCCGACGCGCATCACAGATCTCAAGGCTCTGTTGGAGCAGGATGACGGCCGCCCTGATGCATCCAAACAATTTTTTTTCCGCAGGGCCTTTCGAGAACGTTGGAACTCCTCCTGATAAGTTCGGTCAAAGACTTTTCAAGCTTTTGCGAATGTTCATAGACCTCCTTCCTGAGTTCCCGGGTACGCCAGCATTCGTGCTTACCCATCCAGCTATCCACACACAAAATATCCTCGTCGCAGAGGATGGAGCTTTTAAAGTCATCGTCGATTGGGATGGTGTCGCAGGCCAGTCAAGAATTCTGGGCCCGGAAATTTATCCCAGATTTCTGACCTCTCGATTGGGACTCTGTTATGTACGACTATCCTTGGGGTAACAGCCAATCGGAGAACTCTCCAGAAGAGCTAGTCAGATACCGAGGGGAATATCTTCGCATCGTCCTGGAGATGAAGTCGAAAGATGGCGTCACGAAAGGTACTGAAGTCGATGTGACATTGACCCAACAATCGCTTGTTGTTCAGACTATTTACATGGCAGCAAACAACGAGACCTGTACCCACGAAACAGTCTTGACATTGCTCAAAGAGATTGCCCGCCTCATGGCTCCGGCGTCTTTCCAAGAACTGGAAAAGGATGAGCTTCTAACAGGCAAGCCTCATGCCACAGACGAAGAGTCCGGAGTCTCACCGCAACATCAAGAGAGATTGAATGCAATGGGAGAAAAGAACACGGAGAGCCAATGTGACGCAGACTGCTAAGAACAAATCGTTAAGTACTCGGAGAACGAAGAGGAGGCAAAACGTGTGGTTGATGGGAACAAGGAGGCGGACAAAATAAAAGATAGTCCAAATCAGCACAAAACTCACCCAACGACACGGAGAAAGACGAAAACTCTGTCATCTCAACCCAGACCAGGAAAGGCAGAGAGTAGCACGACGATGAAGACGACGATGAAGACGACGATGAAGACGACGCAGACACGGAGGCAGCAGAAGCCAGTGGCAAAGATAGTTCTAACAGTGACAGTGACAACGAACCGCATGAATGGAAGGACGACCAGGAGAAGTTCCACACCTGGGATGTCACCCACGCGCTCGCCGATGACAACCTCGATGATCACAGGAAGGCAATGCTAGAGGAGGGCTTCGGGAGGTTTCTTGCCGGGTAGTAATTATATTTGGTGGCTGGAAGGCAAGTTGACGGCTCAGACTTGAGGTTCAAATTTCGTTGATGTGTCTGGTGTCCCCTCATCTGGAATGGTAAATTCACGCTAGGCTTATAGAGTGTGAGTATAGTGCTGCTTGCATTGTCATCCAATCTATTCGCGACGACGGTGAATTAGCTTCAGGTGGGCAAAGCAGATTTGTTTGTGCCGAAGTCCAGCTCGAAGAGCCATGCAGCACATACAGCGAGTACAATGGACGAATAACAGAGGTAAGCGAGGTGCATGCGTTTGTATTCGAGATAGCTAAGTGCTCGCTGCTCGCCATCTCACGAGCGCCCATGTGCAGACAGTCCTTGCCGAAAACATCTCTTCTTCAGACGGCTATAATCTATGTTTCAATCGTTCACGTCAGGTCATGTCTGTGCTCAGATGTTGTCGAAAGAGGGGTCTTTAACGCTTCCCCCAGCATCGCCCAAGCCGGCAACCGGTCGATTGTATGACCAGCCGTCGAACTGCTGCTGCATAGTCTGCGACAGCATCGGTCCATCAACGTAAGAATCGGTTGGAGCCTCAGAGGTGAATTCTCGGTCAAAGTTGGCGGTGTCACGGGCATCGACCTGCGTTTGGAATTAGCACTTGAGACAAATCCAAGTATCTGGTAGAGCTCACCACACTGGGCCGGAAGCTAGGCTCATATTTCCTCTGCAAAAGTTTCCTCCAGTCAATGTTGGAAAAGAAATGATGTGCCTTGATTTCGGCGGCACCGTTTGCACCTAACCGGCGTTCAGGATTGCGGTCTAGTAAACGGGTCAGAAGATCCTTGGCGGCAGAAGGAACGATGTCAAGTCCAGGAAAGTGGAGGGGTTCTTGAAGGATCTTCCGATACATCTCGTTCGTGTTTTCGTCGTAAAACGGCGGCAATCCGGTCAACATTTCGTAAAGGAGCACGCCAAGAGTCCACCAGTCGACAGTTTTTGTGTACCCATGACCGAGTAGAAGTTCGGGAGCGAGATACTCAGGCGTTCCGCAGAAGGTATTTGTGCGATCTTCATCTTTCATGTCCAGCTTGCAGAGACCGAAGTCGCACAAGGCAATATGACCAGAGTAGTCAAGGAGAATATTTTCTGGTTTCAAATCTCGGTAAATAACTTTGAAGCCATGCAGGCATTCAAGAGCGCACAGTAATTCTGCTGTGTAGAATCGTGATCGGTTGATATCGAATCGCTGCTCCTTCTGCAAATGGTGGAAAAGCTCGCCGCCGTTGACGAACGCCAAAACTAAGTAGAGCTTTTTAGGAGATTGGAAGGAGAACTTTAACGGTACGATAAACGGGTTGTTGATCTGTGCAAGGACGGATCTTTCGGCGAGTGTATGTGCAACTTCGGATCTCGAGATGATGTGAGCTTTGCGGAGCGTCTTGACCGCGTATATTCGGCCAGTGTCCTTCTTCATGACCTGCATGACTTTACCGAAACTGCCCTTTCCTACAACCTTCAGTAGATCAAAATCTTCAATCTTCAAGCTTCCTTTCTTGCTCTCGACGTAGTTGATGCCAATCTTGATCTTGCCAGTTCCAAATTGCACATCCAACCACTCCGCTCCTAATTGTCCGGCTTGTCTCTCTTGTGTGGCGAACATTGCTTCCGCCCTGTCATTGTCTTTCTTGCTCTTCCTGGCGTCTGGTACAAACTGTCGTGGCTCTTCGAACCGCGGTGTTACTCTAGCGCCGCCTAGGAAGATGTCCTCGTTTCTTCCCGCCCCAGGACGGGCTGCCGGGTTTCTGAGGTATAGCTGAACACTCAATTCAGTCTCTCTGGAGACGTCGAATTTGAACGACGTATTATCACCAGCCCACAGAGGGTTTTCCGGGGAGCCTTGCACGGCATCGACAAAAACTTGTAACTTATCGAAATCAACTAGAGCATACGGAAGATATCGGCTGATGTAACGGCCATGATTTGTTGGAGCAGCATTGATTCCACCACTAGTAGACACAGGTCGGTTTGACCCAGCGTATGAACCCACCAAAGAGCCCCCTGTAAAAGACGAATTTGGTCGAGCTGAGCCGGCTAACGTTCCCTGCCCGAAGTGATTGTTGAACACTGTCTGATAGTGAGGAGGAAGTGAAAAACCTTGACCTTCATGAAGTGTAACAATGAGGATGCCGGGTTTAGTGGAGGCTGCTGGGGGAGAAACCAGGGCTTCAGATGCGGCTAACGCAAATATAGGTCAGCTCGACGAGCCCAGAGTACATCGCGGTATCAGTCTTGCCTATTACGTTCGCTGAGGCGACACTCAGGCCAGCCGGCGTGGTCGCGCCACTTGTGCTTTCAGCAATTGAAGGTGGTTCATCTGGCTTGATGGTGGAGGTAGATGAAGAACGGCCGAAGCCGCTTGTGAGAGGTGCAAGGTGAGTATCCTTGAGCTCTAGAGAAGGATATCAGCCACACTCAACTTTTGGGGTTCCGAGAGCAGAGTGAAAGGACAATCAGCCCGGTAAACATACTCTTGGTAAGTTTCCACGACATTGCGCAGTCACTTTGGTTCTCTTCAGGATCACTTTGGATGGCGTCAAGTGGAGATAAATGCACGCCTGCGCAAAATACACCAGATGGATTTGTCCAGAGCAATTTCAGGTAACTTGTGAGTGCGTTCTTGTAAATTTCCCAGCGCTCAAAAAACAGGGAGGCCCAGAACTGGCTTTGGACGGATGCGCAGTGATTGACAGAGTCGGCGACGACTCGTTGCTCGATCTGTGACGAATCTCTCAAGAGTTGAGTGATTCTTATTTCATCTGGCCTCGTATTGCGAGGTTTGTGCTGGCAATGTCCTGTCTTCCCCTGTGTTTCGTGATGACAATGGCGGCTTGGGGGTCAACTCCACTATCACAAGTGTGCGAGTCGCTGACTTTGCCACGCACAAAGCCTGCACATTCTAGTTCTACTGGCCGGCGCTAGACGCCTTTCTTGGCCGATATGCCGACAACGACCGTCCATGAAACCTCCCAACTTCAACAAGGCGCACCTGCGCAACACGCTTTATTCCCAACGTACGCTTCCCAGAGTGCGAAGAAGACACCGCGATCTAGGAGATTAGTCCGGCGACCGGTCCGATATACTCAATTCTTCGACCCTCTCGACAAAGACGAAGAGGAAGAGGGGCGTGATTACCAGGCTTGGCAATCTACAGACTCTGAGGTTGAAGAGGATGCTCGGATTGAACGCAGTATGGGTGTCATAAGGAAGAACGCGGCATCTCGTGGTAGTGAAGGGGGGACTAAGTATCATTGCGATGTGTGAGTATACGAATAAATTCGCCGTGAAGGTCGCTGACGTATTCGCAGCTGCAGCGCAGACATAACCGCAACGGTAAGTCCACGCCACTGCCACGCACCAACCCAGATCGTGTGATGGACTTCAAAAGATGAGTACTGATATGACTCGATAGGTGCGCATTTCATGCGCTGAGTCTAGCTGCGTCGACTACGACCTTTGCGTTCAATGCTTTGCGAATGGTGAAACCAGCCAAAATCATGATCCTAAAATCCATCGCTATTGTGTAATCGAGCAAAATTCGATCCCTATCTATACCGAAGACTGGGGTGCAGATGAAGAGTTACTCCTTCTGGAAGGCGCGGAGAAATACGGCCTAGGGTCGTGGGCTGATATCTCCGAACACATTGGAGGCTACCGTGGCAAAGACGAAGTGCGGGATCACTATATCAACACCTATGTCAATAGTAGTCGATTCCCGCTCCCCGAGCTTGCAGACCCCAGAGATACAAGGCTCTTTGATAGAGTACCGAAAGATCAATTTCAAGCTCGCAAGAAACGGCGGGTTGAGGAGCGGAAAGAGGCTGCGAAATCGGCACCGCCCGCAACACCCAAACAGAAACCAACTGCTTCTGTTCCGTCATGCCACGAGGTACAGGGTTTCATGCCTGGCCGCCTGGAATTCGAGACCGAGTTCGCCAACGACGCTGAAGAAGCCGTTCAGCACATGCAGTTTGAGCCAGGAGACGGCATAGACCCGGTAACAGGCGAAATGGATGAGGAGACAACATTGAAGATGACAGTGTTTGACATTTACAACTCACGTCTGATGGCTCGGATGGAGCGCAAAAGAATTATTTTCGAGCATAATCTTTTAGAGTACAAGAAAAACAGCCTTATCGATAAGAAGAGAACCAAAGAGGAGCGCGACCTGCTTAACAAAGCCAAGCCTTTTGCGCGGATGATGAACCACGAAGACTTTGAAAGCTTCACGAAAGATCTCGCACTCGAGCAAAACCTGCGAACAGCCATTCAACAGCTTCAAGAGTGGAAGACCATGGGTATCAGCGACCTCAAGCACGGTGAGAAGTATGAGACCGAGAAGCAGAATCGCGCTCAGCGTGCTCAACCACAAGGACAGTTTGACCGACTGGCGTCTTCTATGCAGAAGAAGGCAAATCAGCCTCAAGCGGACACAGTCACAGAGGTTTCTAAGTTGACGGGACCAGAATTGCCGCACCGCTTCCAAAAGAAATCCAAAACATTGCCTCAACTGTCTGACACCAAGCCTGCTGTTCTGAACGACTTCGACATGATGTTTGCCGAGGCATCCAACGGGGCTCTTTCTCCCCCGGCCCAGAAGCCAAAGATGCGGTACGTCGTACAGCCGCTGAACGGGACGACACCCTGGAAGCTGGAAGAAGAAAGACCAGCACCGCCAGATTTCCAATTGCTAGGTGAGGAGGAAGTCCAACTTTGCAATGCACTACACATGCGACCAAAGTCATATATTACAATTAAGGAAGCGTTGGTCCGAGAAGCAATGAAGCAGGGAGGCTTCTTGAAGAAGAAAGAGGCAAGAAGTATTTGCAGGGTAAGCAGTCTTTCCTGGTAACCTGGACGATAGGTTGACTCTTGATTAGATCGACGTGAACAAGGCCAATCGAGTCTTTGACTTCATGGTTCACAGTGGCTGGATCTCGAAAGCGTAGCTCAGGACAATTCTTTTGCACGAGCTTTGGCAGGCTGTATATATTTGTTTGAATACGTCAGACCTGGGTTTCAGCGAGCGACAAAGAGGGCTTGAGCACGGATTGCTGGTCTATTGGTATGGGGTTAGCGACATACATAGGACATGGATACATACCACGCGGCCTTCTCTGCGAATAGAGCATATCTACACAAATCTTTTAACCCAGCAGCTACAGTAAATAACACATCCTTATTCCAAAGTCTCACATGCCAATCGATACGCTTACTTTTGTACTCGTAGTTTCTGTGTGGCCCAGCTAAACGACAAACGAGCACCAAGAGGCAAGCTAGGCCATAAGCGTGGTAGCATGTGGCTTGAGAATTGTGGCGGTGCGAGCTACGTAATGCAAACGCTGAAACTCGCCCCACGTTGTGAAAGACCAACTTACCAGTAGCACAACATCACAGAGCACCGTCGAAGCATACAAAAGGAAGAATAATCTCTTTAACTTTCGTCAATCGCACAGTGTCTTCCATACTTCTCAAAACCACAACTTACACTTCACAACAAACTGAGCATTTGCCGCATCCATCATGTCTACTACGGTTCACGTGCAAGGGATATCGCCCCAGACAAGCGAGAAAGAGGTCAAAGACTTCTTCAGTTTCTGGTAAGTAGTATTCTGCCTTGTTACTGAGATGAGGATGTTTCCTGACACGTATCACAGTGGAAAAATAACATCCATTTCAGTGACCCCATCATCAGACGCAGCTGATGCACCAAAATCAGCATCTGTTACCTTCGAGAAAGAAACGTAGGCAGAGCCACTCATCGGTCTTGTCAGCAAGTTTATTAACACTCGTCGCAGCGCTACCAAAACCGCTCTTCTCCTCGATAACACTCAACTTGGTCCCTCTCAAGTTCACGTCACCTCCGCTTCCAGCATCGACGACATCGCCTCCAAAGCCCCTCAATCCCCCATCACAGGAAGAGATGCAGACGGCCCTGATATTGCGCAGGAAGATAAACCTCGCTCTCGCATCGTCGCGGAGTACTTGGCTCACGGCTATACCATCTCCGACACTGCCATCCACAAGGCCATCGACCTTGACAACAAGCATGGATTCAGCTCCCGGTTCACAAATGCCCTTGCCTCTTTCGACCAGAAATACAAGGCGACTGACAAGGCTAAGAGCGTCGATGCTTCATACGGCGTCACAGACAAGGCTATGCAGGGCTGGCGTGGATTGAATTCTTACTTCGAGAAAGCGCTGGACACCCCTACCGGTCAGCGCGTCAGGTCATTCTACGTGCAGAGCGACAAACAGGTTCGAGATATCCACAACGAGGCGCGGAGACTTGCGAATCTGAAGTCTGGGAAGAATGAGCCAGAGACTGTTGCGGGAACCGATAAGACGGTTTGCAACTGCGGTGCAGACACTGGGAACTGCCCCTGTGAGCCCGGCAAGTGTGCTTGTGCCAATTGCGGCAAAGCCAGCAAGTCCGCGCAGGAGGAAGTCGAAAAGGCTTCCGGTGGTGTTGCCCCTACCGGTACCAAGACTGATTGAAGAATGTCTACTATCTGGACGTGGTGGTTCGAGGATACATGAATGTGGACGACAGGTCTTGCGACGAATGACATGTTGAGCTCCGAGCGAGTACTCTTCGGTTTCGAGGCATGAACATCAGCGGATTTCCCAACCCTTTCTTTATTGATTTCCTGCTCTCTGCTTCTTAGTGGCTGTAGCTAGGTAGCTGAAAATGCAAAAGTACTGCTCCAAGCCTTCAAGCTCCACGACCCGGCTCTGAATTTCATCTATCGATTAGGTGTTTCACCATGAGGGTTTTCGCGGCGCGTGCTGTGCCTTGCCCCCAAGAATCTTCCAGTGTTTGACTCCGAAGCTCAATTGTATATCCGTCATCGGTTCGTCAACGAAGCCACTCCTCCTCTTCACCATTTCAGGACGCAGCACAATTTCCATCAGCAAAACGTCATCTTGCCTTTCACTTAAAATCAAAGAGCAATCCTTCGCTGGGCATGGCTCTAGCTGCTCTTACTACAGATCGATACCCACACCTGTCTAACAGCTTTACAAAACTTTGAAAGCCCTCCCAGTCACAAAAGCGTCCTCCCAACCAACCGCCTCCACTCCAAAGGATTTTACCATCTTTCCCTCACTGGCTCACCCTACCCAAAGGATTACTCACAGCAGAACCATGCCCCAAAGATCCCCTCCACAACTCCCCGATCCTCATCCCATCAAATCCAGCCCTACCTGCCAGCCTAATCTCCTCGGCCAATCAGCCCCACCATCATGATTAATCCATTCCGTCCTCATCCTTCGTATCTTTCCCTGGCGCGCTCCCAGTCCCTCTGCCCTCTCCAATCCTTGCCCTCTGGGTCGACTCGATTCGAGGCTTGGCTGATTATGTTCAGATTCCTAGCCTCAAAACTGTGTAGTAGCGAATCACCTTTACGTTTGTTATCCACACTAGTCCTTTTTATTCCTCTTAATTACCCGTGATTTTCCCGTAGTTGTTTACCCGTAATTTTCCCGTAGATACCCTACAGCAAAGACCCGACCGGATGTAGTCGTGGTCAGCAAAGAGACTTGACGCGAATCACCCGCCGTCTGAGTGGCCTGTTCTGTCGCAATGAACAAGGTATCGTGGTGGAATATCATGCGTTTAGGGTAATTATCTGGTTGCGTGACATGTTTTGGGCTGCAGGTGTTGTTTCGTATTCCAAAGGTCGGAAGTGGGGCCCCCCACCGCGTTTGGTGTTTGTTTGGTGTTGTTTGGTTTGGAGAGGATATAAAGGATCAGATGTTCTCCGAAAAGCGAGCAGGTACATTTAGGGATTTTCCGCTGGTTTTATTTCTATGTAGCAGTATTTGTCTTGGCCAGAAAACCCAGCAGAGCTCCAGCAGGTCCTTCACTGAGACTTTGCTAACACACTCCTGAGTAATCCCTCTTGCGCAACGACGATGTGCGGTCGAGACCGACATCAGCCTCCTCAGCCCTCTGCCAAAGCTCTCGAAGCAGGCTTCCATCTATACGAGCACCCACACAATACCTCAACTGCAACCTCCTCCTTCTCTCGCGCCTCGACTTCAATATCATCAACATCATCCTCAACAACACCGGCCCCCTCCATAACCAAAAAACGAAGATGGTACAAGCCGGAATTGAGGCTCAACCTGCACGAAGACTGGTTGTGGGTGGGGTTCATTCGCGCCGGGCCTACGACGCCTGCTGGCACAGGCCCGGGCCAGGGTCAGATCGGAAAGGAGGAGGATGAGGAGTGGGAGCAGCTGCCTGCGTATGCGCCGCAGGAAGAACGCAAAAGGGAAGGGATGGAGAGGATTGACGAGAATAGTAGATGTGAGCAGGAAGGGTGGCTTGTTGTGCCCCCTAACTTTGAGCCAGGTCAGGGGAGGAGAGATGCGGAAGGGGTGGACCCGCCGGCGTACCGATGAGATTGCAGAAAGGGAAGCGAGTCTGAGCTTGATTGGCATGATGCGCATGATGTGATGACAACGATCCTGTTTAGCGAGCGTTATGAAGAGCATTTCTTGGAGTAAAACGACCCCTGGGTCTAACCGTTTTCTGTTGACCCGACCACACCAGAAGACCTTCAGACTTCCTCAAACATTGAGATAAGTGATCACGCACGCTCTTTCTTTCAGGCATAATTCGCGTCTTGACATGCTTGAGTTATGACTGTCGGCCTTGGTGCCGAAGTTCATATGCTTGAAAGCTCGAATCCCTTGGTAGAGGTGCAGCTCATTTCTGCTGTACCGATGAGGGCACCATCACAAAGTGACCAACAATCCAATGATTGCAACGTCTTCACGCTGCTGTGAAAGACGAATTGTTGGGTCGATTATGCGCTTCCAATATTTGGTAAAATTCCACTGTGTGGATATTCGAGCTCCAAAGCTTGTGTTCTGTAGGCTAGTCTCCCAATTCAGGGTATCACTGCTCTCAGTCATCCCAAATGTCTCTCACATAGTCCTCCGTCAACCTCTCGTCCTCTCCATATTTTGCCTGCCACATATTGAAACCACCAACCAATACGCAGATCTCCTGTTTCCTTTTCTCGGAATCTCCTAGGAGCTTCCCAGCCAAACCTTTTCGCTCTCTCGCATATCTGAGCGCTGCGCTCGGTCCTCTCTGTTGACTCAACGCACAGTGGAAAATGACTTGATCTTTGTCTTCCAAGGTTCGTAATAGCTCGGGTATCCGGAAGTCAAGAGTGTTACTTGGTATCCAGGTAGAACCTTTGATGTGGCCGCCAACGTGGTCGGAGTCACGCACGTCAATGATGGCAAGATTTGGCGGTGGAGATGAAAGGAGCAGCTCAGCAAGGGTTTCGCGCGACATGTGCGTCAGGGAGGAGATCGTGATGAGGGACATGGCGCTTTGTTTGTACCTCCGCACACTCAGAGATCGCAAGATTCTACCACTCTTGGGCAAGTAGACACGGAATATAGACGTGAATACCATGTTGGAGAGATTCAGATTCGATGGTGAAATGTGCCACTTGGTTCCTTGGCGCAACGCCGCTAATTTCTGCCCCATCATGGAGCTCGAGAATACTCCAAAGATCGAATAGCCTTGCTTTCGAAGATATTATCCCTGACACATCTCGTGGCCCGTATGGAGTCTCTTCAGGCTGCTAGATGCTGCGTGCGACGAGGCATCACGCCACACAATACGCAACTTCACTCCCATCTGACTCCCTCCAGAGCTCTAAGACATCCACATGGGAGACGGAAAACATTGGGAGCATCTACATCTACGCGGCTACTAAGCACTTCACCCTCACAACTACAAGAAGAAACCCCATCGTCTCCTCCCTCACAATCGCAAACACAATCACCTAAACCCAGCACAGACCCACGCCCGAGCCAATGGACGAACCTGTTCCAGGCCCAGCGGCCACACGGCACCCCCCCCACCCCTCCTTCTCGCGACCGAGCTGCACTACAGCAGCAGCTCGACGCAAAAGTGGATGTACTAGACCTCGTCCAGCCCCGCCAGAGAGGCTCATCAATTGACATGATGCACCGTGTTCGCGACGGTCTCAGAATCATAGACGCCAAAAACACGCATGACAGTTTGGCAGCAATCCATCTTCGGCTAACGCCTATGCTTGGGCGCACAATCGGTGTTGAACCCGGCAGTGGGAGTCTAGATCTGCAATCTGCGTTCAGGATCCTGGAGATACGGTGTGCGGCAAACAATTTGAAGAACGATAGCATTCGGCAGCGGACGCATGTCAGGAGGGGGCAGGCGAAGAAGGAATTGAGGAGTAAACGGTGGAGGGCGATGTTCAAGGAAGGGTTTCTGAGGGAGTTGGGGAGGGTGAGGAGGATGAAGGGGCAAGGTTGGTAGAGCTGGATATAGTGTGGGAGGTTCGGACTAGGTAGCAGGAATGCGAGAGGATACATGAGACGAAAGCCGTCGTCAATTTTCTATTTCTACTGCATCTGCTGGAGCTGCCGGAGTTGCTGAAGTAGATGTGAGGCCACAATCCATGTGGCACACTACGAGCATGAGAAGCCATACACTCTGTATGCGTATTGTTCAAGGGCCTCCAGCTCCTACTGCCATTCAAAAGAGGAAGTCTGGCTAATTCAAAGCCGAAAGTTGACAGTCAGTTGCGTGTTCATAGCATGATTATTATCAATCCCTTTTCCCTATTCCATACCCTCCATATCCGCCATAGCCGCCATATCCAGAATGACCATTACCATTCCCATTCATCCCCATACCTCTGATTCCGATAGGTGGTAATCTATTCATGTGCCTGCCGCTTTTTCTTCTTTCCCAAATCATCATGCCCATTGCGCCAAGACCAGCACTTGCAACCAGCGCAAAGAAGCTGAGCAATACAAATCCAACGCCATGGTCCTTGACACCAGTGATTGGCCTTCCCACCATGCCAGGGAGAACGTCACCGTCTATCCAGCCAACATTGAAAGTGAATGCAAGAGGTTCGGTACGAAGTACTTTTGTGCCTTCGCTTGACAGAGAAGGGTCGGTGAGATTGGGTAGGGAGTAGGCAGTGGAAGCAATTAGATGGGAGGAAGAAGCCGTATCCTCTTGATTGATGCTTGTATGGAAAAGAACGTTGACGCCGGTATGCAAATGCAGATGTGACAGTTGGAGAATTCCTTGAAGTGCTATTGTCAAAGGCGTCCATGCTTCACTTGGCCCGGTTCCAACGAGCCCACCTCCCTCCATCTTCGCCGAAGGTTCGTAGGTGTGAACCGTAGCAACGCGTTTGGGAAGAGGGTAGGAGGGCACTCGACACGTGAGAGGGACATCACTGTGGACAAAGAATTCGAGCAAATGGTATGATTCGTCTTCGAGGGATGCGATAGTGCAGGTGAGCGTCGTGGGGGTGGCGTATGGGAAGGCTAGCGGGAGATTCGTCTCGTTACAGGTAGGGAAAGGGATGTATTGTAAATTGCCATGGGGGTCGGAGATCTATGGAGAGCTCTGGAGTCAGTCAAATAGATCGAAAGGGTGCTCGTGCCACAACGTTTCTTTTGGTTGATAAAGCGGATGTCTCAGGGATTTGGATATAGAAGGAATAATCGTACATGTTCTCCAGTGTCACTGTTCCACCACAATCAGCTTGAAATATCAAGTCGACCGACTTTGAGCGGAACTCACATCGTCCTATTTAGACAGCTGACAGGTACCAAATCACCCTTCTCATATCCTTTTTTGTTCCCACTTGCGTTCCCTAGGACTTTCGCATCCGCCGCATTAACAGCCACGGAGGACGAGAAGTAAGAGGTAAGGAGTGTTTGAACCAGGATTTTGAAGAACCTGGTCTCGAATGAGCGCATCACGAGCAGCAACGAGCAGAGTTGAGGCCCATTCCCTGGAATTCGTCTGATTCTTCAGTTACTATTGAAGAGGGTCCAAAAGATTTTCATCGCGGCAACTCGCTTCTCTTTCCGCTATTGTCACCTACATTAGACCTTGCCTACCTCGTCCACCCGCAGCAAAATACTTGTACGAGACACGGCATCTCCTCTTCGACCTTCTTGTTGATGCATGACCACATTCAATAGATATAATTTTTCAAGGAACGGTGCACTATGCACCTCTTCGGACCCGGCTGAAGCGGCTCCGCAGCCTTTCAGTATTTACGCCAACGAAGTGATCTCCAGGTGGAGTCTCGATCACAGGTACTGACCCTTCGGGCCCCTTGAGGATCGAGAAGGCGCGGATACTTACGTGACTAGCCATTGTTGCTGAAGAGTCAATACTCGAAAGGTTATACAACCATGGCAAACTCCTGGGTGCTTCAAGACCTTGATTCTTCCCGTGATAAGCAGTCAAGTCTCGGAACGGGCCTCTGAATACGAGATCTCCTCAACACAGAATGCTCAATCTGGAACGCGTAAGGGAGCGTCAACCCGATGGACTGAGGCGTGCCAGTTTCAAGTAGTTGGCTCGTAAAAGCCATTCGACAAAAGGACATGTTATGAAAGCCCATCTCATCTGTCCTACCGCAGACTAGATTGGCTACGAGTGATCAGCTTTCTACTTACATCATTTCCTGCAAGCTGATTTGGCTCCTCAAGAGACCGATCATCGCAAGAGTGTGTTTAAGGACCTTATTCAGGCCGTCACGAGGACGGAAGCCACGAAGCTTATGACTAACGCTAGAAGTAGGCCCAGATAGGCGTGCAAATATTCTCCTTGCCATAACTTCAGTCCCAATGCCTATAAAGCTAATATACATGGCCTTTGGTTCTGCTTCATTGGATAGTGCTTCATGTCATTCGTACTTGTTGGTTGCTGAGAAAGGCTTTGGAGGAGCTTAGGAAGCACGAAACAGGACTGCAGAGACAACCCAGGCTCCGGCATCGACGGCTGACACCACCTCTCATAAAATGGCGTGGTAAGTCTCCTTTCTTGACGCGTCATGCATGGCGACAAATGACTGAGGAACACTAAATTTCGATCTCCCATGGTCTCAGGGGTTGGACCTGCTGAAACTCTGCGGTATTGCAGTAGTCGCAGATCGCGCTGGCGTGGGACAAACCATGTGGATACATCAAAGCGATTTTTCAGAAAATTGCAGACAGTCCTCGATGCAACGTGATTGATCCTCAGTAAGATTAGATTACCTTCAATCCGTCTCATGAAGTTGATGTTGCAAGCCATGCGAGGCTCTCGGATCCTGCACTTTTCGCTCAATCTTCCACAGACTAATTATATTCAGAGCCAAACGGGTTTGCTCACGAACATTGGAGGAGGTTTACTTGGTATGTTCGCAGAACGGCTGCTTGCTGTTTAGTGGATGTTTTAATCAAAATTGTCTCGTAGCGTTTAGCAAGTTGCCATTATGTTATCTCTCCAATTCGACACGAACAGCGTTTGATCGAGCTTTTGGGGCAGAATGGCCGAAGCTCGAACTGCTAGTCTTTGACGGATATGCTGGGTACAATTGCGACCTGGTTGCGGGCGCACCAATGGACGGCAAACATTATGCCACCCTTTTCGCAGTCTTAACGGCGCCAATTTCTAGAGTCAACGTGACGATCGGGTCGAACAGTCCCGGCTGGTTACTCGATCAGGAAGTCGCTGTTGCAGCATTCAAGGCGGCCCGCTCACTCTTCCGAGTTCAGGCGTGGCAGCCTGTCAGGGTAGGATCAAAGGCGTTCCCTAGTGCAAACGTAACTACATGCGCCGACATCTTGAACCTCATACGGCAATCAGCACCAACTCCATACCACGCATCGTCGACGTGTGCAATGGGGAAGAAAGATGATCCAATGGCTGTGATCGACGACCAGGCGCGAGTCATCGGCGTACACGGGTTGAGAGTTGTGCACGCCTCGTCGTTTCCTCTTCTACCGCCAGGGCACCCACAAGCTACTGTTTTGTTTGGAAGTAGAAGGGTTTCTTGTCATCCGATGTGGTTTTGCAGTAGTCGACATTAGATGCGCTAGCCGAGAAGATTGCGGACGATGTTTTGCATGGAGTCTAAAAGCTAAGCAGGGCTTGGATTTCTTACCGTATACATGGAAAGGCCGGGTACCAATTTGCTATCCAGCCACTGCATCTGTTCATAGATTTATTAGACCGCGCCGTGCTTCTGCCCACTGTCTGCTTCATGTCTCTCATTTGGAGATTGTTGGCTTGCCTTGTCTGGGCGTTTCCAGGCTGAGACGGGTATCTAGATTGCACCGTCTTCCAGCTGTCAAGCAAATCGCTAGAATAGCTCGAAATAGCTAAAAATGCTTGGAGAATCGAACTGAATCGACAGAATCAATTGCCTTGAATCTATGTAGCATTGCTCTTGAAATGGAGCCAAATATGAGGAAAATGAGGCCCGAAAGGGAGCCGGAAATGGTCAAAATAGGCGGATGGAAAGCCTGAGGCGCAGGCTGTTCGACACAAGCGCCCCTACAACGTAAATGGCAGTTGCCCAATTGGTCGAACCAGACAATTTGATTGAGATCGGTGTAATCCACCCACACACACTGGGGGGATCTACCCCAGATTCTCGCCTGAAATTCTGGGTCCGAAGTGTCCGGGATCAGCGAGCTGCAGCGAATGGTGAAGCGTTCCGTGCTCGGAAGGTTGAAAGGCGGGGATTGCCACCGAAATGGCTTCGATCGGCACTGTATGAGAGCGGGAGGCTTGTCGCCACGAAAAGAACAGACAATTTGATCGTCCTTCCAGCCATTCATGCTCGCAGCAGCCCTTTGCCTAGAAGCTTGACGCCCCTGCCATTGCCAGAAGGGGATTTCAGCACCGAAGACGCCACGCTTTGAGTCGTACCTAGTCTCCACGCCTAGCAACTGGGAATTGTCAAGTCCCGTGCCCCCAGGTGCGGGGGAACATGGACTAACGTGCTTAAAGGGAAAAGAATGCTGCTGTCATAAAGCGCGTTCTCCCAATGGGCCAAAGGACTAAAGGAAACAGGAGATCTCATTGTTTGCGTAACCTTGGCCAGCACTGTAGCCAGACAGCTCCCCTTGAGCCCAACCGCAAGCATGGCTACCACTATGAGCTCCATTGAACACTTGCACAATGGCGATGAGAAGCTCAAAGCAAGCCACATTGACGAGGCGGCCTCTAGCAAATCGGCATTGTCAGACGATGAAGAGTACACCGTCCATGAACAGAGGAAGATCATCCACCGTATCGATCGCCGCCTGGTGCTGACATGTGGAGTCATGTACTGCGTCAGCTTGATGGATCGTACAAATCTTGGGCAAGCCGCCATTGCTGGGATGAACAAACAGCTGAAGCTCACAGTCGGGTTTCGCTATGTTGGTCTTGACGCTGATTAGCGAATCTCAGCCCTAACATCTTCTCTAGAACATCATTGTGCTCGTCTTTTTCATCACCTATGTCATCTTTCAGCCGCCTGCTACCGTACTGTGCCGGAAGATCGGTCCCCGACCATTTCTGGCAGCCATTACAATCGCCTGGGGGGTGGTCATGGTAAGATTCCAGTGACCAGCTCATGACAAAGGCGCTGACATTCTTCAGATTGGGATGGGCTTCCCAAAGACCTGGACTGTCATGATTCCCCTGAGAATGCTCCTTGGCCTTTTTGAGGCTGGCTTCTTCCCCGGTTGCGTGTACTTGCTCAGTAATTCTCCTACGCAACGTCTCTTTGCACTATACTAATTGCATAACAGGTACCTGGTACAGCAGATACGATGTGCAAAAGCGATATTCCGTCTTCTATTTGATTGGATCCATGGCATCGGCTTTCGCCAGCATTTTGGCCTATGGTCTGATGCAGATGAACGGGTTGGCAGGGCTTACTGGCTGGCGTTGGATTTTCATCATGCAGGGGCTGGTGAGCACAGTGCAAACTCAGCAGCTGCTCTTGCATACTGACATGCAAAAAGATCACTTGCCTGGTCGGCATTGGTGGATATTTCTCACTTGTCGACTTTCCTGACATGGCCGCGAAGACGTCGTGGCGATTCTTGTCCGAGCGAGAGTGCAACTTCATCCTTCGCCGAGTTGAAAAGGATCGCGGCGACTCGCATCTGGAAGCATTCACCCTCGGCAGGTTTTTGAGACCTGCCTTGGACTTGAAGATTTGGGGCTTTGCGATAATTTTCTTGTTGGTTTCTTCCTGCCTTTCCCCGAATTCCTCTTAGCTGACGAACGCCTAGCTGTTTGACAACGGTGACTTACGCGATTGCCTACTTCCTACCCATTATCTTGCGAGAGGGCATGGGTTTTAGCATTGCCGCCTCCCAATGCCTTGTCGCACCACCATACGTGTTTGCTGCAATTCTGATGTTTGCAACGGCTTGGGTTGGTGACAAGTATCACATCCGTGGGCCTATTTTGGTGTTCAATGCCATCATTGGCTTGATCGGCTTGCCGATCATGGTATGAGTGGCAGACATCCCACCGGGCTTCAATTGATTACTGACATGGTACAGGGTTACGCTAAAAACCATGGAGTACAATACTTTGGCGTTTTCCTCGTGACCGCCGGTTCCAACGCAAACATTCCTACATGCATGGCCTATCAAGCAAACAACATTCGTGGTCAATGGAAGCGGGCTTTCTGCAGTGCTTCGCTTGTTGGTCTTGGAGGAATCGGTGGCATTGCTGGCAGCTTGGTGTTCAGAACAAAAGATGCACCATCGTACCGTCCTGGTATCTATGCTGCCATTGCTTGCAATCTTCTCCTCATCATTATTGTCTCTGTCTTGTCGGTATACTTTACCATTTGCAATCGCAAGCAGGCTAGGGGACAGAAAGTCATCGAGGGACAGGAGGGATTCAGATACACTATCTAGGGGCTTATCTGAAATTTGAGATCTTCGTATAAGACTGCTCTTCACCTTGTAAACGCTCGATTTCAAGAAATACTGTGTTCGGGTTCATGCCTCCGAACAAATTCCCAGTACCCAGAACTTGAAACCATGCATGTCACCACTTTTCTAAGTGTACAAACAGAACTATACCTTTCATCCGTGTATGCTCGTCACGACGGGTGTCTGCAGCTTCGCCAGTCTCGGTAGAACCGTTGCACCGGAGGATGCTCCCCCAAAGCATCGAAAAACCAGGCAAGGAATCCGTTCGTCACGGCATGCTGACTATGGCCAACCATTTCCAACCTCGATCCCGAAGAAAGCCGTGGTCCCTTCTCTGTTGACTAAGGCTGCTGGAATTGCTACTCAGATTTCATTGGAATAAGCAAAAGACGGAAAACTTGACTATACAGGGCCGGAGATGGAGTCTTGGCGTGGAATGAGTCGCACTTCGTTCAGTGTCTGGCTTTAGAGAAGAGAAACGTAGGGGTTTGGTACTTGCAAACAGGGTATAATTGAAGGATCAGACTTGACCAGGCTCTTTTTGACAGGATCAGCTGGTCCTCAGACGGATCTCAATGTGAAAGATAGCCGCCCGTTGCATGATATCTTATTGATACATAGGTAACTACAGCAAACACAATCATAATGGTTGGCCTCGCTCCCTCCCCTGCCAAGGCTCAAGAGTACGTTTATGACTAAGCATCCGCTAGTTACTCGATGACCATCTCATGCAATTTCCACCTTAGTCCGGACCTCTGCTCCACAAGGACAATGTGACCAGACCATAGCAAGCTGATTGTCCTGCGACAAACCCTTCTTGTACGGGCTTTCGATACCGGCCGTTTGTGAGCTTTGAGGAAATAGCATGCTCTTCGGTGCTGCGGCCAAAACCCCTTTTTTTCTCGGATCGGCCTGTTTCAGTAGACAGAGTCATCGACTTCCCTTGTCATATTATCTCACTTTACCACGAAGACCTTACCTGAGTCGGTCAATCATGGCGAAAGTACGGCGTATCACAGATGATCTCGAGAAACCGTCTCTCGATGATCGATCATATCGCGTCATCGAGCTTCCGAACAAGCTCGAGGCTCTTCTGGTGCATGATCCAGAGACAGACAAAGCCAGCGCGAGCATGAATGTAAACGTTGGAAGTTATTCTGATGACGATAGCATGCCAGGAATGGCTCATGCCGTGGAGCATTTACTGTTTATGGGAACTAAGAAGGTGTGATGAAAGTCAGAAAACTCGGGTGTCCGCTCAATGATATTGAGGCATCCTTTACTTTAAGCATTGCTGACGCCGTCTGCAGTATCCAGTTGAGAATGAATATAGTTCTTACCTAAGTTCTCATGCAGGACACTCAAACGCGTACACTGCGCCGACCCAGACAAACTACTTCTTTGAGTGTGCAGCATCAAACGAAGCGGACAACGCTTCAAAGCCCGATGCTGCCGTTACACCGGCAGTCAACGGCGCAGCCCCTTCCCAAAGTCCGTTCTATGGCGCACTTGATCGATTCGCACAGTTCTTTGTAAAGCCACTCTTCCTGGAGTCGACGCTCGACAGGGAGCTCAGAGCGGTCGACTCGGAAAACAAGAAAAACCTCCAGAGTGATCAATGGCGCCTTGCCCAGCTGTCGAGGACATTGTCAAATCCAAAACATCCATTCTCTAAGTTCTCTACTGGTACCCTCGAAACTCTCCGCGATCTCCCTGAAGAACAAGGCGTCAAGATCCGCGAGAAATTCATTGAGTTCTACGAGAAGCACTATTCCGCAAATCGTATGAAGCTAGTCGTCTTAGGTAAAGAGCCTCTGGATGAATTAGAGCAATGGGTCGATGAATTTTTCGCGGGTGTAAAGAATAAAGATCTACCTGAGAATCGGTGGGCTGGTCCAGAACAACCTTTCACCGAGGCAGAATTATCCACTCAGGTCTTCGCAAAACCAGTGATGGAGTCCAGAACCATGGAGATGTGGTTTCCGTACCCAGACGAAGAAGACTTGTACGAAACACAGCCGTCAAGATTTCTAGGCCACTTGTTGGGTCATGAGGGCCCTGGCAGTGTTCTTGCATATATCAAAGAGAAAGGTTGGGCAAATGGCCTTTCCTGCGGATACTATCCACTTTGCCCAGGCACAGCATTCTTTGATGTTGAGATACGCTTGACGCCGGAAGGTTTGGAACGTTACGAAGAAATCTTGAAGGTTGTTTTTCAGTATGTATCCCTGATGAAAGAGCAGCCGCCGCAGGGGTGGATGTTTGATGAGATGAAGAACATGGGAGACGTCAATTTTCGATTCAAACAAAAATCGCCCGCAAGCCGCTTCACAAGCAGTATCAGTGCAGTCATGCAGAAGCCTCTTCCCAGAAATTGGCTGCTCAGTGGCTCGACCAAATTGCGAAAATTTGACGCTGATGCGATTGTTAAAGCTATGGAATTCCTTCGTCCAGACAACTTTCGACTAGTGATGATAAGCCAAGACGATCGAGTCAACTTTGACAAGAAGGAGAGATGGTATGGCACAGAGTACACAGTGCAAGATTTACCTTCAGAACTATTATCAGAGCTTGGAAGATCCTTACAGAGTGGGGCGCAAGATAGACCAGAAGGACTGCACCTTCCTCACAAGAACGAGTTTATACCTACAAGGTTAGAGGTTGAGAAGAAAGAAGTAGCGGAGCCAGCGACGGCGCCAAAGCTGATTCGAAACGATGACACGATGAGAATATGGTGGAAAAAGGATGATAGATTCTGGGTCCCAAAGACAAATTTCCTCATCACAATACGCACTCCGATGACCTACGCGACACCGGCAAACAATGTCAAGACGAGAATTTTCTGTGACTTGGTCAAAGACTCACTGTCTGAATACGCTTACGACGCAGATCTTTCTGGGCTTGTGTACAATACGTCTGGCACAGTGTTAGGTATTGACGTTAATCTTGGAGGGTATAATGATAAATTACCAGTTCTCTTGGAGAAGGTAATACGGAGTATGAAGGAGCTGAAGGTCAACCCAGAACGATTCAAGATCATCAAGGAGCGGCTCTCACGTGGCTACAAGAATTGGGATTACCAACAGCCATATTATCAGGTCGGAGGTTACGTTCAATGGCTGACCCATGAAAAGGCCTGGATTAACCATCAGTATGCCGCTGAACTGCCCAACATCGAGGCTGATGACGTTCAGGCATTTATTCCTCAAGTTCTTGGCCACAATCACATTGAGATTCTGGCTCACGGGAATTTGTACAAAGAAGATGCTCTTAAGATGGCGAATCTGGTGGAAGCCATTCTCAAGCCACGGCCATTACCACAATCTCTGTGGCATCTACGGAGAAACACCATTCTGCCTCCTGGAAGCAGTTATATTTACCAACGGAAACTCGCTGATCCCGCAAATGTCAACCACACAATTGAGTATAGTCTGCTCATCGGCGACAGGACAGACCGAAAATTGAAAGTCAAAGCACAGCTGTTTGCGCAAATGCTGCAGGAACCAACTTTTGACCAGCTGAGAACAAAAGAGCAGCTTGGTTACGTCGTTTTCAGCGGAGCCCGGGTGTCCATCGCGACTACGTTCTACCGGGTGCTGATTCAGTCGGAAAGGGATCCGGAATATCTCGAGGGAAGAATAGAAGCGCATCTATCAAGATTCAGAGCCGATCTTGAGAAAATGAGTGATTCGGATTTCGAGGCTCACAGGCGGAGCGTCATCAACCAAAAGCAAGAAACGCTTAAGAATCTGGCATCAGAGACCGGAAGGCTGGCGGAAACTATCGGAAATGAGTACTTCGATTTCTACAAACTTGACCACGATGTAGTGGAGTTGAAACAGATCCACAAGAGAGATATGCAAGAATTTTACAACGAGTTCATCGATCCACATTCGAAGACCAGGACGAAGCTGTCTGTACACATGATTGCACAGAGTAAGTCGACGGAAGAAGCGAAGTTGACTTCGCAACAGCAAAATGAAGCCGTCTTGGACCCCTTGAGCAAGTTCTTGAGCAGCTCAGGCGTCAGCTGTGATCTTGAGACGTTGAGAGCGGACCTTGAAAAGGTTGACATTCCAGGAGGTGATCAAGAAGGCGTGCTTTCGGCCGTCAAGGAGTACGCCAAATCCTCCCTTCCAGCAGAGAAAGTTGACCCTATTGTGGAACAATTGAGCCAAGCACTGCCTCCTCTTTTCATGGCCTTAGGGATCAAATCTGCATCAGCTGGGCAAGAGCAGCAACAAGAGCCGGAGCAAGGCCTGGCAGTCAATGGAGTGGCCGAGAAGATACCTGCGATTATGATAGAGAACGTGGATACTTGGAAAGCAGGATTGCGGGTTAGTGAGGGTCCCAGACCGGTGGTCGATCTGAGCGAGTTCGAAGAGATTGAACCAAAGCTCTAAGAGATCGGGGTAGAAAGATCTAGCCGGGCACGCAGCTCTTCTTCCTTTCCTCGCAGCTTAGATCTGATAGATAGACCCTGGGGAAGCATCATGATGCATGAATGGTCGAAAGAAAGATATTATTATTGACCATGCTGGATGCTTGGCGTTGTCGGAGCTGTGCCAGTCCAGCTCTAACTTCCCTGACCAAACTCGAACACGCTGGACGCAGAGACGATAAAAGCTCAACGCAAGCAGCTGTCATAGCATTCAAGGTCCATTAGCATTGCAGCTCATGAACGAGAACTTTTACCCCCTTACTGCACAGTGATTGCTCCACCGCCCAAAGGCTCAAATCCATCATCACTCTTCGTCATGTCCACCATAACCACAACTGCACTTCAAACATCTTACCCGTCAGTGAAATATACATCGCAACCCTACATACCCATCGCTAACCTTGTATCATAGGCCGATACTCCCCAAATCCTTTTCCGCAAACCAACCAAAGACCATCCGGCTCTACCCGCTCTCAAACTACACATTTGGTACCAAAGAGACACAGCCAGAAGAAGATCCATCAGTGATTGCCCGTTTGAAGCGATTGGAAGAACATTACGAGCAACATGGAATGCGACGGACGTGCGAGGGTATCCTGGTGTGTCATGAACACAACCATCCGCATGTACTGATGCTACAGATCGCAAATGCGTTTTTCAAGTTGTGAGACCTCTAAAGTACTATCCGTCCTGTTTGCGCCCAATTGACCATTCCGACTTACAGACCTGGCGATTACCTTCCTGCCTCCGCCGATGAAATCAGCGGTTTCAAAGCCCGCCTGAATGACCGTCTCGCCCCTCAGAATACTAGCACGGATCCCAATTCTGACTGGGAAATCGGTGACACCCTTGCCCAATGGTGGCGTCCCAATTTCGAGACCTTTATGTATCCCTTCCTTCCGGGCCATGTTACACGACCGAAAGAATGCAAGAAGCTCTATTTGATCCAATTGCCAAAGAAGAAAGTGCTGAGCGTGCCTAAGAATATGAAGCTGTTGGCTGTGCCATTGTTTGAGCTTTATGACAACACGGCGAGATATGGGCCCCAGTTGAGCGCTATCCCACATCTATTGAGTCGTTATCGATTTGAGTTTGTGGACGAAGACGGGAATGTTGTGGCCGTGACGCCTGGAGAGGACCCAGATATTGAAGGGGGAAATGGCGAGGAGGCGAAGATCAAAGTTCTGGCTGGTGGAGATGCTGATGCTGAAGTAAAGATGGAAGGACAAAATGGGGTGTCAGGAATGTAAGGAAGGGCGACTATCAAAGAGCACAATCTATGAACATCGAAATCAAAGGCTCCTCGCGGCAGATGGCACAATGAAGGTGAGCTGGAATCTGGAACATCTGCAAGTCATTCTCCGATACGAGCTAGCAACCGGATTGTCTGGGCGAAAACCGTGGGGAAGACGAGGTGAGCAGGACCAGATCCGTCTTAAGCTTAGGCCTTGAGATCTGGCAATCTCTCAAATCTTTTTGAGCTCCTTCTCTTCGCTCAACGGATCAATCTACCGGCAGCGACGGGGCAAGAAGTTGAGGCCGATGGACCTTGGGGCTCCACTTGAAGGAAGTGTCGCTAAGATGCCAGCATTCAAAGGTTGGGTGTGAGGCTGATCATCATGGTATTTACATATCAAACAAATCTGCTGAAACGGCTAGCTACCCAATACAACGAGTGTCGGCAGCAGGCATGTGCATCGAAGAATCAACTGCAGCCAATGTTCCGCGCATCCTACTTCTTTCGACCACGGAACCACGTTCCTTGTCCGTCAGACATCCAATAGCAAGACCCTCACTACCCAATCTTTAGAGGTCATGTAGGCTCACAAAGCACGGTGGAGAAGATCGGTCTGCTATCGAATGGTGGAACAGCTGCGGTTCCATTGTCTGCTTTTCTGCTTGGTAAAACCATTCTATATCTAGTCCCAACGCCCACCGTCCTTGTCCTACGGAGAATCTCTGGACTATTGATCTTCACAGATCTCAAGCTGCGCACTTAGGGATCTCTACGATAAGTCTTGCCAGCACGTCTGTGGTGTGCTCCTGGCAGGGAAGCCTGAAACTCTAGATGGCAGATCCCGAAAGGTATGGCGCCCTAAAGCAGAAAACCCTGCGACTGCGACTGCGACAGCTGACCGGCTCCCGATTAATTAGTCCATCTGTGCCTCCCCCACCCGAGCCAGAAACAGAAACAGTTCCGGCCGAGATCAGCACGATAGTCACCCTCCAAGTAGGCGAGCGACGCTTCACGACGACTGGCGCAACCTTGACTTCTGAAAGCGGGTTCTTCTCGTCCATGCTCTCGGGTCATTGGCACAATAACAATGACAAACAGCCAGACGGATCCTACTTCGTCGATGCTGACCCTGAGCTCTTTGCACACATTTTGCGATACCTTCGTCATGGAATGCTCCCAATCTTCTACGTGAATGGGCATCATGAGTACGGCCTCTACGCGGCGCTTCTAGGGGAAGCAAGATATTTCCAAGTCGACCGCCTGGTGGGATGGCTTGAGCGCAAGAGATACCTTGACGCGGTTAAGATCGAGAGAACAGCGGAAGAGATAGATGGCATGGGTTCGCTTCAAGAGACTACCTTGGCGAATCAGGAGATTGAGTATCATCCGTTTCAGACGAGCAAGAAGGTATATGTTTGCCCAAGGGGAATCTGGAATCACAGAGGGAATCCGAGGGCCTGTGGGAGAATGTGTCAGAAAGCAAGGGGGGATGATTCAGATGGGTATGAAGAGGAGGAGGGGTGGGAAGCTTTGGTGATAAGAAAAAAGGTGGTCTTCAATCACGGACTCTGTGTCGAGGGGTGACTTTTCCTCGACTAAGTTTCAAGGTCGAAGCCCTCAGTGTACAAGCAAGAATTTCCACCAAGTCCACTCCTGGCGCGCAACTCTTCTTGATGCCAAGCTGCAGAAAGAGAAATATTTTCCTAATCCGGCATGTAGCTCTCCACTCCAACTCGTCCATTGCTCTACAATTCGACCCTTGAGCATTATCTAGTAGACTACTAGTATTCGTCCTTCCAAATCCCATGACAACCCCCTTTGATAGAATGATTGTCGACATATGAGATCCGCATTTCTCTTCATCGACAATCTGCCCGCTCTCTGAGGAAACGATCCCTTAGTCTTCACCATATCTCCCTTCGCTGCTCACATCCCATCGATTCCAGCACCATCTCCCTCATCCATCACTCTTTCCATCACCCATGCTCCTAATCGGCCTAACCGGCTCCATCGCCACCGGAAAATCCAGCGTCTCCCGCCTCCTCACCTCCCCACCCCACTCCTTCCCCTTGATCGACGCCGATCTCCTCGCACGCAAGGTCGTCGAGCCAGGCACCAAGGGCTACAAGCGGATCGTCGAGTATTTCGGTCCTACTACACCGGATCTACTCCTCCCCCTCCCTGCAGAGGATGGGAAGGAGAGGGGAAGGCCACTCAATCGAGCGGTCTTGGGCCGCCGCGTATTCGGCGATACGGTCGAGAAGAAGAAAGATAGAGCAGTCCTGAACGGGATTATCCACCCCGCTGTGCGATGGGAGTTGTACTGGCTACTGCTTTATTACTACATCGGCGGTTACTGGGCTGTGGTGCTGGATGTACCGCTCCTGTTCGAGAGTGGGTTAGATCTCATCTGTGGGACGGTGGTGGTGGTTGCGGTCTGGGATGCGGAGGTGCAGATGCGGCGGCTGTTGGAGAGAGATCACGCTCAGGGGGGGGATATGACGAGGGAGGAGGC
>JAABUK010000937.1_pt1 | contig 58486 bp, 86 predicted proteins | sample 5559141 | NCBI WGS metagenome assembly JAABUK01 (sample SAMN10711869, study PRJNA513367) | rock metagenome | isolation source: Antarctica rocks | place: Antarctica: Victoria Land, Pudding Butte nord | collected 2016-01-03
CCTGCTGCATTGCCTATTTCCCCACCAGACACTGCCTCCCCCTCCCCCAAGCGGTTGACTCCGCCACCCCCTGGTCCTACCAGTGTTCAAGATGCCTCAGTTGGGCGCCCGCCTCACTCCCCAGTGCCAACACCAACCACTACAGGCAATTGCACAGCAGCTACTTGGTTCACTTCTGACTGGTCTGCCTGTAACGCTACATGTGGCTTTGGGGTGCAAGTGCGCACCGTTCAATGCCGGAAGTTTGGTGCAAATCTCACACTGGGAGCTGTCACCTCTGACTACCTGTGCAATGATGCTCAGAGGCCTCTCAGCAGCCTGTCATGCATCCTGGCTCCCTGCCCAACTACCTTCAGTTCTGCCTGCTCAGCTAGTCCTAGTCCTGCCCCTCAGCCAGTCTCCGGTAGAAGGTTGCAATGGTGGCAGTGGCGCTAAGAAACTATGTGCACATTTGTGGCAGTCTTTTCACCTGAATAAAGGCATGGTTTTTTATATGTTTGACCAAAACACTATAGGTAAATCAGTAGTGAGAGTACAGCTGCATTGCATTGAGGTGGCTTTGCAGCGTACAGTCAGTGAAATAGCTGCATTGCATTGAGGTGGCTTTGCAGCGTACAGTCAGTGAAATAGGCAGCAGCAGCACATTGATTTTAGCTTGCTTTTGTGGTCGTCTGTAAAGCTATCATCAAGCAATGCAGATGTCTTCAGTGATGTGACACGTGCTAGTGGTAGATGCTTGTGTCATTGAGGCCATGCAGAGGGCTGGTTACAGTGCTTTGTGCTGCAATTGTTTGGCGTAGATATTACAGTACTAGCTGTTACAATGTATAGAAATGACATGTGTAAGCAAAAGTCAAAGCTCGTAGCTGCAGTTGGTTGTCTTTGAACGCTTCTGAATACAGCTCAACTGATGCTGTCTGGCAGCGGGCACAACACAATGTCATGTAGCCCTGCTCAAGCAACAGCCTGTTGTATTGCACATGGTGCTGCTGCAGTGCAAGGCACTTGCTGCCAGGACACCTGCTGCTCAATTGCTGAGCGGTCTGATAAATGCTCAAGTACAGTGGACAAGAAACATCATGACACACTGTGTTTTCCAGAACACGTCACAAACTGTGCAAGCGAGATCAAAACAACATTTAACCCTGTGTAATATTTGACCTACATGACTCTTCTGTCAGCATTTTCATGATGAACTGTTCGATCAGGACCTTAAGCTGACATGCCCACACATTAGAATAATTGCACGATCACGCCAGACAGTCATGACCAGCCACATCTAATCAGCCACACATGTGCCTCGGACATTTAGAGCAGTAACATGCAAACAGAGCACATGTCCTGGTTATGAATTCAGGGCGCCTGTATCTCAAAGGCCTCGTGGCTGTCAAGCTATGCACCAGCAACACTAGCAAGCTTACAGGCTATGTGTAGAAGATGGTGTCCAGATTGGAGATTGCGCTGCTGTGATTGATTGGCTGCAAGTCAGATGGTTCACAGCTATTGAGCTTGCATGTCACTAATGTCTCTGCTGATACAGCAAACATTGCTGTGGTCTTCTGGAATGAGTGTGTGCTGGTCTGACAAATTCGGTGACCCCTCAAAATTACGCTTTTTGTTTGCTACCTGCAGCTGGCGATCTGATCCCACTAATGGTCAGGCAGATGCTACCTGCAAAACAAAGTGGCCATCACCCCAAGGGCATGCGGAGACAACACCTGAATTGACCGAATGGGATGGCCACAAATTCTGCATTCAGAGCCTGCATTGCAGAAGTAGCATTAGTCATCAGGTGTGGGCTGGTTCAGCTAGCTTAGCCGACGAGCGATGCCTGTCAAGATATCGCCGAGTTGTGGTTCCTTGTTACCAGCGCACCTATAAACGCGCAGGAGTTTGCACTTGCGAAGCGGCCCAAAGATGGCGCAACCTCAGCGGGAGCTCTTTGTGATCGGATCTGATCAGTTGGGGTTTGCTAACGCAACTTTCAGTTGGAATCCAAGGGGCACCTTTTTGGCCATATCTGGAGATAAGGTGTTGCATTCAGGCTTCTGCTGCTTGCGGACTTGCACCTGCCAACGTGTCACTTTCTTGCATTGCCATAATTTGTTCTTGGTATGCAGCGCCAAGTTCATGTCTTTGACCGGAGAGGCAAGTTGTATTATCACATTACCTTGCCAAATCCAGAGTTCCCTCATGATGAGCGAATGTCTGGGACAAGGGCCTTGCAGGTGAGACAGCTTGTGTTATTTCGTCATCTTGGTTCTTTGGGCTTGGCATAAAACCATTGCTAGGCTAGACCACTGCTGCAGTGGGATGCTTCAGGAGAGCTGCTGGCTATCCTTCCACGTGGAAACTCCTTTGCTATTGTATGGACAGCTTCGACCAGAGACATTGCACAAAGTGAAGCGGGGTTCAAGGTGCTGATATTTTCTGCATTGTTTGAGTGACGAAGAGGCTTGCATGTACAGAGCGCCTTTTCTGCACTGATTTCTTGATCTTCTCAGGATCGTCCTGCTTGTGTCAATGCGCTTTGCCTTTGAAAGCAGATGCCTCTATTGTTCATTAACTCACATCATTTGTCCAGGCACAAGAGGCGTGTGCAATTGCTTGGGCTACAAACCAGCAGATCTTGGCCGTCGGGACCTCAAAAGGCAATTTGGTACTCTACAACCTTGCCAGATACCAGAAATTGCCAATCATGGGAAAGCATACCCGCGCTGTCGCCTGTGCTGCATGGAACAACACAGAAATACTGGCAATGGGTGCAACAGACAAGCAGGTACAGGATGTGGTCTTGTCACCAGTACATGCAAGTCATGCAGCTAATGGCAGACATGCGTTCATCACGCTTTGCCACAAACACATGCTCACCTAGATCAGACTTCAAAGCAGCAGCTGCTAAAAAGCTGACGACATGCACAAGAAATTAGCCATGCCATCACTGCAAGCATGCACATTTTCAGCCTTAGGCAAGCACAATCCCACAAGTGTTACCACTGCAGGTGACTTTGACTCGAGGTTCAGATGGAGAGACCCTGAACACCTTCAGCGTGAAGCTTGATCCATACGAGGTTCTCTTTGCAGAGAAGAAGGCAGAGCCTGGGCAGGCTAAGCAGGGTAGCTGCACCCTGTCTGTCAATGTTGGCAAGCGCAACCTATACCTCATTACTGTGAGTCATGCTGCAGTGCACAATTCATTGTGCTTAGCATTGCTATTGAAAGTTACAGTGCCTGTATGACTGCATCAAAGCTCGGTAAAGCTTCTGTTGACTTTCTGGTTGTGACTTCCTGCCTGCTGCACAGCCATGCCTGCCATGGTCAAGCAATCAAATTCAGACCTCGTCAATGCCCAGTGCCAATGCCAGCAGCTGGCAAACCAGCTTTGAATTTCTCCACAGAGGCATGTCATCCACCTTGTGTCTGTCTTACATGCTCTGCACATGCTTGTGCAATGATACATGCAGCACACATGGTGTGCCAGGTCATGCAGCAGCTGCTCATACAGTTGTACTAGACAGCAGAAAACATTGGTTATGAGAGGCGTCTTGTCAGCGGCGGAAGGCAGCCTCCTGTGGCAGCAGCAAGCTGACATTACAGCATGCAGACCTTACTTGCAGCGAAAGACACTGCAGCAGACTCAAATAGCAGCTGTGCCGGCAAGCAGCAAGCAGTAGTCACAGGCCAAAGCTTAATATACCTCATCATTGGGCTTTTCTTCAATCAACACCAAAAGATGTAGTCTTTTCTTGCCTTTTTAGTTCCAGGCGATCACTTTTGGGCTTGTGTTGCAGTTGGATGCGCAAGGCCAAGCGCTAGAGCAACCCCTGGAGCTGTCCTTCCAGGACCAGTATGGGGACATTGAGCGCCACCTGTGGTTTGGGGATGGCTACATGCTGCTGGGATTCAGCACAGGTCCATACTCTGCTCTCACAAACCTCCTTCAGATCCCTCCAGCTGTAGCTGCTGCTGTTGCTGCCTGTACGCAAGCTAGTCATGCATATGGAGTCATCAGAAGTCAACTGCAAACTGATGCCATTACAGCAGTAAGACACAGTAGTGTTTAATCCCTCTTTGACATCTTCTATAATGTCAAATCAGAAGATATGCTGTGGTGCAGCTTGTTGCATATTGTAGCACAGGGCAGTACAGCACATCACCAAGATCAGTCATGAACATGATAGCATTGTTGGTATGCTGCTCTTAGCTGTTGCTGCAGCCAGCTCTGCATGCTACTTGCCATATGTTAGTGTGGTGACGCGCTGCAGCATGCTTGCAGGCAATCTGTTGGTGGTGTCCACCCATACAAAGGAGATCCACGAGGAAGTGCACTCCTACAAGTGCCTGGACTGCTGCATTGTGGACATGGCATACTGTGCCACCCTCAACAAAGCAGGTGCAGTCAAGTGGTGGTGCCTAAGTCCACTTCTGAGTTGCTGTCACAATGACCATCTGCCATGTGACAGCTCCTTTGACTAATGCCTCAGACCTTGACACAAACAGAAATTGCAAAGCTGGAGTGCGTAGCGCTTACAACATCACTCACGATCCTGTTCCGATACACATGTGCTAACAGATGAGTGGCAGAGCGCATGCATGTGTGGTAGCGTATGCTGAATGTGTTGCCAGCTAACATCAATCAATTGTCATGGTTCTCTGTCATCGGCATAAGTGGGTGCAATGCTGCTGTCAACCTACTTTTGGATGTGGCACAAGCAGCACTGGCAGGCAGCAATTGGAAGGGTGATAGGCCCGGATAGAGGATGTTGTGAGCAGGCAAATGATCACAAGGCTGATGTCAAGCTAGATGTGGGTGTTGCAAATGCAGTGGTGGCAGGCGGCAGCAGCGCAAGGGTGCTGGACCTGACCGGAGCTGAGATCAAGGACATACCAGCAGAGGCTGTAGAGCTGCCCATTGGGCAATCTGTCTTCAGTGTTGCTTGGAGCCCTGACAGCCAGCTCCTTACTGTCTCTACCACAGTAAGTCATCTGTGCATGCTGCCTGGCGTAGTGGGTGATTGAAGTTGTGCACAGCAAGTGACATATCAACTGACATACTGAGGGGGTATACCAACTCATATATCCCTCAAATAAAGTAACAAGTGCAACAAAACATGGCCAAGAGTCTGCGACAGAGCACATGGTAGTTGCACCACTCAGCCCCTCTTAAATCTTGGTACCCATGCCAAGGCAGTTACCCACCTTCAGCTCCTTCTGATGTTGGCACTCGTGTCAAGGTGCCTTTCCACCAGCTATACCATTCACACACGCCACATGATGCCACAATGCTCTCCAGACAGATTGCCTTGCCATCATGCCAAAGATTTGTGCTATTATACACTATGTGAGTAGAACAACAGTAGTGCAATCATTGAAAACAAATCTTCTGGTCAAAAGTTATACCATTCCGTATTTAGACAAACAAGAGACACATGCTGCAGACAGGGCAGCTGCATGCTTACCTGTTGCTCCTGATGTGAACTGCTGCAAACAGGGTAGCTGCAGACTTGCCTGTCATTGCTGACGTGAACTGCTGCAAACAGGGCAGCTGCATATTTCCTGTCATTGCTGATGTGGCTTGCTGCAGACAGCGAGCTGGTTGCTTGCCTGTCATTGCTGATGTGGGTTGCTGCAAACAGGGTAGCTGCATACTTTGCTGTCATTGCTAATGTGGGTTGTTGCAGACGGGGCAGCTGCACACTTACTTGGCAGCCCTGCCAGTCATCAACAGTGCCTGGGGCTGCTGCTTGGCTTACTGCACCTCACTGCAAGAGCTGGCGGTCATGGACGTGCTGCACAAAGGCAGTCAGTCCCGGATCACCATCCCCACAGAGCCTGCGTTCTTGGCTCTTGGGCCAAACCACCTTGCAGTGGGCATGAACAACAAGGTGTGGCTGACAATCATCATGCAAGTCTACCTGTCATGTGCCATGTCACTCCAAAAAGTCCTTCACCTGCTCACGAATGCTACGCTTGTCAGCATGATCAGTATCACTCAAAGTGCCTGATGGAGCTTTTGATGTCGACAGACTTGTCTCAGACACTGTTGATTGCATCTTGTCATGCATGCTGGGTTTGCTGCCGCTTCACTATCAAAACCTTGACAACATGCCAAGCAGTCTCCACGATGTCAAAGCCCTCTGTGCATTCCCCAACTTGCCTGAAGCACAACTTGAGGTGATGTTTGCACGATCTAACTCTGCCAGACAGTCCCTGAACTTGCCCTAGGCGCAATTTTGTAATTTTGTGATTTCGTATTGTGATTGATCAATTTTTGTGATTTGGTGATGATGTGGTTTAAGAATTTGGTGATGATATAATTTTGTTATTTTGTGAAACAGCATGATCCAACTCATCAAGATCCTCTGGGTTGTTGCTGAGAAGAGTCTACCATGCAGGCGTGGTTTTATGAGCTGCAAGGCTCAGGGGGCCACCTCCTAGCTGAGCATGACTACCTTGGCAGTGTTGAAGCCATGCACCTGAATGAGCACTGGGCAGCCGCCATCTTTGAAGGTGAGCCTGCTCTGAGAACCTTTTCTCACCACATGCTCAGTCAAGCACCTAGGCTGAGCTCACTGCATGTCAATTACACCATTGCTTCTTGTGGCCATCTGGCCTATAGCAGAAGCAGTGGCTTCTAAGTGCATATCTTCATTGATATGCACTGAACACATGCAATTACTCTGCCATGCCGACAGCATATTACTTGAAATTGGGGCTCTAGAACAACCATGCACTGCCTCTCAAGCTGTCAAAATGATATCCTTGGTTGTGTGCCTACCTGGCCTGCAGGCCAAGTGACAGTGCATCCTATAGAGGACTCTGGTCAAGAGGAGAGTGAGGCCACTTTCCAAGTGTCCTCCCCAGGGGCCCTGGGCAATGTGACATGCATGGCCTTAAGTTCCCACTTCCTCATTGCTGGCACGGCTGCCGGCATGCTGCTGTACTACCACTGCCAGGACAAGGCTCTCCTGAATGAGTTCAAACATACAGGGGGTGCTATTGTCAGGGTGTTCCCTCAGCCGTATGGCACCAGGTAAGCTGCATTGCAGTCATTGGCATTGCAGACAGAGAGTGTGGATTGCATGTCATAGGGTTGTTATGCCTGTTGGTGGCATGCAGTAAAGCTGTGTAATACACAGACTTTAATGTGGAGAATTTTGCTTTTGCAATAAAGATCACCACTGTGCAAAATGACAGCTCAAAAATTTCAGGGTTCACAATATCGTGGAAGGCCTCATGCCCTACACAAGTCCAAAACCGAGACATCACCGTGTCTGAAAATGCCAGAGGTGTGAGTGCAGGGTGATATATGAGGACGATAAACATGCAGTGCATCTATACAATGCCGTCAATGATCAGCTGCTGCACCTGGAAGAGATTTCCCTGGGATTGGCGACTGCTTTGTGGGATGCAGCTGATCCCAACCTCTTCCTCCTCTCAGATGGCCAAGTGTTGTACACATTTTTGTATTCCCCAGTATCCTTACACGGTGCAGGTAAACATACACATGGCTGCTGCTCGTGCTGTGTCAGCAATAACGAGAAAATTGCTGCCTGCCTTTTGATACCTGCTCTTGCGTGAAAATAGGCTTTGCATCAGCAAAGGTCTGCTGTGTTTTGCTGTAGCGCACATCCATCACACTGGAAGTCACAATACTGGTTTGCGTCCAGCAGCAGCAAACATCAGGCAGGCTTACACTTTGCCTGTTGACTTTGGCGCCGCAGAAGCTGGAGTGCAGCAATGACCATGTGATAGCTGCTCTGAGAGTCATTCAGACTGGTCTATAACACAGCAGCACATGTTATTGCTGGTATGCTGACTGCCAAAACAGGACTTCATACATGGAACTACTTAGGACTGTGCACATCTGACCCTAGGGGAAGACACGCATTCGTTCAATGGGGGCAGTGCTACCACAGTCGAACGATGCTGACTGTGACAGCACAGCAGCCTCAGAAGCAGGTGTAAGATGAGCTTCTCCCTTAGCTGGGAATGCAGCTTTCAGCACATGTTGCTGCTGCTCACTGTCCATGCAATGCATGCCTTCCTGAAGCTCCGGGTCTGTTGCATTGAATGACTTATCTGAGGATTCCGTTTTTGCGCACAGGTGTGACCCTTGTGGGCAAGCAGATCTGTGCACCTGGTCGAGTTCCCTTGATCCTAGCAGAAGGCAGCGTGACATTTCAGACTAAAAGTGGTTCATTAGAGACCCAGTTGCTTGCCAGCCATGCGGCTCTGAGGGTACGGCTCCTACAAGCAAATGCATTGCATGCTGATAGCTTGTGTGCTTGTTGGATGCGCAGATGTACAGTACACGATGCAAGACAGCTCATCATGTGTTTCACATGGGCAGGACAGCGCCATGTAGGTACGCAGATGCAATGGTGGGCAGTCAGTCCATGACTGGTATCAAGACATTGGGCTGCCTGCCACACATCACATTACCCGAATTTGCGTGGTGCAGACACTGCACACCGTTTCTGGAACATGTACATGAAGAAGTGGAATGTCTCACTGGATTGTGTGCAAGCTGCTCAGAACTCAGCATTCCACATGTCTGCTTTGTGTGACTGATATAGCGCAGTCCACCATCACTAACCTCCCTGCTGTGCAACTCCTCCTGCTCACCGCAACCCACGTGGTACTTTGTGCTGAGCATGCACACCTTGTCACAGTCACCTTATGCAGCAGAAAAACCCAGCAACCCAATGATTGCTGTGACTGAGCAAACACCATTTGTCAACAAGTCAGCAGCACATCAGCAATATTCCATGGATTGCAGCCGACTCTGATGCACACGCTACAAGATCATGAGCAAACAGGACATGACTGGCAGTCCAGTAGGCAGTTCAGCAGGATTGACAATCCAGTATGGTTGTTGTTCTTGCAGGACAGCAGCAACAGGAGCAGGGACGCTGATGTAATGAAGGCCAGGTTCAAGGCTGCAGTGACCCTGCATCACTTCAAGGAGGCCTGGGACGCAGCCCTCATGCTGAAATCTCCACAGCTGTGGCAAGCCCTTGGAGAGGCATACTTGCATGACCTTGATGTTGACTCAGCCATCAGGTGAGCCCACGCAGTGCTTAGGGTCTAGCGTGAACCACAAAACCCTACATATGCCTGTTTTCATGTGGCCTATGGTTGACTTGTGCTTGCAGCTGTGCTGCCTCACAAGTGCTTTACCAGTACTCATCTGCATGTTGACCAGCCTCTGTGGCTTCAAGTCCATCACGGGTGGCAGATTTCACTGTTTATGCTAGTTGAGCAACAGTCACAAACCTCTGGTTCTTGTGCTGAGCAGTATCATAGCTCTATTGCTTCATGTGAGCATTGCTAAAATGAATTTGGTCTTTTGCAACAAGAACTCACAATAGTGGACTGATGCAGGTGTTACCGCATGATGGGCAATGCTGGTATGGTATCCAATTTGGATCACATACAGTTTGTGGAAGACAAGAACTTGCTCAGTGGCCACATTCTAGTCCTGCTTGGTCAGGATTATGATGCTGCACAGGCAAGCCTCTCTGAACATGTTCTCCGCACAGAGAAGTTCATACACATGTGAGAAGGCTCAAACGTGTAAACAAGGAACTTGCATCATGGTGTCATGTGTATGTGGCAGTGCTTCTTGAGGCAGTGCAAGTGTCTCGCTCGCGCAGATGTTGCTCAGCTGAGTCCAAGCCAAATCCATGCATAGCAGATGCTCAGCTGCTTTGCACTCCGTTTCCACCTGTCATTGTCACTATAATCTGCTGCATAAGTTCTGCTGCATAAGTTCTGCTGCAGAATTTTTGCTGCAGCATAGCAGAAGCGTTTGTCTTTTTCCATAGCTGAGCACCCACGCTTGCAGATAAGCATGCGCATCCAGCCTGTATGCGACAGCAAGCTGTCCTATGGTCAACCAATCACACCATTGCACCTGTATGCTGCAGGAGCTGTTCCTACACAGCCCTTGCCCTACAGCAGCTCTCCAGATGCGTAAGGACTTGCAGCACTGGCCACAGGCCCTGTCCCTAGCCAGCCAGCTCGACCCCACACAGATCCCCCCCCTGGCTTGCAACTATGCACAGGTCAGCTCTGTTTGCATGTACACCAGCAGGAATCCTGTCTGCCTGCATCACAGGTCTTCATCTACAGCCTGGGTCAGTTTACCAAGTGGGTTGAGACTACCGTGATTGGCCACTGGCATGCTGAGCTGATTATATTCTGTGCTGCTGAGCTGATTGTACACTGTGCTGTTTCCTGAGCAAGACTCTCTCAAGGTAAGCTGTGTCAAACCAGTTGTTTGACTTTGCACACAAAGTGTTTGAATTCATACATCATACTTCTAAGCCAAGGCTCATGGTAAGGCATAGTGACGATGTATTTTGATGTTTTGAGTCACTGAAATGTGGGAATTTATGTGCGTGCAGCAATTGGAGATGAGGGCAGAGTATGGGAGTGCGAGGGCTTACTATCAGCAGGCCTTGACAGCTTCTGGTCAGTGAATCAGATACCATCACAATGCTCATCACTTCTGCTCCCTTTTTCTGTTTGGTCAACTATGCTGCAATGCTGGGCCTGTCCTGCTGTCCTTATATGTCACATTGCATCTGCACAATTCCTGTATTGGTCATTGTCTTGGCAAAAGTTCACAATCACACAGATTCACAACACATGCACGTCCCTGTCACAACAACTATGCATCACCCTTCTGATACAATGCAGATGTTGGTACAACATGGCCGCCACATGCAGCATGTTGTGCACATCTTCACTGCAAGACCTGCGTGTATGCATACAGATCCTGAGTCATCCCAGGAGTATGACATCTGTCAAGCTGGCGTGGCTAGGACCTCTCTGCATGTGGGTGACACCAAGCAGGGCAGGAGCATTGCCCTCAGCAGCAACAGCCCCCAGCTGTGCAAAGAGTGTGCCCAGATACTGGAAGCACAAGAGAAGCTGCCGGTACATTGCTGTTCCTCTTTCCCTCCCATGTGCCCATCCTGTCATGCCTGCACCTGCTCAGTGTAGACAAATAACAAAGTCAGTGCTCCAAATCAGATAAAACAACAGGCACAGTAGTAACAAACTCATCAATGTGTGGCGTGTAAAGCATGCGATGGCATTGTCATTGACAGTCAAGATCCTTAGTGTTCATCCTCACAGCTTGTCTGGACGGCAGAATCATACTGTTGTGAGCAGCACAAGGAAGCTGTTTCCTGCACAAATTCACTTTTGAAGACTCTGAGTGGTTGTGCAGGATGCAGCTGAGTTGTATGAGCGGGCAGGCATGCATGAGAAGGCTGCCACCATCTACATCCAGGGCAGGGCATTTGGCCTGGCTGCCCCTCTCATGGCCCTCATCACCCACAACCCCAAGCTGCAGCTGGAGTTTGCCAGAGCTAAAGAGAGTAAGCTTTACAGACACTGCTGTGAGACCCTCTTGTCATGTCAGCCATGTCTTTGCGCAACTCAGATCTCAGAACGTATGCTGTGTCAGTCTGTGTCCGACCATTTTGTTGACTGAACTCAAAAACAGATTGGCACCTTGATCACCATCCTCTAGCCATTTCACTGCTGTGCATGTCATAAGATGGCTGCTGTGTGTTGAAGGCCAAGGGGAGTATGCAGAGGCAGCAGTGGCATATGAAGCAGCAGGGGATCAGGACGCTGTGGTGCGTCTGAATCTGGACAAACTGAAGAGCCCCCACAAGGCTGCATCCATGGTGCGCAAGGGGGGTAGCAGGGAGGGGGCCCAGCGGCTAGCCCAGTACTGCATTGCCACCAGAGACTACCAGGTTAGACTGCCTTTAGTCTGAAAGTCTTGTCACCTGGTGTGCGGCCAGGAGATCTTTCACACAAGCAAAAGCTCTTGCTTGTGCTGGAATGCTTACTAGGTAACACGATGTGAAATGCCTGTTGGGCAAGAAGCTTTGCTCTTGCTCAAAGGCATCACAAGCAAACAGGCAGATCACAGCTTATGGGCTTCATCACACAAAGAAATCAATTTGTTAACAGCGCTGATGTGCTGCACTCCCAAGGTCTTGGCAAGATGATCCAACCCAACACGATCACATGCAGGCTGCTGTGGAGTTCCTTTTGATAGCCAGGCAGCCTCAGCAGGCCTTTGAGGTGGCACAGACACATGGACAGATGGATGCCTACGTGCGCTCCATGGGTGCGCACCCCACCAGTGAAGATTGCGTCAGAGTGGCAGCATACTATGAGACACGTGGCAACCTGAATGCAGCTGCTCAGCTGTATGCCCAGTGTGGTCAGTCACACAAGGCATTGGCACTGTACATGCAGGTCAGTAGCTGAACAACGTTGGTAGCTGAATACAAGTAGTGCTGTGCATCATTGCACCCCTGGATTCTGCCCAAGCAGCTTGTTTGCTGTCTGTCAACATGAGCAGGAAAGTCGTCAGGATCATACCCAAAGTGATGCCATCGTTTTGTGCTTTACTTATGAGCATTGCAAGCATTGCACAGACAGCTCGTGCCACACGCAACATTGGCGATGCTTCACAGCAAATGCAGGACAACACAAGTCAATGCATACACCAGAAACACCTTGCTAGCCAGACATCAATCGGCTTCATGATTGGGAAGCTTATGTCCTGCTGGTCATTGACTGACTACAATGCCGACATACATAGGAGTTTTGTCACTTTCATATGATCTGCTTAGCCTGCATGGCCACCAAAATGTATATGGACTTCTGTCAAAGTATTTTCGGTGGCTTTGCTTTCTGTCAAAAACAATGATTTGCTTTCAGTCAAAGGCTTGCTAAGAATTGCCTTTGCCTGCCCTGCACTGTAGGCTGGAGGTGACAGTCTGAGGAAGGCAGTGGACCTGGTGGCCAAAGAAAATGACTCAGCCCTCACACAGCAGCTGACTCAGCATCTGCAGGGGCCACAAGCTGGGGCTGCTCCCGGACCGGCCCTAGCAGCTGATGACGCCTCCAAAACCTCCACATACCTGGTGCTGCTCTACATGGCCTTGGGGCAACACGAGGAAGCTGCTGAGGTGGCAGTCGGCCTGGCAAGGAGAGCACAGGATGCTGGCAACTACAAGGTGAGCTGTCCAAGACAGCCTGCTCAGTCATGACCCTCCACCAGTGTGCCAAGTTTACCTACGCTGCACCACGCAGCTTGATTGTCAGCGCCGTTCAGCCCTTTTTTATCGAGAGACCAGCGCTGCACCATGTCCCAGATTTTTTTGAAGGGGGGGAGGGGGTATATCGTTAAGCTCGTTATTGACTGGCAGCTGTATGTTAATATTATGTGGGGAACCAGGGCAAGAAGACACTGCACATGCACAGCTTGCGTGTAAATGCCATGACAGTACATCGCCACACCAATGTATGAAAGCAGGGCCCCGCAGGCAAGCATGCCCAATATGGTGTTGCTATGATCAGATCACAAGACCCTCACAGAGCCTGCTTGAGACCACAGATTTCTATTAAAGGCATCTTTGCTGTCTATGCTCAATGCAGGCGGCACATGACCAACTAGGGCAGTGCGCCAAAGTTGAATTTGCTGTCTGAATTGCGTCGTATTGTCTGTCCACCATTGTGGTCAGCACATGCATGCATGTCTTTTGGTGCACACAACAACACATGTAGTTGTTGGCCAAGACCTCATACAGGGAGCTTTTTAGGGCTGTACCTACCAGACCTAAAAGGAAAACAATGATTCATGAATGAAATGGACGGCTGAATAATGAAGATACATCAGTCGTCTAGCTGCCGAATGCCAAAATCTGAACAAAGGCACAATACACTCCAATGTGTACAATAACAATTTTATGAGCAATTGCTTGAATGAATGAATGAACAAATGAACAAGCGAATGAATGAGTAGATGAGTGTCGGGGTGCAGATGGCTCATGAGCAGCTGGTGAGTAGCAGTCAGGGGCTGAGGGACCAGGGCAGGGCCTGCCCCACCGAGCTCATGCGCAGCCTCATGCTGCTGCACAGCTACATCCTGGTCAAGGCTCTGGTGCGCATGGGGGATCACCAGGTCAGCCTGCCCTCCTCTCCAATACCACACCATCATGCAAACCCTGCACCGACTTCATTTCATGCAATACTTCACAGTCTGGGGTGTGGAGCCAGTTGTGACTCATCAGACATCTTGGCTTGAAAGCACAGGTGAATGTGGTGTGCGACTTGGCCGCCGTAGGTCTGCTGCCAAAGTGAGCAGCATGCAGAGCTTCACACTCTCTGGTGCTTTCAGCTGCACCATGACTGTCAGCTGTCAGCTTCAGGTAGCAAACTCTTTAGTATAAACATGCTGTGCCAGCACAATTGAAGAGTGCCGCTCATGGTTTATCCATGTTGACCAGCACTCTTGTCCAGTATATGTGATCCATGGGCATATAGCACATCCCCACAAAGACCAGCAGTGAGGGCCAAGTGACAAGGGCAGGCTGGTGCTATAGGGGGCAGCAAGAATGCTTGTGAGGGTGGCACGCAACATCACTCGCTTCCCAAAGCATGTGGTGCCAATCCTGACCTCCACAGTGGTGGAGTGCCAGAGGGCAGACATGAAGAGCACAGCCTTTGAGTATGCTGCCATGCTGATGAGGCCTGAGTACCGAGATGAGATCAATCCTGCCTACAAGCGCAAGATTGAGGCCATGGTGCGGAAACGGGACAAGTAAGCTGTCGCCTCAAACAAAAGAAAAGAAGAACAAGCCTGTATGCCAGCAAGTGATCAGAGCGGTAGCCTGTGATTGTCAGCTGAACTTCCAGCTGCAGCAGCAGCTTGCACTATTGCCCTGCAGCAAAAGAATCCACTATGCACCAATGTGGACCATCAAGTATAGTGATAATGATTCAGCTTGTATTTCGATGTGTCCTTCTGCGCCTGAACATGAGCATACAAAGCTATACAGCAGATATGGGATGGCTGTATGCATTGCATGCACCTGCTGCCTGCTGGCTAAGCTTGTGTAACAGAAATTAATGTGTCTTCTGCTTTGTTTTGTTTGGCATATTTGATGCCATCCTGGGCAGGCCTATGTCTCCTCTCATTGATTGCTTTGTCTGATGTGCGCCAAACAAGCATGCTCAGTAATCGTGAACATTCATGAGCATGCCAAAGATTTCAACTGTTTGTTTGCAGGGCTGATGAGGCAGATGAGGCGCAGTGTGAGTGTCCCTTCTGTGGTGTAGCTGGCCCTGAAACAGAGATGGACTGCATCCATTGCCAGAACATCATCCCTTTCTGCATCGCATCAGGTCTTCTTCCTTCTTGTCATGTTTGATGCCTGGCCAATGTGTGTCACAGATGCCTGAAACTGACATGTGTTTGAGCAGTTGAGTTTGGTCTGCCTTGCTTTGTTGCATGCTTGCAGCCAGAGAGTTTGCATTTTGGCATGTCTCAGGTTGCAGTGCCACCTGCACCACCCTCAACTGTTGCTGCAAGACTGTGGAGTAAGGGGCCTTCATTCACCACTGCCAAGTCAATGCCAATGACAACCTGAATGGGCTTGATCTAGCAGCTTGTCCCAGATCAGTCAGGCACTGCAAGCAACTTGTTTCTGACGCTGGGATGTATACATGCAGGCAAACGCATGCTCAGCACAGACTGGGCAGAGTGCCCCAGCTGTCACTTTCCATGCAGACACACAGCCTTCAAGCAAGTGATAGAGGCGCACAATCAATGTCCCATGTGCAATCAAGAAGTGCCACTTGAGAGTATACAGCTAGTCAAAGACCCAATGCGCAAGTCTGGCTAGCTTTAGTCCACTACCCCGCAGTGATATATTGTACAGAAAAGTATCATTCGATCCCAATGAGGGGCAACATTGCACTGCACGGCTGCGGCTTGTTGGCGGCATTTTAGAATCTGATGCAAACCTACCTTCGTTGGGTGTCGTAAGTCTTGTGAAGTACTTCATACTAGTCTTAATCTCTGAAAGTGCAACACTGAGCGTGCGGTCGTGACGTCTTGAGCTCAATGGCGCAACAAGCCAAAGACATGGAGGGTGCCACCGTGCAGGCGTTGCTGGGACTGAGCGATATTCTGGGACTGACTCGCACCCAGCGCTACCAGGCACTTTGGCTATTCGTAGACTGTCTACTGCCAGCATTGACTGGCAATCAAGCAAGGCAGATTCCCACCACCGATCGAGACAACAGTCACGAGCTTCCTTTGCTGCTTTTTGCCGTTGCCAGCTTGCTGCTGGCAACAGAGGAGGTCACTGGCCAGGCACCGGGGCAGGCCAACAGACCAGGCTTAAAAGCAGTTTACAAAGCAGCTTGCTCAGCGTTTGATGATTCCTTCAGTGCTTCTTACAATTCTAGCCAGCTACAGGAAGCTTCCAACATCATCACAACTGAAGTAAAGGCCAGGAAGCACCGCTTGACAACAGACTTCCTGGAGGAAATGTTCCGCAAAATAGGGGAGTCAGGCCTTGCCACCTTTCAGTGCATCAAGCTGGAGACCTGCTACATGATCATAGAGTTATTGTACACCTCCAAAGACTACAGAGTGTCTCAGCCATTAGAATGTGGTGGAAAGCTTTTGGCAGCAGCAATCATTGCGACTGCTTTTGCCATCACAGTGCCGCCAGCACAGGCGACCAGTCTGCCATTCCTGTCATGGCTCAGTGATCTATCTATGCACCCAAAGGAAGTGATCAAAGCACAGACAGAACAGGTTATTGCATATGTTCTACAGTAGCAGTTTTTCATGCTTTGCCAGGACGGCTGTGCTGTGCTCCACTGACGAAATGAAACAAACGAAATAAACGGCTACTCTAGCAGTACAGTAAGGCAATTTTCAATCACAGGAGTAATGCGTGACCACAACAACGACTATAGGTCTGAGCCATACTCTAGGTTAACTCTTGACTCTAATATTTGCAGCAACTGACAGTGTAGAAGCTACCTAGAACCCAGAGAGTGAATCACCCCCACTGGCAGCAGGCTGCTCATGTTCAAATGTTAATGTGCATGCATCCTGGCGCTCTTCTTCTGTCACGATGAAGGGTTTCCAAAAAGTATTCTGAAAGCTCTCCAATGTGCACACGTGACCTGCATCATCATAACATTCTACCTCAGCAAGCTTGCTGTTCATCATACTCAAACGATGCTCTTGTAAGCCTGGTAAGCCTTGATGCAGGAGAGCAACAGCCCAATGATTTGTGCACGTGACTTTTCATAGGACATCAGTATCATAGGCATGCATATTACCTGGAAGCATGTCTGGCAAGTCCACTTCCTTGCCGTTCACAAGAACCTTCACATATTCCTGCTTCTTGCCATCCTTCTGGCTCTCCCACATCTCAAAGATGACATTGCTGACATATGGCGGCCATGTGGTGATGTCTTGTCCGAGAGTAGCAAGCAATGGCATTATAGTTGTGTCATGCCCACTGTACATGTACATCTGGTGCTTTGACTCACCATCTGCGCACTGACGCATGCGCTGCACCACACTGTCAAACATGCGACCCATACTCAGTTTCAGAAGCTCCTCCCTATGACTAAGCTCAACACCAGGCGCTACTAATGCAATCATACGTTTTGACGCCTCTTTATTGATGTCCATCAGCAAATCTTCTGTCATGCCTTCTGGTAACTGTTTGTTGTGTGACTTGATGACAGTCATGGCGTCGTGAAGATCTAGAAAAGCTATGCTGTCATCAGATTTGTCTCCCAGTACGTCTTTCACCTTCTGCTGCAGCTGCTTAGCATGCTCATCCTTCTCCCTAGACTCTGCAATGAGTCAACGGCACATTTTAAAACCTGAGCCATGACAGACTGACTGGCAGTCAATGCGCACCTGCAAAACTTGCCCCAGAAGATATTGCTTATGCCCGTTTTGAGAGCCAGATGACGATTTGTCTAAGTGAAAGCAGCCAATAAGGCACATGACACAGTGACAACAGGAGGCTAAGTGGTCAAGGTTCAGCACTCAAAGTAGGATATTGTTTGCTTCTGAGTGCCATAACAGCCTGGCTTGCTGCTCAAGGAAGTGGCAATGTCTGGACAGCAACAACATCAGAATCATGGGCAGGGCTTTACCTCTCAGCTCGTATCTGGCGCGTTTCATCACATCAGCTAACCTCTCACAGCTGAGAACATTTGCAAACATGATCTCATCCATGTCAGAAGCAGTGGCCACTGGGATGGGCTGCGCAGCTTCTGGGTAGAGCCCTGTCAAGACGCCTTGCAAAGTTGCTATGGTTCTGCTGAAGTTGGTTGTCCTACCACTGACTGCCCCGTCCTGCCAGCAGATCAGCTCCTTGAGCACAATGGAGCATTTGACACAGCCAACTGTGCACGCCTCTTTGCAACACGGATATGCAAAGAGCATTTTGCGCAGGCTGCCGCAGGATTGGAGATGTATCTGCCTCTGAAGGTCACACATGTTGCTTGGTGCACAGGCAGTATCAAAGTGATGCAGATTGTTGGAGAATCTATGCAGCCCACCTCATACTGGGCTGGCAAAAAGCTAAGATCTTGCACATAGCGCTGCCGCAGCCACTCCCCTACGTCCCGTGCTTGCTGCTGACCTAGCTTGGTCAGCTCACCTTTGTGGCATCCTCCCGGCAGCTTGATGTTCCTCTGCATCAAGGCAAAACCCACTTGTTTATCATGTGTGATTAGTTGAGCGGCATGCCACGCCATCCTCAAACCACTGTCTTGATGCAAATAAGCTGACGTCGTTGGCACATACCGCTTGGTCACGCAAATTGGGCTTGAAGACGGCACACCTGAGCTTGGTCGTGACCTGAAATAGGTTGTTCTCCACCGTCCAGACTCCGAATTTCAAGCTTTACAGGCTCAAAAGCTTTGCCACAGACATCCCATTCTTGACCTTCCCAATATCGTTTTGTCAAGGGGCTTCGAGCTCCATGTCTAGCAACGGGTGCAGAAGCTGTCAGGTCAAAGAGCACTGCCGATGTTAACGGTAATGCAAGTTGATTGCAGCATTGCTCACTATCGTTTGTTGCCGTGGTACCTGAACACAACTTGCACCAGCTTTAGCTGCGCGGACGGGTCAGCTGTGCTATTGCCCAATCGCTGACTCTGACACTGAGAAACGGGCCTTTGCGTATATATGTACGTTGCTGCAGTCGCAACAGGCAACAGAGTCAAGCAAGGCATTCGTCACATGACGTCGACTGGCACAGTCGAATCACGTCTGGTTGGACAGAGTAGGTTCGATTTTGCATGCTGCAGCATGCATTCTTCAAGCAGTTCTTCAAGTGCACCAGGGTCATTCAATCGAGACTTCGAATTCACAAAGAGCTGTCTAGTCAAACTGCCACCTAAAAAGCCTGGTCTTATTTTGCATGTTGACATGGTGGAAGAGTGCAGGAAGTTTTCAGAATTCTCAACAGCATAATCTTTGCTTGATTTGGTACGGGTCCAGTGTTCAAGTTTCTGATGAGGTGTGGTGAGAGTTGCACAAGATGGCATTCCTTGCTCGTGGCTGAATTCCTTTGTGTATTTGCGTCTTCCACACTCCTTCTAGACAAAATTACAACAGCTGCAGCTCATGTGGCCAGCGATTTATGACACACCAATACAGGGTCTTGTCACACAAGCCTGCTGACTGCAAATTGCATCTCAAGAAGCCACTGGCCACAATGGCAGCATGCTAGCTTCACAGTCAACTCTATGCCCGCCTGACCATCAGAACGTTGCCTCGACAGTGTTGCAAGATGACATAGCACAACAGGCCACAGACCCCAAAGTTTGAAACTTTAAGCATGCTGCATTTGGCGAGCAGGCACAGACTGAGCAAGCAAAAGCTGACTAGCTTTCTGTTTCATCTGCCTCCTGGTGTTTGCGTATGCTTCCACAGCATCTTCACCCCACCTAGAGCACAGCATCCGCCAAACCCAGCCAGACTGATATCGCCTGTCCTCTTGCAACAGTCTGCGTCACAAAGCACACACACTTGACCTGCCTAGAACACACACATTTGCTCTGTAGTCAGCAACATTTGCATCGCCTTGTCTTCAGATGTCCACTGATGTCAACATATGTCCACTGCTGTCACCATATGTCCAGTGATGAAACAATGATGACGACAACATGTGGACCAAAATGAGGCACCAAAGCAGTGGAAACTCACTTGAGATTGCTATGATGTCCTGCTATGTCCTCAAACTTTGGCTCAGCCAAGAACTTGGCTATGTCCCAGCCATGCCGCACGTTGTGCATCACGCGCTTGTCACTGAACAACTGCAGACAAGTAGGCAACCTGAGAATGCACACATGCATGCCATGCACACGGCATGCATGGATGTGACACTGGTGCTGAAACAGCATCGATGCCACATACTATCAATTGAACAGCAGGACTGGTGCAACAGCGTTGGCAGCATGAGGCTGCCTTATCAATTGCCTAGCAACATATATACAACAGTTGACCTCAAAGGGCAGAAGGCATGAGCCTTTGAGATAGATGGGTCCACAAGATGTGAGGAGCTGCCTTCACAAAGGTATACCCTCTTTTGATGCACATGCTTACCCATACAGACCCCTGTTGTCAGCCAACAGCAAGTTACATGGTTGTGGCACAGCAACCAAGTGTGATGCCATTCTGGAAAAATGAGTGCTGGTGACAGGAGGAGAGCATGTAGCATACCCTGTTGGGCCACAGTGCATCATCCTCGTGCGCTGCCACGTCACCAACAACCCCAACCAAGTACCCCTTCCAGGGCCCATGGCTAAACTGGGGCTTACTAAATGTCATACTGTTCTTGTCAGTAATGCAAAAGGGCTCCACCGTATCTGATATGTGATCTAGCACCTCTGGGTACAGCGTGTGCACTGTCTCATACAACCTGCAGCATACAATGAAAGTCATGCAATGTGTACCCACACGCTTGTGATACTATACACAGCCTCTAAACAGCCTGCACTTTCATGCAAAGTGGAAAGTAAGCCTGCTGCTAGGCATGATTGCGTCTCCTTTTCAAACATAAACAGGTGTGCTGGAAAAGCCTCTACCTGATTGAAGCAATGTCATGACAGGCAGTACTGACATGCAGATACAACCGCAGTAAGCAACATGACATACACCATGGCCAGTGCACTTTCCATGTCAAAAAGTGCCATGCAGTGTATCAATCAAGACATGCATGGTGAATCAAAGCATGCAAGACTGAGCCAGATCTTGAGTTGTGACGCACCTGGCAACTCCATCTGGGGTCTCCTGATGGACTACAACCCACAATGGCTGAACCTCAATCTTTTCTCGCCGCTCCTCAATTGTGAATTTAGTCAGAATTGGCAAACCCCCATTTGATGCGCTTTTGAGCTGCATCTGCAGTATTTACAAGGCATGTCAGCACCATTGCCACTGCTGCTTTTTAAAAAAGCATCTCAGGGGAGTGCAGATCAGAGCACCTTGTTAATATAGCACAAAGCAAGCTGTGAACAAGTCACAACAGATCAGGGATGAATGGCTGCCAAAAATTAATCATCTGTGAAATGTCGAGACAAAAGACTGCATGTGCTGATATGAAATATGCAGACCAAGTGCAGTACACAAGAGAGACTTTGTACTTCCAAGAGTGCCTGTTCAGAGAGCTGAATATGCACAGCCCATAGCAGCTCTGTACATGAGGTCCTGTTACGGAAGTCAGCACACCGACAAGACAAAAAGGCGCAAGGGAGGCAAATGCACCTGAGGCTGGTAGAAACTCAATTCTTGCTGTGCCGACCAGTCCAGAGTGTTCTTGTTTGTCCATTGTGGCAGCTGACTCTCTACTACATCCAGAGCCACTGATGCCATGTCCCTCTCAGCCGCAGCAGCATGATCTACAGCTTCAGGACCACTCTGCTCATGCCCTGATGCTGCCTTGTGTGAGCTGACAGCAGTTCCAGACTCTCTACCAAGCCCGGCTGACTGTTGCTGCTTTGCAAGAGCCTGGTGCAGATTGTGCTGCTGCTGCTGCAGCTGTTGGCAAGCAGCAGAGTGGACTGGCTCTTGCAGAGCTGAAGCTGAGTTTTGGAGCTGTAGGCTGTGTAGTTGGTGAGCCTGTTTCAGCAGCTCTGCAGCTGTGGACATCTTCCTGTATCTGTTGCCTGAAGCAAGCAGAGACTTGAATCTGCTCGTTGCCTCCAAGCTTATTGGGCTGCCATAGGCACTGGAAGAGGCTTTTGCTGAAGTCACAATCTTTGGGCTACCCTTGCGCCTCTTTGGCCTCACAGCTTTTGCAGGTCGACGCTGTGCATGTGTCATCCTAGCTGCTACAGGTAGCTGATGTGTGGGAGCTTGCTGCTGCTGCTGCTGCTGCTGCTGCTGCTGCTGCTGCTGGCCTTGTGGCCTGGAGTGATGCTGCAGATGGTGCAGCTGTTGCCGCCATGGTTGCTGCTTTATGTGAGGCTGCTGCTGCTGTTGCTGCTGCTGATGCCATTGTTGTTCCCACCATTGTGACAGCTGCTGTACTGGCGTCTGAATTGCAGACTCAGCTGAGGATGCACTGTGCAAGCTTCTGCTTTGCTTCTGCAGACCTGAACACACAAACGAGTTTGTTTATTGGTGCAAATACATGTGGGGTACATGATCATCCAACGTTAAAATGGAGCTTGCCTGTCCATGAACCACCAAGAACAGGCTCCTTCAGGTCTGGGCTTTTCTGCAGCCTTTTCACAAACGCTTGGTTGAGACGCCGTGCACTCATAGACGGTGCAGCAACAGGTGCCTTGCGATAATGACCCGAGGTGGTGCAGCAAGGAATTGTGATCGTTGACGGCACGATTGGGTGTGAGCTTCGAGCCCCTGCTAGCATAGCAGAAGCAGGGAAGTGCTGAGCAAGCCAACTAGGTGCAGTGACGGGCGATCGTTAGGTTAAGCTGCTGCGAGCTTTCACTCCCTTGGAAACGCAAGCCGTGGTATTGATCGGTTATTGTTCACGCTCTGTTGCTTCGCAGACACAGCGATGGCCTAGTATAACTTGAAGGCGTTGCTTGATTCGATATGCTGTCGTGACCGGATGACGACACCCGAACGCAGGTGGCGGCACGTCGGTTATAGCGCTGCGCAGTACTGGCCCAGACAAGACTTTCAAGGGATTTGACGATCCTTGCTTATCTAGGAAAGGTGGACAGGACCTTGCAAGGGGAAGCACTTTGTCTGAACAGTCGAAGGTATACGCCTGGTACGTGATGACCGTAACACATCCCAGCGCGAAACTGCTGCTTCCAACACAGCTCCAGCGTGTTTACGCCGCGTGCGCTATGCCGTGGCGGAATGGAATAGCGTCGCGGTGTCGTTTCGAAGCGCGGAGTTGAACAACGAAGTCACTGGCGTTTAAGGTCGAGCTTGCATGCATTCCTTTGAGTGATCGAAGGTCAAAGCATAGCGAAGCTGCCCCATTACCGTGACCTGGGTGTCATCAATGACAATGTCAAAGGCAGCCTGGTCTTTTGGTTGTGAGAGCCGCACGTTTGTGGTAAGCGTTACCTTTACAACAGCAAACAAAGTCCCCTCCAGCATAGCAACACACTCGATACTCACGCCATTCGGGATTCGTTTTGTAGCTTTGGGGCAAGCAACATGCTGATTTCAATCCATGCTGTGATCTGGACATAGTTTGTACCGGGCTTGGCACAGTCTTGGTATTGGTGATAACAGCATGGGCATGGCAGATTCTGGCCAAAGAGGTACAGTCATTCAATTTGATCGGCAGTATTGACACGACTTCATCTTTCATGCGGTCAGTGGTCGTGCCATCATGTTCTACTGTGTTATGATACAGACTGGAGCCAGCAGCGCACCCCTGCCTTCAAGAACGACACGTAGGCTGCCTGTTTTAGAGGCTTTCAGCCTCATGGCTGCAGCTTGTGCTGCTCTGGCGTTTTTGCCATACATTGTTCACAGTGGCACCAGTGCGACACCAGTCAGGTGTGCGCCGTCGCTGCTACATTACATTGTTGCCACAGCTGGCTTTTGTAATCCACAGCGCTCTTGAGTCCTTTTACTGTTCAGGCCACAAGCACTGGCTGCCGATGTCTCAGAGCTTCTGGTTTGGTTGTTCACCACAGCAGCCTTGAGGCTGTACTGGCACAGCGCACATCTGCATCAGCTGCCTCTGAGCTTGATGATGCTGTGGTGTGCAAAAGCTGCCTGCTCGGTTGTTCTGGCAGTCCTACAAGCCAGCCTGACCTATGAGCACATTCAGCTGTCATTTCAGGTACGCCGCTTTACAACCGTGGCTGTGCTATTGATTACTGTGCTGTTCTGTACTCGATGCTGGTTTGCAGTTCCTGTTCTCTATTTTGAAGTTGACTGCGATGTGACCAAAAGCAATTGTGACCGCCATTTCTGCCGGTCGACAATACTGGAATGGAGAGGCGTCCTCACACACCCTGCCACACATAATGTTTGACATGTGTATGTAGCCGCGTTGAGTCATATTGAGTGAGATTAATTTGGTTTGCCTCGCAGTCACAATGCCGCTGTTGGGCTTAGCTCTTGTGGCGTTTGCAGGATGTGCTGCCAGCATGCTCTGCTGTCATTCAGTGCCTGTTTGTGGCAGCTGTGCTGTACGAGCATAGAATTGCTCAGCAAGAGCTCAGAACATGGCAGAGTGCACAGCAAGCATGGCTGCTTCAACAGGATGATCAAGGTGTATGATGTTATGACACAGCTTTGTGTTGCGTGTGTTCCTTGTAAGAGTGTCTGTGCTGTGGCTGTCCACAGTGTGTGTGCTGTCAGACGCGTGAGTACCTTGGGTGCCAGTCTTGCTTCTTTTTGGCTGCCTGCCTCATATGAAAACTGTACTGATCCAAACGCAGTCAGCAACACAATTGTAATGAAGAATTCAGTATGCTACATGTACCACATTGCAGGCAAGCCAACTTTGTTCCCCATCAGCAGCTGCCATGCAGCCTGTTTTGTGGTGCTGTCATGTTACATGGTTGGACAATGCCTCCAGTGGTGATTGCCAATCTCTCGGCAAGCATGCTAGAAACACACACAGAGTTCTGGTGGCTGCAGGCGAGCCTGTGTTGCATGTCAGCAGGAACTGGGCCAGCTGGCTTGTCTTTTACTGGTCGAACCCCCTCATGGCGCGAGGCTCAAAGAGGCAGCTCCAGGCATCTGACTTGTTCCAGCTACCAAAGGCACTGTTGCCCTCTACCTGTAGCAACCGTCTCTGGGGCATCTGGGCAGATGTGTGTACTCTCATACATTCTATTCATCATGGCATTCATGGCATTCATGCGCATGTTGTAATTGCTGTGGAAGCTTGTGGGTCTGCCTTGGATGGTGAGAGGCTGCTCGAGGTTATGGGCCAGATGTGTCAGCTGCTGGCGTGAGTGGAGCAAAGCAGCACACCATGCTTGCCATGCACATCAGCGGCTAAAGTTGGCGTGCTCCACATCACAATATAGACTGGCCTTTGGAGCCTACTGCATGAAGCAAACTATCCTGCAGATCACAATCAGGTCAACGGTGTTTGCGCCTTTCAGCTGCCAGCACAAGTCATTGCTTTGGTTTAATTTTTTGATGTTGTTTTTACATTTTGTACATTTTTTGGGGGAAAATCATGCATTTTTTGATTTCTTACAGTAATTCTTGGCAGGCATCAAGCTTCATACTCTTGTTGCAGGAGCAACAAGCAAAGACTCTGCTGACAGCTGAAAGGGGCCACATGGTGCAGCCCTCGCTGCTGAAAGCCCTGTTCAAAGCTTATGGCCTCGCATACCTGTTCCTGGGAATCATCAAGCTAGTCAATGACATCCTCAATTTTGCTGGGCCGCTTTTACTGAATGTGTTGATTCGCTATCTAGAGACCCCATCTGAGCCTTTTGATCTGGACCCCCACAAGGCAGCAAAGGGTGATCACCAGAGGCCCTGGTGGCTACCGCAACCTGACAGCCTTGCCTTTGGGCTGTGCTGTGCTGGTCTACTGGGCATCACCAGTTTGATCAAGGTATGCATGCATCTCACCTGCTTGCTTCAGCATGTCACCACTTAGATCCAGGAAAGCTTGCAAGATTGTTGAAAGCTGTATGCTATGAGCAGCTGAAAATGTTCACATCCATATGTCTTGCAGCCTCCATAAGCCATGTTTTATCCCAAGTCATGCTTGTCATTGTGATTATTGACATGCACGCTGATCATTTGAGTGCAAGCACAGCTGGTGCTGATGGTGTTCTGCTTGCGCAGGCTGTTTTGAACAGCCATTACAGCTACCAGCAAGGCAAAATCTCATGTCAGCTTCGGTCAGCAATCACTTGTTTGGTGTTCAAGAAGGCCTTGCTCATCAACAGTGTGGACATGACCCTGTTCTCATCAGGTGGGTGACCACAATTTGCAAAGGCTTCTGGCATGCCTTGCGTCACAAACATGCAATTTCTTGAAGGACATGAATCTGGCTAGCATGCTTTTATGACATACAGCTCTCATGTCGAGAGGTATACCAAAGTACACACTGGCTACACCTGGTTCTGTCGCATAAAATGTTGCTTATCTTCAGACTGTAGGCCACACACACACACACACAACACCGGAGTTGTGTTTCCTGTCCTACCTGTGACCTGCATCCCTGGGACCTCAAGCCAGCCCAATGTTGAATCCTGTGTCCACTGCAGGTGCTGTACAGACACTCATGTCAGTAGACGCAGACCGTGTTGTGAATCTGTGTGTCAGCCTGCATGAGCTCTGGAGTCTGCCAGCTCAGATTGCCATTGCTCTCTACCTACTATATACTCAGGTGAGTCCCAGCACAGCTCAGCTGGCCTGTTCTCAGATGCTCTGCGTTCTGACCGAAGCTTATGCACTCATTGCTGGACACAAAGTTCGTTTTGCAAGCTCACGGCTGCAGTGGCAGAATGCACAGCCAACACAGCATCGGTGGTGTCACTGTGAATGTTGACAAAGCTGAGCTTGCAACAGCAGCCTGCTTCCTCAGATTGAAAGCATCACCAAACAGAACGTGCTATCGGTGATGTACAAGACTCATCGTTCTGGCAGTGACCTAAAACATGTCTACAATGCAGAAACATGTTTTTGCTGTCCCCAGACGTTTCTGAGTTTAGATTTGCAGTGTAGGGATGACGTTTTGAATCAAACTAGACATTTCAGGATTGAAAAGAGCTTCACAGTTGACACGAGGTTGATGACTGGCTCTGCAGGTCAGGTATGCCTTTTTGGCTGGCCTGGCGGTTGTGGTTCTGCTCATCCCAGTGAATCGATGGCTGGCCACCAAGATTGAGGCTGCTAGTGAACGCATGATGGCTCACAAGGATGCAAGGCTGCAGCTGATGGGCGAGCTACTGCGAGGCATTCATCAAGTCAAACTATCAGCCTGGGAGCCGCGCTTCGTTACAAAGGTGATTGGCTACTGCCTTGCTTGCACAGGCCTTCAATTGAGTTGCATGTACAGGCATTTAGTTGCATTGCATTGTGCAAGAGTTGAAAGGCTGTGCATTTTTCATGCATTGAACTGATTCACAGGTGTGTACACTGTCCAGTGGCACCAGGACCCATGCTCATCGTAGCACGTGTCTTACCCTCAGTAACACACACCAAGCTTTGCAGGCTGTAGGCAACTGCACACCAAGCTGCACATGGCGGCCCATGTTGCAGGGTGCTTCGACACACAGCCAGCGCCTCCTGCTGCTTGTATTGCAGAATCATGCACACTAACAAGCACTGCTGCATGCCTCAGGTGAATGAGGCTAGAAGAGGGGAGATGCAAGCCCTAGCAGTGCGCAAATACCTAGATGCGCTGTGTGTCTACTTCTGGGCCGCAACCAGCCTACTCTTCTCCCTCTTCACCTTTGGCCTGTTTGTCCTACTGGGCCACAAGCTCACGGCTGAGGTTGTATTTACCTCCCTGGCACTCTTCAATGTGCTCATATCTCCCTTGAATTCCTTCCCATGGGTTCTGAATGGCCTTGTGGAGGCTGTCGTGTCAGTCAGGCGCCTGCAGGGCTTCCTGTCATCATGGGAAACAAAGTCAGATTGGGCTTACCAGCCAGACACCCCTCAGGATGCCATTCCAAGGGCAGACTCCATTTCTGCCCTGGATCAGCATGAGCGTAATGCCCTTGCTGAAGGGCTGACTTCAGAGGCTTTGCAGATGAGCAGAGCTGACAGCAGCGATCTATACACCACCATCAATATGGAAAGGCTACCCAGCGGTGCAAGCCCACGATTGAGCACCACCCCTTCCTTTGGTGCTTGGTCTCCCATGCATCGTCAACAGTCCAGCTCTGCACCCACCAGCACTCACCCCTCACCCCTGCAGCAAAGGTCAGGACCCCCACCAGCGCCAGGGGACAATCCCAACTCTAACCCCAACCCCAGCCCAGCTGCAAGAACCTTCTCAACCAGCTTCAAGGGCTGGGGGCAGGCTCTGGGCGCCACTCAACGTCAGGGCAGTTCCAGCACTGTTTCTGCTTCAGACCAGGAATCCCAAACATCAGACCAGGGCATTGTCACTGTCCTCTCAGATAGCTCCCGCCTAGCAGCAACAGTCTCCGGGGATGGCCATTCTGTTGTGCTGTCAGGCGCTAGCTTTGCATGGCAGCCAACACTGGGCAGGAGTAGAGTGGTGAGTCAGGTCAGAAGGCAGGACTCTAGTAGGCATGGGCAGGGGCATTCAGGCAGGCAGGGGGTGCTGCAGCCCCTCTTGAGTGATGCTGCACAGCAGGATGTTGGCAGCAGTGATTTAGTGCTGCATGAGATCAACTTGACAGTGAGGTCAGGGGACCTGCTGGTCGTCACAGGAGAGATTGGTGCTGGTGAGTGTGCTGTGGGCTCTCGTATATTCACGCCTTTGGCACAGAGGCATGCTTGACTTCCATACTGAAGAGCAGTGCATCTACACCTTTGCCCCAACACCTGCTGTCTTCCCATTATTGCAGACGGTGTCACGCAGTGAGCGCAGTTTTTCCTGTCTTGTGCAGAAGTTTCTTCCTGTTTCTTTGCTCATTTACACAATTTTACATTGCTCAACTTGCATTTGTAATGCGTCAACAGGCAGGCACCCTGTGAGCACTTCCCAGTGCGCACATTCGTATACAATTACAGCCTTTTGCTGTTCATTCCCATGTTGCACGCACACATGCACTCATGCTGCATGCTGCAATGCTGCCATGCTGCAATGCAAAAGATGCACAACTGGAATATGGGCATCACTGGCAAAAGCGGTTCTCATTAAGTCGACACCAAAAGGTGTAGTCTTTTCATTTCTTTTCTTTCTCACAGGCAAGAGCTCTCTGCTGGCAGCACTGCTGGGGGAGATGGAGCAGAGGTGTGGCCATATGCGAGTGCAGGGCACCATGGCATATGTCCCTCAGCATCCCTGGATCCTGACAGGCACATTGAGGTATATCTCACGCAACATTAAACACCTGCGTGTGATCCTGTTGCCAAAAACAGGAACTCACGGTGTCAGTGGTTGTACCTGCATGCCATGGTCCTGAAGAACTTGCATTGCATCTCTGCCTGTCTTGGCTAGCCCCAATGCATCTGAGCTCAGCATCCCTGCACTGCAATCAAAACCGCAGCTGTAAATATCAAAAATGGTTGTCAAACAATCACCAAGGGCCTTGCTGGTATACGGTTTTTTGTTTTGCTCAGGCTGCGGGAGCCTGCACAACATTACAAAACAACACAAAATCTTAGAATAATTAGAATTACCACATGAATTTCCCATGAGCCCAAAGCCATCTGCATTCAGAATGTAAGACAGGGCATACCCTCACACAAAACACATGCATATATGCATCATGCTGCAGGGACAACATCTTGTTTGGCAAGGAGCTTCTTCCAGACCGGTATCAAGCAGTGGTCAAAGCATGTGCTCTAGAAGCAGACATTGAGCAGATGAGTCAGGGGGATGCCACCTTGATTGGGGACAGAGGGGCCACTCTGTCTGGGGGTCAGCGAGCCCGCTTGTCACTAGCAAGGGCTATCTATCAGGTACAGCTTGAAGGCTCATGATTCCAACACGACAAACCAAACGCCACAGATGCGCTCGAAGGAAGATGCACACAGAGACTCAGCATCTGATGATGATGCAAAGACACAAGTCACTCTCACAGCACAGCTGGCATGTGTGCTTTGCTTTGTACATTGTCTTCAAAGTCTTATCCACCCTTTTCAATTGGAAGGACCTCGAATGCAGACTATGTGCTCTGGTGCACTGAACCCTGTCATCTGCCTGGCATCAGCAAGCTGTCAGATGCTTTGTCTTTTGCTGGGCATCCCACCTTGCAGCCAGACACGCTTTTAACGCTTCATGGCAGTGCACCTCTCAATGCAGCTGTTGTACAGGACTGTGATATCTACTTGCAGCCAGACACGCTTTCAACGCTTCATGGCAGTGCACCTCTGATTTTAGCATTGTTGTGCAGGACTGTGACATCTACTTGCTAGATGATATCCTAGCAGCTGTGGATGCCCATGTGGCTGCCTGGCTGACTACACACGCACTCACAGGCCCTATGCTGGATGGCAAAACCAGAGTTGTGTGCTCCAATGCTAATTTAATTACTGTGGTGGCTGATCAGACAGTGCGCCTGTACAAGGGCAAGGTGCTGAGTTCAGACATGTCAGCAAAGCTGGGTGGGAGTGATGAGGCAGTGCGTGGGGGCATGTCTGTGAGGGGTAGCAGGGGCCAGCCCTCACCCCTCAGCATTGCACTGGGCTTGACAGGTAAGTCTCTAATGGCAATACACCTTGCCTTCAGGCTAAATTAGGAGCAATGGCAAAAGCAAAAACAGCTGGGAGTGGACGCTGTATGAGGCTGAGCACCTTGCTTGCACGCATACTTCATTCTCTGACTCACTCACTCACCCATCCATCCATCCATCCATCCACCCACCCATCCACCCGTCCACCCCCCCACCCACCTATCCATCCACCCACCCACCCATCCACCCATCCGCACTCCCCTTTCACATCTGATCTTGAATGCATTGTGTGGTGATGTTTGACTGCACAGGGTGGGCTGCTGCCCACTGCAGGCTGTGTCATGTCTTGCAAGCTTGAACACAAATGCAGCCATCATCACTACAACCATACATGTCAAATTGCCTGAACATCTACAGAACCGCTTGCTGACGCTCTTCTAGCTGCTCCTGCAGATGTCTCTGGGCCTGAGCCAGTAGATGCCACTCTGCCAGCTGAAACCATTGAGGAGGCTGCTGCGCAGATGCCAGGAGCTGAAGAGGGCAGGATGATTGGTCATGTCAGGTGGCAGGTCTACACAGCATACATGAAGGCTGTCGGCACTGGCTTGGTGTTGTTTGTGCTGCTCAGTCTTGCCCTCATGCAGGTGAACATTCCATTCTCACATAAGCTTGGGTTTAAGCTTTGCCCAAGCCATTGCTCTTGCTTTTTCCCCTGCCGTTGTACTCAGTTTTGTTTTTGCATCAGCAGCAGCCTGCAATCCTTCTCTCTGCAAGTCCTGGTTGACTGACCAGGGGTGTAGTGTTGTGCCAACCATCAGTGCATTATTTTCCTCAATGTTTGTTACATTTGCTGGCCTCTGGGAAAACCTGGAAAGTCTGTGCCTTTCTGCAATCATGGTGAGACGCCCTTGCAAAGGACGGCAGCTTGAAGTCACCTTTGAACTCATGCCAGATATGTTGCACCGCAGATACTGCACCAAGCATTTTTTTATACATCTGGTCTCTCAACTTCTTGTAAATTTATCTTGGTTTCTCGTTCTGTTGCAGGTCACCAGAAATGGGAATGATCTGTGGCTGTCCTACTGGGTTTCTAATCTGGAAAGTCCCCATGACCATGACCATCACCAGCTTCCAGCATCCACCACTTTCAACGGCACTTCAGCACATCTCTATAGCTTATGGCATGACCCCAGCAGCTTAGCTCCAAGTCAGCCTTGGCTACAGCCCAAAAGCTTATGCTACAGCAGTCTGCTGACCTACAATCAATTTAGCAGCTTGGGTGGTTCCATGCAGTGTCACACTCAAATGAATCCTGTTTTCCCAACAGATGCAAACGCAACATCATTTTTGCTGACAGCGCCACCAGCTGGGGTTAGTCAGTCTCTGTCGCTGTCACGCCACTTGCTTGCTGAACTCTTAACGAAGCAGCCAGTTTTGGACCCAGACACAAAATTCTATCTTGTTGTGCTGCTGTGCATTGCAGCAGCAAACTCAGTCTTTACCTTTGTGAGGGCATTCTCTTTTGCGTACGGGGGTTTAGTGGCAGCCCGCAAGCTTCACGAGCAGCTTCTGACAGCTGTCATCAATGCGCCTGCTAAGTTCTTCCAAACAACCCTGCCAGGTACGCACACAAGCATGGTGGATGCCTGTGATGCTTACTCTGTTCTGGTTGCAGTCAGCTGTCTGTCTGGCTCAAATCACCTCAGTCACTAGTAATCTGTTCAGTCATTGCACTAAGCAACCTGATGCAGACTGTCTGGGCTTCCTGGGTTCTGTTCTCACCCAGCCTGTCGTGCATGAGTATGCAGCTCACACCCATGATCTGATACACAAGCAGCACGCTGCCTTGTTGAGCCATTTCCGGTGAATCAACTTTCTGACTCTCTCCTGTTGCCTTGCAGGCAGAGTGCTGAACAGGTTCTCCTCAGACACCGCAACTGCTGATGATGCCCTGCCCTTCACTCTCAACATCTTGCTGGCAAACATTTTTGGTCTTGTGGGCACAGTTCTGGTGCTGTGCCTGAGTGAGCCCTACCTCCTGTTGGCCCTCATCCCTCTGGCTATCCTGTACAAGTACCTACAGACGTACTACAGACAGACTGCCAGGGAGCTGAGGCGCCTCAATAGCATTGCCAGGTCAGCTACATTGGCCTGCATGCAGAGGATGTCATTTCTGACAAACAGGATGCCCCTTTTGCTTGCATTGCATTGCATTGCATTGCATTGCATTGCATTGCATTGCATTGCATTGCTCCAGACCTAGGAATTGCTGGGATGGCAGTGTCACTGGAAAGTGCCAGAAACAACACCCTTTGTATGCCTGCTGAGCTCTCTGGCTTTGCTGCTCACTGCTGACTTCATTTCACAAGCAAAATGGATTTCATCCATTGCATTGCATTGGCATGAAACTGTTCTGCTTGTGCAATGAACTCTGCAGTAAGCAGCAAAGCCAGAGAGCTCAGCAGGCATACAAAGGGTGTTGTTTCTGGCACTTTCCAATGACACTGCCATCCCAGCAATTCCCAGGTCTGGAGGGCACATGGATTACCTGTGTATGCACATTGTGCAAGTCACAGCGGATGTTCTCGATTGACAACAACATGATGTGATGATAATCCCGGTTTGGGACTCTGACAGGCTAACAGGCCCGTTTGCCAGCTGTTGATCCCTCGTGCATCACTCGCATGTAAACAGCTGCATTCTACAGCGAGCTTTGGACTGCCGCTTCAAGAAGCTCTCACTCTGGTTGCCAATGAGGGTTAGACATCTCTTTGAATACTGCACCAGATTTGGCAGTTTGTAGCCTTGCTTTGCCCAAGCTATCCGCAGAACTACAGCATGTGCTTTCACCTTGAGTGACATCTGCCTGTGCATGCGACTACCAAAAGGGTCTCAGCTGGAGCTGCCAGCATCAGGCCCTATGATGCTGATTACTGGGTGTGCACCTGCCCTGTGTAACAGAACTGCCCCGCGTGACAGATGTCACAGAACTGCCCTGTGTGACATGCAGGTCGCCCGTGTATGCCACCTTCACAGAAGCCCTAGATGGTGCTGCCAGCATTAGAGCATATGACGCTCAGCACAGATTCTGCCAACTGAATGAGCAGCAGGTGGCCCTGTCCCAACAGGCTGCCTTTGCTGGTAAGCCTGCCATCACTATTTCATCGTGAGTCAGAACAAACCAAAAGAACCAACAGTTTTGAGTGTGTCTGGTCTGATGGGAATAAGCTGTGGTCCTGGCAGCCCAACAGTGTACCTTCCCAGGCAACCTCCTTAATGTCTGTCAGTGGCACAGACACGCTTTCCACTGTGATCAGCAAGGGCTTAGTCATCATGCACACTGTCATCAAGTGGGTTGTTTAGTGCCATTTTATTTGTGCTGAGACCAAGCTAGACTGGTACGCTGATTCCCAAAACAGGACCTTGTTCAGGACGCCCTTTTCAATGATGTTATGCGGTTGTCAACACTGTTGTCTTAGTAGGCCTTAGGAATGCACAAGACAGGCTGCTCTGGAGAGACAAGACTTGCCCCGCACGTACCTAGCTCATCATGAGCTGGAAAGCGTTTTAACTGTTATTGTTAGTTGGGAGCTACTAAGAGCTGTACAGATGCCTGACCCTGTGGGCAGACACACAATTGCTGAATGAATGCATGAACACAGATCAGGACCAGAAAAGAGGGCTAAGCTTGCCAAGGTGCTTTGCAGGTATTGCAGCTGCTCAATGGCTGGGATTGCGCCTGCAAAGCATAGCAGCCTTTGTGATCACTCTGGTTGCCCTGCTGGCAGTGCTGGGACACCAGGGACTGCTACCATTTGCTGTCAGCGATGGCAAGTTTGCCGCAAGTGAGACTGCACATTCAATGCGTTGAGGCTGTGTTGGACAAGGTCATTGTTGGTTGCATGGAAAGACCTGCCTATCAGACACGAGATGGTGCACAACAGACTTACATCAAAACACATTGCAGGCATGGCAGCTGTAATGTGAAACAGTCATCTGACTTCATTTGCCGCATAGTCGCCTTCTATTTAATTAGACAAACCCAACTGTGAGGCAAGATGCATGTTTGTGAATGAGCAACTGCATGAGAAGGAGCCACCCTCTTGTCAGTTTGAGCCAATACCCTGCTTACGTGCATTTTAATACATCTTAATCCAACATCTGCTTTCGCCCGTCGTCAGACTGCTTTTGTCCCTTAACCAGCATATGTGCATTTGCAGACAGCTCCATCCATCAGCCTGCTCATATACAAGTGCAGACAGCTCATGCCAGCACTACCCTGCTCCCATGCGTTTGCAGGCAGCTCATCCCAACAGCCTAATTAGGTGCATTTACAGTCTGTTCACACATTTTCTGCCCTTCAGGTCTGGTGGGCTTGAGCCTTGCATATGCCCTGCCCATAACAGACCGCCTGAATGGCCTCCTCACAGTGTCAGCTGAAACTGAGCAGGAGATGGTTGCAGTGGAGCGCCTGTCAGAATACACTGACTTGCCACCCCAGCCTTCTACTCTGCATCCCCACAGCCAGTCAGACACTATGGAGCTGCCCTTCCAGCGTAAGAATGACTAGAAAAGAAAAGGCAAAGAAAAGAAGTGCAAAGAAAGGAAAAGACTACACCTTTTGGCGTCAATTTAATGAGAAGCCAAGTATCGTACTGGGCTGCCCAGGCGTAAGAATGACTACCTATGGATGGAGTCTGTCATGCTGTTCCAAAGTGCGCCAGTTTCTCTGTGTAGAGAAGGGTCTCAAGGAGATTCTACACAACTCATGCTGACTGTGCCAAGGTCATGCAAGAATGAGAATATTCAAAGCAGGAAGTGCACTTGGCTTCATTAGTGCACGGCTGAGTTCTTGCTCACATGTGTGACATCCTCTTGCAAAATGTGCATGCTGGTGTCAGGAGCCTCTGCCACCACAGCCTTTGTGCACTTCCTGCTTCACAGGGGCACTATTGACTGCTGCTTTATTGTTGCATCACCTGTCATTGTGCATGCTGCAGGGCAGCCCATGAGCTTGGGGTCAGACATGTGGCCCCAGGGGGGCCATCTGCAATTCTGTGGGGTGCAACTAAAGTACAGCCGGGAGGCTTCTTATGCCTTGGCTGGGGTCAGCTTTGAGCTCAGGCCTGGGCAGAAAGTTGGCATATGTGGTCGAACAGGTCAGCTCTCTGCATCTGCATCTGTATCCGCCAGGAACTCCGAGAACATGCAAGGACATCATGCATGGACAGCAGCCATTTTATTGCATTGTCACAGCTTCAACAATGCAGACCTGTCTTTTAAACAACCTGGTAGCATGCCTACTTTGCTGTATGAGCTGCTAACCAGCTTCAACAGCAAGTTTGTGGATGCCTTATAACAGATGTTTGTTGATGCCATGTCCCACATTCTGCAGCCATCTGACCAGGCTTCACCAACTTGACAATATGGGCTCACCAACCTGACATGTGCAGCATCTTGTGGATGCATGGTAAGACATATGCATGGATGTCACGTCCAACATCTTGCTTCAACCAGCGTTTCATGCCAGCCATTCAAGTAGAGCCGTACAGCATGTTGGCATGATGCAATCTACTCCAGATGATTCAGCTTGGCGCAGGCCTTGCAATGCATGCAGCAAAGGAAACAGTAACATTGCTGCAGAAAGCCATGCAGTAACAATGACCATCTGGGACCTACTTGACATGTACCACTGCAGGTGCTGGCAAGAGCAGTCTGGTAGCAGCACTGCTGCGATTGACAGAGACCAAAGCTGGAGCAATCCTGCTGGATGGTAGAGACTGCCGTACAGTGCCTCTGCAGACGCTGCGCAGAGCTATTGGCATTGTGCCTCAGACACCATTCCTGTTTCAGGTGCACATTGTATACAGCCTACCCTGCTGGTTATGATCTCTGAGCTTCATGTGCAAGAAGGCTCTTGTTGCTTGGAAGCTGGTCCATAGAAGTTGGTGGATTCAACAAAGAGAGACCGAGGGATGGCACATTGGTACATGTCATTCCTGCCATGTTCATCTGAACAGATACAGAAGTGCCCAGACCGACAACAGTCAATTTACAGTTTGCTGGTGGAATCATTGATCACGACACCTGTGGGAAGCAGGAACAAGTGGGGCACTAATAGCAACGGCATATGTCATCTGTGTTGGTAATGATGCAATCAATGTGTTACATATTGGACGTACAGCATCACTGTTGGCATCATACTTCCAACAGTGCGCAATAGGGTTTCAGTAGGAATTTTTCCGATTTTTCATATTGGGATTTCTTTTCTCCTTTTCTTTTCTTGGTATTTAATTACTTGTTTGTTTGCTGATTTGTTTTCCCGTAATCTTCCTATTGATGCTACAGAATGAATGTATATGTTCCCCACAGGGCAGCATTCGGGAGAACCTGGACCCTCTGGGGCTGCACAGCGACAGGCACATGATGTCTCTTTTGAAGGATGTGGGCCTGTGGGATGTGCTGGCTGGGCTGAGCCTGTCCCGGTCCAAGGCAGCAGGCCAGCCCATCCCTGCTGCTATCACCTCCTACGCCTCATCTGTTGCTTCCTCTGTACCCACAGGTGACACACCCACAACCCTTTTTTTGTTGATTTAGTCCTGATGGGCCTATTGTACTAGACATACCCTGATGGTTGCCAGCATAGATTCACAAATCCTGCTGAGGCTAAGGCCCTAGGTAGCTACCCCGTGAGGGGGCATCGGCTCTTGTGACACCCACGTCCTTGTGCAATACAGGCTGCACCTCAGCAGGGTTTGTTGTCAATGCATCCTGATTGTACATTCTCCAACGACTCTTGCGCTTTGGACTCACAGTGGTTGCACATCCTGCTATGACTCATGGCCGTTGTATCCACAAGTGACAGACCCAGCCAGCTTGCATGGTGGGCAATTTCTGTGGCTGAATGTTCTCTGCTGTGGCTTGTGGTTGCATAACAGCAGTGTCCAAGCGACCATGAGCAGCAAAGCAGCCTTGAGTGCAACAAAGACACACGGTGCCTCTAATGCTTGCAGGTCATGCATTGAGAACATCAACATAATGAAGTTCGCATGTTTGTGCATTGCACGTCATCATTGCAGATCATGTTTGCCTGCACATTTGATGCTGCTTTCTGGCGTTTTCTGAGTGTCCTCCTTAGTTCTGATTGACATGCATTTATTGAATGCATTGGGCATCAAGATCCTCCAAGGAATCATTACCAGATCAGCAATTGCTGAGCTCAAGGATTTGAGCGACATTGATCTGTGCGACAGGCACGCCCCCAAGGTCCCCCCTGGTGCGGCCAGGGGTCTCCAGTCGTCTGGCACTCAAGCCCCCCCTGCATGGCAGCGCTCCATTGGGCAGCCTCAGCCTCAGCACCCTGTCTGTCCCAGAAGAAGAGGACAGGTACAGTCCTGGTGCTGGATGCCAGATATGACATCCGTCTATTTGCTGCAGTCAGCATGAACAGACACATAAGCAAGAGATCAGCATGTTCCACGCTAGCTGTACACGCCTGGCATCTGCCGCATGTCCCATTTCACATGTAATCCTTGTTCTTGCTTTCATGCAACTCTTTACATCAGCCTCTTATACCACCAGAAACAACAGTACAATATGTTAGCTTTCAAATGTAAAACTTGCTTGTCTGCCTTCAGGTTACTAGAGGAAGCAGGGTCATCCTTGACGGGGTTCATTCAGCATCCAGATTCAGCCTCCCTCACCAGCTCAGGCCACACCAGGGTCTTGCGTGTTGCCCCAGTCTCATCCCACTTCGGCCCCCCATCCTTCCCTGCCAGCTCAGCATCACTGGACTTACCTGACAACCATGTTGTGCCTGTCTCGTGGCAGCCCTTGTCTACTGCCCCTGGTGGCTTGTCTAGGTCACTGTCTGCATCTGCATCCTCTGGGGGGCACATGCCAAATGGGCAGATGCCAAATGGGATCTCCACTCATGGTGCGTCCCAGACTGGTCAGCAACAAGCCTGAGCATGCATTGTGCATGGAGCGCATTGTGCTGTAACACTGCCAACTGTGTTTCCATGCATCTGTGTGTGCTCGTTCTGGTCTGCCAGTAATCATTATCATTGCCATCATTGCCGTTAATCACTATTTTCAAGGAAACTGGCAGAATGCATTGCAATCCTCCTGAAGAGCGAGGGTGATGACAGTGCTTGAGCGATGTCGTTTGCATGACACCAGAAACGAGTTCTCTTTGTCAGGCATCTTTTGTTTCAATTTCTTTTCATGTTTTTTTAACGGCTATAGCAAAACCCAGGCGGGCCCTGTTGCCCCACAGGCATTGCTCCTCACAACACGTTGGCCTCAGCTACCTTGGTGACATCCTCCAGTCTGCCTCCCATTGCTCCTCCTATGGCTACCACAGTCCCAGTGCAAAGTGTTGCCAGGCACAGAAGCACCAACGGGCTCAGCACAGGTGTGAACAGCAGTGGCAGGACACCAGAGCAACAGTCAGCTTCGCCTACCAGATCAGCATTGCAGGCACCTCCAGAGACTGAGCAGGTAATGCTGCAATCCTGGCGCCTTGACATGGTACAGGCAGAGTGGTAACAGGACAAACACAGCAACACCTATCATCAAAGCCTGCAGACAAGCCCTGAGAGATGTAGGCGTGTATGTTCATGATGGTGCGTTGGAGTGAAAGACAATGTGTTGTAGTGAGGACAGTGTATTGTAGTGAGAGATAGTGTATCAGAGTGGTAGACGAGTATGTTTGACACCGTGTCTGGATAGACGCAATGGTAGCGTGCACATCTTGACATGACTGGATGCATTCCCCCTCCCTGGCTTATGTGCCGAGCATGTCTGCTACCTTGAAGCATATCACAATTGGGCAAGCAAAGCTTTCATGATTCGCTATTGGGAAGCCACAGAACATGATCACAGCCTGTTGCTGCTTCCAGCTGCCAGTGACATTTGACCAAGCTTGCGCTACCCAGTGTATGTTGTACTGAAGTGCACAGTTGCATGTCAGTGAGAAGCAGCATCCCTTGGGAAGCACGTCCATGTTCTGTTTTTTGCTTAGGGCGTGCATGGTGAGTCAGGCATGGTCCCTGAGGCAAGGCAAGATCCCACTAGCCAGTCAGCATCCCTGGAATCTGGCTACCCAGTCCCCAGGAGAGTGGTGCCTGTCGGGGCCACCCATCAGGGTAGTCCCTCAGGGCAGGGCTCATCACGGCACAGCCCCTCTGTCCAGAACTCCAGACGGGCGCAAGACAGAAAGCCTGTCATTGAGTCGCGCTCGTCCACAGAGTTTCATATCCAGAGACAGGTGCATCCATGCAAGCATATACACCTTGCAATGCTTGCATGATGCCCAGTGGGGTGGCTATGTTCAAAACCCACGTGGACACATCAGTACTGTACCAGCATATCTTGACTGCATCGTGCTGAGTGTCTGTGCTTGCCTGCTGCTGCAGTGGCCAAATTTTGGAGGTCAGCTGCTTTCTATGCAACTAGGTGAGGGAGGCATGGGTTTGTCCCAAGGTCAGCGCTTCAGACCACTTCCTTTGCCCTTGCTCAATGGCTTTGACAATGACTGACATACTCATCTACTCCCCAATCAGTCCTTTCTGCCTTACAGGCTGTCAGAGCATTGCTCAAAAGCATACCTGAAAAGCATGTCATGAATCAAGCTGATTGTATGGATGTTCTATCTGTAGGATACTTCATGCTGTTTGTCTTTATATGCAAGGCCAGATTGCACAATGACCACAATGTCCAATGTATGCCAAGCCATGCCATACAACATGTCTGTTGCACATGTCAAGTTTTTATTTGACAAATTACATGTGTTCTGCAGGGCAGCAGCAGTTGCTGTGCTTGGCCAGAGTACTTCTAGAGCAACCAAGGGTGGTGTGCCTAGATGAAGCTATGGCCAATGTTGACCCAGAAACTGCGCGTCTCATGCAGCACATTCTTACCACGCATTTGCCAGAAAGCACTATTCTCCAAATTGCACACAGGCTGGATGCCATACTTGAGTGTGACTGGGCAGTGGTCATGGACAAGGGAAAGGTTGTTGAGCAAGGCCCTCCACAGGAACTGCTGAAGCACCAATCACACTTTGCATCTATGTACCACATTGGCAGCTGAGACAACTATGTTCTCACAGAGGCTGCTGATTCCAGCTTGATACTCAGACCAAAAATGAATTTGTTATGCCATCAGTCATGTTGCAGGCACTGAACAAGCTAAGTCGAAAAGTCCTTCACAAGTCTCTGCGGAGTTGGCGGTCTGACGTCTAGAACTTCAGAGACGGCAAGCATTTGCACAACAGCCGTAGCCAGCAGACCAGCTATAGCATAGTGCATGCATCTGGCTGCTTATGAGCACCACAATAGCACAAGGCATGGTTCTGAATACATATATGGAGCATCTATATAGAGCATCAAAGCCTTGTATCTATGCTTTTATGCTGATCTCCCAGTTGCCTGCAGGCTTGCAAGGCTGTTACAACATATCGCCGATAAACAAACATTACACTACAAGCACCCAACTGGTCCCCAAGTGGAACGCAAAAGCCTCAAGATTCCTACAGAGACTCTTTAGATGTTGTAAGAGCTGCTCGGAATCTCGAGGCTGTTACCCCCGAAACTGTTTTTGAGGCGTGGGGTCTGGTTTCGGTGCAACCTTGCAAGGAGATCGTAGCATTGCACTTTCAGCGCGTAGCGGACCGCCATCATTGGGGCACAGTGTGTTCTGCGTGCTCAGTACCTTTGGTTAGTGCAATGGGAAAGAGCGTGAGGGGCAAGAAAGTGGATTGCGTTGTGTGTGGTCGGTCGGGATCGATAACATGGCTTCGCGTCCACAGATGCGGGCAGGAACGCAAGAAGAGAGTCCAGAGAGTCAATCTTTATAGCAGCGAGACGGACCCCGCCAGCATGCCACAGCGTGCGTACCCTTGTCAATTGTGGAACCGTTTTTCCCTGTCACAACCGTTCTTCCCTGTTCACAGGAGGTTAAACGGTGTTTGCAACTGCAGACGTACGAGATGTGTTGACAGACCTCTTTGGAACAGACCTGTTTGCAGCCTCAGGCCCTGTTCATGAATCTGACATGCCAAAATGTTCTACTGCTGTTCATTCTGCAGTGGAGGCTGAGCAGACTCGTGCAGAGTAAGAGTCTTGGCTCTAGTTTCACTGAGGACGACGACATGTCCTGTGAACTGCCAAGCTTGGCCCCTTGATAATTATAAGATTTTAGGCTCTAGAGGCCTTATAAGCTTGAGGCCCCTTCCTGTTGTTCATGAGACATATGCAATGTCTTCTCGCAGTCTGCTTAGAGTTGTTGACTGTTGTCTCAGTCATTGCTTCTGAGAATGCATTGATGCTGCTGGCGATTGCTGTAAAATCGTTGTTTGTCACTGCTGTACCTCTATTGTCATTTTGAATTGACTGCTTATAAGCTCAAGCTGAAAACGCTGGAGGCTACCGCGTGAGCATGCTGACAAGCCTGCAACGCCCATGGCCCATAGCCCGTTGATCCAAGCTCATGATGCATCAAATTCGTAGATAGGAAAGTGAATCGAATACAGGCAACAAGAGATACCGTAGTCAAACTCAGCGACAAACATGGACACAAAAGCAGGATTCTCGATCTGTTACCCGTGTCTCGCGTCATGCCAGTTTGAGTAACCGTAACATAATATTGCAGCAGCAGCTTTGGCTATAGCCGGTATGAGCGGAGCGGGAAGACGATTGCTGAGTGGACTTTCCAGAGGAATTGCCAACGCTGTCCAGAGTGGAAGTTTTCCAGCGCATCGTGCTATAGGCGTCGCAGGTGAGCATCTGACTGTGATCCGCACAATACAAGAGACCTGGAGCGCTGCTGCGGTCAACACTCACTGGCCAAACCCATCGCATTAGGCCTGCTGAAGGCTGTGCATTCCGCTCGCAGGAGGATCTGTCATCTTTCCAGCTATGTGTTCTGTCGAAAACAACCCGGCCAAGCGTGCTAAGACCGACGCTACCCCAGTGGTGGACGTCAGGCCGTCAAACGGCTTCAGAAGTTATAGTAGTATCGTCTATCCGGCGGCAGAGGCTTTCGTCAGCGCACCTGCCCCAGATTTCACTGCTCCAGGTAATCAAGACTACCTAGATATGTGCGAGCTGCCGATAAACGACGTCATCATCTGCGTGGAGTCCTTTGCAAGGCAGCAACTTGAGGCTACTTACTTCTCTGAGACAGACGGAATGTTGCAGCTGTGATAGACGGTGAGATCAGTGAGGTCTCCCTTAAGAACTACAAGGGGCAATACGTCATCCTTTTCTTCTACCCCAAGGTGATTCCTGCAGGTCTTTGACAACCAGTTGCGCTTTTCTGGACAATACAGTACCGCTGCTGTCGCCGCTGCTGCAGTTGACACCTATTGCCTTTGCTTCCAGGACTTCACGTTTGTCTGCCCAACAGAGATTATTGCCTTCAGTGAAAGAGCCAAGCAGTTTGAGCAGCTGAACTGCCAGCTGATTGCAGCCTCCACTGACACTGAAGAGACACATTTAGCCTGGATCAAGACACCACGCAAGAAGGGTGGTCTTGGTATTATGCAGATTCCCATTATGGCTGACACCACCAAGGTAAATCCCCAGTACTGCACCTTCCACACCATTTACCGGCTTTTGAACTGCAAGTTGTGTATCCTGTCCCTGATGCCCAGTTGTCGCCTCCATCACATGCATTTGCACAGTCAGCAATGGGACTGTGGACAATCAAACGCCTATAAATGGCATGTCATCTGCAGGAAATTGCAGCCAGATATGGAGTGCTGGTCAAGGACAAGGGAATAGCTCTGCGTGGCCTGTTCATCATCAACCCTCAGGGGGTCCTGGAGCAGTCTACCATCAACAATCTGCCCATTGGCCGCAGTGTTGATGAGGCCCTGCGCCTGCTGCAAGCTATCCAATTCACTGCAGAGCATGGAGAGGTATGCAGTGCACTATTTAGCTTATGGGCAAGCTTAGTACATCTGCTGGACCTTCTTCTGTTCAGTGGTTCTTTATTCAAGTATACTCTGACTCTGTGGGTGTTCTGAGCACCTGATCTGGCATTACGAGACATTCCACATCAGCCGATCTTTGATGCACACATGGATACAGCAGCATTGTTCTCTTGACCAGTTCCTGCATTGTCGTGTGTGTTCACCCATACCATTTGCTTCCCATGCAGCCCTTGTCTCACCTGCTTTTACCAACACTCAAAATTTGCCGAGTCATTTTCCAATTATAATGCAAACCGTTCACACCCTTCTCACTTCAGCTGCATGCACCTTTGGCAGAGCCTGTTACATGCGTTGTTGCCTGATGTGTGCATCTTTGCAGGTGTGCCCTGCTAACTGGAAGCCTGGTTCAAAGAGCATGGTTCCAGATGCCGAGAAGTCTCTGGAGTACTTCCGCAGTGCTGGAGAGGTGGACAGTACCATGGAGGATGCTACCAAGCTTACCATCATCAACAACAAAAAGGAATACACTCAGCTGCTCAAGTCTGCCAAGCCTGTGGTGATTGACTTCATGGCCAGCTGGTGTGGCAAGTGCTCAATGATTGCTCCCTACATCGAGGAGCTGCAGGTCAATTTGCCATCTGTTACACCTTGCACTGATTGTGACTGCCAGCCTGTAGATTGCACGCCTTGCACTGATTGTGACTCCCAGTGTGTAGAGTGAAGAAGCAGTGTAGAAAGATGACCGTACTGCAGATTGATGCTCTGATCATGCCATCAAGATGCTTCCCAGGATGCAATGAGCAGGTACAGTCCTGCAAGGTCTTGTCAACAGAGTGACAGCAAGTTGCATGGTGGTGACCTGTCTGCTCCCTGCTGAGGCCAAATATGAATTTGCACTGTCAACTTGGCGAGGGTGTTTTGCTCAATCTGGTGCACCTGGTTCTGCAGGAGAAGAACCCTGACGTGACCTTTGCTAAGTTTGACACCTCAGAGGATGCACTGGAGAAGGTAGCGGAGGAGCTCAAGATCCAGACTCTGCCCAGCTTCAAGTTCTTCAAGGGCGGCAAGGAGGTGGTAGACCAAGTTGTTGGCTACAAGAAGAAGCCCATCGCAGATGCTGTTGAGCAGCTCAGGAGTGCCTGAAAGCTCATTTAGCAATCCTAAGGAAACTGAGGATTTATTAGATCATTCAGTGCAATTGGTGTTTTAAGGTGTATAGGTCAGCATAGGTCATTGATACTTGATTTACATGTGTGCTGTGAAAAAGGAAAGGGTGTAGCAGGGTAGCTGATGTCCTATGGTGTTGCAGGCAGCCTTTCTGCATTGCTGTCATGTGTCGTGATACGGGCAAATTCTTTGATACACTGAAATCATTGTATTGTGACAGCTTTCCTCAGACAGATATACGTAACATCTACAGTTTGTGCTGAGTTGTATCCGTGATGGCTGAACAGTGCAACGTGTGCGCATGCATGTTCGGCACGTCTTACAGGACACATCAGCAGTAGTTGCGCTTGTCGCATGTATACTGTAGCTCTTGCCCGGTACGTATGACAGCAGAGCCTATGAGTCATGGGCCATCACAGCTGCACCCCTGTGTGCACCCCTGTGTGCAATGTACACAAAGCGTAGAAAATTGTAACTGTCGCAGCATGAGGTTTGCTGTGCTGAACGCTACATTGTTTTTGGCTGTATTCAGAAGTACATGCCCAGAGCCAGGGAGCACTGATGTACAGAGCCTGATGAAATGCCTGATTGTCAACCACCCTGCTGTTGCAAGGGCAAGCACTTTCTGCATGACGTCATGCCAACCAAATGGCTGTTCAAGTTTGGGATACCAAGACTTACCATATCTAGATCAGAAATGTCTGACCAAAGCTCAGTTTGATTACGCTTGGCGTGCCCTGCAGGTGTTGGGTGGCTGTGTGCCACTGTTTTGTAAGGTGTGCACAGGAGAAATGAGTGCACTTATGCAACTGCACAGTCATCTCATGCAGCTAATCAGTCATATGCATGCACACAATGATCAGGCTTATTCCTGCAGATTCATCCAATCTCAGGCATGCTCTTCAGCAGCCACCAAAGGTTACAGTGTGTCATAGTTGAGCACAATTGTACCCTTCAGGCTGGCATCTGCAAAATGGATGCAGTGTTACAGCACAACTTGAATGTGCTTGCTGTCTCTAGGCACGCTCTCCTCTGATACGCCTGGCCAACTGAATGTCCTTTGGCATGATGGTCACACGCTTGGCGTGGATTGCACACAGGTTGGTGTCTGCACAGCAAGGTATGTATTGCTGTAATGGCTTAGCAGCTATCATAGACAGTCCCCAGCAGCACTATATTCCTTGTGCAATCATACCTTCAAAGAGGGACACCAAGTAAGCCTCAGCAGCCTCTTGCAGCGCCAGAACAGCTGAGCTTTGGAATCTCAGGTCTGCACACCAAAGCACCAGTCAATCATTGCAGCAAACACCGCATGGCAGCAGCACATTGTGCAGCGCATTCAAACCTCGCACTGAATCTCACCTGTCTTGAAATCTTGTGCGATCTCTCTCACAAGCCTCTGGAATGGAAGCTTCCTGATAAGCAGCTCTGTGGACTTTTGATACTTCCTGATCTCACGTAGAGCGACTGTTCCGGGCCTGTATCTGTGAGGCTGCAGAGTACACAGGCAAGTCAGCAGTGTGTGACGTCACGATGTCCACAATATATGAGACACAAAACAGGACAATTGACTCGACACAAGAACACAAAGAAATCATTCTTGCCAATTATGAGTACCTTCTTGACCCCACCGGTTGTGGGAGCAGATTTACGTGCGGCCTGCAAAGCAAAAGCGATAATGTCACAAACGGAGCAGCAGGAGCAAAAGGAGCCAGCAGGATGTAGCAGATGCAGACCTTTGTTGCTAGTTGCTTCCTTGGTGCCTTACCACCAGTCGACTTGCGCGCTGTCTGCTTTGTACGTGCCATGCCGCTGCTGCTGTGACTTGACGGCAAGAACTTGGCTCAGCTGTTTGCGCTTCGGTATCCACTTTCTGCTTCTGTCACTTTCGCTAGACGAACGAAGTTATGACAGATGTGAGTCAGATCAGGGGCTGACAACACTCTAGGTAGCTTAGTTCTGCAACACTCTAGGTAGCTTATTTCTGCTGCATCAGAGAACAGGCTCCTCTTCTACGACATGTACACCTTAGAAATTCCAACTATGCATCTCCTTCCTATTGCTGGGCCACGACGATGACGGCTTGCCACGAGCACGTGTTTGCCGTGTTCAAGGGCCATCTGCTATACCTGGCCAGTGGGTTGCCAACGCTCTTGGCCTCTTCACACCAGCTGCAGGCCGTGTTTCTGCTTGAATTCTCAGGTATTCCTGAGTCCTGACTCCCTTGCGCGAGCTGTTGCCTTCCTTAGCGCTTGTGGTAATTGCCAGGAGAAGGGTGGTTTGTATACATGCTTGCAACTGCTGGTTAGTGAGTGTTGATGAGGCACCCTGTTTTCAAGGCGGTAGATTTTCATTCTGCACATGAGAGTCCACACCTGAACAAGCATGTGAGATACTTTAACCTTTGGTTAGCAGCAAGCTTCCACTGAGGCTTGCAGCTCAGCTTCACCTTCAGAAAATACACATTATTGTGAGATTATATAGCAGTAAATCCAGGTTTCAAGCACTTTGTAGGAGAGCATGCGGACATGAGAAGCGCTTGCAGCCTTGAAACAATAAATGTAGGTTCTGCATAAACTTTCACAGCAATTTTGGCTCATGGACACTCAGCAACATGAATGCTATTGCTGCAAGTGACAATGATTGACAGTTGAGTTACCAATTGGGTGCGCTTTGGTGAGCAAGCTCTGGACCAAGCTTGCTGCTGTGACAATCATCACAAAAAAACCACACTTCTTTCAAAATGGCGGGTGTAGTGGTGTCAGTTGCTCCAAATTCTGCGCTCAAGACAAAACAACGTGCGGTCTAGATAGCAAGGTGAGTCCTTCTCCACCTTGCCTGTCTTCGGCTGCTGAGTGGTGGTAAGCCCTTAGACTAGTTCAGTAGACTCATACATGAGTTGGTCAGTCTCAGTTGGGTCATGTGTCATGTGTCTCTGTTATAATAGTTTCATATAACAGTGCCCTGCCGTCAGCTATTCCGTCTAGTATACAGAGTCCAGCGGCCTGATAACAGTGTGAAAGTAGCTACGACAGTGAGTGAAATGGTCTTGTAGTGATGCTGTCCGGATACACAAGACTTCCACGACGTCCTTGCTTCAAGAGTGGCTTTGAAAGCCAACCCATAAAACATGAGTCAGAAAGTAAGGCTTATGTTTTCCCTTTTGGACGTAAACAAATAATCCACAAGGAAAGGCACCTCCAAGTTTGGATCATCCTCTGTTCATGAAGAGGTCACATTATGTGAATCTCACACTCACTTGCAAGCTTGACCCACACCATGCTGTACACCATGGCATCTCGCCACGTCTGAGTCCATTTGCAAAAGAGCGGGCAATGCCTCGACTTTTAACTGCCACAGTTTGAAGCGCTTTACGACGATATGTCGCTATAAGACATGCCCGTGCATAGCTGGCAAAGAACCTGTGTAAGGAGTAATGATATATGATGACACATGTGCTTCAATGGAAGAACGCAGATGTGATGGTGCCACGCCTACACTACGGCCACGCTGAGCCAAGCAGATGAACTATGCAGGGAGACAACCTAGCTCCATGAAGCCTGCCACGGCAAACACTGCAATTGGGATCGGTGCGCTCAGGTCTTGCGCTTCATTGCGCACCTTAAAAAAGTCTTGTCATAGCTGCCGTTTGCTGTGCTGCTGTTCACAGCAGCTCAGGTGATCAACCCAAGCAAGGCTTCGTGTGTATCACGCGTGTCCTTAGAGCTAGCGCCCATCATAGCGCTGCTCACGTCATTGCAATCAATTGCGGCCTGAGGAGGTATCTGCTCAAGGTGAGCGTCGCAGACCTCGCTTTCGAGGCAAACGCAAGGCGCTTCGAAAAGTGGCTGTCGCGCCAGCATGACTGGCCCTGCGCGTCGCATAGCCCATTCAAGAACCTTTTGAGTTGCCACCAGGCGTTTACTCGCAGCCACGCGCGCGCTCAAACACCTCACCGCACTGATCAGCAGCTTTCCACCAAAAGCAGTGCATGTGTGCCGTGTAACGTTGTCTAGGTTCACGAGCTGCTGCAATCATGGCTTTTGCTTGGTTGATTTTTGCACCTGTTCAAGGCAAGGGTTTTGCAAGCCGCAGTCCGTCTGCAACCGGCTCTAACCTTTGTTCGACACATATGCATGGTTAAAAAGGTTGTTACAATCCACACTGTGACCCCCTGTCACAGGATTGCATCGAAGTGGCCAAGGACCGAACATCACAATCTTGCTGTTCTTGTAGGTGTCACATGAGTGCTTGGCTGGCAGCCAACAGAGGTGACAAGCAAGAGCTCTGCCGTGAGCTTGACAGTGGAGCAGACATGGAGTTCAGAGACCCCATGGGCCGCACAGCACTGATGGAAGCTGCAAAACATGGTCATGTAGACTGTGTTCACGAGCTACTATGCCGCGGAGCAGATCCTACAGCCAGAAGTGCTGTGGGATGGACAGCGTCAGACTTTTGTGGCAGTCATGAGTCACAGCATGGTGAGATCAACAGACTGCTTGGTGAAGCTCAGATGCTGTGGCAGCAGGACAGAGACAAGCAGCACTCCCAGCAGATGCTCCCACATCAAGATTCAAACAAGGAGAACAATGACAGCCAGCTGCAGATTGAGCTGCCAGGTTACTCAACACCCTCTCCTAGGGTTCCAACTGCAACACAGCACATGTTCCGGTCTTACTCATCACAAGATGAGCCTAGCCAGTACAGAGTTGAAGAGCCTGCACATTTTGGCATGCCTCAGCAGCAGCACTATCAACTGCAACCTCAGCAGCAACAGCAACAGTTGTTTCAGCACCCACTGCTGAATCCTATGCTGTCCCAGGGCATGCTTGCTCAAGCAACAATGGCACGTCTATCTCAAGCAGGATCAGAGCCCGCCAACTCTAGCCTGTCATCTTCCATGCTCAGCTTGCGCTCATCTGAGTTGAGCAATGGCAGCAATCTGAGCAGGGAGCTGGGGCTGTTACCAGCAGGCCTACACTCACCCATGGGCCATCACCAGCAGAACCCAGCAACCCTGAGCAAACCGGTGTGCAGATATTGGCACTCTGGGCGCTGCTTATATGGAGCACACTGCAGGTACACTCCTGCTCTACCTGTGAAAACACAAGGAATGCATTGCAGTGCCTGGCTTCTTGTTTTGCTAAGTCTGGTGTGCGCAGGTTCTTCAGGGCCTGTCTTCATGTTCAAGCCTATCATGTGACATGCCGGTGGCTTTACATATGTCTTGCTTAATGCTGTGTCCATATGTTGCATTCTCTGCACGGCATGTCTGGTGCTGCCCTGGCCGACAAAATGCTGTCCAATGGGCGGTGAGTTGAAGGTGTATTGGTACAGGTTTGCTCATCCAGCTGGCCCCGCACCCACACCGCCGCCCTCAGTGCAGCCAGTGTGCCGCTACTGGAGATTTGGCACCTGCCGATATGGCTCAGCCTGCCGCTTCAGGTCAGCTAGACAAGCTGCTTGCCGGCAGTTGTGTTGTGACAGTGGCAGCAGTTCTCTTCACCGCAGCTTGTAAGGATTGCTTGCTCCTTGTCTCAGTGCACAATTGGGCAAAAGGCTGTCTTTATTACTGATGTGTGCTGTACAGTATGATCTTATGCTGTACAGTATGATCTTATGTTGTCACTGATGTGTGCTGTACAGTATGATCTTATGCTGTCACCCTGGGTTGCAGGCATCCTCTGCACTCTGAGCCAGTGTTGAAGACAATGGGTGCAGGAGTACCACACATGTCTGTATACGATTCCCAGCTGCAACAGCAGCGCACTCGGAACTTGGGCTTGACTGATGCTGAAGTGCTGTCTCTGCTGTCTCAAGGCTCACACCCTCTTCAGGACACCAGTGAGTTGCTGAGCACTCTTCAAGGATTTCAAAGGATGCAGCTGAATCAAAGATAAGCTAGTACAGCCCCCTATGTCCTGAGTTGCGTGAGGCGTGCACTGTAAGGTGCCCAATCGTGACAGAGCAATTCAAGGCACCTGATGATTCCTGTGCAGCTGAGTGTATTCTTTTGGAGGCAGACATTTACGAAGTTGAAGTCCTATAATAGGCATTGCAAGCAGTCCAGATGCCAGGCTTCAGATTACAGTGCCTAGCTGGACATCTCAGCCTCCTGTACATTGCAATGTTCAGAAGAAAACAATGTTTCGAAGCAGCATCCAGTTATCATTGAGTGACTTCAGAGTTTGAGCTTGCAGTGTAGATCCTCAGTGGTCCAATAATATGTCCAGCAGTGTGGCAACACCCCTCCAGTTGTACACCAATGAGTTGCTTGCCATTTTTGCTAATCAATCTGTGTTTATTGGGGATGTTCGGGAGGTATGTTGTGTCCAGATCAATTTTTCTGCTCTTGGCAGAGTTCATTGTCCAGGCCTAGCGCTGTTTTATGCTCAGTGCGGCTTGTCACATGCTAGATAAGTAGGCGGGAAAGAGTTACATATCCCCAATGGTAAGCATATTGCGTCAGTGACTGTTTCAGCTCAAGTCAGTATTTTCTCGCCCGGCGCTATGTTTTGCAACAGTGGTTTGGTCAAGAAATAGTTAGGCACTGTATTGCAAAACTTATAATGCTCAGATGCAATGCTATGCTAGACCTTCCTGTTGTAAAGCATCCTCATGATAATCTTGCAACACAATATACCAATTGTACCATACATTAATGAACAATATTGCTCTCCTTCAATAACCTTACAAGGTACTCCTTGCACTTTGACCAATCTCTGATCAAGATGCGCATCACAGCAGTGGATCTTGGACACTGCCAGTGACTGGGCACGTTTGAAACCTAGTAATGTATTCATTCCACTCGTTCTGGACAGCTGGTAATGGACAACCTATTCCTTGTGCTCTCTCTTCTCGCCGAATAGGGTAACCTGCATTGAAACAACCCCATAACAAAACAATATCACTTCACTTGCACAACCTGGACTCACTGCTGCTGAAAGGGTTCCTGCAAAGGTACAAGTTGCATGCAGGACTGCTCTACTAAGCAGCAAAATGGTGTTCTGTCAAGACTAATTTGCCCTTGAAGCCTTATGCTGCAGGCCGTGATGCCAACATGCCTGAATTGCTATGGAAAGGCCTTTCAGCGGCGCTTTCAGCAGGGTCACATTTACAGCGACAGATGTTTAGTTCATACCTAGATGCACAGCTGCAAAGCTGGGTTGGGCAACCGAGGGCACATGTGCACAGCAGTGTGAACTCACCTGAGACGCAGCAAGCTTCACACACTTTGTGGCAAGCATGGCATGTCAAGGAAGCATCATAGGTGGAGGCTCCGCATTCGCTGCAGCTGCGGCGAGACAGCTCCTGAGACACTGACTGATCCATGGACATGGCCAACACTTTGTCACGCACCTGCAAGGCATCACGTCTTGCTGCAGTTACCAGTCAGGACAGCTCTTCCCCCCCCCCCTTTTTGGGGGGGGTCACAGTTGGATTGGTTGGTTCCCCCCCCCCCCTCTTTTGGGTCACAGGGCAATTTCAGTCAGGACAACTGGTTCAAGTCTTGCACTGTGAGGAGCAGAGCACAGTCATTGGTCTAATCAATCTGCACAGCATTCCACAAAACTTGAACAGTTGGTTGAGCACATTGGTGTCGATCGCGAATGTGGTGAATGAGGTATGGCCATGGCTCTGTCTTACAATAGCTTTGCAGCCATATGTTCTCCTGGTTTAGCTTATCGGCTGCTTTATGACACATCACACTCATTCTGTCTGTTTGTCTGTCAGCCTGTCTGTCTGTGAACCTGCCTGACTGTCAACCCCACATTCCTTTGAGTCTGTCAAGCAGTGCTGATGTTCCAGCCTGCCTGGCGTCCTACATCACAACAGCTGCAACATGCTGGGAGGCTGAACCCTGTACCTTCTGCACAGATCATCAGATCTAGCACAGTCAAGCCCAAGGCTTACCTCTTCTCGCATGGGCTCCGTGATGAAGTGGGCGTCAGGAATGGTGAAGTCAAAAGGGATGTCAGTGTCCACAAAGTCTGCATTCTCCAGAGGGCCAGCATCAGGGTCCTCCATGGCTTCGGTCAGATCCAGGTAGCGATTCAAGAAGACAAAGGCCATGTTCAGCCGGCCGGCCTCCTGGTTTGCATACCCTGCAGAGACACAGCAACTTAGCATTGCTTACTTGTCACAATGCGTCAGAGCCTACATACAGCTGAGGTCCACCCCTTTCTGCTTCGATTATCAGCATATTACTGGCAGAATGTAACAGAAGCCACTGCTGCGTCAGTTGCACCTTCAGTCTCCGTCACTTCCACTGTCATAAACTGACAGCATGTGACAGTTGGGCAAGTAGCAGATGTACTGGGTTCAAAGTCATGTTCAGTCTTTTGGCCTGCTGATGTGGATTAGGCAGCAGCTTGCATATGTCAGACAGGCATTGCATAACGAAGCCAGAGCTCAGGCAACATGCACAGGAACAACACATACTGATGTCTGGTTGCCTGCGCCAAAGCTGCTGACGATGTATGCAGTTCACCTGCTTCATAGAAAGCCTTATCTGCTGGAACCGCCCCAATGTACCTCAGCAGGCTTGTTGCCTGCTTGGCTGCCAGGTTATGCATGCCAGCTTCTGCACAGCGCCACTGCAGCACTGTATAATGCACAGCTTCCCACCACCTCACAAGTTCCTGCACTGTCATGGTTGCCTTTCAACCTTGTTTTGGGCCTTTCAACATTGTGTTGGGCCTTTCAACATTGTTTCTGGCCTTTCAACATTGTTCTGGGCTGCAGCCAGCAAAATGCTGTAGGATTGGTAAGCTCAGCACTGCATGCCACCTGTGACACGCTTTGCCACAGCAGTGCAAACTCCCTGCATGATATCTGTGCATGTGACATATTGGCCCAGCTTCAACATGCTAACCAGCGGCACTAGGCTAAGCTATGGCTCATGGTGGAATGAGACAAGGCAAGGTGGGGCAGGATTACATGTGGTAGGGGTGGGGGGTCCAAGAGTTGGGCGCAAGATGGGGAGCTTTTTCACCTTAACAGGCAAGTCAGTGGCTTGAGATGAGCTGAGTACTGGCTGGACCAACTGCCATAGGAAGTCTTTGCAGCTCAGCTCTCCCTCTCTACTCTGCTCTGCATGGCTGAGTGCCAGCACGCCTCCCACAATGTGCTTGTACAGGTCAAAGTTGGCTGGCTCGGGCGAGGCTCCATACTCAGCCAGAACAGCTGCAGCCTCTGCTACCTCCCCTTGCTGTGCCTTTTGCTTAGCATGCCTGCACCATGTTTTCTGTCATGTACCATATATGTCATCTGTTCTGTCATATATCATATAGCCATATATATATATGGCTGGGGCAAGTGCACTACAACTATGCTGCTTGGGCAGATCAGGTCGCATTGGAGGTAACGCCGCATTTTATGACTCGTCTAGGCTTGAGTGGCCAGGCGCGAGCATGAGATTTGGCAGCAGTTGGCCTAAGCTGACTCAATCTGCCCTGCACAGCATTGACCTGATCCAAAGTGCCCTGCCCTGACCAGTCTTGAACTCACCTGAACCTGACTAATCCTGACAGCTGGGCATGAGGTGAAGACCAGCTGGTCACTGCATGATGTCACGTGCAGTCAATGTGTCTGGCATATCTACTGTGTTACAAGCAAGCTTGGCAGGGTTGGGTGCACTGTGAGTGCGTGTGTATGCGCTGCTGCAGAGTGGTTGGCAGTGCAGGAACTGATGACAAGGTAAGAAAGCAATGTGTAAAGCAGCATAGTCGTTTGGCGTAGCCTGGGTAGGCATGAGTGATGTTTGTGCCAGATGACAACGTGCTGTTCTTGGGACTCTCTAAATGTGCACCTCTAGCATTGTGCTTCCAGCAGTGATGCTATCGACTTGATATGAGCTTGCCTGATGATGCCCAAAGGGGCTATTGACTGCATAACTTTCTCCTCACCTGACAGAGTACTTGATGACTGATTGTGGTCCAGCCTGTTCTGCCAACTGATGTACCTTTCCCCAGTCACCCTGCTGGGCATATATCTCTATGGCCTCTGTGGCATTGCCTATATTGGCAAGCCCGTCCGCATTTTTATTGTGCAGCAGATGCTGGGTATGCTGCTGCTCTACGTATTGCTTCAATGCTGGGTCTGTGCGTGCTACCGCTCTTGCCTTGTCAAAATCATTGCACGAAATGTACACCCTGCAAGTACACTGAGCCCACATCAACAATCATGCTGGCATCTATACAGATCTGGCCAGGATGTTGCTGTATGCAATGAGCAAATGCTGGGCTTGCGTGGACTAATGGCCGTGCTTGGTCAGAGTTATAGCAGGTGGTGTACATCCTGCGCACAAATGTCTGCAATGCTCAACACGCCATCGACTCATCCTTTGCTCTGGCAAGGGGAGAACCTCTAACAGCCACAGGTGAACCGGCCTGTTTTGTTGGCAGATTGCTCAGCAGCAGATTGACAGCATGGCCCATCTCTGCCTCTGTAGAGACTACTGTAAGATGCTGCTGTGTCCAGTGATGGCTGTCACTAATACTGAATCCATGTCAGAGGCAGAGTGCAGGTCAACACCCAACAGCTTACTTGACAGCGCCTTGCATGTCATCAATGCCTTGCAGCAGCTCAGCTGCAGCTTCATGTCTGTTGTTCTGAACCAGACGCTGCGCAACTGTGTTGACAACCTCCCCAATGCGCTCCTTCTTGTTGTTCATGGCTATGTTGACAGCGCTCTCCCACACCTGTGCAGAAACAGTTGCCTAGCCAGGTCAGCGTAGGATGGTGTGTACCTATCTGCTGAAGAGCACCTGCACTATTTTGAATTGACTGATCCAAGGACATTTCAGGAAAACACAATGTCCTTGGCTGAATGCAGGAAAGTTGATTAACATTGTGCCAAGCTAAGTCAATGTAGCATGGGGTGTACCGACCTACAGAACAATGCCTCGGCTGTTTTGATTTGACTGATCAAAAAGGAGAACACATCCTTAGTTGGATGCCTTGAACGCCTTACAACTTGGCAACGTGGTCAGTATTCAAGCCTAGCAGATGCATGTGCATTGCTGTCCAAGGATCACACCAGTTGCCCGTGTAGGTTGCCTTTCATGAGCAATGCCGAATGGCAGCTGGATGCCTTTCAGCTGCATCAACAAAGGCAGCTTACCCCCTCAAGGAAGTCCAGGTCAGCGGTGTCTTGAGTGGTGATGGCCAGGTAGGCGTCTATGGCCCCTGACCAGTCGCGGCCCCTCTCTAGGGCTTTAGCCCTGGCCACCTGCCCCTCTGGACTCTGCTTGCTGCTGCCCATGCTGTTCTGGATGTCACTGTGCACCGCTGCAACCTGCAGCATGCACCAACAACATAGTACATCATATTGTGCTGATTCTTACTACGTGTCATTACTGTTGATCATGATGATGTATGGTTTGAGTCTTGAGGTTGATGAGCTGCAGGTGCTGATGTTGCTTTTCCGGGTGATGTACAACTGCAGCTGGGTCATCGACCAGTGCTTGTTAGCACATCTTAGCCTGTTGCACCTGTCTATGCTATACCATAACTTCACAATTCCACTAAGCAGTTGTCCCCAGGCTGACAAGACAATCACCACAACGTCGTGATTATGCAGCTTTGTCGCAGCTGTTCAAGACAACAACACTGCATAGCCAGTCTGCATCGCCACTGTCCAACAGAAACGTGTCAAAGCTCAGCAGTAGGATACCTTGGCAGGTAGGTAGTCTTCTGCAATGCGCAGGGCTGCCTCCCACAGTCTAGCCCTCCTGTACATGGCCAGGGCCAGATCAGGCTGTTTAGCCCTCAGGAAGAAGCCCTCTGCCTCGGCCCAGCTCTGCCTCTGGGCTGCTGCCTCACCCTGTTGAGCATCATTGCACCAGCTCAAGAATGTTGCAGAGCAACATTGTACTGACAAGCCCACCACTTATTTACTAACACATATTGTATAGTGATATATGATAGAGAATCCCCATCATTTCAGCATTGATGGCTCAGTTTGTGAGAGCGGAGGGTTCTGTGAGTGTAGCATGTGTGCATGTCAGGTTGATGATTGTCCACAAGACGTTACAGTGCCTGTTGTGCAGGCTCTGGTATGCAGCTGGTCATCTATGCAGCTGTGCACAATAGGCAGGCACAGACTGCAAGCTACAGGATGCATGTCATGCAAGACTGTCCTCCAGCCGGGATTGGAGTCAAACTACACGTGCCCAAGCACGGGCACAGCTACATCATGTCATATCTAGGTTGCAAAAGGAGCCAAGACCTCAAGCATGAGGTCTGCTTCCAAAGGCAAAGTTCAAGCTGGGGCGCTCAGCTGCAGATGAGTGCTGCCACAAGTGGAAAAGGAACAAAGAGAGAGGTTGACAAGAAGTTGGAGCGCAAGAGATCCTTGGTGTTTGCATGTGAAGACAATGTCCAAGCTTGGATACTTTGTGGCGCAGCAGTGGGAAATGCCATGAGAGAAACAAGAAACGGCACCTGAAGAGCGCAAATGGTTGGTATACTGGCCGGGTCACATCTGTCGGCTACCCCAAGTGCTGCTGGCCAGTCCTGCTGGTGACAGTACATGTCTATGGCTTCCTTAGGCTTGCCGGCCCGCACAAACTCCTCTTCTGCTTCGTTGAACCTGCCTGCATCACACCAAGCAAGGTGGACCATGAAGAGAGGACGCATGGAGTCAGCTTTGCTGTAGCCGTAGGCAAGCAGAGCGACAAGCTGCTGTTCCAGTTGCCCTGCATGCATATGGGTCTGCTGAAGCTGACAGTGTTCTGGTGGTGGTGATAGAGGCAACAATGGTGGTGTGGGTGGTGATAAAAGAAGGTGTGGTGGTGACAGAGATGGTGATGGTGGCGGTAAGAGTAGGTGTGGTGGTGATAGAGACGGTGATGGTACTGTTGAGACTAGGTTTGGTGGTGATAGAGATGGTGATGGTGGTGCTGAAACTAGGTCTGGTAGAGTCCCATGATGCTGACAAGGATGATGGTGACAACAGGGTTGGTCGGATTAGTATACCTATACTGATGCTGGTGGGGCACATGCGGGAGATGCTCATTCTAAAGCATACTTGATGCTGACACAAGTGGACAAGCTATCGTCTGGCTGATGGCCAGAACACTTCCCCATGCAAGAACTACCCCCCACTAACCCCCCCCCCTCCCATTCATGGCAGGGGAAATGATTGCTTGCAGGGGAAATGGGTTCATGCAGGGGAAATGGGTTGCTTGCAGGTACACAACATACTGGAATCATTGAGCACCAGGGGCATATGAGCATATGTGTAATCCTGTTCATCTGTGCATGTGTGACAAAGCATGACTAGGTATACAAAGAAAGAAAGCATGAACAGGCAGCAGGGGGGGCATGCAAGGTCAAGGCTGAAGGCGCACCTTCATCTTCTAGGTACATGGCATACTTGAGGTGGCAGTCTGACATCTTGTGCTGTGCCGCAGGCGCCTGGCACAGCTGGAAGGCCTGAGCAAAAGCTCCAGACTCAAGTGCATACTCGATGGCTGAGTCCAACAGCCCCAGCTTGATCAACAGCTGAGTGCCCTCCTCTGGCTCTATGCTTGATGCCCAAGCAAATGCCACCTGCAGCTCCAATTTATATGCGTTATTGTTCATAATCACGCTATTTAAAGAAACACACTGTATCCTGATTGCGCAAAGCGCAACAATTATGAGGGGAGGGGCAGGCAAGGAAGGGAAGGGAAGGGAAGGGAAGGGAAGGGAAGGGAAGGGAAGGGAAGGGAAGGGAAGGGAAGGGAAGGGAAGGGAAGGGAAGGGAAAGGAAGGGAAGGC
>JAABUK010000938.1_pt1 | contig 58447 bp, 44 predicted proteins | sample 5559141 | NCBI WGS metagenome assembly JAABUK01 (sample SAMN10711869, study PRJNA513367) | rock metagenome | isolation source: Antarctica rocks | place: Antarctica: Victoria Land, Pudding Butte nord | collected 2016-01-03
GTACGACCGAGGAGGACTATAGTAGGGTCGCCGGTCCCAGATTCAGCCGAGGCGAAAATATAGGTGGGTATAATGGCTCTATATATTAATAGAAACGGCGTTAACGGCCTATAGATGCGTCGATAGTATTAGATAATAATCACTCGCATGGCGGTAATCCTAAGCCTGTTAAGCAAGAGGCAGGCGGTAGCAGTAGTATTTAATCCAGCGACGGCTAGACTTTCGAGGGGAAGGATAGGAACCAAAGATCGCCTAGTACTCCACCTACTTCTGTGGCGAGCTCAGAATCTAGGTGCGACTCAAATTCTTTACTCGTCTTTGTAACCACTAATAGACTGTCGGTCTAGATGCTTAAATCTCCACGAGAAGGGTTAACACTATACTCTAAACCCTCCTTCTCCTCCTCGTCTCAACGACGTTGTGTCGCCTACGGAGAACACATCAACGTGGGAGCATACCTTCGTGGGCCCTGCAGCCGGCAAGCCCAAGGGAGACCGGTGTCACGACAAAGAGGCGGAAACGGACGACGACGAAGAAGAATCCGAGGGGTTTAGTGACGAGAACGATTCGCATCCCGCGAAGAGAAGGTGTCAGTCTACCACTGGCGAGAAGTCTTCCCGGAAACGTCAGACAAAACGTCGCCGGTTTTCGTCACCACTCGCTTCAGATGAGGAAACCGAGATAGAGGACGAATCGGATATCAGTAGCTATATACCTTCTAGACCCCACTATTCTCTAAAATCTCAGCCTACTTCTTCCTAGTCGACTAGTTTCGAAGGAGATATTAGAGATAACGGTAAGATAGATTTTACGGGCGGACGATCTCAGATGGCTATTATCTACGAATAACAAAGTTAGGAAGGAGAGATCGTCGACGAAAGAGATATAAAGTAAAGGCGCGGGAGGCCCCGCAAGCAATATCTTATACGGTGGAAGTCGTCCTGGGTGGATGGAGGCCGTCTCACTGCGCCAGAGTTAGTGGATAGCTGGAAGGAGAAGAAGGCGTTAAAAGGTAAGCTTTAACCTAAGGATACCTAACTACCGGCCCCTTTTCCTATAACCTAGTAGACTTATAAATGTTTATTACGCAAGCTATTAATATCATAGAGAATTATAAAATCTAAATCCTATCTCCCTTATCTAATTAATTTTATAATCTTACTTACCGCTAATCTATCTTTTCAATTAAATCTAATAGTATAACTCTTGTTAAGACTTCTATTAAACTTATTCTTTAATATAATCTTATAGTTAATAGTATTAATAACCTTTTTCTTAATTAATCCTAGCTTTTACGAGCTCCGCTTACGTTTAAGATTAGGAGAGATAGATTATAAAGGTTATACCTATTCCTTTATATATATTAATAATCGCTTAAAGTCTATAAATATAACGCGTTTAACCTTTTTATTTTATAATATATTACGTAGTATTATATCTTTATATAAGATATTATAATAATAGATAATCTTAATTAATTATATAATTTATATTAAGATCTTAGTTACTATTATTAAGATACCTTTAGTATAAAGTAGCTAGCTAGCGTATACTAAGAATATTATATATATAAGCTTATAATAGGTGGAGTAGGAATATAGTAGCTTAAGATTAATACTATTAAGATAGACTAGTATATATATACCTTAAATATATTAAAGGTATTAATAGATAAGCTCTTTATATTTAAGATCTATAACTTATACCTATTTAATTACTTTAACAATAATAGTATACCTATATAAGTTAAGGCTAACCTTAAATATTATATTATAAGAACTTATAATATCTTAAGAATAGATATACTTATTTAGATCTTTTATAAGCTATATCTATATAAGTTAAAGGAATACGTAGTAAGTAATATTATAATAGGAATAATCCTTATCCTTATTAAAATATCTATACTTATTAATATTAAGATATATTTCGTCTAGCGTATTATACTATAATAGGCCTAATAGATATAATTATATATAGTAGGATTAATATTAGCCTACTTACTATCCTTTTAAGCTTAAAGAGCCTGTTATCTTAACTTTTAATACTAGTATAAAAGGCTCTATTATACTACTAATATAAATATTATTACTATTATCCTCTTTATTATCTCTATTAATATCTACTCTAGGTTCTAAGTTATTTATTAGGGGGGTATATTAATTAGCCGCTTAAGAGTATAGAAAGTAGAATAATAAGTTAAGGCTAATCTTAATTATATATACTAGCTTAAAATAAGAGATAGTAGCCTATTTATATATTATCTCTAGTATCTTTACTATTATATTTAAATAGTCTAGCTTCTATTATTTAAGCTATTTCTTCGTATAAAGTAATTAATCTTAGTAAAGTAACTTCTTTTAAATAGCTTAAAGGTAAGATATTATAACTTAGCCTAATATTATTATATATAAGAGATTAGGTTCTTTAAATTTACTTAGCTATTTAATATTATCCTAAAGTTCTAATTTAAGAATAGAGGTATAATAGTATATAATCGGTTTATACTTATAATTATATAAGAATATAAAGGCCTTTCTAATATAAATATACTTATATTATAAATAACTCTTAATTATATAATTAAAAGTCTAGATAATAGCAGTAATAATTAAAAACCTTATATACGCGACGGAGTCTATTTTATTAATATAATTTAATATATAACTTATAAGATCTATATTATAAAGGCTAGTATTAATTATATTAATAGATAGTTTATAAGGGAGCTTATACTTAATAATAAAGGTAGCGACTCGTCTTATATTATTTATAATATAGATATATATCTAATTAATATAAATATAACCTTTTTTATCCTAAGCTTCTATCTTTATTATTCGTTTAAAATTCTATTTATTCTAATATTTTAGGCCCTTAGCTGGGGTCTTTACGCTAAGATCTTAAAGCCGTATTACTATCTCCTTATTATCCTCTTTATTAAGCCCGTTTATATAGTTTTTAAATATTAATTTTCTATTAAGGTTAAAGGCCTTAGCTAACTTAGGCTTTACGCTTAATTTAGTGAGTATCTATATAACCGGATTCTCTATAACTTGTCGCGTTATGGATTCGAGGTCCTTTTCCGAGCTGATAGGACGACTGTGAATATGTCCACCGGCAGTCTCAAGGTAGTTTAGATTGTCGAAATGCGTTTGCTAGGCGTGCGGGCGTCAGCGCTGTCCTGGATCTAAGGGCGAGCGTGGCTCAGCAGGCTCCAGACATGGAGGCGGAGGCGGAAGCTGCTCTGCGATGGCTCGCACTGGAACGGAACCATCGGTGGTTGGTGATCTTTGATAACGTCGACCAAGACGTGACAGCGGAGGAAGGAGATGCTTAGGCCTACGAGGTCACGTCCTTTCTGCCACCGGCCGACCACGGCTCCATCCTCATCACGAGCCGTCTTCCTTCTCTGGGAGAGCTGGGAAAACCGACCGAAGTGGGAAGGCTTAGCCTCGAGCAAGCATTGGAGCTGCTTAGCGACCGTTCGGGTCTGCAAGCATCAAGCGCCGGTACGGTAGACATTCTCTCGTCGAACCTTCCCAAGTGCCAGTCCTCACTGACCGGTTGGCAGGTATAACGAAGCTGGTGGAGCGACTGGGCTACCTGCCCCTGGCCCTGGTTCAGGCGGGCAGATACATGCGCGAAGCCAAGACGAGCTGCTCGAAGTATCTGGAGTTGATGAGAAGTCGTGGTCGCGACTGGTTGGAGAGACGCCCCGTCTGCGGGACTACGAGAACGGGAGCATCCAGATGACGTGGACGATCTCTTACGAGCGTATGCGACAAATCGATGGGACGGCGGCCACGTTCCTGCAGCTGTGGGCGTATCTAGATCATCAGGATGTTTGGTACGAGCTGATCTCTCGCGGGAGCAAAAGCTGCCGGGAGTGCAAATGGCTTCAGGAGATGGCGGAGAGCGAGATCCACTTCAAGCGAGTGCAGGTCTTTGCTTGTGAGGTGTCGTTTCCTGCTGTCTCCTTCCTCGATGTGCCCTTCCTAATATGTTAGGTGTGCAGGTCTTTGCTCCTTGGGTGTCGTGTCTCCGGTGGGGTGTCGTGTCCCCTGTGCCTCCGTGTTCTATGCTCCCCAAATCCCTAGCTCTTTTGGCTTTTAACTTTGGTGTTATGGTCGGATTTTGTTTCGATAGGAGGGAGTGGTAGAATCGCGTTTTCGCCGTAGGAGTTGCAACGTAGCGACTTAGGCGGATGATTGATACGACGTAAGAGATTCAATAATCTCTTACGAAGGAACCGTTCCGAGGTATAGCGCTTAGCCGGGCTCATAACCTGTTGAGTGTTTGATGGAACGGTTGATTGAACGACTATGGAAGTTTCTGCTACTAAATACACGTGCCAAGTATATAGGGGTGATACTGATTTCCAACACAAAGCAAGAAATGATCCATGCGAAATTCCAACACTTGATGCGTGACAGGTCTTGCGCTTTATTAAATGGTCCCTGGACTGACTTCGCGCGTCTATACTCCCTCCGCGATCAATGTTCCAATTCAACATCTTGTCATCAAGCCTCCCAATCGTACTCATGTTTCCCCACGTGTTTGCCACCTGCTCCGTTGCAAGATGGACAGTCTTCCGGCGCCCTGTACCCAGTTCCGTTGCACGTAGGACATGTGTGATAATGCCATACTCTGCCTTCACCTTCGCAGACCGTGCAGAAATTATTCCGGCCAACAAATGTACACTTTGGGCAATCACTCGGTAACCGAACCTGACCTTGAGATTCGTAACAGCTTAGGCATGCTGGGGTTATGCATCCGTCACCATGACACCTTTCGCAGTCCTGCCAGTGACCCACCGTTTCAGCAGAAATAAGCTATAAACGGTGAAATATTCAAGGAGGTAGAGTAAAGTCGAGGTTTGGACTCTAAACTTCTGTCTGATTCTGCGTCTGAGTCCTTCAATCTTGGATCGTCTGTAAACCTTTGAGATACTAATTAATAGAGGAGATGAAAAAACTTACAAAATATCAAAGGATTGGTAGAGAGCGAATTGGCAGTTTTTTTTGCATTCCTCTGTATAGCAGGAATAGGAGGAACTGGATTGCAGCCAAGCGGGGTTCGGGTTTTCATATAATAGCAGGAATCGGAGGGACTGGAATGCAGCCAAACGGGGTTCGGGTTTTCATATAACAGCGGATGGAACACAATCTCCGACCATGGCTGTTTTTTCAAGATTTAAGTGGTCAAATCCGCTCCAATCCTGCCAGAGTGTGGTGTGCACATCTCATGCACGGAATACAACGCGTCCAATCAGCAATCGATTCCAAGCGCTTTCCAAGTAGGGTATAAGCTATACTAATTGTACGACCTTAGCGTTTGGTCTCGCAACGCCATTCATTGGCAACTATACAACGCTTCTTATAGGTGACACGTTAGGCTAATATGGGTAAGGCGTGTGCCAAGAACTATAGGGCTATGCTGGGACAAAGTCGAGGTGCGCACGAAAATCCGGAAGGCGATTCTGCACTCCTCTGTACGCTTATAGCTATCAAAACTGTGCTCCGTCCCTTGCACGCCGGACCGCGCACTCTGTGTGCCATCAAGCGGCAATCTTCGAGACCTTCCACAAGTTCTCGATGCCCAAGACCAAAACACGCCAGGAAGTTATGTCCCGGTTCGACACGGACACTGGTGGCCTAATATACCCCAAGGCTATCAAGCAGCTTTTCACGGGATTGTATGTCATGGAAATCTATCTCATAGGTCTCTTTTTCCTAGTCCGTGACAAGCAAAGCAAGCCGCCTTGCATTGGCCAGGGAACGATCATGATCGTGGTCCTGCTTTTCACAGTGGTATATCAGACATTACTGACCCAAGCATATGAGCCACTGCTCCAAAATCTCCCCGTCATGCTCAAGGACATCTTGGACTCGGCAGACCCGGAGCAAAAGGGCACCAGACGAAAAGAGACGAGGGGGGTTACTGGACAACGATTGCTTGACGCAGTAGATCGCTTTGATATGCTTGACACAGTGCTCGGTCGATCTGACGCAAGAAGCCGGGGATTTGACGAAAGCTTAGCACGAGGCCATGGTGCGCCATGTGAAATGAGAGATCAAGCCACGGTAGCACAGCAACCCGTGATATGGCTTCCGCGCGACGATTTGGGAATCAGCGATGATGAGATTAGCCGGACTAAAGAGTTTAGTGGTACCATCAGGATCAGCAACCGAAACGCGTGCTTAGACGGACACGCGAAGGTCGAAGTTCACGGGCCTCCGCCCTCCTACGAGGACGCTTTGGAGCCTAGGGTCAATTTATTCTAATTTGGGTTCAGACTCTCGTCCTAGGGCGGAGAAGCTTTGCCCAGGGATACGCGGATCCATTCCCTTTGAGAAATCTCTTTGATGGTTCTTGATCCTTAGCTAGGCTCGTATATCAATGCACCTACAAACTGTAAATTAACACTTGGCCACTCGGTATTCTATTGACGCGGTCGAGGCCCTCGGAGCAATTATGCTCTTCTATCCTACATACCCACTGGCCCTACACGAAGCATTAGCTATGATGGCCACCTCTCAAAAGCCAAGACCGCCCATCATACAGGAGCTTTGGGACCAAGTGACGCAGCATCTATCGTCACTGTCTGCGGTTCACGCTGCGTGTGCTTTGGAATACTGGCTACGGTGCCCGAGGCAAGCGGACCACGGCAGAGTTTGGGGTTCGATCTTCAAAGCCGACACATGGGCTGACAGAGCTTCTGAAATGGATGTCTTGCCCGGCGCCGGGCTGTTGACCTACCGCAGGCTGGAAGGGGGCTGTGACAGAAAGAGGCATTAACCATAGAAGCCCTAGCTATAGCGTACTGTCGAGAGCGGAGTGGCCAATTGAGGAAGAGAGGGTGGGCGTATTGGTGGAAAGTCAGACTGAATTCTTTCAACGGACACTGCTCAGGTATCAGAATATGGAGCCGTGTTGCTCAAGCCTGCTGCGACATTCCAAGCTATTGCCTCTGTAGGCCCTGGCATGTCTATTTCCCCTCTGCCTTGTCAGCCTTGCATAGTGTATCGTCCAGAGATTGACGAGAACCATCTATCCTAAGCGATTAGCCATTCGGTCAACCTCTTCACTCGAGAAGAAAAGGCTTGCCTATTTAAAAACACGCAGCAGGCTCCCTCCGTTGAGAATCATTTGTGCAAGTCTTCCAATCCTTTAATTCCATAGAACGATGTCGTCAATGCTTTATTGATGGTGGACGAACCGTCCGTTTTTCTCTGATGTTCGCTTCGGGTATGAAATCTTCCAGCTTGATTTCCTCTGTGAGCCTTTTTCTCCAATTCTCCCGTCCCATCTTTAGTTAGTATACCAGATGCCCCATCAGCAATATCTTTGTCCGCATCACCCAGGCTCGACATTATCCCTGTTTTAGGTCTTTGACTTCGGTTGAGGAATCCATCTCCAAGTCCTTTCGGCCTTCTTGCTCTATGCTGGCGTATACTGACGCGCATAGGTGGTCTAGGACTTCCTAGCTCCCCTCCTGACCAGTTATGATGTTTTTGTCTCGCAATACATCGTTTTGTTATCCGCTTTGACAGTTCAGCTTTGGCAACAAATGGGGCGTCTCTAGGAGGGCGCGAAAGGCCCTTTGAGTACGATAGCTGAAGCTGAGAATTGTATACGGTGGTAGGCGACGGGAGCTGAGGCGTCCGAGTTGAAGGGGAAGGCTAATGTATCTGAATTAAGTGCAACTCTTGTGCCGTCTCAGCACATCAATCAGACCGATCCTCGAGTGTACGGCCAAAGCTACGTGGCGAACACCTCGTCTGTCTGCGGGAAATCGGCTTTCTTAGGTGAGACCGCCTAACATGATTATATAGACTATTTCTAATCTTTTACGAAATATCGGGAAAAAGGCCTTCCCAGTAAACTTCCCACTAAGAGAAGAAGATGCTATCCGGCGAGATCTATAACTTATTAGACTCGAAAGTAAAGTCCTACGGCTGAAATGAGAACGAGGCCCTACGTTCGAGATTAAAGCTGCCGGAAGTAAATCTCGTATATATTGAGCCCGTCTTAGTAAAAAACGATTACAGTAATATAAGTTTAAGTGGGTCTAGGAACGTAGGGATTGGAAGGTTAAGATACGCGGGAAGGAGCGTCTTAATAATGAGATAAAGGACTAACCTTCTAGATATCCTCTTATAGGTGATACCTGAACGTGGCCGCCTTATAACGATAATAATTTCGGATTAAGTTATATTTAAGGAGGAGTGAAAAGAAGCTATTAAGGATCTGTACTCCCTAGCGTCCTAGGATTATACTACTTTATACCGCCCTAGTAAGAAGCTAGTAAAGGGTCTCTATCCTGTAGCGGGTTATAGCTATACTATAATTAAGTAACGACCTTACGCGCTATATAGGATATAAGAAGCTAACGGTGGTAGCTAACTAAAACCTTATAGGAACAATTATATTTATCGCTGTCGCTAAATGGAGCTGGCTAATATACTAAAGCGGTTATCCCCTGAATTGAAATACTATTTCGTATACTTCAATTAGTTCGTAGAAGGGGAATAGGATTAATACTATCTAACCTATCTTAAGTTAATTACCTTAAAACGCTACGTATCTATTACCTATTATAATATACTCTTCCGTCCTGCCTTCTACCCCTTCTATCTAGGTGACGATCAGCTCCTAGCCTCCTCCTAATAGAATTCGTGGACCCGAGAAGCTAAATTATAGAGCTACCTCGGAGTATATCTAATAACGGTTTATTAGCCTAGGAAATACCCTCATCCTTTATATAGCTTAGAACTCGAGAGCGAGATATCATTCTTATATCACCTGAATAATATATACAGCTTATAGATGAGCGCGTCTCTCCAAAAATCTTGGCTAAGCAAGTGTAATTGCGAAGATCTAATCTGGGCTCCCGGGGCCATAAGCCAGCAGGGTAAACGAAAGGGCAGGGAGGTGATAAGCAGGATTTATGGCCCTCGGATAAACGTCTGAAGCTGATCAGTCTTGATAAAGAAGACCGAAAGCCTCCTAGACAATTACTCGATCCCAAAGCGACTGAGGCCCTTCAGATTTCTCTTTCGCCGAAGTTGTCTGAGGTCGCCTTTACTGATGACGATTTGCTACCGGAATTGACTCATGAGATCTCCTTATCTTCAGATAGCGAGGACACGCACTCGCTCGATGACTTCAGCCAACACGAAAATACCTTACCGATAGGCCCGTTACCTGGGGCTAAAGTTAATCAAGATAAGGTCTAAATACTAGACGACGACGCTCTATTCTCAGAATTCCTACGCTCTCTATCCCCATCACTCTCCCACACCGGCATGGAGTATAGCAAGGATGACCTCCAGACCAGTATACCACCACAAACCATTATTCCCGCAGATATCTACCTTTCCACCGAGAGAGTCCCCCACCTGGCCGATTTAGCTACGGAAGATGTCTTGGACTTCTAATACGAGAACGTTTAGACCAAGAGGAAGCCTTGTGTGACGCTTTATATCCGTCCTAAAAAGCCGCATCTAAGCGTAAGGTATCCTTGCGGTTGAACCCACCAAAGAAGGCACCGAAGCAGGCACCGAAGCCGAAATCTATGCGTCCAGGTCTCAAGAATCGTAGCGGGAAGCGGGTTTGATATTGAACCTTTTCAATCACGTCTCGTAGGTTATAATAAACTACCACTCTTGTCGGATAGTCTACTACTCGATGGTTCTCGCATCCTTCTGATGCCTACTTAAACATTGTTTGCCCCTCAGTATCCTTGCTCTGCGTATCGTAAAGACCGCCTGTATTATCGACAGACAGTAAACTCAACTTGACCACCTGCAAGGCCAATCGCATACTTCCTTGCCGGAGTTCCACCGAATCCTTTACCTGCTCCAATTCATATTAATGCTCCTAGTAGGTGCATTGCTGAGCTTCGATGAAATCTATCGTACACTGCCACGCCCGGGAGGGACACCCACAGTTATATGCCGTTCCTCCCTTTCTTCTTTTTTTTGCCGCTGGAAGGTCTCGACGTTCCCCCACGTCCATCATTTTCCTCGTCATCACTATTTGCTGCCCCATCAAGTGCACCTGACCGTCTGTTATCGCGCCGATGTTCGACATGATACTTATTTGCGTTCAAGTCGAAATCTGCTCTCTCGTCCTCCAGTCTCAGAGGCAACCGCTTCATGTTAACGACGAGAACATCTGCCATAAATTCTACCGGAAGTGTCAGAAGGCTCTCATCCCATGCTTGAGGCTTCACGTTAAAAGCGAAGATATCGGTCAGCAACTTCCTCAGAGGTAAGCTCTCTGGGGTATGATCGTATGCGTATAATATGGCGCTGGAAATGGCCGGAGGAAGATACTTCTGAGCCGCTGTCTCAAAGCCTAACCTTGTCGTTCTCATCAGATCCGTTGCTCCGAAAATTGGTGCTGTATGAGACCCAAAAATGCCTTGTGGTCTCGCAATCGTTTCGCCGTTGGTGTCTGGAGTTGTCTCCGATATATCTCTCCCGGCAGCTCGGTCGCAGATGGCATCCAGCGTAGCATTCAGGAGCTCAGAGGTCCCGATTTTTTCCGCGAAGCAAAATAGCTTTACGAGGAGAAGGCTCGGATCCACAGAACCTCTAGGGTAGCTCCATTTCTCCGAATAAAGCCTTTCTTCGAACAACTTGAATTCATCAACGCCATCTTCCTCCAAGTACATGCTTCCGGTCGTTGCCTCCTCAAATGAACCGTGAAACGCTTTCTCGAAGAAGGACGAAAGTTGACAAAGCCGGCCTTTGTGAAGATAAAACGGATAATGTTCCGGACCAACATAGATGGTCACCATCAAGCGGTGAAGGTCGCTATAAGACATTAGCCGTCTGTAGTAGTCTTTAAACGGAATTGGCGGACTGGAGAGATTGTCCTTCAGCAGTCGGACTGTATTGATCGGCTTTCCTCGACGACATATCTGCTAGAGCCAGCTCCGAACACAGAATGTGGAAGGTTGACAGACATCGTATTGCGGGTAAAACTGACCGTATTGGACTCAGATGTCGTCCTCGGCCCGCGCCGGCGCGCACCGGTAAGAGGCGTTCTCATGAAAAACATTTTGGCCCCAGTGAGCCACTTCCAAGATTACATTGTTGCCGGTGAGCCAACGGACATTCCAATTGTGCAGCTAATGGTGGCGTGGTCTAGCGTCGGAAGTGTCTGTACCAAAGACTCAGTGCGCTGCGCTTGTGTCAACCTGTCCCTTAGGCTTCTGAATCCCGGAAGCGTAAACTTCGTCCACGACCTCCGCTTCCACTATGTACTCGACTGCTTCGACCTCAACATATTCCTCAGTATACCCATCTAAATTGGTCTTTTCAATCTGACGCTCTGCGCGATTCCTTCCCTCCCGCTCTTGTTGTATTTCTAGCTTGCTCTGCTCCCGCTTTATCTGTCTAAGAAGCTTATTCTGCGCTTCCTTCTCCTTTAATTCTCGAATCTGGCGTTGGTATTCTTCGATAGTTGTCGGGGTACCTGGGCTCGAATCTATAGTAGGCGATGCTGGAGGCCAACTTGGATAGTTTGAATAACACTGTTGCTCGCTAAGGCTGGATGTCTACGGACGCTGAAGGGGAGGAAGGGCCACTGTAGTGGTCTATATACCACGCGTAGCTGGGAAGAGTAAGAGGAGTCGGAGAGGAAAGTGATCTTATATATAATATATAAGCAACGTGAAGTGTAAAATGGCTAGTAGTAACGCTATATAAAGATGGCTGATGATCTGGGTAACGGAAGATATAGAGATGTGGTCAACAAGAATTCTATTATTGTTTCTTGACGTTGCCAAGGCTCCCTCTAGCGCGCCCAGGCGCGGCCCGTCCCGATGAGCCTCAACACAACCTCACAACCAAATATTCATTCGCTTTTCGATGTCTCGGATGGTATAGGTGTTCGACTTTCCTCTAGGCGCGCAGCAGAAATCGCAGGTTTAAACAAATGGCTCGGGGGAATTCCTAGGTCGTAGAAGATCCGACGCACAGGTCAGCATGCTCTAGGCTCTTTTCGCTGTGGGCCGCGACTATACAACAAGCTCCAGTCGATCCAATAGAGCTGGCGACAGTCAGAGTAAGCGCCCCCAGTGCATTTCTGTCCAGCTTTCCGGCCTTTTCTCTAATATACCTGCAGATAACCCAATTATGCTGGAGGAGGACAGTACGATCGTTGCCGAAAGCGGCCTTTCGAAAAGGCCACTAGTATTAGGCCAGAGATTGGACCCGCGCACAGTCTCAGCTCCCACCCGAAGAAAGGGCCAGAGACCCTCGAATACGTGGAAGTCCTCACCGCTCCTGAGCCTCCAAACCAACCTCTTGATCGGCTGGCCTCTCCCAAGCGGATACTACCCCAGTATCTACGCAGGCAAGTCGTTCGTAGAGACAATCATGGAGCACAGATGGTCGCAAGCGCTCCCAGGACTATCACTCCACCGCCTCCTCAGCAATCCGAAGCCCGAACTTCAACCCTCGAACAGGATGAATGGGAGATCAGAAAGATGGTTAGCAAGAAACGGGTGGGAAAAGGCTATGAATACGAGGTACGTTGGTAGAATACATGGGTGCCTAAGAGCGAGCTGGGAAACGCACAAGACTTGTTGCGGGACTTCGAAGTCCAAAGTGGAGCGCAGCGTAGACGGAAACAGGGTAAACGAGCCTTTATAAATAAGGCGCAGTGACTGTTGGTTGATTTACTTTTCTCGAGAAGTATCACAAACGGCTTTAATTCTATCTGATATCACGATCTTCCAAATATCTCTTCTCTCGACATAAGTCTTCGCTCTTCGCCCACGTCGACGATTTCATTCTGCATATTGGTCAATTATTCATTGGCATCGTGATTATTCCTTAGGCTTTTAATCGAGAAACGGAATATTGCTTATGTATGTTCGACCCAGTGAGGAGAAAAGGAATCAGCTAAATACAAAGTATAAAGCGATAATATGGCCTCCCTAGAAATATAAAATTGACGTCTACTGCTCTTATTATTTGGCTTGAAAGTGTTCGGTCTGGATGAAGTTGCCCTTTTCATCGTAGCAACATCCTGAATAGTAGTCTCTTGGATCAGCTGTACTTGAATGCTTATTATCCCTGGATAGTGAATCAGTCTTGATTCTCTTTATGGACTAAAGGTACTAACCGTGAGATAACTTTGGTAGTGCCCGCGGGGAGAGCGGTTGGACCTTCTAAGACGGATTTTCTGAAGCCAGTCTCTTGGGCACGTGCGGTTGATTCCGTCCGCTTCCATTTCTGAGTCCCCGTCGCTACCGCTAAAACCACATTCTTGCCGCCCTTGGTAACGGTAGCTACGTTCATGCTTTTGATGATCTGGTTGGAGGCCATAATGCACTCGCTGTCTTGCGAGTTTGGAAACGGTTTTGCACGGTTTGGAGAACGACTCGTCGGGTCTATAATTGCTCTAGGCTGAAAACTTATAGGAATATAAGAGGAAGAATAAGAACTAGTAAGTAATCCATGCTCATTATATTTACTCTACAGGAGTCCGTTATGTGTGCGTCGAGGACCAGTGGCTGCATTTGAGCCAGTAAAAGCTTCCAATTTTTCCACCCCAAACACACCCGCTCCGCACACACACCCGCTCTGCACACACTTGCTCTGCACACATCCGCTCCGCACCCTCGCTCGGATTGCCCATGCCGATTTAGCGCTTTAACATGGTTGCCCTGATTTATCCAAAACAAGTTGACCTTGGATTGACATATGGTTGGTGTGTACATTTCTTGGTGCACACCAAAACCCATGGTATGCGCCACATATGGTGTGCGCAACTCTTGGCTTTGGTGTGCGTAAAACTCTTGGCGCACACCATCTTTCTTGGTGTGCACAACTCTTGGTGTGCGCATAAAACTCTTGGCGCACACCATCTTTCTTGGTGTGTACAACTCTTGCTGTGCGCACAAAACTCTTGCGCACACTATCTTTCTTGGTGTGCTCAACTCTTGGTGCGCGCACAAAACTCTTGGCGCACACCATCTTTCTTGGTGTGCATAACTCTTGGTGCGCACACAAAACTCTTGGCGTACACCATCTTTCTTGGTGTGCACAAAACTTGGCTGGGCCATCAGTATAAAAAAGCGTTGGCGATCGGAAAAAATGTAAGCGCCTTTGTTAGCGTGTTCTAGACACGTGTCATGGATGCAGGTGTTATGCCAGTGTAAATAGCTGTACGGAGTAACCCTCGATTAAGGCCATGGTCTGTCCCAATTTTTATATGCCTCGCCACATCCTTTGCTCCTTCTGTACGATAGATGCGTCCCACCGCACGCCTTCTCCACATGGCCTCTGCTACATTATCGATCGGGCAGCGACTGAGCGGCAAAATTGGCAGCTATAAGGTTTTGGACCAGCTTTAAAAGGCAAGAGATGTATGGACAGCTATGTGAGCCACCACATTCTTTCTTTTCCGACTCCACGATCTTACCTGGCGTTTGTATAGCGATGAACACGCTTAAAGGGTTGTCGTCAAGAGAGCTCTAAAGCACCGGTTGAATAATGAGCGGGAGGTGCTCGAGACTGTTCGCGACCATGCCTTTATTCGCCAATTGATCGATACCACTGAACATCCGCCTTCTCTGGTGTTAAGATATCTGGACGAAAACCTATTGGAGATATCAGGCCAAAAAAGACTAGAAGGATCAGACCTTAAGCTAGTGGCTCGGAATCTTCTTGAAGCACTCGTAACGCTTCACAAGAACGGCTTTGTGTATACAGGTCATTTTTTCTCTTCTAGCCTTAGTGCATTTTATCTCTAACGTTGGCGACAGTACAGATATTAAACCAGATAATATACTCGTTAATTACGGTGACGACTCCGTCCGATTTAGTGAAGTGTAATTAGGCGACTGCGGGGATACTTATCGGTTTAACCCCAAGGCGGACCCTTTGGAAGAAGGTCACATCATCAGCGCAGTAATATTTAGGAGCCCTGAGGTAATGCTGAATCTCAGATGGGGACCGCCAACGGACATTTGGTCTCTTGGAATAATAGTAAGTTCTTCACCCTCAATTATACTCCCAGCATCGCTCCCTAAGTAACTCGTGTAGCTTATTAGCCTTATCTTCGGACATTACTGGCACATCTTCAAACCTAAGAATATTGAGCCAGATGACGTCAACTATGGCTTCTGGGTACTCGTGGAACAAGTGAGGCGCTTTGGACCTATCCCTCTAAGCTACGAGGAAATTACAAGCGCAGAGCGCCTTGAAATTCTTACTAGTGTAATCGACCACGTCCACACCGCATGCTCACATCAGCCCATCTGTTGGTCAGACATGAGAACGCCCGGCTATAATCAAGACTGGAAATGCCTTAGCGAATCACGCTCGAGCTCTTTGGCCGGAAGATTGAAGTCTGCATCCATGGATTAGCACCACTTCTGCAGGCTGCAGAAGCTACCGTGTCTGACATTCACTTCAACTACTTCCTATGCGTCTAATCCATGACCAGGAGGACCACTCCTCCATCCGGAAGGCCATAATGTTGATCTGAAGATATGTTGGTTCGCTGGGTCAATATTGAGCATTTGGTAGATCCGACAGGCTTCCCCGGCTCAAATTTGAGCATTTGGGACTGTCGACGCCGCCAGCTTTCCTTGGCTCGAAATTGTGACACTGAGAATGTAGGGGCAATCTCCCAACCGCACTGGTTATCTGTAACCGCTTTTCCTGTCTGGGAGGCGGTGGCGTTGATCGGTAGACGATTTGCTTCCCTGGCTCAAATATGAGCATTTGGAACAGTCGACTCAGGTAGCCTTTCCCGTCTACTATTCCACCTTTGTGCTATCACTCCAAGTAGGACGGCTTCGCCTGTCCGGGCCCGCCGAAATGTTTATCTAGGAGTGGGTTGCTTAAATACCATTGGAGATCCGAGAGGTTTCGACGTCGGACAGCTTTCCCCGGCTCAATTCTGAGACTTTGAACACAGGGTGAATTCCACCTCTGCCAATCACGTTTCTTGTCCTATCCTTCCCCACAGCCACTTACCCTGTTCGGGAGGTCGCAACGTTGATCCGTGGCAGTTGGCGTCTCCGGCTCAAATTTGAGAACTGGGAGCTTTCGATGTCGGGAGCTCTCCCCAGCTCAGATTAGAGACTTGGAGAACACGAGGGCAACCCACGTCTTCCACAGGGGTTATCTCTTGACGATGTTCAAAACCAATCTATATTTACGCTCTCCTTCCATTCCATTCTTCAGGTCAATATCAGAGTGCAGCAATATCTTTCTTACATTTGGTATACTAAGCCCTAATGAATGGGTGCAACTCTGGTGCGTATCCTATACACGCGTGCCGCCTCTTTGCCGTTTGCCCCATCTTGCCTTGTTGGCTTGGTACGTGACAATGCAGGGGCCTGGGTCCAGACGCGGCTCCATCTCGACCACTGACGAGCTCGAACTCCACCGCCTTTTGAAACCTGAAAATTCACTGCCCTCACGTCCTTCCACCCTCTTCGAGAGCTCCTACGCAATATCAGTGCACGAATCCTCCATATCACCAGGAAGCCAATCTTACGCATCATTCGTGGACGAATCCATACTGCCCTGGTGGGAGGCAGAGGCAGAGGATATCCTTCGAGGCATAGACCTTCAGACCATTCGACTTCTCTGCCGGTATCGTCTGTACAAGGACAGCAGCATTCCTGCTTCAATCCCCCGAACGAGATGGACGCCCATCTTGAACAGCTTCCTCCTACAACTTGGTGTAGGGACATACAGTCGGAGCGATATCGATAATCTGGACCTAGACCAAAAGGCGAAAGAGCTGCTGACGCGGCTTGAGCCATCAATTCCTGACGACGACGGACCCTGGGGTTGTTTGCCATCGTCTGCGGCCTTTTTTCAGCTAGATGCGTCGCAAGTTGCCTCGAAGCTGAATGAGGAGAGCCTGTCGCTTTTCAAAAATATTACATTCCTGAACCATGTTAGGAAAGCCCTCTACCCTGGAGAAACTATTGACCCCGTGGAGGCTTTCAAAGGCTGGCACGATGACCTGTTCCATCTAGTCTTAGGACGGTTGAAGAGCTTTCCGGCGGAAGAAGAAAAGTTCGTGCAGATAAAGCAGGTAAGGATAATCCTCTTAAGATTATCCCCTCGCTAATATATTGCAATTGCAGCTTTTGCCAGAGGGAAGCCCGGTGTATTGGGCGGTCGCCCAAAGTTTGTTCTCCGCACAGGCTCGTCATCCGAACAGAATAGGTATAGATCCACTTAATCTCGAATTAATCTACGGTTCTCTTCGCCACATTGCCAGAAATCAACACGAGAACCTTATCGGAACATTAAAACGTCTTGCAGTGCTAGAAGTACGCTTTCACCGAAAATACCTGCGGGAGGAGGAGATGGATTGGACACGGGAGTTTGATACGACTACAGAATTCTTCGACAACATTACGACAATGTCCCCTCGAGAGCTGGCGGACTCCCTCACTTATAGTGACATTGAGGAGTTCCGCTTACTTCGTCCTCAGAATATCATCAACGGAGACTCTTACTTGCAGCATCTGCACAGACAATGGAATAGGCGGTGCCAAGCGGCACAGGAGTGTCTCGCCGTTGGCACCCGTCCGAGCACACTTCTTACCGCTCTTGCCAAGGCGAGTATTTTTCTACCTTTTGGTCTCAAATTACTAAAACCCCGATCAGGAATTACGCGTCAGGCGGAACTTCTACAGCTTGTGCGCTATACTCCAAGCTCTACGAGAGACTGGCTTCGATGAATCCGAATTACCACTCCTTTTTATCCTCATCGAATCGGATCGGAACTATGCGTCTTACCGGAAAGAATTTAGAGAGTCGAAGGGTCTCCCGTTTCTACTTCCTCACATCTCGCAACTCAAGATGTATCAGCAACAAGCCGTATCGGAAATGCTATCCTATGGAGGGTACGAGCACTCGATAAGCTCGGCGCGGGCCCAAGATCTTGAGCAGCGAGAGACCTCCATGGGTAGGGAGCAGCTATCATGGAATGCTTGGGCCTGGGCCCATATCACGTACCACATTCCATGTCTCGCTGCCAGGCGCAACAAGGAGAAGATCCAGGAAGCACTGCGTTATGCTTAAGCCTCGATTCCTTCTGCCACCAATATAATGCCTTGAATCTTCCGACCATCTGGAGCTATAGTGAACAGCGCTTCGAGATCACGCAGCGCGACTCTCTCGACAAATATCGTCCAACAACCCTGCACTGCCCTGGTCCAATCTCGTCTATGATTTATGTGGGACACCCACTAATGATGCGGACGCCATTGACGCTGCCGTCTACGCGCCACACTGTCCGAATGTCAAACCGCAAGGCTCCCAGCTTCCAACTTAGTATTAGATACCTTCAAAACAGACATATAAACTCTCTCCTTCGACTCAGGTGCCTTAACTTTCATGTCCTCCTACTGCAAATATATCTCAACCTCAGCCTCATACTCAGAGGGTACTTTGGCAGCTGCTACACTGACTGCGGATGAGAGAGGAGAATGGAAAGAACTTGTCCATGCAGGTGATCGACATAAAGAGATCTACCAGCCTGAAGTCAGCCATACCTTCACGGCCCGAAGCGAACATCAGATAAAACCGAAAGGCTCGCCCAGGATCAGCAAAGCGTTAACGACATCGTCTATAGGGCTGCAGAGCTGGAAGACTTGCAAAGACGGCTTTCAATCTAGGACTTTTTGGCGTTTCACACCAAAATCTTCATGTACACAAAACCTACCCAATCGCAGCAATATGCTCGTTCCGACACCTCCTATGGTTATATAGATGTGTTCTACACTGTACGCAACCGTGTATCCCTCTTGGTGTTTTTCCACCTCGGATTGTGTTGCTAGAAACCTCTTCCAGGGCCTTCCTAAGCTTTACCTGTGTCACGGGGTGGTCCCTCTATGGTATACTTAGAAGAAGTATGCACAATGGTAGGCCCTTATTGGGCCTCGTGGAGAGGAGTGTCAAGGACGGAAGGGTTGCAGGCTTTTGTTGAATAGACTGGTCTGGTACGAAGCTGTATTCAGTGTCTATCTAATTGAGAGATCGGTAACATGAGTTGAGCACGGAGCTCCTATCTACTGGGGAAGCACGCGCTCTATATAGACATATGGAATCCGTACTACGGTATTAGGATCATGTTGATCATCTACTGACCAAAAAGATCAGTCCTTTCTTTGATCATGGTGACCATCCACCGATCAAACAGATCAGTATGAGGTGCACTGTGAGAGTGCGTAATATAAGGAACGCTAATCATGCTCATAATAGGTAGCGGAAAGCCCCCCGTGCCGGAATGAAACAACTGTTTAGACTTCTCAACTCTCTCCCCCGCAATTGTATCAAGTTCTGATTAAAATAATAATCATCTTCAGTCATTTTCATCTTGTTGTGACCATGCAACCGAAAAAATACAGCGGGCTCGATCACGCTGTTATTCGTTCCTTTTAGAGCATACAGAACTGCATTAGGTTTGCCCCTCTCCGCACTCTAATTGTTTTAAAAATTTCAAGTTTCGGAGCATCAAATTGAAAGTTCTATAATTGAACAAGATGATACTAGCTTTAAAGTTAATTGAACCTTGAGATTGTGTATTCCGAATTTATCCGTGCAAAGAGGTCTGCAGCGTATCTCGATACTTGTGCTAGTGGAGTTACGTAGTGGCGTATTTAACATATAGCTTGTTGTATTGTATTTGACAACCCCTCAAGCGGACTCGGAGTGTGGCGTTCTTCTAGAAGCATCTATACTCGGTCACGTGCTGGCTCTGTCTGACACCCAGGCATTGCGTTTGCCGCGCGCGCGCGTCATGTTCGTCATACTTCCCCTTTAGAACAAAAGAGTGTACGGGTCATCCAACTCAATCTACCCCGTTCCGACCATGACGCTGAGAAGCGCATCGAAGTCGGCATGGTCGATGGTCGATGGACTGATGTGTTCATCCGACCAATCAGACGGGTTGTCCTTGATGAAAGTTGTTCAAGCTTAAAAGTATGAGGTTGGGTGGGGCTTGGCGGGTTATTCATGATGAACGACCGGTGAAATGGCTAACAGGCGTAGGTGCAGCTGCTAAGGCAGGCCCGATGCGATTAGCGGGGCGCGGATCTGCAGGGTATGTGCTAGGGCTCCGAATGAGAGAGATTCGGAGGTATTCTATCTGAACTACGAGAAAAAGCGTGCTTATATAGATGGTAGGTTCAGTCGGTTCAGTTGGTTTAGTGACCGATTGAACACGTTGAACCATGCGGACTTATTCCGCAAGTGCGCCATAGGGTTCTTATGACCGTATACTATATTGGTCTAAGTGCGCCGGGGTAGCTGGTGTAGGTTCCAAAACTTCACTCTGAGCCACAAGATCAAGTGACTGAAAGCTATCTGCAACTTTACCAATCGTGGGGAAGGATGTCCAGCTCGCACCTAGCTCCCGCTCTGACGACGCGGCTGGTTGTTCCGCAACGAGCAGACTCTCGCCGCTCAACTTTCTGGTTTTATTTGCCTGGGCTTCTGATGATAGCATGAAGATAGCATCGCAAAGACTAAGTTTCGCTGCCTCCTGCATAAATATTGATATATTGGCGAGTTCTTTTGGAGACATTTTGAAGAGCTTACCCGCATCCGGGATTTGAATGATGGCCCAGTCCTGGGCGGCAGCGAATGCTGTGAGGTTTTCCGCCTCGGGTCGAGCTATCGCTGCTACGAACTTCTTGTGCTTCACCTTGTGGTGCCTCAGAAGACTGATTATCCACAACGCAGCTCTCCAGTGAGCTTCATCCGCGGACATTTGCCGTTCTGGTGGTACTTCGCGACTGTCCATGATTGGCTTCTGGTTTCTCAGAAGAAGTAGAGCAAGATCAAAGGCTGTTCTCCCGTCAGCGTCAAGCAGGTCAAGATCAAGACTATCGCCCTCTTGTTCCAGAAGATAGCGCACACCAGAGACGTTGGCAGACCAAACAGCTGCATGGAGTGGTGTGAAGCCTTTGTAGAATCCAGCCCCGATCTGATAGTTGAGATGATGGGGCTCGTTCCATTTGGCGACAACCTTTTCGATCGTCCAGCTTGCAATGTGTGCACCCTCAACATATTCCAGATTGAACACTGCGACATGAAGTGCCGAAAATTGCGAACCGTTGAACTCCCAGTTATTATAGAAGACTTCCTCTGGAAGGTCATCCAAGCCCAGAATCAGATCAATAGCCCTTCCAAATGTCGTAAAGGCCTTCGAATGCAGCAGGAACATACCCAATATTGAAGTTTCTTCGTTCTGGACACTGATATCACAACGACCAGTCATGTAGAACCATTTGGCCACATTCGGGTACCCGTGTTGCAGTGCAGACGCCAGGTAATTGGCATAATCCTCTTCTGGTTTTCTGCCATCTCGTAAGGGCTCGATGAAATAAAGGTCATCAGTCGCTCTAGAAATGGTACCGAAGGATGCTTTGTAGTCGTGTTCAGAGATGTCTGCAATCATCGAATACTGCATCAAAGTATCAAACATGAGGCGATCCGAAGTAGTGACTGTGTATAGCAAGTATTGCAGCCACTTCTGCGGAGAAGGTCGAAGAAGACCACCATGCCATGCCATAAGGAAGTGTACCGCGAATGGTTGGCCATTGGGGACGGCAATAGCCATCACACTTGTGCCTTCACCGTCAACGTTTTCAGGATCGGCTCCAGCACGTATAAGGACCTCGAAGGTATTACAGAATGCAATCTCATATTCCTTTCCATGAAGGAGAATTCGCTTCAGCAGACCTTCGGCGCTGTAGGTTGCACAGTAGGTCAGTGGAGATGAGGTATCAGTTACGCCGAAGGTGCCCACCAAGCGAATGTTGTTATTGAGTCTCCACTTGTTATCATTCCTTGTGACTTTCTTGAACACTCTCTTTAAGAAGGGAGCGGTGTCTACGAGGAGGATTTCCAGCAGGTAGTATTGATGCTTGGTAGCCGCGTGGAATACCGGAGACTTGTGAATAACATTGCCCCAAACATTGCTTCTCGGCACGTCTTTAGCTGCTTCGTCGAAAGGGTCTGCGCCCAGCTCCACTAACACTCTCGTTGCTTCCACGCTGTCAGCTGCTACAGCCCACATGAGCGGCGTTCCATTAACGTCTCCGAAAGTGGTATCCAATACATGCCGATAGGAACTTCCGCGGAGGCTTCTTGCCTCGATCGGTGCATTATGACGGAGAAGCTGATGAGCGATGTCTCGGATGTGCTTGTCCTCAAATGCTGCTAGAAAGTGAAGAGGAGTTACTTCCTCCTTGCTTGATATAGCTGGATCGGCTCCAGCATCGAGAAGCAATTGCGCAACAGCTGTATGGCCGGCTCGGCAGGCCATCAGCAACGCGGTCTCATTCCAGTCATTGACACCGTTGACGTTGATAACTGGGAGTAGCTGTGACACCTCCGCCTTCATTCCAGCGATAGCAAAAAAGAAGAAGATATGCTTGGTATCGTACAGTCCGCCGTGTCCGTTCAAGGCGTGTCTAAGCATTATCGTCACGTCTTGTGGAGGTAAATCCTTGTATTGGTATGGAAGCTTCATACCGACTCCCCCGTATCTTGTCCGAAGCTTTTTCATGGCAATGTTGTAGAGTGGTTCATCTATCGAACGTAGACGACGCTTTGCGCAAAGACCTCCTGATTTGATACCATGGAGGAGCCACTTTGAAGTTTCTAGACCTTGATCGAAGGACGGTGCCTTGCGAAAGGCCTCGTGACAACGCCCTACCATGCTTTGTGCACCTATATGTCCAAATGTCGCAGCCAAGGTCAGCATTTTGAGAGATTCTTCAGCACCATCGTTGTTTCCGCCAGTCTGAAATCTGCCCAAAGACAAGACAGAAAATTGGTAGGCGGCTTCAGCTCTCCGCTGCCTTTCTTCGTAGGGGTCAGACGCAACCAGACGAAATTGAGTATATAGATGGTTCACAACAGTGTCTGGCATAAATCTTAAGGTACCGAACGAGTGATCGGCCTGAAGACTCTGGTTATCATCCATCGATCGGGTTGTTATTAACTTACCTCAACAACAGCACGACCATCGCGCACAACCCGTTGTAGATCGGGTCTTGGGGATTGCTCTTTTTTCCTGGTGATATCACGGTCAGTGTGGCTTATTCACGGTGTGAGCGAGCACTCTGGTCCATACCAACATCTAAGATTGCCTTCAACGCGCTTTTCTGCGTCTCTTGCGGCGATTTTCTCGTAGGAAGGAAGACGAAAAGAAACTCTTTCGATTTGGTCGAAGGTTTGTTTGATGAACTCCATATTCTTACCAAAGTGCATGACCCTTTCGACATCATCCTCGGTGGGAGCATCAAAACCTGCGTCTGTTAATGACATGACATTATTAACCCTTCGAAATGACTCACCAGGATATAACCAAATTTCTTCTTCTTGGGGATTGAATTCATTACTACTGTTCAATGACGCCCAATTTGTGCCCTCGTCGGCTTCCACTGAGGAGAAGGTCTGGTCGATCAGTATCTCACTTAGAGTGATTCGAAGTTGCTCCAGAATCTCCTTTGCACTTGGTCTCGCCTCAGCTTCGAGGTAATTTGCATGAAGCAACAAATGCAGTAAGCGATCCTTGATAGCACTCCGTCGTTCAACGCTTTTTATGCTCGCCGATGGGGAAGGTGAGCCCCAGACCTTTTTCAGAGATTCCAGAATCAGATAGCCGACAAGTCGACCGCTCTTTGGGTTTTTTGGTGAGTTCTCCGAGATCCAGGGTACGATTTTCTATTGCGTTGAGTAATGTCACCGCCAGATTTGCCGTGACAAGGTTCCAGACTATAAGTCCCAATGAATATATATCTGCTTTGATGAGAGCGGTTGCTGTGAGTGGCCTGGTGCACTCAGGAGCTTGCCAAAAGCTTGTTGCAGCTGATGGAAGGACCTCCCCGTCCACGGTTTTCAGTATCATCGCAGATCCAAAGTCTGATATCTTCGCAGTATATTCAAGAGCGGCGTCTTTGAAGACCAAGATGTTCTTGGGCTTAAGATCACAATGGATAATTCCAACATCGTGAATGGCTCGGACGCCAGCCGCAATATCGATTGCCAATCCCAGGAGCTTTCGTGTTTTGCATGCTTTGCCGGGTACCATGAACGCCTCCAAGTCCATGAGAGCAGCTTCAAGGATGAATGAGGGCATGACCGTAGTCTGATTGGCCCCCAGACACTGCCAACAGATGCCAAGCAGTGAAACAACATTTGGATTTGCTGAGAGGTGTTCATTTCTGAGTATCTGTAATTCAATTGCCATGGAGCTCCATATTTTGCGATTGCGATTGTTGCTCGAATCGCCTAAGAGATTGGGACTTTTAATAGCGACGAGCTCTGGGAAAGCTTTTTCCCGAGCATCTAGGTGGAAGTTCACAGGTCGAACATCTAAGAGGCGCCTTCCCTCTGTGACTGTGACTGAGAAGTAAGACCCTTCTCCAGAAGAAGGTCGCAGATGTATGGCGGTCTCGTCGAGAAATACGCTCAAGAAGGTCAAATCGACGTCAAGCTGCTTGTAAAGGTGAACGATAACGGAGAGAAACGATAGAAAATCGTAGTCTCGACGAAACTTTTGCTGGTTGGACAGATGGCTTGCACTAGCGGCTGCGCGATCAGTTTCTGGCATTGTTGCGATCGGTAAGATGATTGTGCTGTTTTTGAGGAAGAAAGCTCCGTTGAGAAGCCAATATCGTCGAACCCCGCATTGTAGACTCGATTTTGTAAGGTTGCCCGAGGCATTTCTTATTCCGGCATGTCAACGACTCTTTTACCACCTATTTTTGGGAGCACTGGAAAGATTGGCTCGGGAAACCTTCCCAAATCAAGTGTGCAAATGGGGTCCAGCCTTCAGCCTAGGGAGTGCGGGGCTAAGCATTGGGGGAGCAAAATAATGCGTTCAAGTATCGCACCCGTAGAATCTAGTCCTCCGGAGACCCTTTCAATATCTCGGTCAGAATCTCCCTTTCTTGTTGCGAACACAAAGATTTGCGGCATTTTCGCACCAGTTCCCTGGCCCGGAGATGGTTGACGGATCAGGTGTCGCGGGCACCACAATAAGTAGTGTCAGCCTTTTCGTACAACTTGTTGACGGCTGCGTACAAGCGTTCTCGCTATGGCAGAAAGGCAAGGAGATTGGATCGGATGCCGTTGCCTTTCAGGTACGTATGGAGATGCAGGCTGCGAGGTTGAAAGAGTGGGCTCTGAATTGGGGCATCGGCCATGCAGCGAAACCATTCCATCTCTTTGAGCCACGCTTCAGAGTCTATGGTGATCTTGCGGTCAAATATATTGCTACAATCAACCACTTGCTCAGTGTTCTCGACAGCTTCGCTACCGATCATCCAGTAATCGCGTCAGCATCAAATCTCCCACTTTCAGCAGCGTCCCATATAGCTCGCCTCGATGAGTTTAGCGATAGCAGCTCTACCGGCCGAAGGATCTATTCTGAAAAGATCGGTAGCATTCAGGAGAATGCAAGGACACTCGAAAATCTGCATTGGAGCACAGATGAGGCGAGAGCTTCGAAAGCGTTAGGTTTGATCAAAGAAATGATCGATGACCTTTATTCGTTTTTCGAGCCACCCAGAAAAGATGCTCCAGCTCGCATTGTTTTCAACGCCTGTTTGGCGTCAAGGAATCTAAATCAACTCGAAAATATGAGGGAGACATGCGATGAAGATCCACTCCTACGGGGCTTATCATATCTCAAAACAGCTTTGGACCGGCTCGACAGAGGAAGTGCACTGGACCTTGCCGATGTCATTAGAAAATATCGTCTTTTGAAAGAGACTGAGCCTGCAGATAGCAGAAGCAATCGCAGCTGGGGTACCTTCAAGAAAATTCCGGTCATGGTAGAATGGAAGACTGTAACTGGAGTGAAGGACCCCCTTGATCAAGTTCTCCTCGAGAAACGAATCAATAATGTCGCGCGGCTCCTCAAGGCTGAGCTCAAACCAAGGGAACTAAGGACGTTGGCGTGTCTTGGTGTGGTGACAAGAACTGGCCCGCAAAATGCCAGCACTCAATACGGTCTTCTCTTCCAGATTCCGTCTCTGCAGTCGAGAACTTTGATGGGCGTATTGAATGAACCCACCACCGATTTGGACTTGGGCGACCTTTTCGCCATCGCGCAAAAGCTATCGGAGGCTCTTCTCTTCTTACATCTTGCAGGCTGGCTGCACAAAGGCATCAGGAGTGAGAACATTCTTTTCTTTGGTGCTGATCAGAAAACTATTCAGCTCAACGACCCGCATATCGTTGGCTTCGAATATAGCCGTGAGAGCAAACCGAATTCCATGACCGAAGGGGTCTCTGATGATCTTGAGTTCAATCTATACCGCCATCCGGAGGTACAGGGCGTCCCAGAGGAGCCACTGGAAGGGGAAACTTCTCGGAATCAACGGCCGTCATTCAGCCAGAATCATGATGTGTATAGTCTAGGCGTCATACTAATCGAATTGGGGACGATGAAACCTGCGCTTCAGATCATGAGAGAAGCAGAAGCTGACCCGTCCTATGGAACGCACTGTGCAGCAAGATTCTCGGAATGGCTAAGAGAGAAGGAACTACCCAAACTTGGTCGTAGAATGGGCAAAACATACCGAGAAGCAGCGGAGCTTTGTCTCACTGGGAAGTTTGCAGAAAAGAGTGTCAACTCTGCTGAGACTGGACTTTATCTCGAAGTCGTGAGGCCTCTTACTACATGTTATGTTTGACGTTGCAATATTGATGCTGCCGTTCGCCGACGAGTCTTGCGATGAGCTAGAGAGGGGGAGATCGCCTTATCGGTTGATGAAATTGGCTGGCTTTGAGGATCACGAAGATCGAGGATTGGTTTTGCGGTTCTGTCGCGCCTTGGGGAACAGTTCTCAATGCCCGATTATAGATGGATTTCGTAGGCCCTGCTCTTCTGCACTGCTATTGGTCACTATGCCAAAAACTCCGAACGAATCCGATCCTCGAGGTGCAGAGAGCGAGGGTAAAATTATTCAAGAAGCAGCAAAGGGGCTTTCCATTGCGAGAATGGGTGAGCTGGCATCAGTGAAAATTATTCTAGATAACTTGACCATGTACAACATTGTCCTTTTTGCAACCCTACCGCTATGCAGACTCTCAGAGCCCCTTCCGGGGCGGCTTAATCCTATGTGGAGACTATACTGAGAAAGACTTCAACCAAAATACTTGGAACAATACCCTTATTCAAGAGACTGTCAGCTCGATCAATACACGAAGTCGGCTTAGTTTCCAAAGTAGTTAGATTAGTGCCAGCGCCGCGTGGGCGGCGTGGGCGGCGAGCATGCGTAGCGAGATTGCACTGTGTACATAAGGGCGCTGCCCCTCCAGGAGAAAGGGGCAGCGATTATTTTGTGCAATGCCAGTACCCTTATGGGGTTCCGATCCATTTGAACTACCGTCCCAGCTGTGCACACGCTACTCGTTGGCCACGCCGCTGCGTACCTCCATTACATTTTGCTATTTCTTCCTAAGATGTAGTTATATAATATTTTTACCATGGCTTTTGATCAGCATCTCCTGAATCATGGCCGGAACAACGCAAAGCAGTCTCACAAAACGCTGTTCAAAGTGACACTGTCTTATTGTTCTGTCTTATTCTCTAGTGTATTCAGAGACTAATTGCTGCCAAGCCCTCACCGGGGGGGTCGGCAGATTTTAAGTACTGTATTCTACCCTTACTCGCCACCCTCTGTACCAAAATCGCGTCTTTGGTCTTCCAACATCAACGTTATAATAGAAAGAATCAGCTGAACAGCCCTACGGCACCATACCATGAGCATCTGCACATGCTCACAGCTCAGGTATCACTGCTCATCCTGAGATATGAGACGTGATACATGAGCAACTCAGATATATAAGCACATTTGTGAGCCAGCTAGATAGATCTCCTTCGTGTCCAATACAAAGTATTCTTCTCAGCCTACCAGTTGTGACCAGCTCATACTAATGCCTATAGATCCTTGACACTCCTCTCCACGAGAACCAACCTGCATTCCAGTTAACTAACCAGTATCGAGACTTGTTACCACTAGGGTCGCAACACCCGGATCATATATCCACCCTCTCCACTGTCAACGACTTGGGCAGCCTTTACGCTGATCAAGGCAAGCATAACGAGGCAGGGAATATGTATCAGCGGGCGCTGGATGGAAGTGATAGGGCATACGACACTGACCAGCATCCATGATCACCACCATTAATAGGGAAAGCCATCTTAAACAAACTAAAAGCTGGCATGCAGAGGTAGAAAAAGGCTTTGCAGGACGGTAAATAGATCTTGTTAGAATGCTCACGTTATCTGATGGATTAGAGGATCGTAATAAAGTAGATACCACTTTGAGCACGCACCGGTCATTTGCTGACTGCTCGGAGCTCGGAGTTGGATCTTCATGTTCCAAGGGTCCGCACAGCCATAGGCTCAACAGCCACAATAGCTTACCGGATGACACAAATAAATTACACTGTACTCATTACGTAAGCAATACGGGGTCGTTTTATATTAGCCGGAATTGGTAAATGCTTTCATTTGAAGTACCCGACTAAGGTAGCAACCATGTATGAATTTGCGCACCATAACACGCATATGGTTGATAATGACTTCCTAAGATCGTAGTAGGTCTTTGGGGCTCAGATAGGATTGTTTATAAGTACTATAGAGTGGTAAGAGCTTAACAATAGGGTTATAGAGATGGGATAATATTACGCTATAGACGGAAGCTCTCTGCGAATCAGGCGCAAGGGCGCCTATACGAACGTCATTTTCAAATAGGAGTCGTCTTGGATGTTTGCAAGTAGCCACAACACACGATTGACACATGATCGTAGTAGATTCTGACATATGCGCAGGGTTATAATCGCTTAAATTTGAAGTACCCCTAACATTTTCCGGTACGGTGGGCTTTCCGCGACCCAGGGATGGACGTTAGCGAGTAAGTAAGCGTTGTTGATAACCACGTCGTCGACAAAAGTCATTAAACGCCGAAGTTTACCCGGCCGCAGTACGCTAAGTCAATTTTTACCTCTTCACACCTATTTAACTACCACAATCATGGATCAGGTACTTCCACAAACGCCTCGACGTAGGCCTATACGTCGAGAGGCTACGACACGCAAAAAAGCTAAGTTCTTCGAGGCTATTGACACCCGAATTCGACTCGGGAAGTCAATACCAGAGATCTGTGAAGAGAAGGGAATACCACGAGATATAGGCTACGATTGTCTCCGAAAACGAAGACTCCAGGGCTCCCCTAGTACAAGAAGGACTAGAAAACCTCGATCCGGACGTCCTAGAAAGGTCAAAAAGCCTCAAATCGATACCCTCCTATCCTCAAAGAACCCCGTACGAAACTACAAGCCCCGAATTCAGATACAGTACCATAATTTCGACTTTACCCAATGAACTCTACAGCGTTAATCCTGAAAACAAACCCATAATGCTCAAATGTTCAAACCACGAATCGTCAAGGACGTGAGTACGAAAAACGCTACGGAACGGGTCGATTACGGGAATAGGCATTACTACGAGGACGTTGACAGCTTCTGGCAGTACGTTTTATGGACTGATGAGGCCCACGAGGACCCTGGAATGATGGGAAAGTCCCGGAATTTCCGTGAGGAAGGCACATCTCTTGATATCGATAATACTCAACTCGAGTCCGTTCTTCAGGGTTCCAATGTTCATTTTGCGGCCGATATCTCGTGGCATCATAAAGGTAATCTACAATTTTACCACGACGAACATGCTCCTCCACGTATACAAATAGAGAGGCCTCGAAAGCCCACTCGTCGTCCGAAGACCGAGACCCCGGAGCAGTACGAACAACGTCTTCAAAAGTGGGAATCCGAGCTTCCAAAAGACGTGGATATCAAATCGAAGGGAAACAGTATGACAATGGAATACTACACCCAAAATATTCTTCCGGAATATGTCCAGAATGTCGGCTGGTTACGTATTGAATTTGGACGTGGAATTCTTCAAGAAGATGGGGATTCTAGTCATGGTATCGTACGGAGTCAAAAAGATCAAAAAGCTAGGATTCAAAACATCGCTACTCAGTTTAAACAAGATAATTGGATCGAAACCCTTCAACACCCTGCTCAACCACCCGATTTGAATCCAAAGGAAGGTATATGGAAACTTCTGAAGGAAAGGACTAGGGCACAGGGCTGGAAAAACGAGTGGGAGCTCCGAACAAGGCTTCTTGAGGAGTGGGGTCGGATTAACTTACTAGAAATCAGGGTACGTATTGAAGAACTGCCTTGGCGATGTCGTATGCTGGTAGAATCGGGTGGTAAGGGTATCAAATCTGCAGTGTGATAGTATCAATAGTGGTAGAATAGTGGAAGAATAGGAAGCCTGCTGCGGCCGGGTAAACTTCGGCGTTTAATGACTTTTGTCGACGACGTGAACTAAGTTTTACGGGGAGCAGGCGGACCTCGGGTAAACCCCTGAATTTAATCATCTCTAATACCCTTTCATCACAGGGCATATCCGATCAGACCCTCAGTTCCGTAAAAATTAGATACTCGGTGTTAATAAATCGACATTCTCTTTCAATGCTCTGCTGCCGGCTAAACAAGTCAAGAAGCTGCAGGATTTGTCGTTGTTAAATGGACCATGATCTTGTTTTAAGGATCTCATATCGGCTTAAATATATGTTGAAATATTTTGCTATCCTGATATCTTCTTCCACTAATATTGCAAGAGAATGACAGGGGAGAGATTTGCTAGAGCCAAGCAGAGACTGATGTGCCTACGACTAATGTGGACTAGCTGTCTCGGGGGGGTTTCTCTGAGCTTTCGGTTGGCTCTTGCGGCATCAGTGAAGCTCGCAAGAGGCGTGCTTATCGGCTTGGATGGAGTAGACTGGAAAGGACCAGGCAAGTGTTTCTTTATCATCGCTCAATCCATAGAAGTGAAAAGTGCTAGTCGCCATGGTGTCGGATAAGCAACAACTATTTCTCGCCCATTGTTCGGACCAGTTTTTGCTGTGTTTGTGTCCTGCAATCCCCTGGATGATGCAGCTGAGACACGTAGTGAAAGGACACAGGAATGGTTTAGCGCTGCCGCTAGACAAAGTGAGCCAGTGAAGATATAGCATATGTGCGTCGCCAATATGTAGGAAATAGCCTCCGTCTTCGATACCTTCTTCCCGCATCTTTCGATTGATCGTTGTGTCTCCCAGAATGATGTATTGAAGTGGAATATTGGCTTTTTGGAACAAAGCTTGAAGGTGCTGGACATTACCTTTTTCAAAGAGGAATCTTGTATGCGAGCTGCCTTTGATAGGCTGATGCACGGCACTATCTTCAAGTCGACACTGCGTCATTTTGCACCCTTCTTCGCAGCTTAATCCCCTAGTAGCGGATATAAAAATTGCCAACATGTGTTCAAGGCCTATTTGTACCCATTGACCGTGCGCATGGACACGGGGGCAATGCATAGAGTAACCAATTTGGAGTTGGCGGCTGTCCGCAGACTCCCTGATGAGCATCTCGACTTTTATAATATCAGTCTTTTGTGAGGAGTGGCGCTTCTCACACTGCTTGCTCGTGAGCTTTAGTTCCTCGCCTGACCACATTGATTCCTGGGAGGAAGGTTGGAGGTCGACGATCCTATTATAGCGTTGGCTGCGATAAGAAATATAGCCCCTATGCAACGATTTTTGACCGTCAGCCTGTCCCCATAAATCTACCTCGCGGGAAAGAGGAGGTTCATGCTAACTCAAAAGTCTACAGAGTTGTGATATTTGCGACTCGCCATTGTTGCCAAGAGCCTCTGACTACATCGGTCACATGAGAGGATGTTGAGACGACGTACCTAACAACTTGGTGCCGCACCACCGAGTCAAGCGTACCAATGGGATTATCTATACCAGCGCGATACACGCAGATCCCGCGTCCTGATTGAGCAGGAGTATCAAGATTATCATTTTCGAAATGATGAGGCCGTCCGGCAAAAATAGCATGAACCAGTTGGGTGGCGCTCAAGGGGTTTTCCCCAACTCTTGAATAACGTCCCTCAATTATCAAGTCACGTAGGTAAAGAAGCCCAAGACTAGACGGTGGCACTTCATGATCTATATCGGAACAGGATAGAAGCTGAAGATATATAGCGGTCGCACCAAGGACGGAAAGCGTACAGCTCCTACACTGACAGGTATTTACAGCAGAGAGTTTGGTCTGACATTCGGCTATGCCCACACTGCAAAACTCAATCATCAGATTTTCTAGCTCTCTGTTGCTTGAGAACTGCTCCTCGACTGGGAGTTGTTGAAGCTCCGGTAACATCAAAAGCGCATGGCGCGGAATATTGTTGGCCTGATCCCTGCCGCAAATCGGGGGAAACATTTGCGAGATGTTCTCCACGCCGATAAATACATCATGTATGTCGAAAAAATTCGATTTTCCCGAGCTTATGAGATGAAGAAGTGGTAGAAAGTGACGAGAGTACTCCTTGGATAGCCAAAAATCAAGAACCTCACCGAAGGCATCATGTAGTACCGTCGACCATGACGAACGCAGACTAACGTTATCTGCGACATATGACCTTGCATCGATGTATACCAACTTGTGGCTAACAGGCAATAGCGATGTTTTTTGCGTAGTTTCCATGTTTCTACCACGATACGATTTCGTCAAGAATGTAACTTGGGGAGTTGTATCTTTCCTCCTTTGAGACCTCAGAAGGATCTGATCCTCCGCGCCCAGAATCGCTATATCCAGGCACAAGATTTGATCTGCAAATGCGGCAAGCAATGAACAATCGGCACTGCAGCTTAGGACCAGATTCGCCGTAGATCTGTTTTGCACCATGGCAAGCTCGATAAGAGCGTCAGCCAAGGATTCCGGGTCGCTCATCCGCCCGCTCGCATTGGAGATCGACCCCGACAAAGTTAGACAGATTCCATGCAGCACTCGACTAAACTGAGATCCCATTAAAACGCCAGAGCAAAGACTGAGGAGTTGCCTCCATTGTGAGAGCGATGGCATGTATGACTCTGGAGCGCGGACTCTTAAACACATTTCACGTAAGACCTGAGCAACAAAGAAGGTATCAAAAGTAGTGAGCAGGACTGCACAGAGGGTGATGAACGATAGGCCTTCCTCGGTGTCTGATAAGTCGGTAATCGTTTGCTTGATTCCAAACCCAAACCAAAGTATATCCTGACAAACTCCATACTTTTTTAATTTCCGTATAGTATTATGCATATCTTCCTGTACGTGAGGAGCAAGTCGAAAGTTCCAGCACAACGCCTTGCCCACTTGAACCGTGTAAACATCTACCTTGGCTTTGGAGAATCTCGCAAGAGCTGCAACTGAGAAGTTGACCGACGAATTCGATAATGCGACCCAGTCGACCTGACCCTGTTGCGAAAAAGCTGCTGAAGACTGAACCAATGAACCAGACATTATACCTAAACGTCGGAGATTAGCGGAGTTCGCTAGGTCACGAGTGGACCTCCTCGTGTGACGTTGTTGATGTTGTGCAAATGTGAGATCGAGTCCTCCACAAGACAGCCGTGCTTCGCACCTTCGACAGGCTAGGCGGCGTATAGAGGGTAGAATGATACAGACGGAGGGGGCCTGGAGGAAATGGAGCTTATGAGATATCTCGCTGGAGACTCTTCGAAGATCGCGTGTGATTGATTATATAATTCTGCGTCCACTGAAGGGAGTTTCGAAGCTCGGTGGGTGATATGCGGAAGAAAACGGTTGCTGAGGCTTCAAAAATAAAGAGGCAATTTGCGCCTTTTATTAAATTGAAGCGCAGATGACGTGGAAAATGAGGCCAGTCAGCGGTCTGCGGTGCCGAGTGTGGCTCATTCGGCTCCGCTCGACGATCAACGAGGAATCACGAGCTCAGGGAAGGAGTTGGATGCGGATACTGAGCCGTTGAAGGAGCCGACGTTGGGCTCAATGCAGTCGTATCCAGGAAGTGACCTCCTTTTGCTTCTTGTCTTTCAGGCAGCTCACAATCTTGGTCTTGTTCAAGCGGTCTAATAGGGTACGGTATTACGTCAAAGGAGGTTGTGGATGATTTCGGGCACGATAGTAGAAGGGATAGGGATCCACGCACGGCTCTAGGGAATATCAGCTATAGACTCTTGTGTCAAAGTCAAACGCTATCGCAGACGAAAGGGAATACCTGCTAAGGACGCTTTATACGCTAGATAAGGGATTGAGGAGGAAGGCCGAGAAATGTGCGCAAAGCCAGAAGAATATCCTCGATGCTGTAGTATTTTGTTGAGCGCCCTTTCAAAGTTCAACTACAGGAGAAGTGAGGCGAGCCAAAATCTCAGTGGGGCTGACCAGGGCGCGTCACCTGGTCCAGACGGCTTTACTAGTCTAGGACTAGTGATATTTTCACGTGACTATCACCAGCGCTAATTGTTCAGCCTCTTCTATGGTTAATATTATTGTTTCGTTTCACTTTACGATGCCCTTACGACTCACCATGCTATGGCTCTGCTCTCTGAGAGAATGATTGCGCTAGCTGAAGCCGATTCCGTTAACGACCAACTTAAACCCTTCCTTGCCACATTCACGTCTACCTATCCTAGTGCGAAGGCGACGGACTCCGTAGCTGCTTATGAGGACCTTCTCTTGCATCGAAGTACATTCAACCCACAATCCTTGTGGACATGACTGATGCAAGACAGATGGAAGAAGTCTGGCTCTTAGGCTCATAGGCACCTTGCAGTTACTCCCAGCAGCATCGGCTCTGCCTTCCAGAGGAGGAGATGGACCTCTCAGTGGTGAAATAGCTCTACTCTACTCCAGCCTCTCCTCACGCCAAACCGATATCAAGCTTATCGCTGGACTGCTACGCGCTATCGTTGCTCAGGAGGATGATCAGAAGATATGGACCAAAACATACGAAGTCCTCGCACGAACCAGGCCATTACCGCAGCCTACCACTCCTCCCCCATCCCGCCCATCATTCACATCGTCCTTCCAGCAGACACCTTGGTCTTTCAACACCGGCAGCTTCGCAGACACATCCGAGCACAGGACCCAGGTGGACGGGGCATTGAAAGCAGAACTCCTGCCTAGCCTCCGACTCGACATCCCTGACTTCGTCGCCGCCGTCTTCGGACAGGTCTCGCAACTCGATAAGCTGGCAGAGGAGGTATTCGACGAATGTCAGGATGGAGACACACCGCTCTATCTACTCGGCTCGGGTTGGACGAAGTGGCCCACAAGTGGAAAGGAAGAACTTGTACTGGAGTGGCTTCAAGACCTTATAGAGCGTTTCTTGATAAAAGTTAACCACCGTGGCTCGCAGTCTACAGCTCGGCGGCAAATATACCAGGGACCGACCGTCTACCTCGATGGATCTCCAATCAAGCGGAAGATGGACGTTGGTATTATGGTACGCCATGGACAGAGTAAAGACGACGAGGACAGAGTTGGAGAGGAAATATTGATCTCCAACTGGGCTGAGATCCTCGTGACTGGGGAGTTGAAGAGCAATCCTATTGAAGATGGGTAGATACCGGCATGGCTAGGCCTAGCCACATACGCACGAGAGGTTTTCCGGGCGCAAGAACGGAGGTTCGTTCTAGGATTTACGCTCTGTGGATCTGTGATGCGCTTGTGGTAATTTGACCGATCGGGCAGCTCTGGATCATCCTCATTTGACATCAACGAGGATGGATTTAAGTTTGTCCATGCCATGCTTGGCTACTTTCTTATGAATGACAAGCAGCTCGGTCTTGACCCAACTATTCACCAACTGGAGGGCAGGCGTTACGTCGAAGTCACTCGAAATGGCCAGATCGAACGGCTCATGCTGACTCAGCTCATCAAAAAGCAAGCGGTGGTTGCTGGCCGGGCAACAACCTGTTGGGAAGCTTACCGTGACGGAGACGAATCGAAAGAGTTTCTAATCGTCAAAGACTCCTGGCAGTATGAGGAGCGACCTGAAGAGGGGGAGCTCATCAAGGAGGCAACGGACAAAGGCGTACGAAACATTGCTCGATACTATCACCACGAGACGGTTCAGGTGGATGGTATAAATGATGATATTTCCCAGAACGTACGAAGAGGGATGATGAAGAAATGGGGTCGGATTACTTTTAGACAGAAGTCCATCACCGGACCTGAATTATCGATCTCGGAGTCTTTGGGAAGAACTGCAGCAAGTCGAAGTATCTCACGAAAACGGTCGTCGAGCTCAACTAGGATGGCACCTCCATCGCCAGCGAAGAGATCTTGCTCAAATCTTCGATCAACACAACCGGAAATGCCTACACACAACCGGATCCGTCGACGTGTTATCACTCGCGATGTTGGTAAGGCTATTCATGAAGCCACCTCGCTCATGGTTGTCCTGAACGGAGTAATTGAAGCTATCAGGGGTACGTCGCGTATCTCTCATAGGCACACATCGCTAACGGATTTAGGGCATAAATCTCTATTGGACGTCGGCATCCTACATCGCGATATCTCTCAGGGAAATATTATGCTCACCGGGCAAGAAGATGGCGGGTTTTCATCGACCTCGATCTCGCAGTCAAATTGAACGACAGTACCGCATCTGGGGCACCGAGCAAGACCGGGACCAAAGTCTTCATGGCGATTGGGGCACTCAGAGGCGAGCATCATAATCCGATGCATGATTGGGAGTCAATCTTCTGGGTCCTCTTCTGGGTTTGTATACACTGGGATGGTCCAAAAAGGAAGAGAAGAATAGTAAAAGAATTTGAGAACTGGAATAAAAAGTCTATTGAGGAACTAGCGAAGTTGAAGATGGGACTGGTCCTGGAAGATGATGGTTTCAATAAAGAAATGAGCGATAACTTCTCTGAATATTGCAGACCGCTGGTTCCGTGCATGCGACAGTTGCGGAAGGCTGTCTTTCCGGATGGGAGGCGATGGCTTCGGGAGGATCGAGTGCTCTACACGCAAATGGTTGAAGTTCTTGACAGGGCGAGAAGGGACTTGACAGATAAGGTTGCAACAAAGTAATTGAAGCAACACAATAGGTACCTTATGGGCTGCCGATGATCAAGCGTCGTGAGAGATAGCCTCAAAGCCCCACTCCTGGCTCCGTGCTCTAGTCCCAAGCCTATAATTCTAGCAACACCAACAGCTTCACCTGCTATCTAGACTTTAGCGGCGCAGAGAACAATAAATAAGGCCCCGAGAGTACAGCAGAGCTTCAATCGAGGCAACTCGTCGCGGCCGCCTCTCTTGACAGCGCCGAAGAAGGCATAAACACACCGGATGTCCCCTCCTCCCCTTTTGTCGAGGGGTCGCTGGATGTCGATCGCGCCCCCGCTCTCCAAGAAGCGATAATTATGCCTAGAGGTTGCCTAACGAGAAGGGCGAGGCCTAGCAAGGGCTATCAAGATGATCTTAGCGACGATGCACTACATGGCCCAGGCCTACACCCCGTGATGCGAAGTCGGCTACTAAAGCCTCATTTGGCGTGTCGTTGCCCAGGGAAATGGCAGAGCCGGTATATAGCTATTCAATATTTCGCCCGTTGAAATCATCGTTATGTGCATTGATCCAAAACTCCATATGATAGACATACGCTTCCTTTTGTGAATCGTTTCTGTAGACGTAATTACTTGTGGCGAAGGGAAGCTACATGCGGGAATTCAATGACGACGATATCCCAAAAGACATGGAGGAGTTCTTCTCTTAGCACATAAACGGGGATATAGGTGCTGGGGAACGGGAATGGAGGATGGAAGTTGAAGAGTCCATTATATGTGATTTAATATCTTGCGAATATGAAAATAAGGAAGGCCTGCCCCTTGTTTATGGTCTGTCCCCAACTTCCACATAGAAGCACAAGCGTTATTGTGCAATTGGTTGATAGTCCATTTCCAGTAACTTCAATCTTTCATCCAAGTAGCCTCGCACAAGCCTTCGCAAGTCGTCCCGCAATTTCTGAGATCCGGAAACTTTGGTTTCGTCAGTAGCCTATGGTCGATAAGGATGAGAGGCCTTACCCATGACGAGCATGTCTCCGCCCTTCCGTTCCGTTAGCACATCCGGAGCTTCTCCCATAGAAGCTAGGTTTGACATGGCTAGCGTAGGCTTTCCGTCAATGAGCGTTTCTTCCTCGCCCGTCTCATGTGATTGAGAATTGCCCACCACCTCTGATCGCAACACATCTTCCATACTCACCAATCCCTTGTAAGCCGAAACTCTCCGGTGTTGACCGTCGTTGAAGGAGCCATGTTCGATATCTCCAGAGGCGTAGTAGATAGAAATGCGTAAAATCTAGAGGCATTAGTTTCGCTTAATCCGGGATCAAGGTCGTGGTAACATACGTAGCTGTCGTCCAATGCATCTTCCTTCAATGCTTTGTTCAGAAATTCTTGTGCGGGCGCCCCATCCTCTGTCATCATGAGCTACTTGGCCATCAAAGATGATTGAATCATTCACTTACGAATATTCTCCAGTTGCCAAACCAAGTGAATGCGTCGTGTGCGACCAGAGAAGTCGTTGTACCCCCGAATGAGGTGCCGTAGGTATGGCAAGTGGGCCACTATTCCAAATCCCGAAGCAACCATGAGGACTCTATCAAAGTCGCCCAGCGGGGCGCTGGCCCCGTGAGGACCCGTGAACAAGGCCAGCGAAGACCCTTCCATCCCAGACCCACCTCCATACTTGGCATGCCGTTGCATTTTCGAGGTAAAACCTTTCCGGGGCTCGACGAGTAGCTCTACAGTCGTCCGATCGCCTTCCTCACAAGAGGCGACCACGAATGGATGGCTCTGCAGGAACGACCAAAAGCTGATCGATGGCATCCACAAGTTGATATATTGTCCAGCTTGAACCTTCAGCCTCCTGGGGACCGTCAGTTGAATTTTATAGCCGCCGCCAACCCTGTGGATTGCTGCTCGCGGCGGCGATCCACGGTGCAGGTTGTTTCGGTACACCATAGCGAAGAGCTGAAGGGCCGTGGTGAAACAAAAGATGCCCGTGGAGACATAAAGACAGACGCGATTGAGGAGAGATGTTGAATGGACGTGCCGCCAGACGACATACCCAGACAGGAACGCCAGCACCTGGTGGGTGCGGAGGAAAAATTCGTAGGAAATCTTACGGACGAAGCGTAATAAGAGAACCATAAGTAGGCCTGTGGAAGATATGCCCTGCAGTCGGTATTAGAGATGTGTTAAGGGAAGTGCCACTGCGACTTACGATGATCAAATAAAGGTGTTTGGTGGCGCGTAGAAAGTACGTAGGGTTTGCCCTGAGAGCAATGAATACGTGCAAGATAAGGAGGGTCACGAACATTAGCCCCGCGGAGCGATGGATCCGCCGGCAATTGGACATCGACAGACCGAATAGATCAGCCAAGAAGCTGAGATGAAGACCAAAAAACAGGGGCGCCATATTGATCATAGACAGAGTACCCGCTCTGTCCCCTACTTCTTTGAGAGAAGCGACGCGAAAGAAGAGGCAGAAGCCGTTGAGCAAGGTGTATAGTGATTGGACGATGATATCTGCAGGGCTCCGAGGGCCAAAAAACCGATGGCGCTGCACCAACAGTGGATAGGTGAGATACTTGGATCTGAGGATATTGAGCGACTCGAAACCATGTTTGAATAAGGACGAGGCGTTTAAAACCACCAAGAGGAGGATGACGCCGCCTGCGGCGATAGCATAGATCTGAGTGATCTCCATGCAGACGGAGATGCGATAATATGGGATAAAAAGAATCGGTGGAAGAGGATGAAGGAGGAAGGGAGCCCGGGGAACCGGCTCTATTTTAAGAGCAAATCTGACGCCTGAAATGCCGGCGCACATAGCATCCGGATTGCACAGGCAAGCATCCATTTGTGGCGGCTGTCTCTACGATGGAGGGGTCTGCGACACGTGACCTAGAGAATTGAGGCTTTCAAGCAGGACGATGCGGACTAGAATCCCACGCTGTGAAATCTGAGAGACGAGACCTGGGCAAATGACACCAGTATGACGAGGTCATTCTTGTTCCAAGCACCGAGAAACGCGTGCTTGCACAGTCAGAGGCCATTCGTTCCGGCGAGGGGATTCGAGCTTACCTGTGAAAGCTGTGCTGCGGACTGCGAGTTAATCTTGAGAAAGAAGTCTTTCGCCGTAGAGGACCAACGAGGTAATGTACTGGCGTCGATAGAGTCCTCGTTCTTGCTACGCTTTTCCATCAACTGCATCATGATGTCTGCCACAGCCTCCACGTCTGCATGGCTGTGGTCCACCTCCGATCCGGCGGTACAATGCTCCTGCATACCAATTTTGACTTCGCCCTTATCGTTCATGAGTACTGTTGAGCAGTTGACGGTACCATGGACCAAGCTCCGGGACTCGAGGAATTCAACCCCGCTCACCACCTGTTCGTGTCAGCTCTAGCACCCTATCGAAGGGGAACTATACCTGAGCAACAATTGCTGCCACGTGGACCTCTCTAGGTTGCACCGTTGCTGCGACGATCTGGACGAGAGAGATTGGCATAAATTCGAGGATAATGTAAAGGTCATCTTCCATGCTGTAAGCTTCGACGAATTTAACGAAATACTTCCCTTGCACTTGGCGAAGGGTCGAGAGCTCTGCGTCGCGGCTTGGGCCAGAGAGCTTTTTGATCGCAACCTTTTCTGCAGCGTCCAACGGAGACTCCAAGCGTTTCCTCCTGGCCACAGTGACCAGCCCACCGACTCTCAGGTTGTATCCTTCCTCGTACGTCTGCCACGGAGACTCTTTCACCACGGATCGCGCGTCTAGATGAATCCCTCGTCTTCTCCTAGCTATAAATTCCCCATCCTTGTTCTTCGCCGTAGGACCATTCTGGGCACCTTCGACGTTAGATATTCTTCTCTTTCGGGCCACCTTGCCACTATTCACATCCTGCGTAGATTGTCCCTCCTTCGCAGGCGGCTTGGGTCCTGGTAAATCTCGGCGCACGCCTGGTCTGCGAGGAGCAACTTTCGCAGCGGTTCTTCCTTCGCTATTCACATTAGCGTCTCGTCCTTTCCGGCGCAGGCTGGCAGCGGTGTCATTTTGGGAAGTGGACGTAAGGTGAGGGGTCGGAGAGATCGTAGCATTGGCAGGGGCGTAAGACGGGTCGTTCGAAGGGAGTAGGTTGCGATTGAGGTATTCGATTTGCGTGAAGGGCCTATCACCCTCGAGAGACATTGTAGACGCCGCCTGGCTCTATGCCGTCAGTGAAAAGGATGTAGAAGCATGATTAGCAGGGCCGCGAATTTCGAGTAGAGAGAAATAATCAGAATCTTGCAGAAGGTCATAGAGTATTTTTAGTCCGTTCAGAGCATAAGGATTTTATGACAGCATCCAATTCTGGTGTCTTAGTGGGGTCATCCAGCCTACACCCCGGTAATAACTGACTGGATCGACTATCCGACACCATTAAATAGGATCTCACGGACATCCATCAAATCTGAATCCTGCTCTTCGTGAAATAGCATGCCAACGCTGACAAGCTGATGCCCAACGATGCGACGTTCGCAAGTGCAAGATCAGGAAAAACGCCTGGAGCGAGAGAAACGCGACAAGTACCTAGGCTCCGCACGAGTCGATCTTGAACGTCTAGACTTTTCATGTGACGGGCTCGGAGCGGTCGATGTGGCCAATGTAAAGTGGTTAGTATCCGTGTTCGAGCGCCAAGGCTGCTTCCCTGACGGTAGCCGCTATCATATACCCGCTATTATCAACCAGCAGCAGCTGCAACAAGCCGTTCAATCTTCCAGAATCTCATCTGATGCGTTACTCGACCAGACGCACCGCGAACGGCCTGAGCTACAATTCCCTCCTGGTTTCCGCCTGCGATGCCTCCACGGTCGGCATCGAGTTCAAGCGGGGAAGGAGATGGCTCCTCCCCAGCGATGGTGGACGATGGATCTGTATCTTGACGGTTTGCCAGCTGACTCCTTGACCGGTTATATCCTCAGTCGCTTACTTCTTTAGATCTACACGATGACCTCAGACTCTACCTCGCGGAACAGATATCGAACGAGAAGCCACCGTCGGACGGGGTAATCTACTGCAAGATCCGCGAGCACGATCTGAACCCACTCGCTCAGGCGCGATGGTGGGCCTGTCTCCAGGCGAACAAACAGCGGGAGATGAAGAGGCTACTTCGCCGGGAAGACTACCGAGCAGCCTTCGATGCTTTGTTGGATATTCCTGGCCTGTGGGGGGATGGTTAAGGCTAGGGATGACGAAATTCGTCTTTGACTTAAAGTGTGACGAGGTTAGTTTTCTCTTCGAGACCCTACGACTTGACTCACAATGACGGACAGGAAATCCTTTATTGCCTCGAAGATATCAGGAGATTCTGGGCTGACCTCTTTCGAGACGATAAGCGGGCGATGAGGAAGGTAGACCACGTAACGGTTAAGGCCCTAGAGGTTCAAGCACCTGGGGCATCTTCGTCCGATGCAATGTCTCTGTTCCGCGCGCTGAAAAAGGGGGATGTGTTTGGAGCGTTCCGCCTGGAAGAGCGGATGAAGATCTGGGCGAGGCTCTACACAATCGACGGCTTCGTCCCCACGCTCTGGGCATTCTTTGAGAATTTCAAGTACATCAAGGCCTGTGCCGAGTGTGTGAAGAGTCTAGTCAAGATTCCTTCAAGAACGACGCTGCTCGGGGCAGTTGAAAAGAGCTTTGTGGCGAAAAGCCAAAGGAAGGATAAAACTATTATTCAAGAAGCTGAAGGAGTCTTCAGCTTTCGAAGCGGTCTAACACAAAACCGTATCGCCCTCCATTATCGCCAACTGTTTCTCTACGTTATGAGACACCTCCGTGAGCTGTCACCAAAGTCTACGAAACTAGAGCGTGCAAGGAATAAGAGACGGACAAGAACAGCTCCTAATAAGGCCGCATGGTATGGACTCGTCGAATTAGCAGAGCGCCTCGGCTTTAGATCGGCGCAGATAAGGAAATTGAAGTCCAGATACTCCAAATACGCCAAGGTACCCTCACACTCCGAGTTATCGAGACCCATATTAGTCGTTGATGGAGCAGGAGAGAGCGCTGAGCGAAGATACGCGTGTCCGTTCGACCTGGCATACGAGCAAAGCCGAGGCTTCCTGTTCCTTAACAACATGCACAGCGTCGATAACAGCCAGGGGAGCAGTGTCACACCCTTCTTCGTTAGGAGATCTGTCTATCTAACATTCTTTGGCCGACTGGTATCCGGTCATAGCGACTCCGATCCATCCACCACATACCCTCGTGTTGGGGAATCACACGCAGCCTCGACGTCCACCTCGCGAGGACTACCGTCAGACCAGTCACAAAGAACACACGATGAAGACAAGCTCATCGGTCAAGAGCAAGGGAGCGAAAATGATCCAGACCCCGACATCCACAGTGAGCCTCAAGACGAGCAGACAACTGGGGAGGTGTCAGAAGAGATGCACTATGAGAGCGAGGAGAGACATAGCGGGGAGCAAGAGGATAACCCAGAACATATTGACGAGACGCAAGGATACATGGATCAACTACCCGATTTAACCCGCTTATTCGACAGCCCACCTCCTCCTCAGAGCCTCCAGCCGTATCGAAAGCCTCCGTCGATAGAGGATATCGAAGACGGGGCGATAAATGAAAACGACGGTGACAGAAACTGGGACTCTATCCCGCCTTCTATCATTTCCTCGAGTTTTTATTCCGAGGGAGGCTTTATAGAGACGGATGCCGGCACTGAGGATGACGTAGGCCGTGAGGAGCAAGCCCCTCCTAACGAAAGATCCCCATTGCAAGAGGAGGCACCTTGGAAAGCCGCAAGTCCGATTCAAGGCACACCGGAGGGAACGGGCGAGGCCGCTCAAAATCGCTTCAGATTCATATTACGAGATGGAGATGACTGGATTACGATGGAGGAGTATTCCTTTACTGCGTCTTTATCGACACTAGTGGGAACCACGGCGGAGAAACACGCAGCTCAAGGACGGCATCTCCTCGACATAGAGCTGTGGTCATTGCACCCTTCCCAATGCTTTGAAGCTGCCCTAGCCCATAGCACTCATACTATCCTTCTGTTCCCAGCAGGACCGATCCATATTGACCAACAGCTCGCCGCATCTGCAGCGGCATTGTGCCCTGATGCCGGTCCTCTACAAGGACAAACGAGAAAGAGGGCAGCTGAGGAAGACGTCTCTCAAAAACGTCACATACAGAAAAGGCATAAGCGTTGAACGTGGGGCGTGAGACTTTCAAAAGACCCACTTCCGATGCGAACAGCGGTTGATCCATTGCATTTACTATCATAGGATCTAAGGTCCATTTATCTTATCCACTTCTCTTTTTCCTGGTATATTCACTATCATCTTTCGGCTTTCTCAATACTCTCTTCTTGCTATCAAACCGACCTCAAGCGTGGACCACGCTTACGGGTCACCTGTCCCTTCAGGCTTGTTTCACATATGTTTCAAACTGGTTCACGGGGGAATGTTTTCTTATTGCATAAGCTTCGCAATTATCAGACTCGTTGCATATACGCCACTGAGCTTATGTATCTATGTTTCAAGGAAGATTAACCACCAGCTGGGTAATAGAATGTCAGAAGCCATCGCTACGAGGATCAGGCCCCTGCTCGCGACTATATAACGCCGTGAAAACTCTCTCCACCTCCTTATAACTCTTCTCCAAATCCACTGTTGACAGACCGGGAATTCTTGCGAATCCTTTGACGTGATTTTCTTCGACCGCGAGGTCTTTCAAACATAGCTTTTGCACCTCCAATACGCATTGTTTGATATCCAAAGCCTTTGAACGCTCCAAGTCGCAGGTTGACTGAGTTTTGCGCTTTTCGCGCTCTGCCAGCTTTTCTCGACGATAGGTCTCTCTTGTCATGGCGAGGTCGCTATCTCGATGGCTTTGAAATGTTGTATGACGGCTGAATCCAGCTTTCTCTATCGTTGTGTGCTTAATGGCCCCTAGGTGGGGACTGATACCGATTTTCAAGAAGCGGGAGGTTGGAGGAGGTGAATAAGAACGAGCTGTTGACTTTGGGACATCCATTGTGCATATATGACCTGTCAAGATGAGTGCTATCATACGAATGTCAGAACGATGAATCGATTACCATAATAATCGTTCGAGATATTGAAGGAACTTGAGTATAAGAGATCGTCCACGCGATGATGATTATGATGACGATCAGCCAAAAGTGCAGCGCCCAGCAAACTGAGCATCCAAATATGGAGGTCTCTGAAGCAGCCAAAAGTAGAGCTTCCAAAGGATTGAGCAGCCAAAATGGAGCTTCTAAAAGATTGAGCATCCAAGACATGGATGATGACCCAAATACTAGAGCAGCCAAAAATGGGCTCTCGAAATCTTTCATGGTCGTAAGTATCGGATTTCTCGCTGCTTATCCTTGTGATGTAAGTACAATTGGATCGGACAGGCTTATATCAAACATTCATTCTACTTGTCTTGCCCTTGCCGAACGAATGTAGAAAGCTCACGCAATGCCATACGCAGCAAAAGCCAAGACGCAACAATTCTCCAGAAGGAAACCGAGCTTGATTAAAAAGGCAGATCAGCTGGCGCGGTTGTGCAACGCAGACGTCGCATTGATCATCCGCAGAAATGGGAAGTACTATACTTACCGCTCAACTGATAACGACCAGTGGCCTCCTAGTCTCTCGGAAATCGTACGTACCAATCCGACATATCGAATATGAACTGATATGTGCGTAGAACGCGTCGTATCCGTTACCCGTAAACCTACTGTCTAAGGACTTGAAATGCATTAAAATGGCGACTACGGCGAGGGCGGAGGATTCTTCGAATACTCTGTCTAATCCAGCCGAAAGGATATCTTCGAAAGCAGAACAGAGATGAACATTCGTTGAGCATATGGCTATATTGAAGTTAGCGGTTAACGGCGGATATTGGAACTAGATGACGCCGTCTGCTGCACAGATTCCGTGGATGTAGGACTTATATAACCACGTCTTTATATCTTGCTTTTTCCTCCTCTTCTCATATATTCTCAAAATATATTCTAAAGGAACCCAAAGATGTTTATTTCCAACCAAAAGGAAATAAGCTTCGGACGCACAGCTTTCGAGTAGATCAGGTGAGAAGCTAGTGCTATGGAAGAAACGCTGTAGAAGGCAGCACCGTGAAACACAGTATCGCGAGTGTTGGTCTTAGATATTAGTAGGTGCTCTTGGGGGTGCTAGAATTAGCGGTTGCTAGGCAAGAGGGTCGTAAGTAATGGGGGGTTGCTGAAGGTATTATACGTATCGATCGATTGATCACGAAGAATGGCCCCCTACTGTCTTAGACATGGTATGTTCGACCTGGTATGTCGATCTTGAGCTGACTCAACATAGAAGATGTCGTTCCCTTTTGCCCGTCAACCTGCTATCAAAAGACTTTGACCCTGTAAATGCTAAGTAGTTAGACATGGCCGAGGCGGAGGACTTATCGAGCAAGGCTTTAAAGGAGACGTAGGTGTTGCGTCATATCACGATGTATTCTGTTCGGGCGAGCCAGACATGGGCGACTCGACGGACTAGTGGGGCTGTGAGCGAATCTTTACAGACAGAGAAATGCTGAATGTATCTAAAACATTCTCCTCGTTCGCTACAAGCCTATGGTAGGGTTTGGTCCGCTCGCACCAAAATCAGTAGTGCGAGCTATATCCTTAGAATATACTCTAGCTAGAAGAATATTAGCGCATCGCATAGTCTATTCTGGAAGCTTCGAAAGCTTCACAGGTGGGCCACCTGTGAAGCTCCCTGCACGTGATTGGGGTATGCGCTCTTGCAAGCCGTCTCCGCTAAATGCATCTTGCGTATCTCCCGCTGCTAGTATCGCGCGCTCAGAGTTCACGATGAGCTCTGTTGTACATTCTACGTTCAGCGAGGTCTGTATTAATCAGGAATACTTTCGAATTCTAGGGCTAATGCCGTACTTTCCCAGTTCTAAGCTTGTAAATCTCAATACACGCGCGACAATCCAGATCGTCACGACGCTATTCGATCGACTTTGCGCACCATTCTGCAGTGCGAATTATGGACATCTGCCTCTCCCACCGGTCCTGAGCCATGCGATCCTTCTTTGCGACGATTATCTGAAGCCTTCTACCAATCCTCTGGCGAAACCCAGGAGCAGCACAGATCTGTATCTATCGATCATCCCTTTGTTTACTCCAGCCCCAAACATGATAACCGACCGGAAGTCAAACCGAAAGAGACGGGGGGCGCTGTAGCAAGCAATATACTGGAGGGAGTCCGAGAACGTGGACAGGGTAGCGGAAGTCCCAGCGGGCGGGGAGCCGAAGAGGGACTCCCTGAAACGGCCTCCGCATTGTCTATGCTACGTTCTAGTAAGCGCTTGGCAGACGTACATGGCGCGCCGTATACGTCTAGACTCGAGATATTATTAATAACGAATCTGGGGTCTGTAGCTGCTGGTCCAGCGAAGAAGCGAAGACTGAGCTCAGACAGGGCCAAAGCCGTATCCGTAGATATCAGGCCCTACACGAGACAAACAAGTAAGCCTAGAATACGTAATTATCGGCACGATATGTAAGCCACAGTCTAAGGAAAAGAAGATAACGCCGCTAAAGTTACCCGTACTTCTTCAGACCTTATTAACAAGGTTAATCGTATCGGTGGTATACAAGTTCTGATAGAGCTTAGGGAGACGATCTCTACTTTACGAAGTGGAAATAGTCGTAACTACCAGTCTTTAGTTTAGACTTATAATACACCGTTTATAAGCAGTGTTACCGATAGGTCTCCGGAACCTCGAGTGGCGCGCGAACTATTAATCCTTAGGAATAATCTAGAAGCCGCTAAGGTAGGACTATAGATATAGAGGATATATAAGAGGATAGCCCTTTTATAATTCTATCAGATATATACGTAGGCTTAGGTTAACGTATAAAAGTTCCTATCCTTCGATTATAGATCCGCTAAGGATCTAGTCTTTACCTCCGCTAGAAAACAGCGTCCGCGGGCGGTAATAGAAGTATAAAGTCGCTTTCTAGATCTAATGTTTCCTAGTATACAAATTACAAACGAGGACTGTAATAGCGCCGAGAGCGTTAATAAAAGCGCTAGGTAGAAATTAGCTAGAAGAAGCACCGTATAGAAGATCTAGGATTAGAAGCGAAACGGAAGGCTATAGTTTAAGATAACTTAGTATTTCGGAATAGGCGTTCTTTTACTATTACCGTAAGAACTATTAGATAAGAAGTAAGTATTTTACCTTTCCCCTCTATCTAAGAGAAACCTCTATGTAGGGGTGTAATACTAATTAAATTACGCGTTAGCATAAGAAGTATAACGATCGCTAAACTTATCGAATTTTTAGAGGAGCTAGAACCTACCGTTTCCGCTATATAGATCTAATATTTATAGGCGATAGTATTAATAAAGGTTTTTCTTAAAGACTAACCGCCTCCGAAGCGGTTAAAACTTAAAGACGACTTTACCTTCCTCGAAGTAGCTAGTAGGCGTACCAGTTAGTCCCTTAACTAGCTCCTTAAACCCTGTAAAGTTCTACTAAGGGTAGGATCGAATTCTCCTCCACCTTATATAAGTAAGTATATAGTGGAGAGTCATCGAGGATCTCCAGTCGAAAGTAGTAACACGAATATAGACGCCGTAGTAGCTACTGCTAACCTTTTCTCTCCTTCCACTAACCCGTAAACAGCTTTTACTACCTGCTCTGTCCTAGCCCCTTCCCCGTTGATAAGCCCCGGCTTCTTTAGGGACGCTTTATACGGCATTCAAATCAGTCCCACCGCCAACCCCCGACAGGGAGCGGAGAACAATGGAATCAATACTGAACAGTAAGTAAGCAGAGCGGCTCTTCTGCTAAGCCGGACACGAATCCGACATCGTTTCTGACTCCGTGACTATCCGACGTTACTCCAATTTACACCAACGATAGTGGGTAGGCTCTCATAAGGTCCGCCGTGCTTTTGACGCTTCAACGGCTTCTATCTGGCGCCGGCTCTCTTCGCACTTCTTCGCCACTGGCATACTGATCTTTTGCGTTTCCAATTCCTACATTTTATCTTCCAGACCCTTTAGCTATAGTGGTATCGAAGCAAAATTAAACTCCTTGCTCTTTTCATATAAGCGTACGCTCGAGTCTCGTAGGACTATGACCTTTAGGCATTGTCACGCCGCGTCCCCACGCCTTCGTACGTTGATCTTCATATAATAACCTCCACTTCTTCAGGATATCAGATTCTTGCTGGATTCTACTTCGCATAAGGCCTAGGCTTTTTATATGTATCGTGATCATAGCGTGCTCTTGAGAAGGCATTCGCTTCGGCATAAATCCTATAGGGCTTTAAAGAGCTGTCCCATGACTAAGCACTTGCTAGAAAGATGATGAGTGGTAGCATGCCATTGAAAAGCCCTTTCTAGTATTGCAAGGGGTTTCAAGCTGCTACTGTGCAGTTATTGTGAAGAAATATTGTCGGGGTATCGAATCTACTAACTTCGAGATTTGCCACCAAATGATTTGCTTACACCTTGGCTCTTTGGTCATCAGTCTTTCTGGCAATGCATCTTCCCCCCGAGCCGCCTCAACACGTGATTGAACGACTCCAAGCAAATAATGGTTGTATCTGAGAGCTACAGGCATGTCAAGCATAAGCAATGTTCAATGGTATTAATTCTCCTAGCTGATCTTGCAGGTTTACCAATTGGGCTTAATCTGCAAAATCGACCGGAATGCCCTTTGGCTTTCTTCTACCCTTCTTTGATTTTGACGCATTACCGAAACCCCAGTCGAAATCATTGTTGCCTTCTTCCATTGGGACTACCGACTCTTCATCTGGCGGTGGCGGCAACTCCTGCGCGACTTCAATGACTTCTTCCTCTTTGGGTTTATCCCAAATTGGTACTGCTTTCTGTTCCTCCTTTAGGACGTTCTTGTCGATCCTTTCGTCTTCATCGCTCGGTATGCCGTCTTCGGAAGTTGTCACGCTTTGTTTATCGGTATTCCCTTAGCCATGTTAGCAAATACTTCACCAAGCTGCTATGAGCTGATGTACTAGCGCTTCTCAGTCGACTGAAATGATTCAATTTTACTAGTCCTCCCTGCAGAGTCTTTAATTTCTCAGTGGTACGCTGTCTCTCGAGTATTGAACTCTCAGACTCCGCTGCAATGGCGCTAACCAAATCATCACCGAGCCTCATAATAAGGTCTGGCGACAGAACATGGGCAAGGTCGCTCAGCATGCACTTTTCCACCGCCAACACACTAAAATTATCAACCAAGACTTTCATGGCAACCTGAACAAGGATCAGTTTCCAAGTACGGACGCTATCACCAGAGTCGCCGCGAGATTTGTATATTCACTTGCCTTGTAATAAGCTTTCATACAATACATTGCCTCCGAACAAGCATAGCGGTCCATGTCTTTCTCCGAGGAAATATCCAGCGACCCTACGAGCCTTGACACGTCGACTATTTGATTGACATGGAATGAGCTGTCATTGGGTTGAGCTCCAAAAAATGCTCGAACACGTCGGGCATGCTCTTTCTCGTCATGTTCTTTTCGAGCTTTCTGAATGGTTTCCGTGAAGTAGTGGTTGTAAGTGATAGCATGACCACGGTGATGAGGTTCGAGAACTTCCGAGACCTTTGTGTGCAATAGAGATGTACGCGTCACCATAGCTGGATGGAGGAGCTCTTTCAGCAGACCTTCGGTGGTTGTACTGTCTGTTATCGTATCAATCGTGTATTCAAGTGAAGTCTTAATGGCCTCAAGCACATCTCGACAATATCGGTCTATCAATGCTTTCCATGGCTTCGACTGCTCGAAAAATAGATCTCCGATAATCAGGGGGTTGAATGTTCCAGGCAACTCACGACCTCTAGTCTTTCGCGTCAAGTCACGCACGTGGTCCAAATAATCTGAATAACGGATAACGCTTCCAACATCGCCGTTCGCCACTTCATCAGAATCATTGATGATCTTTTGTTGTTGACCGTTGTGGCGCAAGTCCTCGGTAAAACGCGACAAGAGGTCCTGGATCACGGCTCTCAGTCGCTTGCTCTCGCCTTTTGGCGTCATAGGATCACCAAAATACTCATCACCATACACACCGTCCACAGCTGCTTTGACCAGAGCTGAGAAGCGCTGGCTGATCCGGATCAGGTACTGTCGCTGCTCCTGCAATGTTCCCCTTGTCTCACCAAGTCTGTCGAGCCTTACATTACAGTCATTGATTCCTCGCTCAACGTCCTCGATCAAACTAGGAAGAACCGAAATGATCTGTTCTCTGAGCACATTGCTTAGACGCGGCTTCAGGGGGCCAATTTCAAGCATATTCGCTGGTAGTGAAGTCCAAATTCCTTGAGAGAAGAAGTCTGTCTCCTTCTGGTCGCGCTGCTCGGTCGAGTAGTCTCTCATGTTGAAGTCTCGATTACGGAGGACGTGCCATCCAAGACGAAAAGCAACGTCTTCGTTCTTTGCGAGATTGAGGAACGATATCTCGCTGTCCGAGCCAGGGATCAGTGTATCAGGCTTAGTGATGATTCCCATCGTGCGGAAGCCTTTTGGATCAACTTTTCTTGCAAGATCGGTAACTATTTGATTTGCATAGTCGTTTTTCGCAGAGACGACGGCAAGAATGATGCTCCTTTCATTTGACATGTACCGCTGGACAAGCGACTTGACGAGCTTAGCTTCGCCCGAGGACTGCTGCTTGCCGCCAGAGTGAAACAGGCCTGGGAGATCAACCAGCGTCAAATGTGGCTGATGCGGTCCGGAAAGCTCAATACGCAGTACGTCCTCGCTGAATCGTTTAGCATGGGTATCGATTCCAATTACCTCTTTTGCTGCTTCAATCAGCAAAGGGATCTGATCGATATCTCCGTTGGGTGCCTCGAAAGCCAGCAATTTGGTTTTCTCATCATCTGGTCTGTCGTGACTTGGTCTGATTTTGATGTCGACATTAGGAGAGACACTGCGGCGAAGAATAAGTTCTGTTGCAAACCGCGTGCACAGCGTGTCTTTGGTTGGAAAACGAACGCCCGAAACAGCCTCTAGAACAGAGCTTTTTCCAGAGGACTGGTCTCCGCAAACGACAAGTTGCGGCAAGGGAACATGGCGATCAATCCCTAAAGCTCGAAGCTGATCAATTACATCAAGGAGCTGGCCGTGGTCACTTGATTGCAATGCCGAACCGGTTTTTGCAGATCTACCATCTGTCTGCACTTTGTCACCCATTCTGTTGCAGAAGATTGTAAGGACCCCAGGATAAAGTCGAATAAGAGTAAAGACGTCTATGGATGATGAATGAGAATTTTCGCCTGTGGTCTGAATGAGCGCAAAGCCGTGCTCGTGGATGATTTATCATCATGTTTGTTTACTTTATAGCAGGGTTTGATGCCTGAATCCTGCAGCCCGTTGACCAATAAAATCCTAGGTCTAGTTCTTTCCACAGACCAGAGTCACATGCCATGAGCACTGAATGTGTTGCAAATAGCGTGTTTGCTTCGGATACGGACAACTACATTTAATCTGGCTGGCATCCGTGACTGTCTTCAACCTCTTGTTTGCTTTGGAACAAACACACGGGCACCTACATCTAATCTGGCTGGCGTCCGTGAATGTCTCCAATCTCTTGTTTGCTTCCTTAGTCTGGACCATCCAACATTCCATTCATGACGGTTATCGACAGACCAAATATATGACGGTCATCGACAGATCAAATGTCACAAGGGATATGAATGTTGAATGATTCCATTTTGAATGTGGTGTTCACATACTGGCTTTCGAGATTGAATGTCGAAACGAGAAGAAGAGGAGGCGTAAAAATGCAAAGCACGACAAGTAATCCTGTGTACGTCTTGCGGGATGTACCGGGGAAAGGAAAAGGTCTCGTCCCAATTAAAAAGATCTCCAAGGGCATGCGAATTCTTTCCGAAGAGCCCATCATTACAGTACCTCATAATGAACCGGGTAATAAACAGCCACGGATATCTATCTACTAGTAAGTCGATACCCTTAGCGAATACTAGCGATAAGCCTTCCGCTTTATACATAATATCCACGCATTTAGGAATACTACCGAGTAGTATCTCGGGATCACTCGAATAAATGCCCTCCCTATTAAAACTAATAAAAGCGAAGGAGGAATCTTCCTTAAAATATACCGTATTAACCACGCCTGCGATAATAACGCATAGAAGAACTGGAACAGGAATATTAAATAATATATAGTCCACGCTTTAAGAGATATTTATAAAGGCGAAGAGATTATAATATACTACTTAGGCGTCTACTAAAGCCGCGAAGCCTGAAATAAGGCTCTTTAGGTAAAGTTCAGCTTTATATATTTATACCGTCTCTACTCCTTACTACTAGAGCAGAGCCTGGAAAGTAATAGGAGATTAGATAAGATTTACCGGTTAGACAGTCTTATTAGTAGAGGTAGCGTAGACGGGATTTTATTATCTTTACTACGATCCCTCTACTACGTTAATTAATAAGTCCTCCTTTATAATAAGGAAGTACTAGATAACACCGGTCTACTATAGGCCTTTCTTAATACCGCTTAGATTATTATCGCTAATAGTGACTTAATAAGAGGATGTATCTTTATAAAGAGGATAATATCTAGGTAGTAGATAGCCCTTAACAGTGATAGTATAGAAGTAATTAAGTATAAACCTCTAGTATAGGACCTCTTAAAGTATAAGCTATACAGAATTTTAATAAAGTAGAGGGCGATAGTAGATAAAGCCCTACGCGGACTTAAATTAAGCGACTTTAAAGATTAGCTTTAAAAGAGGGAGAAGCTAAAATACCTAAGATAGCTAGCGGATCTTCGGAGCTATACGACTTTCCCCGGGTTTATTAACCTCTTAGATGAGAACGATATTAATCTAGACTTTTATAAGAGTAGCAATATAGTTACTTATTAACTACGACGCTACTAGTACTTCTTAGGCGAGATTATAGATTTCGCCACGCTCCTTTATCTGCAGATAGAGATTAAGGATATTAATGATAGGAAAACTCCGCTATACTTCTATACTAATAGCTAAGGTAGTAAACTAGTACCTATATAGGTTTAAAGGGGGTATACGGTCGTAATTCTCTATATATAACGTTACGCATCTATATTTAATAAGCCTAGTATCCGCTATAAGGATCTTTAGATAATTAAGTTATTATAATAATTATTAATCTATATAATTAAGCTTAATTTATATTTGCTAAATAAAGGCGACGTCTCGTAGATCTTTCTACTATTACTATATAAGTTACTAGCGTTAAAGGACTAGGTATAATAGTTCTTAATAGAGCTTAATAGTATTAGAAGATACTACGGGTACGGTAAGAAGGTAGCCTCTCTAAAATAGTATAGTAAGTACTCGTCTTTCTAGTATTATAATAAGGTAGAATCGCTATTAATAAACTTTCCCGTATTATATTAACTTAGATGCTAATATAAGTACGATAAGGCCTATTAGAGAGCTAGCTGGAATAAGAAAGATTATAAGGCTAATTATAAGCTTCTTAAGGATCCCGATTTACGAGGATTATTTATCCTTAAATGGGACGAGTTTAATAACTATATTCAATTTCCTCTCCACGCTGCAGGAGACTCCGAGGTTTAAATATTATCTACTATATTTTGGCTAGGTTGTTTGTGCACGAAAAAACGATATGTATCAAGACGGGTACTAACCTTGAGGTATACTTTCTTTCGCTGGTCTTTTTTGGTTCTGGAGTTGATAGCTTGGTTCATTTGCCGTAGCCAGCGGCAGCGTCGCTACTACTATTTAGGTTGGCCAACACTTTAAGATGCGGAAGCGTCTGAAGAGTCTATATATTAGGTAAAAGGCCCATTTTTGGTTCAGGAGAATAGGGTCGAGGAGATTGAGTGAGAATCGATAAAAAGAATCCCAAAATACAGAAAGTCGCGTACATGGTAGTCAGGATGGGGAAAGGACAAGGTCCGCTGGTTCGAAAAGGGTAATACATTGGTTGAAGTGCCGCCGCAACGAGTTCTTACTGACACCTTGCTCTCGCATCTGCTCCAATTCTGGCACCCTATCCGGTTTGACACCCTGCTCCGTTTCTGACGCCTAGTATCCGAGTTCTCCTGGGCGACATTTAGCAGGAGAATTGGCGCAATGGGAGAGTTGGTACCTTGCCACCAAAGTATATGAACTCTCCTGGGTTACGTTGCCTAGGAGTATGGGGTTAGCTTAAGAGTAGGAAAGTCCGTAGTGCCTTGCCACTCTTTATCCGGGCTCTCCTGGGTAACATTTCCTGGGAGAATTCTTCTGGGGGAAGTGCGCCAAACCTTGAAGCATGATAATGCTACAGACGTTCTCTTCTAAATTTTAACCTCCGTGTGTTCTTCGGTAGGTCCAAGGGCCACGTGTGTCGCCTGCGGAAAGAAGTTGTGAGGACGGAAGCGGCGATAACGGCGGCAGGGCGCAGTGGTATAACATATATAGATTAGGTATCAGTCTATTAATGTTCTATCTGTTTCCAGAGTACCTGAATACTCTTTCTCGATAAACATAGGAAATACTATTCTTGCGCATCCATAGGAGAACGGTTAAGGAAGACGATAACATTTCTATATATTACATAATCCACTGAAGTAACGAATAACGAATTCTAGCATTTGTTAGATATAAAGATTCCATAGACCCCCGCTACGTGATTCTTAAAGTGCATAAGGCTTTCAAGTACGAGCTACGTACATTTATTATTCGGGAATAGGTAGTTCTAGCTAGGCTGAAAATAATGATACCGGTTAAAGTAGCGCTGTAACAAGTATTTACTACTAAAGGTATATTATTATTCGAGTAGGGATAGCGTAGCATCGCCGATATAATATAGATATTAGAAAGGCTAATATTAAAGTAGAAATTAATATCTAAGCGATATTTTAGAGTTTAAGTATTCCGGTTTAATTTCTATATTAGTATTATTACCGGACAAGCTTATTATAGTATTATCCTCCTATAATTAATAGGATTTCTAAGGACGCTATTCTTAGCGAGTATATAGTAATATTAAGTTATTAATAATAGTAATCTACTAGTCTAGATTCCTATTACACTTAAGAGACGAAGGCGGATTAAAGAAGGCTTAGATAATATACGCGAGTTCCTTAAAGGTATACTTAATTAGGACTAGAGGAGGTTAAATAGGAGAGAGGAGAGTATTATAAACTATTAGTTACGCGAGTATATATTATATTAAAGCTACCGCGTTATAACTAGCTTATAATTATACTTTTAACGTTTATCCTTTCTCTTTAAGTATATAATCGATATCCCGCTTAACTTACTAGTACTTATTATAGATTAGCTAGCCTTTAGCCTAGTAAATATAGGAGAACTAGTCGTAAATCTAATTATAAAGGTCTTACTAGCGCTCGCGTAGCTCTTAGATATCCGCCTCCTATTATAAGTACTATAAATATTAAAGGAAGGACTTATACAATTAATAAAGATTAATTATATAGCTTATATAATAAGAAGTAATAATTAAATCCCCTTATAATATAATACCTTAATAAGCCGCTTACGTATTATAATAAATTATACGGGAAAGGTAATTCTATTAAAAGATTATTAAATTAGCGTAATTAAGTATTAGATTATATACTATCTTATTAGAGTTAGAGTTATTTACCTTAATTAGCTAATCTCTTCCTAGGTTAAACTTAGCGAGGCTTACTATTAATAGCGTTACCTATCGCTTACTAAAGGTAGTACGTAGTTAAAACTTATATGAAATTAGTCTCTTCTTCTAAAATACTTTACCTATTCTTAATATCTATTATAAGGAAGCGGCTTATATACTTTATTATCCTTTTCTTATTCCGGAGGGCTAGAGGCGCGGAAGATAGGCTTATCCTTTATCTTCTTATACTACTAGATTAGCTGATAGTTTAATCTAGGATAGACTCTAAGCGTAAATACTACTTAAGGGGTAATATTAGAGATTAGGAAGGCTTTATTATTATAAATAAGAGTAATAATATAGGAAATTATATAAAAGAAAGGACTATTATCTATAAAGAAGGTATAAGTCTTCTTATATTAAAGTTAATATCTTTAAATTATTAGGAGAGGATTCTATTTTATAATTACTTCTACTTCTATTATAATTTAGTCTTCTTTAAGTAAAGCTAGAGGATTAAAGTAACCTTACTAGTTTTTTTATTATATAATATAAATAAATTAATATTATTATAGATAATTCCTAATAGCGCCCTAGGACGAGAACTAATAATCGCGGCTAGTAGTAGTAAGATAGTAACTTATACGCGCTAGTATTTATATAAGAAGGAGTTAGTATCTATTACCTAATAATAATAGAGTACCTCTAAGAAGTCTTCTATATTTAATAAGGATTTATCTATTTTATTATTATTTAAGTTATACTCTTTTATTAGGAGTTTAATAATAAATTAGTATATTATTATTAATACTCCTTATTACTCTAATATTCTAGGTAGAGTACCTCGTAGACTTTTTTTAATATAAGGGGGCTAATCTATTAATCCTTATATTTAATATATACTTAATTAAGCTAGTACTAGTATATTATAATAGAGCTAACTTTCTAGATAGTATATTTATTATAAATCTAGTAAAAGAAATTATTAATCCTATTTATAAGAGACTTCTTAAGCGTATAATAAGGATTAATATTAACTACCTTATAATACCTAGAAAGGTTTATTAGTTAATTAGAGGATTCTTAAAGTATAAAGGAAGAGGTAGTTAACCTATTCTTTTTATAAACCTTTTATCTTATTTATATATAATTCTATAGAGTTCTTATAAAGACCCGTAGACTAATACTTCTTATCTACCTCCTCGTATCACCGGTTATAGTAGTCACGTATAGACATATAATCCTTCGCAGTAGGAGAGTAGAACCTAGTAGAGGCCGCTAAGCGGGCGTAACGTAGGGCTTTACGACGAACCATAATAAGTTAGTACTATGGAATGAAGGGTAATAGCAAAATAGAGAGGAGAGGAGAGGAAAGGAGAGGAAGGTTAAGCGTAGTAGGAAAGGGAAGAATAGAAGGAAGGAGTAGGAGGAAAGGGTACTAACCTATTTATAATCATAGGTAGAGGACCAAAAAGTAGCTCTTGAGTGAGCGCTCCAGGGGAACCCGGGTACCTAGAATCCTTCTGATGTCGTAATCCTGCATCTTGCTGCACTTTCGCTCAGCCCGCCCATCGACATCCACCCATCGTGGAGTGCACCTCCAAGACGTGGATATTTCAAGTGGAGTGCAGGTGAATGATATTCGAAGGCATCTGGCAGGAGCTATGCAGGGGTGCCGGTGCAAAGGCTACTTAAAACAGCGTCGAGGTAGGCTGAAAGTAGCTACCTTTTTACCTGGATCTAGGTTAAGAAAATAGATTTATTATTAATTTAATATTTTTATTATTATAAAACTAATGAATTTAAAATGAGTTTT
>JAABUK010000939.1_pt1 | contig 58433 bp, 46 predicted proteins | sample 5559141 | NCBI WGS metagenome assembly JAABUK01 (sample SAMN10711869, study PRJNA513367) | rock metagenome | isolation source: Antarctica rocks | place: Antarctica: Victoria Land, Pudding Butte nord | collected 2016-01-03
GCTGACCTACTCGGGTGGCCTGAGCCGCTCCTACGCGCGCACCTACGCTCCGGGCCGGCGCTACGGGTTCGAGGGCTTCAGCCCCTTCACGAGGCCGGGCGTGGTCGAGGTCGCCGAGGGAATCCCCTTCCTGGCCCTGACAAACTACGATGTCGAGCGGCTGTACGCCTTGAAGGGCGAGGTCGTCTCGGCGGGCGTGCGGGCCGTCACCGGGATGGCGATGCCGGCCTTCGACAAGCGGCGCTTCCAGCACGGCACTCTACCCGCCGAGACGCTGCGCCAGCGCCCGCCGCTGCGCGAAGCCGACTGCCGCAAGCAGTTCCTCGCGGCCTACCTGTGAAGCCCGCGCAGCCCGTGCAGCCCGCCGAGCCTGCCGACGCCATGACCTCTGCGTATCCCGAAAGCCCAGGCGAGCGCGACCGCTGGATTCTCGCCCGGCGGGCCGACTTTAGGCAAGCTGAGCGCAGCAAGCTCAGCCCGTGGCGTCCCTACGAGTTTCTGGTGGAGGAGGAACGCTCCGCAGAGGGCGAGGCGGTGCCCGTCGCGACGGTCTTCCTCACCAACCGCGAGTGCCCCTGGCGCTGCCTGATGTGCGACCTGTGGCGCAACACGCTCACCGAATCGGTGCCTGCGGGAGCGATTCCGGCTCAGCTCGCCTACGCCCTGGCGCGGCTCGCCCCGGCGCGCCAGATCAAGCTGTACAACAGCGGCAGCTTCTTCGACCGCCGGGCGATTCCTGCGGCTGACTACCCGGCCATCGCGCGGCAAGTACTTGCCTTCGAGCGCGTCATCGTCGAAAGCCACCCCGCCCTGGTCAACGACGGCTGCCGGCGCCTGCGTGACTTGCTCAGTGGCCGCCTCGAAGTCGCGCTTGGTTTGGAAACGGTGCATCCCATTGTTGGGCCTCAGCTCAACAAGCGGGCCACGCTGGATCAGTTCGCGGCTGCTGCGGACAGGCTGGGGCAGAACGGCATCGCGCTGCGGGTTTTTATCCTGGTCAAGCCGCCGTTTCTGGACGAGGCCGAGGCGCTGCACTGGGCTCAGCGTTCGCTCGACTTCGCCTTCGACTGCGGGGCGACCGTGGCCGCGCTCATCCCGACGCGCGCGGGCAACGGCGCTCTGGAGGCGCTGGCGGCGCGCGGCGAGTTCGCACCGCCCAGGCTCGAAACGCTGGAGGCGGCGGCGGCTTACGGCGTGCGGCTGGGGCGCGGGCGCGTCTTCGCCGACCTGTGGGATTTGCAGCGGTTTTCGACTTGCGCGAACTGCTTCGCCGCGCGCCAGGCCCGGCTGCGCGAGATGAACTTGAAGCAAGAAGTTCCGGCTCGCATCGAGTGCCGGAACTGCGGTGGCAGCCATGAATAGCAACATGGACAGCAGCTTCGACATCGCCATCGTGGGCTCGGGGTTCGCGGGCTCGCTGCTGGCGATGATCGCGCATCGGCTGGGCCGCTCGGTGGTTTTGCTGGAGAAATCGAGGCACCCGCGCTTCGCCATGGGCGAGTCCTCTACTCCGCTGGCCAACCTGCTGCTCGAAGAGCTGGCCTCGCGCTACGAGCTGCCTTCGCTGCTGCCCCTGGTTAAGTGGGGCAGCTGGCAGCAAGCCTACCCTGAGCTGGCCTGCGGGCTCAAGCGAGGCTTCAGCTTCTACCACCACCGCGCGGGCCGCCCCTTCGCCTCAGCTCACAGTCGCGGCGATCAGCTGCTGGTGGCGGCCAGCCCGCACGATGCCATCGCCGACACCCACTGGTATCGCCCCGACTTCGACTCGTTCCTGGTGCGTGAGGCGGAGCGCATGGGCGTCAAGTACTTGGACGAGGTCACGCTCGACGCCCCGGCCTGGCGCGGCGGCGAGGCTGTCCTGGCGGGCCGCAGGCGGGGCGAGCCGGTCTCGGTGCGCGCTCGCTTTTTGATCGACGCCACCGGGCCGCGCGGCTTTTTGCACAGAGCACTGCAGCTTCCCGAAGCCTCGTTTGAAAACCTGCCTGCCACGCAAGCGATTTACAGCCACTTCAGCGGCGTGCGGCGGCTGGGGAACGGGCCGGCCTGGGCCGGCGACGAGCCGCCCTACCCGGTTGATGATGCAGCCGTGCACCATGTTTTCGACGGCGGCTGGATGTGGGTGCTGCGCTTCAACAACGGGCTCACCAGCGCCGGGGTCGCGGCCACTGGGGAGCTGGCGCGCGAGTTGCGCTTCGACGAAGGCGCCCCGGCCTGGGAGCGCCTGCTGCGGCGGCTGCCCACGGTGGCCGAGCAGTTCGCTCAGTCGAAGGCGCAGCGGCCCTTCGTGCACGCGCCGAGGCTTGCGTTTCGCAGCGGGGCCGTCGTGGGCGAAGGCTGGGCGCTGCTGCCCTCGGCAGCCGGCTTCGTGGATCCTCTGCTCTCGACCGGGTTTGCCTTGACGCTGCTCGGCGTGGCGCGCCTGGCTGAGGCCATCGAGCACGACTGGGGCGGCCCAGCCTTCGCCAAGCGCCTGCAATCCTACGCGGCCCAGACGAGCGGGGAGCTGCTCGCCGCCGAGGGCTTGGTGGGCGCGCTGTACGCGAGCATGGGCGACTTCGAGCTGTTCGTGGCCCTGTCGCTGCTGTACTTCGCGGCGGCCAGCTTTAGCGAGACGGCGCGTCGCCTGGGCCGCCCGCACCTCGCCCCCTCGTTCCTGCTGCACGACCACGCAGGCTTCGGGCCGCAGCTGCGCTGTTGCTGCGAGCAGGCCATGCAGCGCCCGAGCGGAGCCCAGAAAAAGAAGCTGGTGCAGCAGATCCACCGCGCCATCGAGCCCTTCGATGTCGCGGGGCTGGGCGCAGAGGGCCGCCGCAACTGGTACCCGGCTCAGGCCAGCGACCTGCTGAACGCCGCCGCCAAAGTAGGAGCCAGCCGCCAGCAAATCGAGGCGCTTCTCAACCGCTGCGGCTTCTTCGCGCGCCCAGCGAGCCCACATCAGGCGCCGAACTGAGTTGAGCCCGACACAACAGCGCGCTGCCTTCGAGCATCGCGCCTTTGCTGCCGCAAGTACTTGCAGGCCAAGGAGCCAACATGATTTGTCCGATTCAGCAAGCCCATCGGCTGATCATCACGAAATATTTCGTGATAATATGGATGTTGGGCGGCTTGCGCGCGGCTTGGATGAAAGTAAAAGTTAAGGATAATGAAAGCAAATTGCTCTCGCGGTGAGATGTTAGATGTAGCTTTTGATGTTGCTCACCGCTTGATTGATTACGATAGTTACGGTTGCTCCAGGCAAAAGGCGTGCAAGGCACTCGCGCGACGTTGCGACGGGTTTGACGCGCAGCAGTATGAAAAGGCATTGGCAAAAGCCATTCGATTGTATGAAGTCACAGATGAGTTAGTGGAAAAGCACAAAGAAAAGCTGTGGCAAACTTACGATAAACCTGAAGGTTTAGATATAGCGGACATTCTTGAAGAAGTGAAAAAGTTGTGTCCGGGCTTCCTAGTTTCAACTTACAAATCGGCCATTTGGTGGTTATTCTTCTGGCATCATCTGAAATGAACCAACGGCAGCACAACAAGGTGCTGCACACGGTCGCCTGCAGCCCGCGCTTTGGTTGTTCGTTGCATCGCTTCGGCTTTCGGCGGGTAGGCTTAGCCGTCAGCTCTGTGGCAAAACGCCCGCAAGTACTTGGAGGCAAGTACTTGCGGGCGTTTTTGCGTGGCTGTTAGCGTTCGATGTGGATGCGTTCGTTGCGGATGGGCTCGGGAGCGGGGCGTTGGACGGGCGGGCGCTGGGCGCGTGGGGCTTCGGAGAGGACGATCTCGCGGCCATCGGGGATGAGGGGCGGGCGCGAGGGCGTCACGGTTCCGGCTGGGGGCTGGGCCTGAGCGATGTAGCGCGGCTTCTGGATCGAGAGGCTGTAGCTCTGGGCCTGCTCGGGCACGCGCTGCAGCAGGTAGTCGCCGTCGGCCTGCTTCCACTCGAACCACGAGATGGCCTTGACGCGCGGGTAGCTGGTCTCGATGGCCTTGAAGAACGAGCGCACCCAGGCCGCGTCGCCGGGATACGAGCTGCCGTAGTAGCGGCTCTTCTCGGGAGCCGTGGCCCATTCGGTGATAAAAATCGGCTTGCGGGCGGCGTAGGTCTGGTAGAAGGGCTTCATGTTCGCGATGACGTTGCCCGAGTAGAACGAGGCCCCGACCCAGTCCACCACGTCGTCGCCGGGGTAGTAGTCCGAGGCAGGCGCGGAGCTCGCCGGGTCCACGTCGGGCACGTTGGGCGACCACACCCAGGCCGCGTTGCCCACGCCCCTGGCCTTGAAAATCCCGACGATGCGCCGCCAGGCCGCGACGTAATCCTGGGCCGTGGCCCCGACCGGCCTGGCTCCGGTGTAGCCCTGCGAGTAGGGATACCAGTTGCCGTTCATCTCGTGGTCGAAGGAAATGAAGACGGGGCCGCCGAAGAGCTTGATGGTGTCGGCGAACTCGGCGAAGTAAGAGTCATACTTGCCGCTCGCGATCTCGGAGGTCCTGGCGATCTGGCCCGTGGCGGCGTATTGGTTGTCCTGGGTCGAGAACTTGATCAGCGACATCGCGCCGGCATCGCGCACACGGTACAGGTTGGGCAGGTAATTCTGCTTCCACGAGGTCGGGCGCGGGCTGCCGTTTTCGTAGTAGGAGGCGAACCAGGTCACGATCGAGAGCTTCTTGCCCGCGACCTTGGAGTAGTTCGCCAACTCGGTGCTCAGGCCGCTCTCCCACACGCGGGGCAGGCTCGCGCCGTGGTACACCATGTCGCCCGGCGGCTCGAACTTGGCGCCCTGCGCCAGCAGCGGAGCGGCCACCGAGCCCGAAGCGAGCAAAAGCACAACGCGGAGCGGTTGGAGTAGCATAGGCACCTCGGCCAGGGAACAGAACGGAACAGAGCTGCGCAACAGCCTGGCCACAGTATGCCTTGCTCGCCTCAAGTACTGATGGTTCGCGGGTGGCGCGGGCGGGTATCTTTCGGGTATCTTTCGGGTATCTTTGCAGCGTCTCCCGAAGCCACCATGCCTCTTCCCCGCGCCCGCCTCCGCTCGCTGCGCCGCTGCAAGTACTTGCACACCAAGTACTTGCGGGCCGGGGCGCGCGGCGCGAGGAGCTGTGGCTTGAGGCTTGGCTTCACCTTGATTGAGCTGCTGGTTGTGGTCTCGATCATCGCGATTCTGGCCGCGATTTTGTTCCCTGTCTTGGCGCGGGCGCGCGAGAACGCGCGGCGGGCCTCGTGTTCGAGCAACCTGAAGCAGATCGGGCTGGGCATCTTGCAATACGCCCAGGACTTCGACGACAAGCTGCCGCTGCAGGGCTTGGCTCAGGTCAACTGCTACGCCCTGGGGCCGGGCGCGGCCTGCGGCAACGGCATCACGGGCGGCTCAAACTTCAGCTGGATCTGGGGCATCCAGCCTTACGTGAAGAGTTGGGGCCTCTTCCGCTGCCCGTCCTCAACCGACAGCACGATCAATCAGCTTGGCTACGGGCCGCGCGCGCCCTTTGGCAACAGCAACAACTCGTACCTGGCCAACGGCGTGGCGCTCTCGTTCCCGTGGAAGGTGCGCGCGCTGCCCGGCCTGAGTAGCCCGAGCACCTTGATCTGGTGCCACGAGGACGCCGACGCCTCGCACCAGTGCTTCGCGCGCCCCCAGCCCAACGGCAGCTCAAGCTCCAACGATTACGATTCGTGGCTCAACAACGCGATTCGCCCCGGCTCCACCGGCTACGACTGGACGCACTTCAACGGCGGCAACCTGCTGTTTTGCGACGGCCACGCCAAGTGGCGCCGCCAAACCCAGATCGCAGCCCGCGACTTCGGCCTCGACTCCAACGCCATCGGCGTGGATGCCGGCGGCTCTAATCATCCCCTGCCAATCGACAGCAGCCTGGTTCAGTAAAGCCGCCGGCTCTCTTGAAGCGGTTTTCAAGCGGAGTGAGGAGGTGGGGCGAGGTCTTCTGGCCCGTGTTGCGCCTGCGCAACGGCAATTGGGCGAGAGGACTTCTCCCCTACCAAGAGCTGGTCTGCAAGTACTTGCGCGGGTTAGTTGGCGCGGCGCAGTTTGTAGAGGCGCAGCATGGAGGCGGGCGGCAGCGGGCCGCTGCGGGGGCGGTCGCGGTTGGAGCCCAGCGTCTCCCAGCGCAGCACGTAGCGCACGCCCTTCTCGTCGCTGGAGCCCGCGCCGCCGCTCCAGCTTGCCCTCATGCCGGGGAACTTCGGTTCAACCGCGGCGATCGAGGGCGGGTAGGCGGGCGTGGAAATTTTGTGGCCGATGGGCTTCAAGGTAGCGGGGTCGAGTATCCAGGTGCCCGAGCCTTTTTTGTTGCGGTAGCTCTGCGTCAGGACGCCGTCGGGTTCGAGCTGAACCGAGCCCAGGCCGACCTCAAAGGGAAGCGAGCCCAGGCCGCCGAAGTCCCAGCGGAAGTCCCAGTCGCTGGTCTGGTAGATTTTCCAGCGGCCCTGCTCCAGGCGCGCGTTGTAGGTTTGGGTGTTGCCCCGCGCGTCGTATTTGTGGTAGCTCACGATGGCGCGCTTGTGAGCGTCGAAGCCCAGCAGCAGGTTGCCGTTGATGACGCCGCCCTTCTCGGGGACGGGGTCCACGATGTCGCCTGTCTTGAGCGTGATGGGGAGCGCGAGCGGCTCGCCCCGGCTGTTTTCCCACCGGATGAGGTCGCGGCTGCGCGCGTAGGAAGGGTCGTGGTTGGTGGAGGCGTCGCCGGTCTCGCGCCACACCCACACGATGTGGAAGAAGCCGTCGGGCCCGAGCGTGGGCAGCGTCGGGTAGGCGTTGCGCTCGCCCTCGCCGTCCATCAGGGGCTTGTCGAGCAGGCGGCGCCAGGCGCGGGCCTTGAGATCGTACACGTTGTAAATCTGGTTGCCGTTGCCGCTGCTGCCGTCGCGGTAGGTGAAGAGGAACTCGCCGCCCGGCCCGCGGAAGAACATCGGGTAGGTGACGTGCTTTTCGAGCAGCCCCGTCATCTCGGGCACGCGCTGCAGGCTCGCGGCATCCAGCGGGTGCGCGCTGCGAAAGTAGACCAGCGGAACGCCGTGCATATTCCCCGACAGGTGCAGGAAGCCCTCGTCGTCGGCGTCCAGCGCGATGTAATTGTGGCTGTCCCAGCCCAGGATCGAGTCCAGCCGAGTGAGCTTGAATGACTTCTCGCCCAGCTTGCGCTGCCCGATCGTCATGCGCCGCTGGGCATCGTAGAAGGCCACGAACTGCTGCTCGCCGCGCGTGAGCAACGCGAATCCAACCGAGTGGCCAGCCCACACCGGCGCCACGTCGATGGCTTCCTCGACGGTTTCGGGCGGCGGCTCGGCCATGGGCTGGGCCGGAGCGACAGCAGGCGCGAGCAGGCGGAGAGCGGCGGCGATGGCAAGCGAGGCGGTCTGTGGAGTTGGCATGGTGCTCAAGTACTTGTGCCCGCGCAAACGCGAAACCAAACGGGCCGGAGCTACAGCGTGCCGTGCTCGCCATGCTGCGCCAGCCGGCACTGTTCTCGATGCAAGTACTTGCGCAGCCGCGACACAATTGCGTTGAGCGGCACCATCAAGGCCAGGAACGTGGCCATCCGAACTACTGCTGAGCCGCTGATGTTACTCGCTACTAAGCCGCACACACAAAGCAGAGCGATCCGAAACCAAGACGTCAGCAGATAGAGAATGACCGTACCGGAGAGCTTGCTGGACTTCATCTTCTCACCTCCCCAAGTACTTGTGCCCCAAAAACAAAGCCCGCAAGCACTTTTGCAAGTACTTGCGGGCTCTTTAGCGGCTCCGGCTTAGATCACGCCGCGGCGCCCCGCCTGCTTCTCGCGCGCGTTGGCTCGCACGGGCTTGACCGTGACCACGTTCTCGGGCTCGTAGTCGATCAGCTTGAGCCAGTCTTCGAGGGTGTCGCTCTTGGGGAAGATCTCGTTTTCCTTGAACTCGGTCGCGATCGCCCGGCTGATGTCTTCGCGGCCCACGCCTTCGGTTGTGCTCTTGTAGTCGATGGAACGCTTGATGGCGTAGCTCTTGGCGCGCTCGACGACCGAGACGATCAGCGCGCCCGAGAGCAAATCGCCCCAATACAGCGTCTCGACGCCGCCGCTGCGGGTGTAGACCTCGATGAACTCGGTCTCGGGCGTGCGCTTGAAGATCTCGCTCATGGCGTGGTCGATCAGGCTCTCGCGGGCCTTGGCCTCATCGGCTTGGCTCGACTCGACGAGCGTGGGGTCCAGAGGCAGCTTGTCGTTGAGGTAGATGTCGAAGATCTGGCGCGCCGCCTCGCGGTCCGGGCGGATGATCTTGACCTTGCGGTCGATGCGCTCGGGGCGTAGAATCGCGGGGTCGATGTAGTCGGGCCGGTTGCTCGTCAGCATCACGACCACGTTTTCGAGCTCAACCAGGCCGTCCATCTCGGCGGCGAACTGGGGCACCACCGTGTTCTGGATGAAGGAGCCGCCGCGCGAGTTGGAGCGCGTGCGCAGCAGGCTCTCGGCCTCGTCGATGAAGATGAAGACCAGGTGGCCTTCTTTGGCCTTGTCGCGCGCGGTCTGGAAGATCTCGCGGATCTGGCGCTCGGTTTCGCCCAGCCACATATTCAAAATCTGCGGGCCGTTGATGAGCATGAAGTATTCCTTCAGCTTCTGGCCTGTGCGCTCGTTGTAGGCGCGCGTCAGGTTGTAGGCGGTGGCCTTGCCGATGAGCGTCTTGCCGCAGCCCGGAGGCCCGTACAGCAAGATGCCCTTGAGCGGCTTCTTGCCGAAGCGCTCGAACAGCTCGGGATACAAAAGCGGCTGCTCGATGGTGTCGCGGATCAGCTCGATGGCGTGCTCCTGGCCGCCGATTTTCTCCCACGGAATCTCGGGCACTTCTTCGAGGAAATACTCCTTGGACTCGGTTCCCGCGAACGATTCGAGCGCGACCTTGAAGTTGGGCTCCATGCGCACTTCGTCGCCAGCCTTCAGCTCAGCTCCCAGCAGCCCAGCGCCCCGGAACACGATGCGCGACTGCATCCCCTGCGCGTCCATCGCGATGCGCAGCCGCTCGTTGTCAAGTACTTCGTTGACTTTAGCGATCGGCCCGTTGGTGGCGGGACCCAGGTCGCCCACGATAGCGTAAGCCTCGTTGACGCGCACGCGCGTCCCGACCTGGAAGATGGACTCGTCTTCCTTGAGCCCCAGCTGCTCTTCGAGCTTTTCCTGCAGCTTGGGATCGACGACCACGATGTATTCCTGGTCGCCCACGGCGATGGTTTCGTAGTGGGTGTCTTCGTCGTCGGTGCTGGCGCGCGGAGCCTGGCCCAGGTAGACGCCGATGCGGTTAGCGGGCTGGGTCAGCTTGTTGTAGACCTCCTCGAACTCCTGCAGCGCGCCCTGAGCCTCCTCGAACTGCTTGGCGTCCACTTCGAGCTGGTGGCGCAGCAGCAGCAGATACTGGCGGGCGCGCGGGTTGTCGTGCGGGTAGGCGGAGAGAATTTCGTCGAGCAGACCGCGTGAATCGACCTGAGTCTCGGGAAGCGAGTAGGTTTCGTCGTCCGAATCTGAGCTGGGGCTGAAATTGATGTCGTCGCGTCGGTTGCGCTTGGCCATAAGATTCCTTCGGGCAAACAAGTTCGCTCAAGACAGCAGCAGGGCAAGCACGTTCCCCTCGTCAAGTACTTGCAGGCCTCAAGTACTTGCCGATGCAAGGTGCTTCGTGATGGAGACCACGCATGAAGAGCAGAAGCAAAATGAGGGCTGGCGCCCAGCGGCGCTCAGGCTCCGCGATAGCTGAGTTTCCGGCTGTGATCCTTGCCCTGGGCGCAATCTCGGTTGCCGTGGGCGTGATGCTGGCGATGCTGTCCGGTAGGATCCCCTGGTTCTTCCTGGTGTTCGGCGGCCTGCTGCTCGCCGCTGCTTTGCTGCTACTCAGGGCAGGCGAGAAGCAAAAGCCGGAGCTTCCGGCCACCAAGGAGCCCGAGATTGACGAGCAGGCGATGGCCGCCCTGTGCCCCGAGATTCGCGCCATCTTGGACGCTGAGGAAAAGGCGGGCAACAAGATGAACGGCGTTGGATTCTCCGACTGGCCTCATCCTGGCTGCGTGTTGGTGGCGATGAAGAATATATTCGTCGGGAAGCCGGGTACAGCGGGGCACTCGGTTGCTGCCAGCGTCCACTTCCAGCACTACGACTACCACTGGATCGGCGACTCTTATTACTGCAAAGATCACAACCAGATCATCATCGCTGGCATTCCCACTCTGGAAGAAGCAGGCTATCGGCCTCGAAGGTCTTGACACCGGGGCCACAAGTACTTGCAGCTGCCTGCGTCCAGCTTACGCAAAAAGCAACCGCCGCCAAAAAATTGGCGGCGGTTGCTTTGCTTCAAGCCAGGTTGCCTTTGAGCCGTCACTAAAGGCTGCATGAACCGGCGTCCTGAGCCACAAGCAACGCGCATGACAAGTGCAAGTACTTGTCAAGCTCGCTGCGCATCGGTCTTCCTCCTTGAGCGGCGCCTAGCCCAGCGCGAGCCGAGCGAGACGCCCGAGTAGATGTTGAGCAGCATCAGCAGCAGGCCGCCGCTCAGGAGAGCGTTGGGCGAGAGCGCGCCCATAGGCAGCAAGCCGAGTGGAATCGACGCCAGGAACAGAGCCGAGGCCAGCCCCAGCATCAGGCGCCCGCCCCAGCGCGGCGAGACGAAGCCGGCCACCGCGCCCGCAGCCAGCGTGATGGGCCAGCTCAGCACGAAGCTCCACGCCAGATACTGCCACCAGCCCGTGGACATCGAGCCCGCCAGCTTGATGGCCAGCTCATCCACATGGGGAAGCAGCACAGAGCTCAGAGCCGTCGCGCACAGCGTCCCGCACACAGGCGCCAGCACAATCCGCCACAGAGGTTCGCGCCCCTCGCCCACGACCCTCAGCTCGCGCCCCACACTTCGCGCCGCTCCAAACTGCGCCGTCGCCGCCTCAATCGCTTCCTCGCGGCTCAGCCCGCCTTCAACTAAGCGAGCCACAATCGCCTCAAGGTGCTGCCTCATCTCGCGCAGCTCCGATTCGCGCTGCTGCTCACGCAGCCCGTCAAGCTCCACCTCGACCGTCTGCAAGTACTTCTCAAGCCTGCTGTCCATGCCCACCTCCTAGAATTGATCCGACCGCCTCGACATACGCACGCCACTCGCGGCCACGCTTTTCCAGCTCGGCCACGCCCTTCGACGTGATCGAATACACCCGGCGCGAAGGCCCGCCCGCGCCCTCCTCCCACGCGCCCGCAATCAAGCCGTCCGCTTCCAGAACCCGCAGAGCCGGATACAACGAGCCCTCGCGCAGCCGCAGCGCAGCCGCCGAGCGCCGCTCCACCTCGCGCGCCAGAGCGTAGCCGTGGCACTTGCCACCCGCCAAAACCGCCAGAATCAAACTTCCAATGTCGCCCCGCGACACTTCACGCGCCATCTCGCTCACCTCCAGATTTATGCTACCCAGATTCGAGATGTAGCGCAACAGCGGCGGCAAAAAGCGCGCGGTTGTTGGCCTCGCGCTTTCCAAACATTCACCACAGATGGCCATGGAGAACCACAGAGATGAGCACAGAGGATGGGCTCAAGTACTTGTGCTCTTACTCGGGCTCAAGATTTCTTCTGTGGTTCTGCGTGTCCTCCGTGGTGAATGTTTGCTCAGGCGGCGCGCAGGGCGTCCCAGAAGCCCTGGCTCGCGAGTTGGTCCCAGCTTGAGCGCGCGGACTGCAGCAGTTCGTCACGCTTGTGCTCGCCGAAGCGGGCGAATTCGTGGGCGCCAGGGGGCAGCTTGTCGATGCTGTGAACCTCGAAGCAGAGGAGCAGCATGGCGCGCAGCACGGAGCGGTCTTGCATTTCGCCCAGCACATCCTGCAGCGCGGTCAGGGCCTTGATGAGCGGCTTGGGCTTGGCGAAGGCGGGCGCGAAGGCTTCGAGCGTGTAGCGCAGGCGGCGCAGGCTCTTGCGCAGGTTGTGCTGCTGGTCCTCGTCGCTCGACCGCAGCACGGCTCCCATTTCCACGGCCTGATCCACGCGCAAGGCCAAAATTTGGCGCGCGGCCTGGCTCAGCTCAGCTGGCGGCTCGCGCACACCGGCCAGCGAATGGGCCCAGCGGCTGAACTCCTCGCGCTTGCGTCGCGGGCGCTGGGCGCGCTCGATGGCCTTTTGCATCGGGGCGAAGTGCTCGTCGCGGCGCGCGTACAAGTACCTGGCGAAGCGTTGCAGCCCCGCGTGCTCGGGAGCACCTTCGGCGAGTTCAAGCTCGGCTTCGATGTAGTCCTGCAAATATTTGGCGAGCACGTCGAAGTCGCGCACCGCGCCCAGGGCGTCGCCGATTTTGCTCAGGCTCTTGCGCTCGGCTCGCATCTCGCGCGCGATGTCCTTGCGCAGGAACTCGATGTGAGCCGAGCCGTGATCCGGGCTTTGAGCTGGGCTTTGAGCCGAGCCGTGAAGCGCGGCGCAGTTTTCGAGCGTCGAGCGCAGGCGGCGCAGGGCGACGCGCATATCGTGCAGCGCCTCGCCGTCGCCCTCAAGTACTTGAGGCGCGTGCTGCCACGCTTCGTCCCACAGGTAGACGCACAGCTTGCTGGTGCCCAGCGCGAAGGGTTCGGCGGCTCGGACGTGAGCCTGGGATGCGATGTCGGCCATGAGCTCAGTTTAAGGGCAGCCGAAGGCCCCGGTGTCAAGGCCTGCAAGTTGCCACGCGCGCTTGCTCCACCGCTGAACATTTGCTGCCGAAATTCACCGGAAATTCTTATGTGTGGCCGCTTTACCCTTCACCACTCGGCTCCCGAAGTCGAGGCTCGCTTCGAGGTGCAACGCGCTCTGTTCGACATCGAGCCGCGCTTCAACATCGCGCCAGGCACCGAGATTCCCATCGTCACGCTCGATTCGCAGGGCCGCAAGCTCGAAGGCGCGCGCTGGGGATTAGTGCCCTTCTGGGCCAAGGACGCCTCGATCGGCAACAAGATGATCAACGCGCGCGTCGAGACGCTGGCCGAGAAAGCCTCCTTCAAATACGCCCTGACCCGCCGCCGCTGCCTCGTCCCCGCCGACGGCTTCTTCGAGTGGAAAGAAGAGCGCGCCGACTCCAAAAAACTCAAGCAGCCGATGCACATCCGCTTCAAGAACCGCGAGCTGTTCGCCTTCGCCGGGCTGTGGGAAGAGTGGCGCGACAAAGAAAACCCTGACGCCCCGCTGCTCAAGAGCGCCACCATCATCACCGGGCCGCCCAACAAGCTGCTGGCGTCGATGCACCACCGCATGGCCGTCATCCTGCGCCCCGAAGACGAGGCGAAGTGGCTGGACCCGAACCTTCAGCAAGTGGACGAGCTGATGCCTCTGCTGCCCGTGTTCCCGGACGAAGCGATGGAGGCCTACGCCATCTCGACGCGCATCAACACCCCGGCTTACGACGCGCCCGACTGCCTCGCTCCGTTGGGCCGGGTGAACGATCCTCAGCTTCCCGCGCCCCGCGAATCAGAAGATGCGCAGCGGTCGCTGTTTTGAGCGCGCCTGCAAGTACTTGCAGCGACTTGGCAGCGACTTGCGGTCAAAAATCGATGAAGGGCACGGCGGCTCAGCTCAGCTCTCGGCTCAGCTCAGCTGCGCTCGATGACGCAAGCCCGGACTGGAATCTTATGAACCTTGAGACACCTTTTGGCGCGCCGCCCGAGGACTCGCCGCGCTTCAACCTGTGGAACGAGGCGCGCTTTTTGTTCCACGTGGCGCGCCCGCGCGTGGTTTCGTTCGAGCGCAGCGGAAGCTCGAAGAGCAAGCACGTGATTTTGCTGCACGGCTGGCACTCGACGGGGTCGCAGATGCGCGACTGGCACAGCGCGCTGCGCGACGTGGACGGCGACCGCTCGGTGTGGCGGCTGACCTACGACACGCACTGGAAGAGCTTCTCGCGCTCGGCCCGCCAGGTGATGGCGGCGCTCAAGGCGCAGCGCGTCGAGTGGGACGACGTGGTGCTCGTCGGCTACTCGATGGGCGGCATCGTGGCGCGCCAGATGATCGCCTACGGATTCCCGGCGCGCGCCGTGGTGACGCTGTGCTCGCCGCATCACGGCGCTCTGAAGTGGTCGCTGCTGCGCTTCCCGATTCTGTATGACCCCGGCGCGGGCACCCTGACGCAGTGGAGCCGCAGCCTGCAGCGCCTCAACGACAGCCCGCGCGACAAGGCCATGCGCCGCAAGTACCACCTGATGGCCATCACCTTCCGCGACAAGCGCGGCGAGCACGACCACGACGGCATCGTGGGGCGCCCTTCGGCTGAGGGCGACGACCTGGGCGAGGTCGCCTCGCGGCTGCGCCTGCGCTTCGACTACGGGCGCCGCGCCTTCTTCACCGACCCGCATATGCTCGGCATGAGCCCAACCGCCGTGCCCGCCATGACCCAGCGCATCAAAGATTTGCTGCCGGCCTGAGCCGAGCCGCCCTTGAGCTCAGCTCAGCAAATCAAACGCGCCGCGCGACAGGCACGGTGCGTTTTTGCGTGGCCGCTGCAAGTACTTGCAGACGCCTGGCTCCTCTCAGTTCGCCTGATCTGAGGCTTGCTCGGGCGGCAAGTGGCTGGCGGCCTGGGCTTGAGCCGCGACGCTTCAAGGCGGCTTCAAGCCAGGCGGAAGACCTCGGCGTACAGCGGCTCGAAGGAGCGCGAGGGCGGCAGGACGCCCAGCTTCTGCAGCTGGCGCGCGGTCGAGCGGTTGCGCTCGCGGGCGCGCTCCCAGAACTCGCGCCGGTCGCTGCCGCCGGGAAAAAGCGGGTCCAGCTGCGACAGGTGATCCAGGATCAAGCCGATCTTGCGTTCCATTTCCTCGCGCCCGAAGACGCTGAAGTAGTCGCCCTCCTCGACTGCGAACTCGTCCCAGGCGCCGCGGTAATGCCACTGCGCGAACCCTTGGCCGCCCTGCTGCAAGTACTTGCGCGCCGCTTGCTCGAAGGCGCGCGCGCACTGCTCGTGCGTGCCGTGCGGGTCGTTCATCTCGCCGGTGAGCAGCACCAGCTCAGGGCGGGCGGCCCTCAGCAGAGCCAGCACGCGCTCGGAGTCGGCGTCGCCCGCGCGGTGCTCGCGCTCGTAGTAGAAGGGCAAGTCCAGGAACCTGGGCTCGGCTCCAATTTTGGCGGCGGCGTCGCGCGCCTCGTCCTCGCGCGCCAGGCGCTTGAGGTCGCGCAGCAGAGCTGAGTCGCTCTGCCCCGGCTCGCGCTCGAAGATCTCGCGGCGCACGCGGTTGAGCCCGTCCTCGAAGCCCTGGCTGGGCAGCAGGCTCTGCTGCAGGTGCTCGGTCAGGCTGGCCCGGCCTGAGCGCAGCAGGGCGAGCACGTCCTTGTCGCGCACCGCGTTCGAGCCCGAGACGAGGTAGGCGATGGTGATTTCGTTGGCGCGCGCGGCCATTTTCTGTAACGTTGCGCCGCAGCAGATCACGTCGTCGTCCGGGTGCGGCGACAGGCACAGCACGCGCCGTCCCTGCGGCAAGTACTTGCCGTTCTCGCAGCGCGACTTCAGCTCCTCGACCTCCTCTGCCCTCAGCTCAGCCGCCCCTTCGAGAGCCGCGCGCAGCCTTGAGCGCCGCGCGTCGGGCGCCTGCAGCCGCGAGCTCAGCCGCGAGGCGGCGGCTTCATCGAGGTGCCAGGCGCAGCTCGCGTGCTCGCGCAGCCAGGTCGCGGGCAGCTTGGAGGTCGCGGGGCCTTCGAGCGCGAGCGCGACGACCTCGGCCTTGCGCGAGCCGCTGGCCAGGATCGCGACCTCGCGCGCTTCCAGGATCGTCGCGATGCCCATCGTGATGGCCCGCGCCGGCACGTTTTCAAGCCCGAAAAAAGCCGGGGCGGCGTCGGCCCGCGTCAGCGAGTCGAGCGTGACCAGCCGCGTGCGCGAGTCGCGCCCCGAGCCCGGCTCGTTGAAGCCGACGTGCCCGGTGCGCCCGATGCCAAGCAGCAAGAAATCCAGCCCGCCCGCGTCGCGGATCGCAGCCTCGTAAGCCTGGCAGCGCGCGCGCACCTCGTCGGCGCCCGCCCGCCCGCCGTCCGGGACCTGCCACCTCGAACAGTTGATGTGGTCGAAGAGTTGCTCGCGCATGAAGCGATGATACGACTGCGGAGCGTCAGGCTGGATCGGGAAGTACTCGTCCAGGTTGAAGCTCTGCACGCGCGCGAAGTCCAGGTTTTCCTCGGCGTGCAGCCGGATCAGCTCGCGGTACACGCCGATGGGAGTCGAGCCGGTCGCCAAACCAAGCACAGCATCCGGCTTAGCTCGGATCAGCTGAGCGATGCGCGCGGCCACGGCCTGGCACAGAGCTTCGTAGGAGGCGTGGACTTGAGCCCGAGGTGAGGTCATGGCTCAATTTTACGATTGGCGCTGCCTCAAGTCGAAGGGGCTCGGCTGGCCGGGCTCGGCGGGGAGGCGGCGAAAGCTCTTAAACTTTGGGGCATGAGTGAAGCGGAATCGCCGGGCGGGCCTGTTTTGTACGAGCAGCATATGCACACGCCGCTGTGCGGGCACTCGGTGGGCGAGCCCGAGGAATACGCGGCGGCGGCCCAGGCGCGCGGGCTCAAGGGCATCGTGGTGACGTGCCACAACCCGCTGCCCGGCGGCATCTCGCAGAGCGTGAGGATGGCTCCCGAGCAGTGGGACGAGTACCTGACCATGGTGGCGCGCGCTCGGCAGGCCTGGGCCGGGCGCGTCGATGTGAGGCTGGGCCTCGAAGCCGACTTCTGGCCGGGGCTGGAGCCGTTTCTGGAATCTCAGCTCGCCTCGGCTGAGTTCCATCATGTGCTGGGCTCGGTTCATCCGCACATGGAGTTTTACAGGCGCAAGTACTTGCACGGCGACATCGTGGCCTTCCACAAGACCTACTTCGAGCACCTGGCCCTGGCCGCCGAGTCCAGGCTCTTCGACACTCTCTCGCACCCGGACCTGGTCAAGAACGAGGAGCCTGGGGCCTGGAGCGCGCGCCTGCTGATGCCCGACATCGAGCGCGCTTTGGACCGCATCGCAACGGCTGGAACCGCGATGGAGCTGAACACCTCGGGCGCCCTCAAGTCGCTGCCCGAGATGAACCCAGGCCCGCTCATCCTCAAGGCGATGGCCGCGCGCAACATCCCGGTCGTCATCGGGGCCGACGCGCACACGCCCAGGCGCGTCGCGGACCGTTACGAAGGCGCGCTGGACCTACTCGAAGCGGCGGGCTACAACGAAGTGTTCGTGACCATCGACCGCAAGCGGCACGCGGTTTCCATCGCCCGCGCGCGGGCGAGCCTGCAGCCGGTGGCCACAAGCACCTGGGAGGCCCTGCTGCAAAATGCGCGGCTGGCGATGGGCGCGGCCAGAGCAAAAGTCGGCGCCCTGGGGCGCTGACGGCGTTGAGACGGGCATCAAAATTTTTCCGGATTTCGGGTGGAGGCTGGCCTGGGCTGTGAGGCTTTCGCTTGCCCGGTTGGAGCGGAGCCGGGAGAAATTTCGGGCAGGGGTTGACGGGGGGCGCGCGGCAGTGTAAATTCTCTCTTCGCCGCCGCACGATGCAAGGCAAGTACTTGTAGAGCGCGCTGGTGGGGCGAGTAGCTTAGTGGCTAAAGCAACACGTTTACACCGTGTCTATCGGGGGTTCGAGTCCCTCCTTGCCCACGAGCTTAAGGCTCAAGCCGTTGCAGCCGCCGTTTCAACCTGGACCCGTGGTGTAGAGGCCCAACATGCCTGCCTGTCACGCAGGAGATCGCCGGTTCGAATCCGGTCGGGTCCGCTTCTATCGACCGTCGAGGTATTCGCCTCGGCGGTTTTGTTTTGGGAAGACGTTTTCTGCACTGCCTTCAGCCCAGGCCTCCACACTCGTCCCATCACGGCTGCCAGGCGTTGCCGAAGTGGGCCAAACGAAGCCCACGCGCCTCAACCACACGCTGAACAGCAGGCGATTGCAGAGCCGCCGCTTCCTCGTCCCAGCGGTAGTTGCACGGATACTTCCGCCGCAGTGCCGCGTCGCTCTCGCCCGGCGTGTTGGGGATTGAGCCGGCACTGGCGCAGTGGATTTCATGTCCCAGCTGGCCATCGCGTCATGGCGCCTTGGACGTGCTCGGCTTGATGTTCTGCCTGGCGTTCAGCAGGCTCAACATCTGGTTGATGTCGGTGGTGGGCAAGCGGCAGGCGCCCTTGAGGCACACGTAGGCCGTCGCCTTGTTCTTCAGGCCGGTTTGATAGCGCGTGAAAGCCGCCAGGCTGGTGATGGGCGGCGCGGCCTGGCCGGTCGGGCGCAGCAGCACGACTTTGTTGGGCAGGAAGCGGGTGTTCAAGGCGCGCAGCATCGCTCTGGCGTCGGGCGCCTGGGGCTTGCCGGCGATGACGACCTCGTAAGACGGCCCGATGGCGAAGTCGAGCGCCACCAGGAACTGCGTGTGAGCCGCCGGCTGCTGCGCCACGCCCGCGCTGAAGGCGCGTTCGAGCCGCGCGGCCCTGGCTTCGAGGTCAGCCTGGCCGGTCATGCGCGACAGGCGCAGCAGGTTCCACATCGCCACCGAGTTGCCCGAGGGCACGGCGCCGTCGTAGACCTCCTTCGAGCGCGTCAGCAGCTCCTCGCTGTCGTCGGCTGTCAGGTAGAGCCCGCCCTTCTGTCCGTCCCAGAAGTGCGCCAGCATGGAGCGGTTCAGGTCCAGCGCGCTCTGCAGCCGGCGGGCGTCGAAGTCGGCTTCGTAGAGTTCGAGCAGGCCCCAGCAGAGGAAGGCGTAGTCATCGAGGTGCGCCGTGATGGCCGCCTCGCCCTCGCGGTAGCGGTGCAGCAGGCGGTCGTTCTTGCGCGCTTTTTGCAGGATGAAGTCCGCCGCGCGCTGCGCCGCCTGGGTGTAGCGCGGCTCGCCGAAGGCCCGCCCCGCCTTGGCCAGAGCCGCGATCATGAGGCCGTTCCAGTCGGTCAGGATCTTGTCGTCCTTGCGCGGGTGCACACGCTTCTCGCGCGCCGCGAAGAGCTTCTGGCGCGCCGCTTCGAGCGAAGGCGCGGCGGCTGGCGAAGGCGCTGCGGTGCGGTGCAGGATGTTGCTGTTGCCTTGCTGCCCGCTCGCCTCGTCCGCGAAGTTGCCGCCGTCTTCGACGCCGTAGGCTTTGATGAAGGGGCCGGCGCCCGCCCCAAGTACTTGGCGAATCTCGCTTTGCGTCCAGAGGTAGAACTTGCCCTCCTGCCCCTGGCTGTCGGCGTCCTCAGCCGAGTAGAAGCCGCCCTCGGGCGATGTCATGTCGCGCAGCACGTAGGTCAAAATCTCGCGCGCGGTCTGGCGATACTCGGCTTTGCCCGTGGCCTGGAAGGCTTCGGTGTAGGCCATGGCCAGCAGAGCCTGGTCGTAGAGCATCTTCTCGAAGTGCGGCACCAGCCACCGGGCGTCCGTCGAGTAGCGGTGGAAGCCGAAGCCGACCTGGTCGTAGATGCCGCCCTGTCGCATCGCACGCAGCGTCTTCTCGACCATCGCCAGGGCGTGGGCGTCGCCGCTGCGCTTCCAGTAGCGCAGCAGGAAAAGCAGTTGGTGCGGCGTGGGGAACTTGGGGCTGGTGCCGAAGCCGCCGTTTTGAGCATCGAACGTGGACTCAAGCTGGCGGTAGGCGGCGCTCAAAGTACTTGCGCCCAGGTCGCCGCCCGCCGAGCCGGAGGAGGCTTGCTGCAGAGCCGAGGTGATCTTGTTGGCGGAGTCCGCGATCTTGTCGTGCTGCGTGCTCCACGCCTTGGCGACCTGGGGAAGGAGCTCCAGCATTCCCGGCTGCCCGAAGCGGCCTTCTCTGGGGATGTAGGTGCCGGCGTAGAAGGGCTTTTTGTCCGGCGTCATCAGGATGGTGAGCGGCCAGCCGCCGCTGCCGGAGAGCATCTGCGACACCGTCATGTAGACGTTGTCGATGTCGGGCCGCTCTTCCCTGTCCACCTTGATGGCGACGAAGCTGTCGTTCATCAGCCTGGCGACCTCGGGGTCTTCAAACGATTCATGCTCCATGACGTGGCACCAGTGGCACGTCGAGTAGCCAATCGAGAGGAAGATCGGCTTGTTTTCCTTCTTGGCTCTGGCGAACGCCTCGGCGCCCCACGGATACCAGTCCACGGGATTGTGCGCGTGCTGCAGCAGGTAAGGGCTTTTCTCGCCGGCCAGCCGGTTGGTGTAGCGATAGTGGCCGTCCGGCAAGCGGGCGTCTTCGATGGATGACGGCGAGGCGGCGAGCGACGAAGCGCCCCGCAGACGGCTTCCCAAGTACATCACGCTGCCCGCGATAATCACCAGAAGGGGCACCGCCCAGAGCTGCTGCTTTTGAGGCTTCATTAATCTCTCCCACGAGTATTCCTGCCACGAGACGCCCGTCGCTGGCCGCGAAGAAAGTCAAGCATCCGGCAAAAAGAGATCCGGCACCGGGATGCTGTCGCCGGTGCCGGATCTTGTGCTGTGCCTGGGCCGCGCGAACCGCGGTTGCGCCGCGTTCAAGAGCCTTTACATGCCCTTGGGCGAGGCCATCTTGCCGTTGGACTTGCCTTTGGACTGCTGCAGCTTCAGCACGGCGGCGATCTTCTTCTGGCGCTGCGCGGAGGGCAGGGCGTTGAACTGCTTGCGCTCGGTGGCGCTGCAGAAATACAGCCGGTTCTTGCCCACCACCTGAGTGGCGCCCATCCCCTTGTGCATGGCCATCTGATCCATGACGCAAAACGGCACGTCGACGACCTTGGAGCTCCTGGCCATCGACTTCTTGCCCATCATCTTCGAGCTGCTGCCCGACATCTTGGAGCCGGACATCTTGGAAGCGGGGGCCGCGAAAGCGGTGCTCGCGCAAAGGGCGGCAGCGCCGAGGATGGCCAGGCCCGAAGCCAGCGGGGTGGAACGAGTGTGTCTCATGGGAATCTCCTGTTGATTGGAACGACTTGCCCCTTTCTACACCTGGCGGCGCTCTTTTTATTCACCGCTTTCTGAGAATTTCTGAGCGCCAACTGGAAGCTCGTTCACTGCTCCGTCTTGCCGCCGCTCTCTTGCGTCCCGGCCTTGCTTTTCTCCAGCCTGGCGTGGGCGGCTTCCATGACTTTCACCATGTCCTGCGGCCCGGCGGCTCCGACAAAGCCGAGCTTGGGCCCGCCATCGGCGCGCAAGAAGCCGGTGGTCGGCAGGCTGCGGATGCCAAATTGCGCGGCGATGCGCGGCTGCTGGTCAACGTCCACCTTCACGGTGACCCACTTCTGCGCGGCCTCGATGACTTTGGGATTGGTCAGCGTCTGCTGCTCCAGCATTCGGCAGGCGCCGCACCAAGAGGCGTGGAAGACCACCATGACCGGCTTGCCCGTCTGCTGCGATTCCTTTTCAGCCGCCGCCAGCGAGGGCTGCCACTGGATTGTCTTGGCGGCGCGCTTTTGCTCCGCCTTCTCCGACCTGGCTCCGGCCTGCAGCAAAGCGCCGCCGGTGAGCGCCGCGATGGACGCGGTGGCCAGCAGAGCGCCCCACCTGGTTTGCAATTTCATTGTTCCTCCTCGTGTTCCGTCGCACCTTCATACACTGCGACAGAGCCTTTTTATTCAGGCAAAGAGCCGTTGGCGTTCTGCTGAATAAAAATTCCGCGCCGCTGTGTATAGAAACCTGAAGGCTTCGCCGCCGGGCAGAGGTGGCGGCAGAGGTGGAAGAAGCAAAGGGAATGGCCTGTGCTGAGCACACCGGATGAAGAGCTGGCACGTCGCGCCGCCGACGGGCACCTGGGCTGCTTCGAGGAGTTGCTGGCGCGCTACCGCGACCGCGTCTATCGCATCTGCTATCGCTGCGCGGGCAATGCTGACGACGCCGAGGATTGGGCACAGGAATGCTTCGTGCGCGCCTTCCGCCAGCTGAGGCATTTCGATCCGGCACTGCCGTTTGCGCCCTGGCTGCTGCGGCTGGTCTCCAACTCGTGCATCAACCTGGCTAAAGCGCGCTCACGGCACGCGGAGCCTTGCGAGCCGAACGTGCTGGCGGAGCGCGCCGGTGCCGACCCGCAGCCCGATCCGCTGCAAGAACTGCTGGCGCGAGAGGAAGCAGACGCGGTTCTGCAAGCGATTGGCGCTCTGCCGCCCGCGCTGCGCATCGCCGTGACCTTGCGCGTGGTGGACCAGCTTTCGTTGCGTGAGCTGTCCGAAGTTCTGGGTGTGCCGCTGCAAACCGCGGCCACGCGCGTGCGGCGCGCTCTGGAGCAGGTTCGGCAGACCCTGGATCGTCAAAGCTCCAGCCATGCAAGTACTTCCAGCACTTCTGCAAGCGCCGGAGAAAGACGCCCGCAGCACAAATCCCGCAGGGCCAAGGAGGAGTAAAAAATGGAATCCATGAAGTGCCGGCAAGTCCGGGCCAGGCTCCTTCTCTTCCAGGAGGGAGAATTGGAGCCGCGCGAGAGCGCCCAGGTGCGCGATCATCTGCGCGACTGCCCGCGCTGCGGCGCGCTGGCCGAAGCCTTGGCCGAGACGCAGGATCAGGTCGAAGCCGCCCTGAGCACCGCGATGGCCGCGCCGCCGACCCTGGAGGCCCGCGTCATGGCAACGGTGCGCCGGCTCCCGGAGCGGCGGCTGCAGTGGCCCGCTTTCGCGCCGCCCTGGAGCTGGCAGCGGCGTCTGGCCACCGTAGGAGCGGCCTTGTGCCTGGTGCCGGCGGGATTCCTGGCGGGATTTCTGACGGGCCGCGCCCCTTTCGGCAGGGCCACGCCACCCCAAGCCTCGCCGCAACCGTCGCCACCGCGCACAACCATTGCCCAGGCACCGGCGGCGCAAGTGCCGGCCACGCAAGTACTTGAGCTGGCGTCGCTGCGCAAGGACCACCTGCAATCGCTCGCCAGCCCGCGAGCCGTGACCGTGATGGGCCACGATCCCCGGCAGGTTTCGCAGCACCTGGGCAGGTCGGACGACTGCCTGGCCGTTCCCGTGAGCCTGTCGGCTTCGGGCGCGAAATTGCTGGGCGGGCGCTGGCATCGTGTGGCCGGCGCGCCGGTGGCGTTCCTGTGCTACGAGTGGAACGGCCAGCGCATCTCGCTTTACCAGGCCGACGGGCGGCGCCTGGCGCTGCCCGCCCTGCGTGCGATGGAGCAGCGGCGAGCCACAGGCGGCCAGCGATGTTACGTGATCGAGCAGGAAGGCAGCCTCTCTTCGGTGGCCTGGTGCTCGGGCATGACGAACTACGTCTTGGTGGCGCAGGCCGCGCCGGAGCGGTTGCTGCACCTGGCCCAGTGCGCCTCCATCGTCGCGCGCGGCGCCTGAAGGCGTAGCGCCTGAAGCGAACGGAAAGCAGGATTCACATCAGGGCTTCTCCAAGCAAGAGCCTGGTGTCGGCAGCCTTGATGCTCGGCGGGTCTTTAGCTGGACTTTATCCATGAGCGCGGAGGAGAAATCTCTTGAAAACAAAGGGGATTTTCACGCTCAGGAGTTTCTGGATGTCGGGTTGAGCCCCCGACATCCAAAATTCCAATCTCAAAAGGCCCAAAGCCCTGGTTCCTCAAGGGTGTGGTTGCGCCCAAATGGATAAAGTCCAGCTCAGAGCCTGTCCAGATAGGCGGGGCCACGGGCTTAAGCGGTTTTCTTCCAATTGGACGCGGATGAAAGAACCACAGTATGGTTTCAGGTCGTCAAACGCAGGCTGAGAACGGTGCTCATGCCCGCGACGACCTTGTTGAGGCGGTAGATAAGGCGCAGGACAACTGGTTTTAAACCACGGTGGTCCGGGCCGTCCGAACGTCGCATAGTATAAAACCAGTTTTTGGCCTTCCCATCCGTGGGGAGGCCAAAATACTCTACGCTGTGCGTCCCGTCAGGCATCCACTCGATGCGCCGTATCATCAGCCGCAGCAGCTTTTGCAGCTTTTCCGGGTCCGCGCCCTGCGCCACCTCGGAAAAGCGCGAGAACATCTCGTTGAAAGCTCCCGCATCCAAGCTGCTCTCCAGGGGCTGAAGCGCCAGCACCAAGCGACGCTGCTCTGCCTTCAACCCCTCCCGCTCCATCTTCAACTCGTAGGCCTTCTCGTTCAGCATCTCCAGCAGGGCGCCTGAAGCGCGGCCCGACGTGATGCTGGCCAGCATCTGGTCCACCTCTGCCTGGTTGCGCTCCAGCGCGGCCCAGTTCAGCGCCAGCCGATCCCGCTCCGGCTCCAATTCGCTGTGGCATTTGCGCTGGGCGTGCTCCAGCGCACCCTCGACGATCTCGGGCGAAGTGGCGAGGTCGCCGATGCGGTCGAGGATCCAACTCTCGGCCCGGTGCGCCAGCATCAAGTTCTTGTGGTCGGTGTTCTTCCAGCCCTTGAGCGTCTGCGCGCAGATGTTAACCAGGTTGCCACCTACGAGCGAGGCGGGTAGTCTCCTGATTGCGAGCGACCAACTCACTAATCGGGAAACCAAAGTGCAGCATACCATCACGACCATCTACTGCCTGTGCGACGACTTCTTGCGGGCGATGAACTACCGCGATGACTCGCAGTCGCGCCTGTCCAACGCTGAGGTGATGAGCGTGCCTTTGGTAGCGGCGTGCTACTTCGGGGGCAAGGTGGAGCGGGCGCAGGAATTTCTGCACGAGCATGGCTACATACGCCACCGTTTGAGCCCGAGCCGCTTGAACCGTCGCCTGTGGCGCAGCCTCTTTGAGTTGCTGGGTGCGTCTTCAAGGAGCACAACGAGGCCTACGAGGACAACACCTACACCGTGGACTTGATGCCCACCCCGCCTGCGACAACATCCGTATCAGGCGGTGCCAGCTGTTTCCAGGCGAGGAGCATGGCGGCTACACCGCCAGTAAAAGGCGCTACTTCTGGGGCTTGAAGGTACATCTGCTCATCACCGGAAGTGGCCACCCGGTCAAGTTCGTGCTCACGCCCGGCAACGCCGCAGATGTGAGTACCTTCAAGGAACTGCCTTTGGCTGTGGAGCCGGGGCCATCATCTATGGCGACCGCGCCTACACCGACTACGCTGAGCAAGACCTGCTCTTGGAGGCGGGAGAGATCACGCTGCGGGCCCAGCGCAAGAAGAACTCCAAGCGCCCTCTGCCCTGTGCCCGGAGTTCCTGGGCAAGCCCATCCGACAGCGCGTTGAAACCACCTTCAGTCAGTTCGAGGCGCTCCTGCCCAAGCACATCCACGCCGTCACACCCGAGGATTCGTCCTCAAGATCGTCTGCTTCCTCCTCAAGGCCGAAAACTCCGCGGTGGAAAGGTCGTTGTTTTCCTGTGGCCGTCATCGAAACGGCCTCGCCCGCCGACTGTAGAGCGCTCAACTTCCACGTAATGCTGACCCCGCGAGAGAAATCGCACGCCTGGGTCGAACTGGCCCTGGTTCTTCTCGAAGAGCAGCGGCAAGCGACCGAACGCGGCTTGCACACGCACAGCAGTGGCCGCTTTGGAAGCTGAAGGTGCAGCCGGGGCCGCGTCCAAGTACTTGTGGCTCAGGCCCAGCAGCAGGGCCAGCAGCATCGAGATGGCGAGCGGCTTTTTCAGGTTCATGGTGTGGCTTGCCGAGCGGATCGGCGGCGACAAGTACTTGAGACCGTTGTGGCTCCACCTGAACCGAACAGGGGCGCTGCAAGTACTTGCAGCGCCCCTGTCGCGGCTTTATCGAACGGTGCTCTCGAACTCAACGTGGCGAGCGTTCGCCGTTGATCGTGAACCCCAAGGTTTTGCAGTTGCGCCCGCCTGCGACGCGCTTCCCAAAGCCAGGCGGAGGCTGCTGACGCTCGCTCCCGAAGCGGGCGGCACGCTCGCCTCGCGGTTGCTGGGTGCAATGGCTACCGAGGCCACCTTGGCGCGCGCGAACTCCGAGGTGTCGCCCGTGCTCAGGTCGGTTGCCGTAGCGGTGATGAAGGTGCCCACCGCGACGCGCGGCAGCGTGGCTTCGATGACCGCGCGGCCCGAAAGATCGCTCGTTACGTTGACCGCAGCCAGGAAGGTCTTGCCCTGGCCGGAGCTGGACGGGCTAGAGGCGGAGTTGGAAAAGAACTCGATGCGGAAGGTGGTGCGTCCCTGGCTTTCCAGGCTGCCCACGATCTTGGTGCTGCTGCCCACTTCCACCTTGCCCAACACCGGGTAGTTCTGGCGGTTGTTGGGGCCGGTGTCGAGGTCGCCGAAGTCGTTGGTGTTCACGCCAGCGGGCGAGATGTCGATGCCCAGGCGAGCGTTGTTGAAGATCGAGTTGGTGCGCAGGGTGTTGCCCGTGCCGTCCTCGACGAAGATGCCTGTTCCAAAGCCATAATTGATCGAAAAGCGACTATCGCTACCGTTCGAGAAGATGGTGTTGGACTGGATGACATTGTTGTCGCCGCCCTGGATCACGATGCCGCTCACCAAGTGGAAGGCGATCGTGTTGTTGGTGATGAAGTTACCCTCGCCCGAGGTTAGCGCGACGCCCCGACTTTCCACTCCGTCCAATGCCGTCTTGCCGTCTCGTCGTGTGCCCAGGAAGTTGCCCTGCAGCTTGTTCGCGGTGCCTCCTACGCTGATGTCCACCTGCTCGCCCGCGATGAGGTTGGCTGCGGCGGGCGTGGTGCCCCCAACGACGTTGCGAGTGCCAGAAAGGGTCGAGGAAGTAGCTGTCCCCAGAGTGGCGGTGCCGGTGGCGTTCACGCCGATCAGGTTGCCCTGCACCTGGTTGTTCGACCCGTCGATATGGACTAATCCCAGCACGTTGCGTGCGCCCACAGCCACGCCACCAACGAGGGTGTTGGACGCGCCCGACACCACAGACACGCCATTGGTCGCGTCTGGATTGGAGAGCCTCTGCGTCCCAGCGAGGTTGACGCCGACGAAGTTGCCCTGCACCGTGTTGCCTTTGGCACCAATGCCAAGGATGTAAATGCCGTCGCCGTCCTGATCGTCGAAGTTGGCAATTCTCCCCTGTGTATTCCCCGCGATCAGATTGCGCGCCCCGGCCATGGTGCCGCCGACAAGATTGTCCGGCGCATCCTGAATGCGCACGCCCGAGCCGATGTTTCCGGTCACTTGCTTGGGGTCGCGCTCGAAATCGCCCACGAAAGTGCCGGTGATGTCGGTGCCGATAAAGTTGCCTTGCACCTGGTTCCCGCGCGCCCGCGCGCCGAAGATGGCGACGCCGTTGGGAGCGCGTATACCTGTGCTGCTACTTGTGTTGTAGGCAATCACTCCCCCGGAGAGGATATTGCGTACGGAGGGGACAACGCCGCCAATCAGGTTGCCCGGTGCATCTTGAATGCACACGGCGTTGCCCACATTGGGTCGAGGCGTGCGACCATCCGAAGCCAGCCCAAAGATGTTGCCCTGCACCAGAGTGCGCGTCGCGCCATTGGAAAGCAGCACGCCGCTGCCCGACTGCACGTTCGACAGCACGATGTGCACGCTGATGCGGCCATTGCCGGCGATCAGGTTGCCCGGCCCGGTTCCGGGAGCGCTGGCCGCGCCGCCAATGATGTTGCCGGGCGCCCCGTCAATCCAGATGCCATTGTTGAAGTTGCCCATCTCGGTGATGTCGTCGCTTTCTTTGTATGCCTCGTCGTATAGAAACTTGGCGGGAGTGGGATCCACGATCCTGCCGGTGATGTCGGTGCCGATGGTGTTGCCCGCGATCAGGTTGCGCGTGGCGCTCGCGCCCGAAATCTGGATGCCGTTGGCGTCGCTTTGCCCTGGACGTGGAATCCCGTTGCCCGAGATGATGTTGCGCGCTGACGTGCTCGCTCCGCCGATGGTGTTGCCTGAGGCTCCGCTGATGAGCACGCCGTTGCGCCCGTTGCCCAGCCGCTTGCCGCCCACTCCCACCACGCTGCCCCCAGTTACGTTCAGCCCGATGATGCAGCCAAGCACCTGGTTGCCGCTCGCCCCGGCTCCGCTCATCTCGACGCCGTTGCCCGCGTTGCCCGAGATCACCTGGCGTACCACGCTCGGGCCACCGATGATGTTACTGGGCGCGCCCTCAAGCAGCACGCCATCGCGCGCGTTGCCCAGGCCCGCAGTCAGGATGCCGCTCTTGTTGACGCCGATCAGGTTGCCCAGCACGCTGTTGGACCTGGCAGCCGCGCCCCGAATGTGGACGCCGTTGCCAGCCGTTAGAGCGGGAAGCGTGTTGCCCAGCCCCGTCCCCGCGATGATGTTGCGCGCCAGAGCCGTCGTCCCGCCGATGATGTTGCTCGGCGCGCCGTCGATGAACACGCCCTCGCGCCCGTTGCCCAACGCGGTAATCCCGTCCAGCTTAGAGCCGATCAGGTTGCCAAGTACTTGGTTGCCGCTCGATGCCGCGCCCGAGATCAAAATCCCGTTCACCGTGTTGGCTGCGATCACGTTCTTCTGCGTGGCCAGCATACCGCCGATGACGTTGCTCTTGCTCGCCACCCGCACGCCGTCCTGCAAGTTGCCCAGGGCGACCTTGCCCAGCTTGTCCGTCCCGATCAGGTTGCCCTGCACCTTGTTGCCCACAGCCGTCGCGCCCGAGATGAACACGCCCGCCAGCGTGTTGCCCGAGAGGATGTTGCCCGGCCCGGCTCCAACGGTGGCCGTCGCGCCGCCGATTGTCAGGCCCGGTGTGCCGTTGATGAAGACGCCGTGCGCCCCGTTGCCCATCCTGGCGCTTCCCGCTTTGTTGAGCCCAATGCTGTTGCCAAGTACTTGAGTGCCAATCGCCGCCGCTCCAATGATCGAGACGCCGCTGCCCCGGTTGCCCGCGATGATGTTGCGCGCCCCAACAGCCGCGCCGCCGATGATGTTGGCGGGCGAGGTCGTGATGATGCCGTTGAGGTCGGTGCCGATGAGGTTGCCAAGTACTTGGTTGCCCCTGGCCTTGATGCCGCTGAACGAGACGCCGTTGGCGCGGTTGCCCGAGATGATGTTGAAGGTGCTGTCACTCGCGCCACCGATGCGGTTATTGGGCGCGTCCTGCACATAGACGCCGTTGAGCGTGTTGCCCAGCGGCTGCCCGAAGAAGGACAGCCCGATGATGTTGTTCTGCAGCAGGTTTTGGGTCGCTGTGCCCACGCCCTCATCGATGATCGAGACGCCGTGCTCCTTGTTGCCCGAAAGAACGTTGCCCCCGGCCTCGCCCACCGCGCCGATGATGTTGGAGCCGGAGTTTAGAATCGAGATGCCCGAAGATACGTTGCCCAGCGCCTCGGTGCCGCCGAAGTCCGTCCCGATGAAGCAGCCAAGTACTTGGTTGGCCGTCGCGCTCGCTCCCAAAATCGCCACGCCGCTGCCGCCGTTGCCCGAGATCAAGTTGCGCTCGGCTGTTGTCGAGCCGCCGATGATGTTGTTCGGGCACTCGATGTGGATGCCATCGCCGCCGTTGCCCAGGGTCGCCGAGCCGGAAAGGTCGGTGCCGACGAAGCAGTTCTGGACGGTGTTGCCGCCCGCTCCTTGCAGCCGGATGCCATCGCCCGAGAAGTCGATGATGCTTAGACCTTGCACCGTGCTCGCGCCCGCGCTGATGTTCAGGCCATTGGTCAGAGTCCCGGCCCCGGCTCCGTTGAGGGTGATGCGCTGGATGCAGGGCTGGCTGGTTCCGTCAATGGGCAACGGCTTGGTGATGGCTGGCAGCGGCGAGGTGATGGCGATCGAGGGCACGGCGGGAGCCGGCAGCGGGATATGGAAGACGATGGCGTTGATGTCGGGCCGAGCGTTGGTGAACTGAATCGCCGCGCGCAAGGTGCACTGGTAGCCCGGCGTGTTCGCGTCGGCATCGCAGGCGCCATCGGTGGGGTCAGCATCGGCTCCATCCCCCGTGGAGTTGACGACGACAGCATTGACAGGGGAGAAAGCGGACGCGGACTCAAATCCTCTTGCGCTCAGGCTCTTGCCGGCAGGTGTAGTCTGAGGCAGCGGGCACCCCTCGGCTTCGATCTTGGCCAGGAAGACATCGTCCGGGTAATCGCCGTTGTTGGCATCGTTGGGGACAAGGTTGGACGCCTTGGAAGTGAAGGCAATAAAACTCCCATCGGCGCTGATGGAGGGGTAAGAGGACACGTCGTTGCTTGGCGCGCCATTGATGCCCACCGAAACGAGCTTGGTGGCGCCGCTTTGCAAGTCGATTCGGTAGATGTCCCCTTTGCCGTTGGTGTCTTCTGGAACGAGGGCATCTGTGGTGCCAAAGACCAGAAAACGTCCGTCGGCGCTGAAGCTGGGACTGGAGCCCGCCGGCATATTGTTGAAAGCCCTGTAGCTGTTACTTGAACCACGCGCGACATAGCGTGTAGTGCCATATTTGCGGTCGCGCAGGAAGAGTCCTCCGTCGGCATCGGCGGGAGCGGGAGCGGCGGCGGGGATGTTGGGCGCGAGGTTGGAAGCCGCTGAAATAAAGGCGACGTAGCGCCCGTCAGCGCTGATGCCGCTGCCGGCTCTGCTGTTGAAGGTGTTGTCGTTTCCTTGATCGCCCGCTGTGCTGACCGAAACACGCTCGGTGGTGCCGCTTTGCAAGTCGCGCACGAAGTAGTCGCTCTTGTCGTTGGTGTCTCCTGCCACCAGATTGGACGAGTAGGAGTTGAAGAGAACGAAGCGCCCGTTGGCGCTGATATACCCTTTGAACGAATAGGTGTTGCCCTGCACTCCGCTGCTGCTGACCGAAACGAGCTGCGTGGTGCGCGTTTGACGGTCATACACAAAGACGTCACTGAGTCCGTTGCTATCTCCTGCCACCAGATCAGCGGCATAAGAGTCGAAGACAATGAAGCGCCCATCAGCGCTCATGTTCCCAATCCCCAGGGGCTTACTGCTGGACAATACATCTTCGTCCGCACCGCCTTGCAGGTCGCGCACGTGAAGGTCATAGAGGATGTAGAAGCTGGATGTCGTAAAAAATTGCGTCCCCAAGATGTAGGCGGCGAAGTGCCCGTCTCCACTGATGATGATGTCACCGATCGACGCATCTCTGGCTATAAGCTGAGTGGTGCCGCTTTGCGTATCGCGCACCAGAAGCTCCGTCTGGTTACCAGGCGAACTCGAAGCGAAGGCGACAAACCTCCCATCCGCGCTCAGGCTGGCGTTGCCAGTTGGAAGAGAAGAACCGGTATGGTTCGCCTGATCAACAGACACAAGCTGCGTTTCCACCGCGCGCCGAGCCCGCCCAGCCACAGCACAGCACAGCCCGCTGAGCAGAGCCGCCAGCATCCCCTTCAACAATCGCTTTTGCATGATGTCTCTCCCGACTGTGCTTCTTCTGTGCTCTTGAATGTCCTCTTCGATGTTGACTTCAAGCCGCCTTGCGTTGGCGCCTGGCAGCCTGCAAGTACTAGCTGCCAAAGGCTCCCCTCACGGCTTTGTCTTAAACGAAAAAGAGAGGCAAGTACTTGCGCCGCTTCCTCAACCCTTACTTTTACTGCCGGATGACATCGTTCCAATCCTGGGCGGCATTCTCCGCGACCTCGCGACGGTTCTTGACGACCGAGTCCACGGTGCCAGCCACATCGACTTCGCCCAGAGCTTTGGCCGCTCCAGCCAGGCGAGCCTTGAGCGTCTTGTCGCTCACGGACCACGAGTTCCACATCTTCATCATCGTGGGATACAAGCGCGCGTAATCTTTGGCTGGCGCGCCGATCTCCGAGAAGTAGAACATCCCCTGCGCGTTGTCAACGGGCATGATCGCATACAAGCCAAACGACTCGAACGGCTTGCCCTTGATGCTGACCGCCACCCGCGTGAAGGCCGCGACCCCGTTTGGCATCTGAGCCGGCTCGACGGCGCGGAACTTGAGCAGCTTGGCTCCGGCCCTGGGGCCCAGGAACTCCATCAGGTCGATCTGAGCCTGCACCGCGTCGGTGAAATCGACGCGCGGCACGCCGGGAAAGACCTCGGGCACATCGGGAAACTGCTGCTCGACGCCCTTGACCACAACCGCGACCGGCCTTCCCAGCGACATAAGGGCACCGTTGGGGCCTGAGAGCAGGGCCACTCCGCCGCCGCTGCCGGGCAAGAGCTTCCAGCCTTGAGCCAGGCCGATGGTACCCGAGTCATCGGGCAGGTGCGTCGGGGTCAGCGTCTGCGCGAAGGCAGCGGGCGACAGGGCGAGAACAAGAACGGCAACGGGAAGAAAACGAGACATGGCGGCTCCTGGTGACGTGGGCAACGCGCGTTGCGGATTGAAGATGCGCTGCAAGTACTTGCGGTTCAGATGCTGCCACAGAATCAAACGCAGGCGAGGGCCGATGACGCTGCATCGGCCCTCGCCCGGTTCACGCATAGAGCATCGGGTGCTGTGAGCGGCGTTTGCGAGCCGTTTTCACTGGCGGATGTAGAGGTTCCACTGCAGTGCGGCGTGCTCGGCGGCGGCGCGGCGGTTCGCCACCACGCTGTTGACGGTGCCTGGAAAATCCACTTCGGCCAGGGCTTTGGCGGCTCCGGCCAGGCGCGCCTTGATGAGGGCCGGGTTCACGGACCACGAGTTCCACATCGCCATCATCAGCGGGTACTGGCGGCGGTAATCGGCGGAAGGAGCCGAGATGTTGGAAAAGTAGAACAGTGCCTGCGCGCTGTTCACGGGCATGATAGCGTAGAGCCCGAAGTTCTCGAAGGGCTTGCCGCGCAGGGTGAGCGAGGTGCGGATGTAGGCCGCGCCACCGCGATACCAGGGCGTGGGCTCGACGGCCTGGAAGCGGCTGATCTTCAAGCCCTGGATCGGCCCCAGCGCCTTGAGCAGGTCGGCCAGCGCCTGGATCGGGCTGGAAAAGCTCACGCGCGGCACGCCTGGAAAGACGCCCGGCACATCGGGAAACTGGTTTTCCACTCCGGTCACCACCACGTTGAGCGGGATGCCCAGGTTCATGGTCGCGCCATTTGGCCCGGTCAGGCTGGCGGCTCCGTTGGCCGAAGCCGTAAGCCTCCAGCCCTGGGCCACGCCAATGGTGCCCGAACTGTCGGCGAAGCGGACTCGGGTCAGGGGCACGGTCTGCGCGTAGGCGCCCGAGGACAGGGCGAGGGAAACAGCGGCAACAGCGAAGAAACGGTACATAGCGCCTCCAGCGTCTCCGCAAGTACTTGCACGCTACTTGGCGGAGCGAATCGGTGTGTCAAAGCAGTTCGTGAATGCGAGCCCAGGCGCGAAGCACAGTGGGCGGGCCGCTGCGCCATCAGCGCCGCAAGCACAGGTCTTGAGGCACGAGGCGCGCTTGAAGGCCATCATACCTTGCGGCCCTGAACAAATTCTGAACGGCTGAACCGCGCCCGAGTTGCCTGGTCACTTGAGGAGCGCAGCCGGACAATGCAAAGGCTAACGGTCGGAGCAGCTTCACTCGCTCAGGGCATCGTGCAGCGTTTGATCGAGGGGAAGGGCGCACCCTGTCTGCCAGGCCGCCTCGAAGTCGAGCGCCTGGAGAGCGGCCTTCAGGTCGTCCACGAAGGTGCCAAAGGCGGCCTGGTCAGCGGGCGGAACGGGCGCGCTGATCTGCTCGCGCAGAGCCTGAGCCGCGCTCCACAAGCGGACGGCGCGCTCAGGCTGGCGAGGCCGGATCTCTGTGGGGCGCAGGGCGAAGCGCGCCAGACTTTCCAGGCACCGCGCGACGCCCCAGAGAGCACCCAGAGCGTGCAGCGAGCGCAGGCTGTGGCGGCACTCCTGCTCGGCACGTGGCCACTCGCTCTGGAGGCTGAGGTCGTGCTGGGTGGCCAAGGCCGCATACAGGCCGCAGTAGGCGGTTCCCTCGCGCGAGGACAACTCGCGGAACAAGGCCAGGCTCGCCTCGCACGAGGACAGGGCGCGCTCGGTGTCGCCGCAGCGCCGGGCCGCGCCCGACAAGTTGAGTAGCGCGTAGGCCATGCCCTCGCGCGAGCCTACGACCCGGAACAATTCGAGGCTCTGGGCCTGCAATGAGGCGGCCTGGGTGCAGTCGCCCGCGAACTCGGCCACGTTGCCCAGCAGGTGCAGCGCGAACGCCTGCCCGCTCTGGTCGCCGTCCTCGCGGCACAGCTGCAGGCACTCCGCTGCCAGAGAGCGGGCCGTCTCGAAGTCCAGGTGCAGCAGCCGTGTCATCTGCAGCACGATGATCGAATATGCGATGCCGTGCCGCTCGCCCGCCTGCCGGCACAGGCTCAGGCTGCGCGCGCTGAGCGCCTCGGCCCGCGCGAAGTCGCCCTGGCGCCACGCCAGGAACCCGGCCCCGCACAGAGCCTCCGCCCGCCACGACAGCGCCCGCCGATCCTCTTCCATCCCGCCTTCTACAGCCTCAGGCGCGGGCAAGTACTTGGAGCCGATTTCAGCGTGCGCCGCGCCGCCAGAGCCGGGATGAGGCTCGGGCTCGGGCTTGGGCTTGGGCTTGGGCTTGGGCTCGGGCTTGGGCTCGGGCTTGGGCTTGGGCTTGGGCTCGGGCGAGTCTGCAATCTTGACTTGCAACGAGGCAGCCGCTTGCCGTGCCTGCTCTCTTAGCTCTTGGGAACCGACTGCAGCGGAGGCTTGGGCATCCAATTCGTGCTGCAAGTACTTGGCGTCGGGCGTTGGGTGGGTGGCATCGAAGCGATCGAGGGCGACAGCGAGCCAGTAGCGGCCTTCGCTGAGGTGGCCGTGCGCGAACCAGAACCACCACAGCGAGCCCGCCAGTTGCAGAGCCAGGCTGGGGTCGTGCTGCAGCGACCAGCGCAGGGCGGCGCGCGCGTTGTCGTGCTCGCGCTCCAGGCGCCCGAGCCACTCGCTTGTCCAGCGGCCCTGATCCACGCGGCGGCACTGGGAAGCGGCGCGCGCCAGCTCCAGAAACCGGCGCGCGTGCCTCTTCTCCAGGGCGAGCCGCGACGCGCGCGTGGCTGCGGCCCGTAGTTGCTCGCCGGCATACTCGCGCACCGTGTCCAGAAGCCCGAAGCGCGTCGCGCCCGCCGCCGCCTGAGCCCCGATCAGCGAGCACTCGCGCAGGTGCTCGTGAACTTCCAGCACTTCCAGAGCCCAGCCGCCCGGCGCCGAGCCCCGAGCACGAGCGCCCTTGCTGCGCCCATCGTCCCGGCAGACGGCGCTTGCATCTTCCAGGGTCCAGCCGCCGCGAAAGACCGACAGCTGCCTCAGGACGCGGCGCTCAGCGGGCGAAAGGAGGCGGTAGCTCCAGTCGAGGACGGCGCGCAGGCTGCGGTGGCGCGCCTGGCTGCTCTCGCGCCGCGAACGCAAGAAGTCCAGCGGCGAGTGCGCTTCCAGGTGCGCCACGATCTGCTCGGGCGACAGCGCCAGCGCGCGCGCGGCGGCCAGTTCCAGGGCCAGCGGGACGCCCTGGAGCATCCGGCACAGCCGAGCCACAGCCCAAGCGTTGCCCGAACTGAGCCCAAACTCGGGCCGCACCACGCACGCGCGCTGCACAAACATCTGCACCGCCTCGCTCTCGCCAACCTGCTGCAGCAGGTGCGCTGGAGCTTCCCCAAGTACTTGAGGCGCTTCAGGTTCTTGAGGCAACGGCAGCGGAGGGACGGGCACTTCGCGCTCATCAGGCAGCCCAAGCAGGCGGCGCGAGGTGACGAGGCAGAGCAGCCGGGGCAAGCGTTGCAGCAGCGCCTGCACCACCCGCGCGCCTTCGGGAACGAGATGCTCGAAGTTGTCGAGCACCAGCAGAACCGGCTTATGGCCCACAGCGCGCGCGATCAGCTCAGGCGCATCAGCGCCCGGCGCACAGGGCAGCTGCATGGCTTCCACGATGGCCTCGGGGATGCGCCGCGCGTCCCACAGCTCGGCCAGCGGCACGAAATACACCGCCCCGCCCCGCCGAGCCGACGCCTGCGCCGCTTCGAGAGCCAGCCGCGTCTTGCCGCCGCCGCCGCCGCCCGAAAGAGTCACCAGCCGCACGCCTCGAAGAGCCGAGCCTGCGTCCCAACCTTCAGGCGAAGCATCCGAAGAACCCGAAGCCTCGGGCGTTGGTGAAAGCCAACTCGTGAGCAGGCTCATCTCGGCCTGGCGCCCGAAGAATCCGTTGAGCGGCAAGGCCAGGCACGAAGCGGGCTCGGGCGACAGAACGATGGGGGCAGCGGCGCGAGGCGGGCTGAACAGGCGGCCCTGGATGCTGCTCGCCAGTTGGCCCGTGGCCGCTGAAGGCATGGCCGCTGAAGGCATGGGCTGGGGTTCAAGTTGAGGCTTGGCCTGGAAGTCGGGGCGCAGGGCGCGCTCCAGGTCGTGGTAGTGGTGCAGCGCGTCCGCAGGCTGGCCCGCCTGAGCGTGCCACAGCATCAGGGCGCGCGCCACGTCCTCCCGGCGGGGATCAAGGGCCGCCGCGCGCAGCAGATGGCTGAGCGTCTGCGCATCGCTGCTGGACTGGCCGGAGGCGATTGACAGCCTGGCCAGCCGGCACACGCACTGGAAGAATCGCTCGGCCAGCCACCGCTGCTCGGGCGCGATCCAGTCGTCGTAGTGGCCTGGAAGCAGCTCGCCCGCGTATAGATCAGCAGCTCGCTCCAGCAAGCGCCGCTGCTCGCTCAGGCTCGGGGCTTCATCCATCTGGTCGCAGCGTTTGAGCGCGGCCTTGAATTCGGCCACGTCGGTCCCGACGAGGGCGAAGTCCAGGCCCACCGCAGCATGGTTGGCCAGGATCAGAGGGCGGGGCGCGTCGGGCGGCTCCAGCTGGCGACGCAGCGACGAGAGCGTGACCGAGAGGCGGTTGCGCCCCGTGGCGAGCGTGGCCGTGGGCCACAGCCAGTCGATGAGCGACTCGCGCGACTGCATCAAAGGGTGGTAGGAGAGGTAGGCCAGCAGCGAAGCCGCCCGCCGGGTGCGGAAGCCCACGATGAGGCGCCCGCCCTGCCACACGCGCAGCCCGCCCAGCATCTCGACACGCCATGCCGCGTCCATAACACGGCTATTATAAGCCGTGCCGATGTTCCTGTGGGAGAAGACAAATCAAGCAGCAGTCGGTTGGCCTGATCACCGAGCAGGGAATCAGCCTGGCTCAGGCGGCTCGTGATCTGGGGCTCGGAGAGAACCTACTCAGCCTGAGAAAAAGGAGCTGGCTCAGCAGGGCCAGCAGGCGTTGCCAGCAGGCGTTGCCAGCAGGCGTTGCCAGGACATGGCCACGCTCAAGAGGACGAACTGGTTCGGCTGCGGCACGAGGCCGAGGTGCTGCGGCGCGAGCGGGAGCTCTTGAAAAAAGACGTGGGTATCTTCTCGCAGCAGCTCCTGTCAGGTACCAGTTCATCCAGGAGCATACAGGCGGGCTCGGTGTGAAGGAGTTGGTGCATCGCGAGAACTACCAGACCAGGCAGCAGGCCAGAGCCAGCTTGTTTTCCTACATCGAGGTCTTCTACAACCGCAAACGACGACATTCGGCACACGACATTCGGCACTGGGCCGCTTGAGCCCACACGACTACGAGCAAACAACGCACTCCGCGCTCCATTATGCTCCTCTGGATCGTCCTATCTACCCTGATTTTTTGTGATTGGACTTGTTGCGCTTGTGATTGGACTGAGCGAAAGTAAAATATCATGGCCAAGCGAAGAGAAGTGCAAGGACAACGGCTGGCGACAGAAATCGCTCTGGAAGAAGCCTGTCGAGACAGCTCGTTGGTTTCACACGGGATGTTGCCGCCGTTGCGCGACATCGCGCAGCATTTTGGTGTTTCGTTTTATCTGGCGCAGCAGGTCGTCGAAAGTCTGGGGGCGCGTGGCGTGCTGCACACCGTTCCGCGCGTGGGCATCTTCGCTGGAGCTGGGTCGCGTATTGTGGGCGAGGTGGCCGCTGAGGAGAGCGAGTTTTCTCGCTCGCCCAAGTACTTTCTGATGATGCTCGGCAATGTCGGAGCACGCTTGGAAGCGAAGCTGAAGCCCTGTCATGTTCCGATGCGGGTCGGCTTTGAAGATCGCATCGCCCAGCTGGGCGGCGCAGTTCTGACCATGAGCCAGGCGCAGGCGCAGCGCGCAGGTGAAAGCGGCGAGCTGCCTTTGCTGCACGGCGTCTTCGACCTGGCTCAACTCAACATCGTGCCGGATTTGTTCGGTGCGCAATCTCTCCCGATGGGCCGGGTGCGAATCGGCAGCGTGCGCGAAGCTCCTGCCGGGTGCGACCTGGTTTCCTTCGATGACGAGGGCGGCGGCTGGACGGCCACGCGGCACTTGCTGCAGCACGGGCACCGCGACATCGCCTTCTTGGGCCTTCACACGCCGGGCCACGAGCAAAGCGGCCTCTTCTGGTCGCGCGAGCGCGAAGTCGGCTGGCGTCGTGCCTTGAAAGAAAGCGGTCTGGATGGAGCGGCGCGTGCTTTCCATCCGCCGTCGCCTCTGACAACCGAAAGCAGCAGGGCCATCGTGCGGGCGGCGCGGGTGGCGGCCTCGCTGTTGTGGCGCGGCGCTCCCACAGCGACGGGCGTGGTGGCGGCCAACGCCAATGTCGCGCGCGGTTTATTTCTGGCCCTGGAAGCCGCGGGCGTGCCTTCATCGCGCTGGCCTTCGGTGGTCGCTTTCGATGACGACCCCTCGCTCAACCCCCATGTGCTCTCTTCGCTGCGCTTGCCGTGGGAGGAGCTGGGGCGCACTGCCGCCGATTTGTTGTGGGAGCGCGCGCAGGGCCGCTTGCCCAGCCGCTTGCCCGCTGCGGGCGAGCACCGAGCTATCGCAATGCGCTTGATTCCGCGCCTGTCCGGGCGCCCGGACTGGCTGCGCGCGCCCGGACAATCCGCTCTGGAGTTGATGGCGGTGGGATGATTGAGCAGCCGGGTGCTGGGCCCGCTGCAAGTACTTGCAAGGACTTTGATGTTACCGAGACGCTTTCATGAAGAGCTTTCATCTGTGTGCAGTTGCCTGTACGATAGCGATGCTAAACACATCATCGGCCCGGAGCGCGCCTGTCGCCGCCGCGCCCGTCGCCGCCGCGCCCGCCAGCCTGGGCGTGTTGCAGTGGCAGCCGCTGTATGAGCCGGGAAGCGGCGGCGCGATGGTAGACATCGCCGTGTCGCCCTTCGACTCCCGACAAGTGCTTGTGGCGGGCGATATGCTGGGCGTCGGGCTGAGCACGGATCGCGGCGAGTCGTGGCAATCGACCTTCGGCTTCAAGACCTGGGAGATGGCCTCCTTCACCTGGCACCCGACCAGGCCGAACGTGATCTGGGTCGGCTCGATGAGCGGGCCGTATCTCTCCACCGACGGCGGCAGGAACTGGGTTCAGAAGCGCGTCGGGATGCCCGGTCCGGCTGGATTCGGCTACAGCGTGCCGATTGAAAAAGTGCTTTACGATCCGCAAGATGCCAATCGCTTGCTGGCGTTTGGCGGTTCGAGCCGACACTGGGATTTCACTGGCCAGCCTTTGCGCGGCGTCATCTGGGAATCACGCGGCGGCGGCGAAAAATGGTCGCGGTTGGTTACCATCACGCCCGAAGGCTTCAGCGCGACCGAAGACAAAGGCGACAACATCACCTTCGCCGCCTATGCCGGCGGCTCGAAGACGCGGCTCTATGCGATGGCCGACAAAGCTGGATTTTTGGTTTCGGAAGATGGAGGCAAAACTTGGACGCGACGCAACCAAGGCTTGCCCTTTGGCGACACCAGCCGCGTGGCCGTGCACCCGCTCAACCCGGACATCGCCTGGGTCTCGGTCGATAATCGCCTGCCCCAGGGCGCCAAAGAGCGCGTGCCAGGCGGCGTCTACAAAACAACCGATGGCGGGCTGCATTGGGCCGAAAGCTCCAAGGGCCTGGGCAAAGCCGTGACGCGCGACGACTACAACCTGACATCGCACTACCGCGCCCTGGCGGTTTCACGCACTAACCCGAACGTGCTCTACACCAACGACTTCGCCTACACGACGGGCGTGACCTACAAGAGCGAGGACGCAGGCGCGAGCTGGCGCCCGGTCGTTTCCAAGCAGAACATCGGGACCGACAACAACGATCCGCAGAAGCGCCGCGCCTTCCAGATCGAAACCGCGATGCCTGCGGGCCTGGGCCTGGCCAACATCACCATCGACCCGCGCGACCCCAACGCCGCCTACGGCTTCAACACCGAGACCATCTCGCGCACGCTGGACGGCGGCAAGACCTGGAACGATGCCACATCGCAGAAGATCGGCGCTGGCTGGCGGGGGCGCGGCTATTCGGGCTGGGTCTCGACCAACTTCCGCTTCAACCCGTTCCAGCGGGGGCAGTCGATTTTCCAGGGCATGGACGGCTCGCGCGCCTGGATCTCGGACGACAGCTTACGCTCGTGGCGCTACCCTCTGGGTGAGCCCGACCCCTGGAACGGAGGGCGCGACGCCACTTTCACCCGCGACGGCCACATCTACGCCACGACCGGAACCTTCAACTTCACCGGCATCGCCCGCTCGCCCGATGGCGGCAGGACGTGGACGGTCTTGAGAGGCGCGGCCCGTGGGCTGCCCGAGTTCTACAAGGGCTCCGCGCCGGGCGGCATCTACGCTCTGCCGGACAATTCCAAAATCTGGGCGGTCGTCAACGGTGCTCTGCTGAGCAGCGTGGATGGCGGCGAGAAATGGCAGACCGCTCTGGAAGCGCCTGGGCTGCAGTGGATCGCCGCTGACCCGAAGAATCCGCGCCGCATCTTCGTCTCGGGCGACAAGAACGTGTATCAAAGCGACGATGCAAGTACTTGGACGCCCATCGGCGGCCCGCACAAAAATGGCTGGCTCGCGGTTGACTCGCTGGGGCGCTTGCTGTTGGCCGCCGAGCAGACCGAGCGCGGCGGGCTGTGGCGCTACGACCCGCGCGACAAGTCGTGGGGGCGCTTGCTCGATGAGAACTGGATTGGCTACTGCGCGGTCGATCCCACGAACTCGGATCGCATTGCCATCGCCACCAACCAGAACCCTTACACCGAAAGCTCAGCAGCGAGCGGCGTGTGGATTTCGGGCGACGGCGGCAAGACCTGGAGCCAGCAGAACGCTGGGCTGGCCATGACGCGCGGCCTGGTGGTCGCCTTTAACCCCTTCGACAGCACGCAACTCGTCTTCGGCAGCTACGGGCGCGGCTTCTTCCAGACTCGCTGGCCCAGGACTCTCACGCTCGCAGGCCGCCGCTCGTACGTGCAAGTCGCGGATGATGCCAGATTCGCCGCTGTCTACGTGCCTCCGGTGTTCACACTCGCCGTTCTCAACGGCGGCATGGATCAGGGCGGCCAGGTTCCGGCCAATTGGGGCGGCAAGGACGGCGACATCACGGTCACGCGCGACACCACGACCTTCAAGAGCGGCCCGGCCTCGCTGCAAGTACTTGTGGCCGGCAGCAGCGGGAGCGCCTCGCAGACCTTCCAGGGCGGAGCCGGAGCGAGCTTCAAGCTGGCGGGCTGGATCAAGAGCCAGGGCAATGTCAAGGCTCAGATCGCGGTGCAGGCGTTCGCCGAGGGCTACAAAAACAACCAGTTCATCCAGGTGCAATACGTGCAGAACGAGACCGACTGGACGGCCTTCGAGAAGACAGTCAAGCTGCCCGAATGGACCGCTTTCTTCGAGGTGAAGCTGCTGGTCGAAGGTGACGGACGGGCCTGGATCGACGACATCCACAAAGCGGGCGCGCCCATTGATAAGGGCAAGCCCACCGATGCCTTCACCACCGGCCCGCCCGCCAAAGATAAGCCGGGTGTCGCGGGCTGGGGCTTTTATCCGCAGTTCTCCGGCGCCTGAATGACGACTCACAACAGCTTCCTGGAGCGGACGAAGCAGGGGCGCGAGAAGAAGGACATCAACATCATCTTCCTGGGCGATTCGATTACTCAGGGGTGGACGGATGATAAGGGCGGCAAGAGCCTCTTCGAGAGGCTGTATGCTCCTCTGGGCGCAGTCAACTACGGCCTCGGCGGCGACTCGACGCGGCAAGTACTCTGGCGTCTCCAGAACGGCGAGGTCCAGGGCATCGCGCCCAGGCTTGTCGTCTTGAAGATCGGCACCAACAACCTGTATGACGACTTCAACTCAGGCAGTGACGAAGAGATCGCCGCCGGCATCAGAGCCATCGTCGGCGAGCTGCGCCAGCGGCTGCCGCAGACCAATATCCTGCTGCTTGGCGTTCTGCCGCGCCAGAACGAATATTTCTCGAACCGCGCCAGGAACATCAATGCCATCATCAGCAAGCTCGATGACGGCCACAGCGTGCGCTTCTTAGACATGAGCGACAAGTTCCAGACCGAAGTGGGCAAAGTGAAGCCCGAGCTGTTCGGGCCGGATCAGCTGCACATCAACACGGCTGGATACCAGGTGTGGGCCAACACAATGCAGCCGCTTTTCGACGCGATGCGGCGCTGAGTCGGGCTCAGAGCAGCTGGGCCCTGCGGCGGTATTGGAACGGCTCTTCGTCGCCCGAACGGGGCCTGCTTGACTGCTCGACCTTGCTCTGCTCGACCTTGCTCTGCTCGACGGCGTGCATCGGCAGGCGGATGCCGTCGCGCACGAAGGCCGGGTTGTGCGCAAAGCCGGGGCGTGGGCCGCCCTGCTTTTCCATCTCGTCCAGCGACTGGAACTCGTCATACAGCGTGCGCCGCAAGGCTCCGCCCCAACTCAGAGCCGCCGGGATCGTGCCTGGGGCCGTGATCGGGGCGGGGCGGCGTTTTGGCTGCGCTGTGGAACAGGCGCGCGACCAGCAGCGCCCGCCCAAGTACTTGCAGCCGCGCGTCAGGGCGCCGGTGCCAGCCGCCCCTCGTAGATGATGGGCCGGAAGCCCTTGAAGCCCTTATCGGGATTGCCCCAACCCTTCTTCTGGGCGCCGCGAGACTCGGCTACGAACTGCGTGAAGGGACGATCCGAGTTGTTGACTTCGGCGAAGCTCACCGACATATCGCTGGCGTTGTTGAGGAACATCGGGCCGATGTCGCCGCCGTTGGTCTGGCTCAGGCCGCCCAGAATTTCCGTGGTGGGCGGTGTATGGGCAGACCCAGCGGTGGATCAGGGCTGAGGTGTTCGAGACGATGGTGCATGATCTGCGTGAGCTGCTGCGCATAGCCGATGGGCGCTTGGCTGGTTAATCAATATGCACGGCTTGGCGAAGGCCAAAAGCGCACGACAGCCTGCAAGTACTTCTCGCCGAGCCCACGTATCCGAATCTGTCGGGTGCTCGCCCGCCGTTTCAGACTGATGGCAACTTCGGCGGCGCGGCGGGCATCGCCCAGATGCTGCTGCAAAGCCACGACGACGCCATCGAATTGCTCCCGCGCTGCCAGAAGCGTGGCCTGAAGGCATGGCGTTGGCCGCGCGAACGCCGAGCGGCGCGTTCGCCGTGATAATGGGCATCCACGGGGTGCGCGAACTCGGGGCGCGTTTGGCTGCTTCGCGGGTCAGCCTGCTGCTGTTTTCTCACGAGGCGGCACCATCTTCCATCGCGCTGCTGTAGCGTCCGGCGCGGGCCGCGCTGTTGAGCCGCAGGCGGTGCGCAAACGCCTCTTGCGCCTGCGCCACCTGGCCCGCCTCGCCCTTCCAGAGCTTCATCGCCTCGTCCTGCAAGGCGCGCGCGAACGAGAAGCTCAGCTGCCAGGGCAACGCCTCGCCGGTTGAGTTCATGGCGTTGAGGCGCGCGGTGGCCTCGCGGTCGTTTTGGCCGCCGGAGAGGAACACGATGCCCGCGACCGCAGCCGGAACCGTGCGCCTCAGCGTCCCCAGCGTGCGGCGCGCGACTTCTTCAACGCCTACTGAGGCCACGCTGAGGCTGGGCAGCACCATGTTCGGCTTGAGCAGCATCCCTTCGAGCAAGACGCCGCCTCGCACCAGAGCCTCGAAGGTGGCGCGCAGCGTGGCCTCGGTCACTTCCTGGCAGCGTTCGATGGTGTGCTCGCCGTCCATCAGTACTTCGGGCTCGACAATGGGCACGATGCCGGCTTCCTGGCACAGCGCGGCGTAGCGAGCCAGCGCGTGGGCATTGGCGTCCAGGCAAGCCGAAGTGGGCAGACCGGGCCCGATCGTGATGACCGCACGCCACTTGGCGAAGCGCGCTCCAAGTACTTGGTATTGGGCCAGCCGCTCGCGCAGGCCGTCCAGCCCCTCGGTGATCTTCTCGTTGGGGAAGAGCGCCATTTCTTTGGCGCCCGCGTCCACCTTGATGCCGGGCATGATGCCACGCGCCGCCAGCAGTTGCGGGAAGGGCGTGCCGTCCGAAGCCTTGTCGCGCAGCGTCTCGTCGAACAGGATGACGCCGCTGAGGAACTCGGCGCAGCCGGGCGTGGTGAAGAGCATCTCGCGGTAGGCGCGCCGCGTTTGGCCAGTTGACTCGATGCTCAGGAGCTTGAATCGCTTCTCGATGGTGCCCAGGCTCTCGTCGGCAGCCAGCAGTCCCTTACCCGGCGCGAGCAGCGCCCGTGTTGTGTCTTCCAGTTCAAGTCGGTTCATGGTTTCTCCGCGGCTGGTGATTTGTGTGGCGCGGCTGCAAGTACTTGCAGCCTGCAAGTGTCGCTGGAAACAGCGCCAAGTTACGCACGTGACTATTATGTGGGGATTTTGTGGGGATCGTGAAGACGGTTTTTTTTGCAGCTGAAGTGTCATGCTGAAGCCAGGAGGAAGAAGTCGCCATGCAAGATCCCGAAGCTGTTCTCAAAGCCCGCTCGCTATCAAACAGACAGGCAACCTGGGCTTGACCTGCCGCCGCTGCGTCATCTCAGCACCCACGCTGCGCAAGTGGGTTCGCCGCTCCCAGCGGCTGGAGGAAACCCAGCCGCTCATCCCATGCCCGAGGCTGTCGCTCAAGCTTACGGCCCGCTTCCACAGCCCTCCATCACCAACCACTACAGCTGGGTGAGATCAGAGGACGCTTGAGCTAACTGTAAGCCTCTTCACGATCCCCACGGCTCAAGCGTTGCACACGGCGCGGAAAGTCTTGATCTCAAATGGCTGCATCTCGAATCGAGTTGTGCCCTTCGAGTTCGCCAGCTCCGCGCTCTTATTTTCCTGAAGATCGCAATCCCAAACTCGATTCACGCCGGGCATGGTCCAGGAGGCTTGGGTGGCTCGGCTCGCGGCCTCGTAAACGCGCACGATGACATCGCCCGAGCCGTCTTCTGCGGCTTTGATGCTCGACAAGATTACATTCGCCGGTTCGAGTTGAAAAAGGGAAGCGGGCGAAGCAGTGGCATCGCAGAGCTCGCCTATCAAGATCGGGTTGTTCAGTTCCTGCGCGAAACTTGCAACTTCGGCCTCCGCCCATGAGCCTTCATACGGCACGAGGCCGAAGCGGTACTCGTGCTTTCCGTGCTGCGAAGATGTGCTGTCGGCGACCATGCCCGCGTATTCGGATTTGGGAGCGCGCAGCAGCGTGCTGTAGAGCGTGCCTCCGCTGACCTCAACGCCGCCCATGCCGCTGTTGGCGAGTGCCAGTCCGTGCCCGCCGCTTTCCATGGCGACGAAGCGGTGCGCGGGCCACTCGCCCTTGGCGTTCGTGCGTGGCGAATAGGGCTTGCGCGAGACGACGCCGAAGGGAACTTCGTAGATTCCCGTGGCAGTGTCCAACGTGCTTGGCAAAGTGAAGCGCAGGCGCGTCGCTTCGCCCTTCCAATCAAGATGCAGCACCACAAGTACTTGTGGCTGGCCTGTGGGCACGAAGAACTCGGCCTGCCAACGCAGGTGGCTGTCTTTGCCGGCCCAGGCGAGCGGGGGGAACTCACCGGACAAGCGCGCGGTTTGGCCCAGAGGCGATGCTTGCCACTGCTCAAGCCGCAGCGAGCCGCTTGAGGCCGCGACCTCGGCTCCGCTTGGGTTTTCGATCTGAAAATTGCCGGTGTCCCACTGCGCGATGAGCCAGTCGCCGGCGTTTTCGAGCAAGGCTGTGCCAGTCGGCTTCCACTCCACCTTCGCCAAACCTTGCGCTTGATCTAACTCCAGCCGAATCCACTCGTTTTCCAGAGTCGCGGCCTGGCACCTCTTCCATTCTGAAGGCGCCGCGCCGCTGTGCAGCCGGAGGCCACAAAATCCCACGGAGGGAACTGCGGCCTGCACGCGCACCATGCCTTCACGCACTTCAAAGGGGCACTCCTGGCCATCTGAAGCGGTCACTTTTGACACGCCCTCAAAGTCTGGCGGCAGCGGCACTTCCAGACTTCCAGCACGTCGCGCCGCGTCCAGGGCAGGCCGTTGAAGGCCACGAACGAATGATTTGGCTGGGTGCAAGTACTTGCTGAAGTGCTTGGAGGCGCGAGTCGGGCGAACGATTGCTGGAGCACCTGGTTGGCCTGCGCCTCGATTTCGTCGAGGGTCTGCATCAACTGGTGGAAGACCTCGGTTGGGTGCGAGCCGGTGAAAACATCGTGGAACTGCACGTAGTGGAGCTGCCACCACGCTTCTGCAAGTACTTGCGAAGCGGCATCCAGGCCGCAGAGGGCGGCCCACTTGTCGGCTTCGAGCAGTCGGGTTTCCACGGCGCGGTTGCGTAGGCGGATCGGGTGGCGCAGCGAAAAGCAGCCGGTGAATTCCGGGTTCAGATCGCCGTTCACGACCGGCAGCACGCGGCCTGTTTGCTCCAGGGCCGAGAAGAACTCGCGCGGCGTGGCCATCTGCCAGTGTTGGCCGGGGCGCTCGCGGTTGCGCCTGTCGATGAGCTGCAGCGGGAGCAGGCTGACCAGCATCTCGTTCTCGGTCAAGGGCACAACCATGAACGGGCCCGGCCCGCTCAACGCATCGGCCTGCTCGAAGCAAGTCTCGATGCCATCCCAGTTTCGGTAGCACGCGACCGCCACGTTCTCCAGCTTCATGTAACCGGCGTAAGTGCCCCAGCCAACGACCGCGATCTCGCTGCCATCCAGCCCGCGAGCGCGAAACAAATCCTCGGTGTGGCGGCCTCCGAAGCGGTTCGCCACCAGCTGCCTCAGCCCGAAGCCGCGCAGAATCTGCGGCACCTGCGCGTGGACGCCAAAGGTATCGCGCACCCAGTTCAGGCCCATGAGCTGATTGCGGACGAGGCACTCGCCGTTGGGCAGGTTGGTTTCCAGTGTCGAAGCCATGCCTCCGACAACTTCGATGCGGCCTTGTGCGATGAATGGCCCCAGCCGCGCGATCAAATCGGGACGGCGCTTGTGCAGCTCGCGGAAGTGCGCGGCCTGCTCGATCATGTATTTGAAGTTCGGCTGGTGCTCCAGAGCGTCGAGCAGGCGGATGACGACGATTTCGAGCATCTCCGACATCTCGGCCCGCCCGCGCTTCCAGGCCAGGTCAACGTGCGTGACCGGCACCACGAAAAATTGTTGTTGGGTCATACAAACCAATGCTCCTGTTCAGCGCTCCTGTGCGGCTGGGGCAATTCAACACCAGGCGCCGGATTCAGTAGCCTGCTCCGTTGAGGTCAATGGCGCCTTCGGGCCAGTCGAACGCAGCCGGGTAGATCATCTCGCAGGCGTCCCAGAACGGATTGTCGGGATCATCGCCGTTGAAGAAGCGGTTGCTGATGAGGCAGCCTCCCAGCCTCTCGTAAAACTGCGGCACGCCGGTCTGGAAAAGCGCGACCTCGACGCCCAGTTCGGGCAAGTACCCGAAGGCCGCACGCACCACATCCGCGCCCCAGCCGCGCCCGCGATGCTCGAGATGGACGCAGACCGTCGCCAATGCGCCAACCCACAGCGGCCCGCGCGTCGTGATGATCTCGCGCCGGAAGATCATGGCGTGTGCAAGTACTTGCGGCGCGCCAATCACGAAATGCACCGAGCCCTGGGCCTTCCAGCGCGCCAGCGTCTCAGCGAGATTGGGCGGCTGCGCTGCATCCGCAGGCGGCCAGGTGGTGTTGGCCAGATCGAAGATCGAAGCTCCAACTTCGGGCGGCAGGCTGTCTTGAGGGCGGATGATTTCAACGGTCGTCATATTTTCCTGCCGTGCTGCTGAAGCGTCTAACGTCGCGCAGCAGCCGTTGTGGCCGGGCTGAAGTAGGGCGGGGCTTTTCAGGGGAAGGTTGCTGGGCGCTGCCACAGCACCTGCAGCGAGCTTGAGCCTGCTGCAAGTACTTGCAGCAGGCCCAAGCTCAGTGCATGAGTCAATCGACAGCGATTTCGACTCGATCTCCGTGCTTTTGGCTCGATGAAGCGCGTTCCACCGGCTCAAATTGATCCAGGAGTGCCTGAGCGTAGCTGTGGTTGGCGTGCATGGTGCGCCCGGCGCTGTGCGGCGTGTGGACGACGTTGTGGCGCCCCAGAAGAGGATCGTCCAGCGGCAGCGGCTCGATGTCGAAGACATCAGCGGCCAGCGAAAGCTCGTCGTGGAGCACGCGAGCGCGCAAAGCTGCGGTGTCGCAAATTTCGGCGCGCGTCACCAGAACCACCAGGCAGCCAACAGGCAGCGCCTCGATGTGAGCCGCGCTCACAATCCCGAGCGTGCTGTTGTTGAGCGGCAGCATCGGCGCGAAGATTTCGGCGTCTTGCACCAGGCGTTCGAGGAAGTATTCGCGGCGCGCCCCGGCGCGGTGGAAGCAAGGCTCGGAGGCGAAGGGGTCCCAGGCCGCGACATCGGCTCCCATCATGCTGCAGAAGCTGGCGTAGCGGCTGGCGATGTTGCCCGCGCCCACCACGCGAACACGCTTGCCTTGGACGGTGCCGTTGGCGAACCGCGCGTCGTCGCTGAACTGGATGCCGCGTGAGCTGGGCCGTCCGATGCCGTCCGGGGGCGAATGCTGCCAGGCCTGGTGGCTGCTGATGATTTCGTGGTGTGACTGCGGAATTCGGCGCAGGCCGCACAGCGTCAGTGCCAGGCCAAATAAGGCCAGCAAGCGGTAGCGGCTGGAAACGGTCTCGGCCTGGTCAAGATGCCACGCTCCCGCGATGGAACGGCTCGGCGCGATGCCCATGTTGTCGTCCACACGCCAAGTACTTGGGTGCTCAGCATTGCCGGGATGATCGAGCATCGCCAGCCCCGCGCAGCCTGCTGCGCACTTGGGAAGCGGCATCGAGAGCGCCATCCAGCGCGCGCGCCGGCCCTCAGCCTCGGCTTGCGAGCCCGCACCCTCGCTGCTCAAGACCGCACCACCTGTTTCGCGGCGCCAGGGCATTCGCAAAAACAGCCCGCCATACGAAGAGGAGCCAAAGCGTAAATCCGTCGCGGCTTGCAGCTCCCAACAGAGGTCGAGCACGAACGTCCCGCCCCGATCTTCCCACTTCCAATGCTGCGCCTCGGTGAGCAAGAGCGCGCCGCCAGGAGCTTTCCACTGCGCCACGACCTTCCACGCCACACGCTCTTCCTCCACGATGGGAGCCGCGAGGGGAAGCGGATGGAAGCTGCCGTCCTGTGAATTTCGGGTCAGCGATTCCGTCCAGAATCCGTAGCCGTTGACATCGTTGAGCCCGGTGTAAAGCCCGTGCTGCCACGGATGGTGAGGCGGCTCGTTTTCAGTCAGCTCGCCATCGCCATCGGGCGCTAAGATCGGGTGCAGGAACGGGCGCGCGTCGGCGGCAGCGTTCTGCACCAAGAGGGGCTTCGCGGCCCCAACGCGGGAAATGGCGATTCGCTCGGCGCTGTGTTGGCTGCGGATTGGCATCGCAAATCGTCAGCTCGCTCGCCTCGGATGGCTCTGGTGGATTTCGGTGGAGCAACTGCCAAAGCCAAAGCCCAACAGGACGGCGTTGAGTTTTCGAGGCATGAGAAATGGGCTCTGGCGGTTCTCGAAGGTCAGTGCTGATAGGCTCCGGCATCAGGTTCGTTGCCGCGGGGCTTGCCGTTCAGGTCGAGGAAGGGGCCGAAGGGTTCGAGCCGGCCCGCACCAAGGGCAGGGCTGCCTGGCTGGAAGTGGAAATCGGCCACTGTTGGGTCGGTGGAAGCGTGCAGGAAGTGCGGGTCGCCGATCTTGTCGCCCTGGCCCAGCGTGGGAGGCGTGTTGCCGCCGAAGTAGATGTTGTTGGCGAAGGTGCTGCTGCTGCTGCCCGCTGGCCCGCCGCCCTGGTTCACCGGCTCCGGCTTCTCTCCATTGGCGAGGTTGGCGATTGGAGCCACGAGGATGTTGTTGAAAATCCGCACGTCCCGCGCGCGGTTGCCGAAGATCTGCGCCTATTCCAGGCCCTTGGAAGCCGAGTTTAGATAGGCCGTGTTGTTGATGATGTCCACGCGGTTGGAATTGAAGGCGTGGATGCCCGAGCCGCCGTTGTCGAAGCACAGGTTGCTCTGCACCAGGGTGCGCCCTTTGTAGGAGCCTTCGGGGCGCGTCGAGGTCTTCTGGTTGACGTCGACGATGATGCCGTTGCCGTCGGAGATGTGCCCGACGGCTGCCCAAGCCACAAAGGTCTCGTTGCGGTAGACAATGTTGTTGCGCAGCAGCATTTTGTACACGTTGTCTGAGCCGTCGAAGTTGGACGCGCCTATCGTGCCCATGCCCGAGGCGCCGTAGATCGTCGTCCAGCAGTTGAAGCGCGAAGTGTTGTTCTCCATCGTCACCCAATCGGCCTCCTGCGGGCCGATGCCTCCGCCGGGGCAATATTCAACCAGGTTGTCGGCGAAGCGGAAGTGGTGCGGCACGTTCGTCATGAAGCGCCCATCGACCGAGATGCCGTTGGTGTTGGTGCGCGAATCCACTTTGCCCATTGCCTCGGCATACTTCTGCTTGGCCACGTCTCCCTCGCCACGGATGTGCAGGCCGCGCACTTCGAGGTAGGCCAAAGTCGGCCCCTCATAAGGCTGCTGCTTGGAGCCTTTGCCGATGAAAACGTGGTTCCACCCGTTGCAAGAGAACGTGGGATGCTGGCCGGGGTAATTCTTCAGCACGATCCACGCGGCAGGCGCGCCCGCGCGCTGAAATACGGCCACCGGCTTCAGCTCGGCGCGATAGGTGCCGTCCATCACGGCGATGATGTCGCCCGGCCCGGCGACGTCCAGCGCCTTCTGCGGAGTCGCGAAGGCGGTCTGCTCGCTCTTGCCATCCTTTTGATCGCTGCCCGCCGCGCTCACGTAGAACGCGGGACGCGCGAACTGCACGTTGTCGAGCCGAATCTCGGGCCTGGCGACGCCCTTCCAGGCCGCGCCATCGGGAGCGAAGGTGAAGCTCACGAACGGGGCTCGGGGCTCGAACCTCCCCTGCCCGGACGGCTTCAAGTTCGACAAATCGAGGGCGTATCGCTGATAGAAATCGGGCGCGGCAGGATAGATCAGCGTCGCGAGCCCGCCCGTGCGCCGCCTGCGCGCGTTGAACGATTCCACAAGTACTTGCACGGGCCGATTGGCACTCGCTGAGAGGCAGAAGGCCAGCGTCAACTTGCCCAGGTTGGACTCGCTGTTCCGAATCGGCAGCAACCCGCTCGAAAGCAGCCCATCCGAGCGCAGCTCATCCGAGCGCAGGCCGCGCGAGGGCTGAGTCGAGTTGGCCACGTCGATGGTGCCCACGGCTACAGGCGCGTTCTTGCCCCAACCGCTCGTCTCAAAATCGGTTTGCAGCAAAGTCCCCGCGCCCAGCAGCGCGGTGGGCGGCACAGCAGGAGGTGCAGTGCGCGGCTCAAGTACTTGGGCCGCGCACGAAGAGGCGAGCGCGGTGAGGGACAGCAACGATAGCCTGCGGATGCGTGAGATGTTCATGCTTTTGGTGAGCCTCGATGAGAGGCGGGATCAATTTTCCAGCGGATTTCCGGCGATGTCGCGCCCGCGTGCCAGCCAGAACCGCGTGCCAGGGTTGCGCTCGCGGCTGATCTTGCTGCTGAGCGGGAAGTAGCGCATGGTGTAGCCGGCGCGGCGGCGCGGCGAGGTGTTGGCCTGCGCGCCATGGATGATGCGCGCTTCGTGCAGGCTGCACTGGTTCTGCTCCAGCTCGAAAGTCACGGCGCGCTCCTTGTCCACCATCTCGGGCTTGATCTGCGAACCGAAGATATTCTGCGTGGCATCGACCGCTTCGTAGGCCGAGAAGCCGTTGCGGTGCGTGCCGGGAATGACTTGCATGGCTCCATTTCCGGCGTCCACTTTATCCAGCGCGAGCCAGATGGTGCAGATGCCTTCCATAGTCGAGATGCGCCCGTTCCAGTAGGACGAGTCCTCGTGCCAGGGCGTCGCCTTGCCTGTGAAAGGCGGCTTGGAGATGAAGTGGCTGCTCCACAGCCCGATGTTGGGGCCCACGACGGGCTCGACCAGATTTAGAACCTCGTCCGCGAGCAAAAACTCCAGCAGGCGCTCGTCGCGGGCGTGGATGCGATCCAGGTCATCCTCACCCCAGCGAGCCAGGTCCTCCTCGAAGATGGACTTCAAGCGCGCGAACTTCTCGGGCGCCAGGACCGGTTCCTGAAACAGCGTGTAGCCGTCGCGCTGATACTGCGCGACCTGAGCGGGCGAAAGCCCTGATGTGGTGGTCATGCCTCCATTCTATTGCGGTGCGCGCGCCGCTTTCTTGCACTTCGACGCCCATTCGTTGCACTCTATTGCCATGATTCGCCGTTTGCTCTTCGCTGACCTGGCGCCGGGGAAGCCCTTTCATGCCTATCTGCGCCGCCCCGACTTCGCGTTTCCCTCGCACTGCCACGACTTCTGGGAAGCGTTTCTGTGCGTGGGCGGCAGCGGCGTGCACGAATACAACGGGCAGGCGCACCGGATCGCGCCGGGAGACCTGTGGCTGGTGCGGCCCGACGATGTTCACAGCGTCCGCCCGCAGCGCGACTTCGCCTTCATCAACGTGGCCTGGCCAATCGAGAACTGGAGCCTGTGGCGCAACCTGGCTCAGTTCGACGCCCAGGCGTTGGGCGGGCGCGCTTCGGCTCCGCAGTTGGAGCCCTTGTTTCGCGGCCTGACGCAATCCTTTTTCGAGAACGCGAGCACGGGGCCGCTGGAGCTGTGCCGCTTCTGGGCTGAGCTCGCCCTGGTCTTCAGGAATCGCTCTGTCGAGGCGCGGCCCGACTGGATGCTGCGCGCTCTGCAAGTACTTGAGAGCGAAGAAGGGCTGCGCGGCGGCTGGCCGCTGCTTGTCCAGACCGCGCACGTCTCGCCGGGGCACATCTGCCGCGAGTGGAAGAAGGTGCTGGGCCAGACGCCAACCGCGTGGATCAACGCGCGCCGCCTCGAAAACGCCGCGCGCCTGCTGCTGCAAAGCAACCTGCCCATCGAGGAGGTCAGCACGCGCTGCGGCTTCGAGAACACAACGTATTTCTACAGGCTCTTTGGCCACAGGTTTGGCCTGCCTCCCCGCGCCTACCGCCACAAGAAGCATCCAGCAGGTTCGTGACGCGCCACCTATGCAAGCAAATCTGCGAGCCGGCAGCGAAATGCTTCGGGAGCGTCTTCCAAGCGCCAGCGCCGTGCAAGCCCTTTGCAGCCTTTGCAAGTACTTTCGGAGGCTCGGTTTAGACATGATGTTGGTCGAAACCACAAAGCAACTTCGCCCCGTTTCGATGGGCGAGTCCGTCACAGATTCTTCGCAAGTACTTGGCAGCGCGAGCTAATCCAGCAGCGACTTCATCGCTTTTGCGGTGCGAGCGGCGGCCTCCTCGTCGGGCAAACCGTTCAGCACTTTGTTCATCGGCTCAGCCGTGAGAGGGCCATCGTAGCCGGTCGCTTTTATCGCGTTCAGAAAGGCCGCGACATCAATCTCGCCGCTGTCGCCCGGCAGCTCGCGCTCGAAGGCGACTTGCTCGTCGCGCGGGCGATTCTTGATGGCGTCGTTGAGATGTACCGCGACGATTTGCGCCGCCTTCAGCGCGGCGATGTCGGCGCCGGTTTCGCCCGCGCAGAACCAGTGGAACGAATCGAGCAGCAAGCCCAGGTTCGGCGCGCCAACGGCTTCGATGAGCTCCAGCGTGCCGCGCAGATCGTGCACGAAATGATGCTCATACGGTGCGCGCCGCGTCAGGGGCGCCACGTATTCCAGGCCAAGCGACACGCCGCTCGCGGCCAGAATCGGCGCGATCTGCTGGAGGCGCGCGCTGTGAAAATCAAGATTCTCCGCAAAAGGAAGCGTCTCGCTGAACGGCAGCACGACGGCGATGGCGCGCGTGTAGCCAAGCACTTGCGCCACGGGCGCGGCCCGCTTCAAGCCTTCGATGCCCGCCTGCCATGCTTCATCAGGCGCGGAGATCACGACCGGGTCAAGCCCAAAGTAGCCCGCGCGCAGCGACAGCTCGGCCAGGCGCGAACGCAGCGCCTCAGCTTCTGCTTTGGAAAGCGAGGCCAGCTGCGAGGCGCTCGAATCCAGGCCCGCGAAGCCGTGGCGGGCGGCCATTTCGAGCGACTGCGCGAAGTCGGCCCCGATGCCGAGAAGTCCGGGCGCAAAGCTGAGATACATAATCGAGTCCCTTCAAGCCGCAGTGTTCAGCAGCGCAAAGCGGCCTTGCTTGACCGTCTGCCGCTTGCAGGCTTCGAGCAGCGCGATGTTGCGGCGCACGCTCTGGGGCGTGATCGCCAGCGGCTGGTTTTGGCGCACGCTGGCGTGGAAGCTGCGGTAGAAGTCGCGCGAGCAGGCATTGAAATCGTCCGGGCCGTCCCACGAATCGCTCTGCCAATCCAGCTTCTCGCTGTAGTAAACGCGATTCTGCGGCGCGTTCTTGTCCAGCTCGCGCCTGGCGTGAGCCGCCCAATCGACCCACTTCCAATCCAGGTGCGTGGTGCCGCCGCGCAGCCCGCCCGCGTCGCCCATCACCAGCCAGCGGTCTTGAGGAAAGGCGCAGGCGCTCGTCAGCTCGATTTCCAAGAGCGGCGCACCCGGCGCGCGCAGCACGATCTTGGCGTGATCCTCGGCGTCGCCGCTCGACAGCACATTTCGCAAGTCCACAGTGACTTCCGGCTCGGCCTGACCGAAGAGCTGCATCGCGTGATCCAGGACGTGCGGGCCGGTGTTGCTGAGGTCGCCGCCGCCGAACTCTTCCAATGTCTGCCAGTCCCAGCGCCGCTTGAAGCCGTGCCACGCGATGCGGATGAGCTGAATCTCGCCCAGCAGCCCGCTGTGGATGATCTCGCGAACCTTGAGAAAATGCGGTTCGTAACGCCGGTTCTGGAAAGGCGCGACCAACTTGCCGGCCTGCCTGGCCGCTTCGATCATCTGCGTGGCTTCGCCTGAGCTGTGGCCAAACGGCTTCTCGCAGACGGCGTGCTTGCCGCTTGCAAGTACTTGCAGCACGTGCGAAGTGTGCAGGAAGTTGGGCGTGGCCACGACGACAACTTCCACGCTTTCATCGCAGGCGAGCGCGGCGAAATCATCGTGCGCGCGGCAGCCGAACCTGGCGACGGCTTCCTCGCGGCGCGCGGCATCCAGATCCATCACGGCTGTCACCTGGAACATCTCGCTCATCTGGGCGAAGGCGTGGGCGTGGATGTCCCAGCCGCTGCGCCCCAGGCCCGCGATGCCCACGCGAATCGGTGTTTGTGCTGTGTTTTGCATGAGTTTTCGGCAGCAGTGTCTCGTGTGACGATGGATAAATTGCAAAGAGCACGTTTGTAGTTCTCAAGTACTTGGGGTTCAAGCGGAGCTGATTTCGATTTCAAGCGCGAGAATCGGTTCGAGAAGGACTGCGCCAGGCCGCGAAACAAGGGCGTTTCCGGAGCCGGTCTTCGCGCCCAAAGGGTTCGCGCGGCTCCCTGCTGAGGAGCTTGGGGCTACGGCGTGAACTTCAGCTCGCCCCAGTTCCTGGGCTGCATCATCAACTCAGCGACGGCGTCGTCCACGATGCCCGTCTGCTGGTTGCTCCAATACGAGCGCAGCCGCGTGCGCTGGCCCGCCTGGTCGCCGTAGGTCACGCCTACGTCTCCGCGCAGCGTCAGGCCATCCGAGGGCTTCAAGCCCAGATCGCTCAAGGGAATCGAGGCCTCGACCACGTAGCCCTTATCTCGCCTGGTGACGATGATCCTGGCGTCCGCGAGCACGCCGACGTATTCCATCATGTAGTTCTTGAAGACGCCCGAGTTGAAGGCGCGGGGCTGCTTCTGCTGCGACGAGCGGCGGTAGATCACAGCGGTGTCTTTGCCGCCGAAGCTGCCGATTGAGAAGGCGCAGATCGCCCAGGCCGGCTTCGGTGCGGTTCTTGTCGGCGTTGGCGTGGGTGCCCAGCTGCAGATCAACGGTGTCGCCGGAGGTATACATCTCCTCCCAGGCGCGGGCCGCGTTGGTCCACGGCGTGTTGTCGGCCACCTCCCAGCCGGCATACAGATTCTGGTCGTCCCAGGCCATCGCCGAGCGGGCTTTGGCATCGTCGCCCTTGTTGTAGGTCACGATGTCGCTGCCTTTGAAATCGGCGTTGAGGTTGGCGGTGAAGGCTGGGGTGTTCCTCTTGATGGACGCGGTTTTCTTGCCTGCAAGTACTTGCAGCTGCGCTTCGCGGATGGCGCGAGCCTGCGGAATGTCGCGCGTGCTCAGGGCGATGGTGCCGCCAGGAATCGCGCGCACGGTGCTGAGGCCAGTGACCTCAAGGTTCCAGAAGGCGGTTTTCCCGGCCTGGATGTACAGCTTGCCGTCTTGAGCCAGCGTCATGGAGCCGCCGAAATCTTCACCGCCAAGGCCTGGAGGCGCCTGGCTCATGTTGGCGCCGGGAACAGCCTGAGCGGGGAACTTGACTTTGAGCGGGTCGGGCTGGAAGAGGCCCGCGAGATAGAAGCCGTCCTCGGTGAGCAGGTGCCACTCGCCGACGTTGGTCGGAATCGCCCAGATGTTCCCGATGGGCGCGGGCAGCCTGGCGGTGCCCGCGATGTCGAAGGCGCCGCGAATCATGCCGGCTTGGGGAGGCGTGGCGTTGTGCGAGCCGTGCACGCCGACGAAGTTGCTTGGGTAGCTCCACAGCAGCTTGCCCGAGGCGATGTCGTAGGCGTTGAAGGTCGAGCGGTCAACGCCGTAAGCACCGTTGTACAGCACCAGCCGCGCATCAGCCGAGCCAAGCCCGGTGATGGCGCCCATGCCGCCCGCCTCGCCCGCGTTGGGCATCTTGACGGGATGCGCCAGGTCATAAAGCGGCGCGCCCGAGGCCGCGAAGCCCATCGTCTTGAACTGCGAGTAGCCCGCGTAAGCCGTGAGGTCTGGCCCCATGCCCATATACCAGCCGCCGATGCGCAGGTATCCGGGCACCGTCTGCACCTCGGCTGGCTGCTGCTGGCCGTCGCCGTTGGCATCGGCCCAGTAGCTCGTGGTGCGCTTGTCGCCTTCGCCCGCGTAGCTGAAGCGGCCTCGGATTTTGTAATCGGCATCGCCCAGGCGCTCGTAGATGGTGATGGTGTTCGATTCCGCAGTCACCGCGCCGCTCGCCACCACCAGATACAGCCGCCCGTTGGAGCCGGTCGCAAAGCGCGACACGCCCATCGAGTCGGCGGCCACAACGCCCAAACACGTTGCCTGCCCGGTTGCGGGATCGAGCCGCCACTCGCAGCCGTTGCCGACCATCAGGTTGGGGTCGCGCGGGTTGATGGCCCCGCCGGTCGCGCCGTAGGTTGTCGGCCCGAACAGCTCTTTGGCCAGGGTCCCGGCGCGCGCGTTCCACACGCTGAACCGCTTGGGATAATCCGCGTTCTCCGCAGCCCACAGCTTGCCTTCGCCGTCCAGCGCCAGCCCGCTGATGTTGGTGAAGGTGTCCGCAATCCAGCGCCCGCGAGTCACGCGCCCGCCTGCGCGCCCGATGCTGCGCGTCAACTTGCCCGCCGCATCGAAGACCTTGACTTGATAATCGGGCGCGCCCGTCCCGATGTACAGCGCGCCAGTGTCGTCTCCAACCAGCCCAGCCGCGTTCGAGAGGCCGGTGATGATCGTCCTGGAAGTGCCGTCTGCCGGGTTCAGCAGCGCAACCGACTTGCCGCCTGAGATCACGTAAAGTTGCGTGTCGCTCCGAGCCCACAGGCTGCCCGGCGCGGTGGCCTCAAGTACTTGCAGGCGCCTGCCGCTCCTGGCATCGAGCACGGCGATCTTGTTCGCCGCGCTGAAGGATAGAAATATCTTGCCGCCGCGAACCGTGATGGCATCGGCCTTTTCGAGCGCAATTTTAGCGTCGCTTGTATCGCCCCAAATCGTTTTGACCGAAAGATCGGCGTCCGCGCTACCGTCCCACGGCACATACGCGCCATTCGATGTGGCCAGCTTGTAAATCGAGCCGCCCTCGCTCGCCACGCCAGCGGTGCCGCCCAGCACATAGAGCACGCCGCCCTCAGTCGCCAGGCCATGCACGCCGCCGATGCCGCCGCGCTTGTTGCTCCAGCGCACGCGGCCTTGCAGATCGGTTGCGACAATGGCTTTGCCGGCTTCGGCCAGGCCCCAGCCCAGGTAAACGCCCTGGCCGTCAGATGCGGCGCTGATCGGATTGCCGAAGTCGCCGCCCCAGTTGGAGGCCGGGCCGTTGTCCCACGGCACGGCTCCCGCGTTGTGCGCCCAGCCGCGCAGCTTGAGCCCGATTCCAGTGTGGTAAAGCGCGCTCCAGCGGTAGTTCCCAGCGGGCAGCGGCTCGCCGGACAAGCGCAGGTTCGGCGTGGGCAAGCCGTCCCACTGCACGGTGCGCGCGCCCCTGGTGAAGAACGCCTCACTCAGCAACTGGCGCACGACCTGGCCCGCAGCGTTCTTGATGTTGAGCGAGATGTAGCCGTCCTGGGGCATCGTGAACGTGATCGGCTTGAAGCCGGGCGTGGCCTCGATTTTAATCAGCCCATCCCAGTTGGCAACCGGAACGCCCTTCTCCAGGCGAACTGGAAACTCGCGTCCATCGGCTAATCTCACCGGCTGCGGCGTCACGCCGCGCTTGGTTTCCAGGATGCCCGGCCCCCAGATGCGCCAGTTCTGGAAGGTGAAGACGCGATCAACGGCTTGGCCCGGCTGGAAGTTGTCCTTGATCGACATCCGCCCATTGATGCC